>Ga0209737_10001585_pt1 | contig 16228 bp, 11 predicted proteins | sample TergutCu122P3_FD_187284 | JGI IMG/M metagenome (GOLD analysis project Ga0209737, IMG submission 187284) | Cubitermes ugandensis P3 segment gut microbial communities from Kakamega Forest, Kenya - Cu122 P3 (SPAdes) (version 2) | ecosystem: Host-associated > Arthropoda: Insects > Digestive system...
TCATGAACATGAAAGGCTACGCCGGTCGCTACGGCTTAGAACGCTATGAAATGATTACGGCTATTAACATGGGCAGTCAGATTCCTAACGAAGACTTTATAAAGAAAGCCATAGAAGTGAATGCCGATGCCCTCTTAGTCTCGCAAACGGTTACGCAGAAAGACGTGCACGTGAAGAATATGACCGAGTTGATAGAAATGTTGGACGCCGAAGGACTACGCAGCAAATTGATTGTCGCCTGCGGAGGTCCGCGCATTTCTCACGAATTAGCCAAGGAGTTGGGCTTCGATGCAGGCTTTGGCATGAACACCTACGCCGATGATGTTGCCTCGTTCATTGCTCAGGAAGTGGCAAGACGGAAGAAGGATGTGCGGTAAAGAGCATGGGGATATCATGTTAAAAAGTATTTGTATAGAAATACAAAATATAATCATATTTTTTACTATCTTTGCAAAATTCAACGATAATTTACGTCATGAGTGAAGAATTGTTACAAAGAGATTTAAAAAATCCACCCAAATTTGGACGATGGGATTTTTATAATATTGGTGCTACAACAGTAAAGGCATTGAAAGAGCATGGCATTATTCGTAATGTAAATTATGGCGATGAAGAAAAGAAAAAAGTTGACGCTTTGCTTGCACAAAAAAAGAATGTAATTGCTGTTATTGAGTATAAAAAGCCGTCTGAATTTAAAACATCAGAGCAGAAAACCAAGGCAATTAAACAAGAATTGGAGGTCGCTCGAAAACTTAGTGCACGTATTTTTATTGCTACTGATACCAAAGAAACTGTTTGGATTAATGTCGCAACAGGAAACAAAATTAAAGATGAAAATAACAAAGAATTAAAAACAAATTTTGACCCCAAAGATGAAAAACTACCTGAATTATTTGAAAAAATAATTGCCTCAATCAATGAACAGAACGACCAAATAAAACCAAAAGAGTTGATTAATCCTACTGATTTGGCAAAAAGAATTTGGCAAATTGTTTGGAGTATAAGTGGCGCGACACCTGAATCTTGCTTGTACTCTTTCGTAGAATTGTTTATTTTCAAATATTTAAGTGATTTAAAGGTTTTGAGTTATCCGGAAGATTTTGATTCATTAATGAAACTCTATGATAGTCAAAGCCCTGAGTATGTAATTGATTACTATGCAAGAAATATTCGTAGAAAAATAAAAGAAGAGCTATTTCAAAAGGGTGCAGATGGAACAACAATTATTAATGGGACTGTTTTTGTAAACAATGATAATGAGGCTATTGAGGGTAGAAGTATCGCTTTCGAAAAGATTTTAAGAGAGTTTCAAAACTATGGAAAATTAGAGAATATCCACCCCGATTTCAAAAGTAAATTATTTGAAAGTTTTTTGAAAGAAAGTATCAGCAAAAAAAATTGGGGTCAATTTTTTACTCCTTTGAAAGTAGTCAAAGCCATTGTAGAAATGGCAAAAGATGATATTAAAACAGATTATAAAATTTGCGACCCCGCGTGTGGCGTAGGAAAATTCTTGTTAGAAGCCATACAACCCAAACTAAACCAGTATTATAAAGTAGAAAAAAATCAAATAAAAAGCGATATTAAAATTTTTGGTTACGATATTGGCTTTGACAGAGATGAGCAAAAAACAATCATTTTGGCAAAAGCAAATATGTTGATTTATTTTTCAGAATTAATCAGAGATAACACAACTATTACAAAGCAATTTGCTGATTTATTCAATAAAAGTTTTGAACTCAAAAAAAACTCAACCCTTGGTACATTAGCCGTAAAAGAAGAAGAAAAATACGATTTAATACTTTCAAATCCTCCTTATGTAACAAGCGGCAGTAGCAATATTAAAGAAGAAATAAAAAGAAAAGGGCTTTCTGATTATTACAAAATTAATGCAATGGGTTTAGAAGGTTTATTTATGGAGTGGATAATCAAAGCTCTCAAATCAAACGGAAAAGCATTTATTGTTGTTCCCAACGGAATTTTTATTCGTCAAAATGATAAAAATTTAAGACAATATATTTTTGACGAATGCTTTATAGACGGAATAATTTCTTTACCCGAAAAAACATTCTTTTCGACACAACAAAAAACAAACATTCTTTGTATTACCAAAAAAGCAAATAAGACAGAACAACAAACTACACCTGTATTTACTTATTTAGTTAGTGAAATAGGTGAAAGTCGTGATATTTACCGTTTTGATATTGAGCAAAATGATTTAGATGATGCAGTTATTTCATTTTTACAATTCAAAGGTGCAAAACAATATTTTAAATCAGATAACCTACGTTGTAAAATTCAGCCCTTAGAAAAATTTAAGACAGAAGAGTATTGGGATATTGAGCGTTGGTGGTCTAATGAAGAAAAAATAAAATTAGGGATAAAAGAAGAAAGTAAAAAAATAAAATTAGAAGAATTTCCACAAATAATAGAAGATGTTGTAAATAATTTATTGATTTTTAAAGAAGAGATTTTGCAACTTAATGAAAAAAAAAAATCTGAAATAATTTTTAAAAATTATTTTGTTAAAGATATTTTAGATTCTCCTCCGACAAATTCGGGACTTAAAAAAACAGATATTAGTTTAATCGAAACCGCAAAATTTTCAATTCCTGTTTATTCTGCTTCAAAAGATGAAAATCTTATTTTCGGATGGGTTTCTTTGGATAGTAAGTGGAAAAAATACGAAAATCTTTTAACTTGGAATAAAGATGGAAGTGCAAATTATGTTTTTTATAGAAAAAACACTTTTGTTCCGTATGAAAAAGTTAAGTTACTAAAATTAAAAGAACAATATCTTGATTTTTTGTTATACGATTACTTAAAAATAGTCGTACAAAAAAGTATGATAAAGGCAGGCTTTGACTTCAAATTCAAATGCTCAATGGATAGAGTATTGAAATTATCAGTACCTATACCTTTTGATGAACAGGGGAATATTAATATTGAAAAACAAAAGGAAGTGATAGAAAAATATGAATATGTTGAGGAACTAAGAGAAAAAATAGAGTGCTATAAAAAGCAAATGGGAGAATTGAATGTTGAGATTGAAGCAAATTATAATTACAAAACAGAAAAAGTTGATAATTTATTTAGAATAGAAAAAGGAAAATCACTTTACACAAATGAATTTATTGTGAAAAATAGAGGGGAATTTCCTTTATATTCATCTCAAACAACCAATGACGGAGTAATTGGAAACATAAATATTTTTGATTATGATTGTGAAGCAATAACATGGACTACAGATGGCGTTCATGCAGGAACAGTATTTTTGAGAAACGGAAAATTCAGCATGACAACTCATTGCGGCGCTTTAATTCTCAAATCTAATATAAAAAATATTTTGTTAGATTATATTTATTTTTATTTGAAAAATAATTTAAAGCAGTTTGCTGTTGGCGAGCAAAACAAAAGAGTAACAACCACGATTATTAAACCTATAGAAATATTAATTCCCATCAATTCAAAAGGAGAATTTGACTTATCTGTTCAAAATGAAATTGCCGAAAAATATCGCAAAATAGAACAAATCAAAAAAAGCATTTCGGAAGAATTAGATAAAATTGCAAGTGTAGAAATTGGTTTTGAATAAAATATACAATAAAAAAAACATTGGAAGAAAAAATATCTGTAAAACTAAACAATGGCATTAAATTCGTTTGAAAACATATACTTTTATTGCTAAATATCTTAACCTGCCTACTTCTATCAAATCGTTGAAAGACAAAAAAAGCAACTTATACAATGATTCAACAATTTTTCACTATGGATAAAAATCAAATCAGAGAAGTAATTGCCAAACGCGCAGCCCTTGAGTTGCACGACGGCGACGTGGTAAACTTGGGGATTGGCTTGCCCACCCTTGTTACCAACTATGTACCCAAAAATGTACAGGTAATTCTACAATCGGAAAATGGACTGATTGGCATGGGACCTACACCGGAAGCCGGTAAGGAAAATCCCGAATTGACGAATGCCGGCGGCGGATATATTACGGCTATGCCCGGCGCCTCCTCTTTCGATTCGGCAACCTCTTTCGGTATTATTCGCGGAGGACACGTGAATGTATCTATTCTCGGCGCCTTACAGGTGGACGAGCAGGGCGATTTAGCCAACTGGATGATTCCCGGAAAAAAAACTCCGGGCATGGGTGGGGCTATGGACTTGTTGGTGGGCGCCCAACTAATCATTCTGGCGATGGAACATACCGCCGGTGAGACCAAGAAAATATTGAAGAAATGCACACTGCCGCTAACAGCAGCCGGACAGGTAAACCTGATTATTACCGAAATGGGCGTTATGGAAATTACGCCGGAAGGTATTGTATTGAAAGAAATTCATCCCGAATTTACAGTAGAGCAAGTACAAGCCGCCACTGAAGCGGAACTGATAATTAGTAAGGATTTGAAGCCGATGGAAGTATAATGCGATAAAACTATAAAATTAAAATCAATATATTATGAAACGAAAACTAATATTAACTATTTTAGCGGCTTGCTTTACGGCAGTAGCCTCTTATGCACAAACAGCATCGCAAGACCAGCTGTTGAAAATTTTAAAAAGTGAGATAGACAGAGGTATGGCATTATATCAAAAAGCCAATATACCGGTTTATCTTATCAGCTACAGGGTTGATGAGGTCGAATCCCATAACATAACGACTTCGTTCGGCACATTAACCGGTTCTAATCCGAATAAAGAAAGAATACTGACTGTTCAAGTTCGCGTAGGAGATAAAGAATTAGACAATTTTCGCGAACTCAGAGATGATGCTTCAGCATGGATGGGTTCACGTTCTGCAAGGATTAATCTTCCAACAGAAAATGATTCTAAAGCAATTGCTTTGGTTTTATGGGAAACCACAGAAAAAGCTTATCGCGATGCTGCTGCTCGTTATGAAAAAGTAAAAGCCAATGTGGCTGTTAAAGTTGAAGCTGAAGATAAAGCGCCGGATTACACAGATATAATTCCTGTACAATATTACGAAAAACCGGTCAAAATATCGGATTTCAAATTTAATATTAAAGATTGGGAAAATCGTTTAAAGAAATATTCGGCAGAATTTTCGGGAATTAAAGATATTTTAGACGGAGAATCCACCTTGCGTTTTTCAATTGAACGGAAATATTTTGTAACGAGCGAAGGCACCTCAATTGTTCAAAATAATACTTATTGCCATCTTTTTCTTTCGGTTATGGCACAGGCGGACGATGGTATGGAATTGCCGCTGCACGAATCTTACTTTGGACACAGTCCGCAAGATTTGCCGAATGATAACATCATGATGCGCGATGCACAAGAGATTGCTAAAATAGCGGTAGCCATGAAAACGGCGCCTGTGGTTAACCCTTATACCGGTCCGGCAATATTATCAAATCATGCCGCCGGTGTATTTTTCCATGAAATATTTGGACACAGGGTTGAAGGTTCGAGCTTAAAAAGTGAAACAGATGGACAAACCTTTAAGAAAAAAGTAGGAGAAGTTGTTCTGCATAAAGATTTCTCCGTTATTTTTGACCCGACCATTGCTACCTACAAAGGACTTCCGCTTAACGGAAGTTTTAAGTATGATGACGAAGGAGTTAAGGGAGAAAAAGTGGTGGTTGTGGATAAAGGCGTTTTAAAGAATTTTCTAATGACGCGTACGCCTATTAATAATTTTCCAAAATCTAACGGACATGCGAGGGCTCAAGCAGGATTTCAACCGGTTTCGCGCCAATCGAATTTAATTGTTGAAACCGAAAAACCATATACCGATGCGCAATTGAAAGAAATGTTGATAGAAGAAGCTAAAAAACAAGGTAAGGAATATGGTTACCTTTTTGCCAGAGTAACAGGTGGTTTTACAATAACCGGAAGATTTATACCGAATTCATTTAATGTAACGCCTTTAGAAGTGTATCGCGTATTTGTAGATGGTCGTCCTGATGAATTAGTGCGCGGCGTGGACTTAGTGGGTACGCCCTTAGCAATGTTCTCTCAAGTTGAAGCAGCAGGCGATACGCCCGGAAATTTTGCCGGAACTTGCGGGGCTGAATCCGGCGGCGTTCCTTCAGGATGTTGTTCCCCTGCTTTATTTGTTAAACAAATAGAGATGCAGAAAAAAGACAAGTCTCAAAATCGTCCGCCGATTATAGAAAGACCGTAAACGATTACGAATTAAAAATTACGAATTAAAAAAATTAAGATATGAAAAGTATTAGAAAATATATTATTACGGCAGCCTTGTTTGTGCTGGTTTTTTCGTTTTTGAATTTGACACATGCGCAAACAGAGACTTTTGAAAACATTGCTTTTAAAGCCATGCAAGATGAAATAAACAGAAATATGGCTGAACTCAAATTGGAGAGACTCAAATCACCCTATTATCTCAGCTATTTAATCACGGATGCTAATTTATATAGCGTAGAAGCTCAGCTTGGGGCTTTGGTTAAAGTAGTTGATAGACCTCTGAGACGACAGGAAACATCGGTTATGGTAGGCAGTCATCAAAGAAATAATCTTCATTTTATTAATGAAAATAAACTCTTTGGATGGTATGGAGGTTCTTTTCACATACCGATGACTTTAGAAAACAACTATGATGCTGTGCGCCGCAGCCTTTGGGTGGACGCGGATGTGAAGTATAAAGAAGCTGCAGAATTGATAGAAGCAAAATTATCGGCAATGAATCAGCAAAACATACCGGCAGAAGAACTAAATTTGGCTGATTTTTCAACTATTCCTCCGCTAAATAAAATAACTTCATCTCCAAAAACAACCTTTGATAAGACTAAGATAGAAACTTTAACCAAAGCTTTATCTGCTGTTTTTTCAAATTATCCGCATCTTACAAAATCAGGCGTTAATACTTATGTTTACACCGCCGACGCTTTATATACCAATAGTGAAGCTATAACTTATAAAGTTCCATTTTCATTGGTTTGCGTTAGAGTATATGCAGAAGCCGTAGCTATAGACGGAGAGCCTTTAATAGATTACATCAACTTCTATTTTAATACGCCGGAACAAATACCTGCTTTGGAAACACTAAAACAACAAGCGAACCAAATGGCAAGTTTACTGACAGCATTGCGTACAGCTCCTGCCATTCAAGAATCTTATAGCGGACCGGTAATGTTTGAAGGCGAAGCCGTAGGTGAAATTGTTGCGCAATGTTTTGTGGATAATCCCAACGGGTTGCTTGCCGGCAGAAAGCCTGTTATCAGTAGTCCGATACTGCTTCAACGATATGGACAATATTTGCCCAAAGAAAACAAGATAGAACAACTTACCAATAAAAAAGTAATTTCGAGAGAACTTTCTGTTGCAGCCGTTCACAATAAGAACAGCTATAATGGCACGCCGCTTATCGGCTATTACGAGGTAGATGCTCAAGGTGTTGTTCCTGCAGATAAAACTGTGCTTATTGAAGACGGCGTTCTCAGAAAATTATTAACCGACAGAACGCCTACCATACAAAATACAAGTTCTAACGGACATCGTGTTTTTGCTATATCGGGCGGCGCGTTAACAAGTGCTTTAGGCTCCGGAATTATTGAATTAAGCAGTACCGAAACCAAAAGTTACGCAGCACTTAAAGATGCATTAATTGCCGCAGCCAAAGAAGAAGATTACGAATATGCCTACATTGTCCGTAAAATGGCAAATCCCATGGCAGGAGTTCCGGGTCTTTCAGCCTTTGTCCCTTCTGCAAATACCGGACTCTTTGGGGTTTCGCGTCCGATATACATATATAGGATATCCGTAAAAGACGGCAAGGAAGAATTGGTTCGTTCTGCTAAAATAGCCGATTTATCTTTAAAATCATTTAAACGAATTGTAGGCGTAGCGGACACCCAAGAGGTGTATAACACGCTTCAAAGAGGGAAGCCCGACGGCTTATTCGGCTATTCCTCTCATCAGTTTTCTTTGGTTGGCGCCCCTGCCAGTTTCATTGTGCCGAAAGCTATTGTGTTTCAAGAATTGGAAGTGGAAAAAGATAAAGATATTGTTTTGAAGAAAGAAACGATGGTTCCCAGCCCGCTTTTATCGGGGAAATAATACCAAATTAATAACCTGTTCAAACATAAATATGAAAAAAGTTTACATCGTAGCAGCCAAGCGCACTGCAATAGGAAAATTCCTTGGAACCTTAGCGCCCTTATCTCCGGCGGATTTAGCCGTTCCCGTGATTAAAAATATTTTGGAAGAAACGAAAATCAATCCCGCAGAATTAGATGAAGTGATTGTTGGAAATATTCTGATGGCGGGACAAAAGCAGGGTATTGCCCGCCAAGCCGCGGTTAAAGCAGGTATTCCGCATAGTGTACCGGCTTATGGATTAAATATGATTTGCGGCAGCGGTATGAAAAGTATTATCAATGCTTGCCAAAGCATCAAACTTGGCGAGGCGCATCTCATCTTAGCCGGAGGCACGGAAAGCATGTCTAATGCGAACTTTGTGATTCCCGGAAGCACTATGCGCAATGGGCAGAAGATGGGCGATTTCAAGGTGCTTGACCACATGGTTTATGATGGACTCACAGATGCCTTTGCCGACTACCACATGGGAGTTACAGCCGAAAATATCGCCGAAAAATACAATATTTCGCGCGAGGCACAGGATTCTTTCAGTTGGCAGTCGCAGCAGAAAGCCATTGCAGCCATTGATGCGGGTAAGTTTAAAGACGAAATCGTTCCTGTGGAAATTGCTGCCAAAAAAGAAACACTGCGTTTCGATACCGACGAGTATCCCAATCGTACAACTACGCTTGAGAAATTGGGACAGTTGAAACCTGCTTTCAAGAAAGAAGGCACAGTCACCGCCGGTAACGCCTCAGGTATAAATGATGGCGCTTCCTTTGTTTTATTGGCTTCAGAGGAGGCTGTGAGCAAATATAATCTGACGCCTTTAGCAGAAGTTATTGCTACCGGACAGGGCGGCGTTGACCCTGCTATTATGGGCATGGGACCTGTACCCGCCATTGCTGCCGCACTGCAAAGAGCGCAACTTAAATTGTCGGATATGCAATTGTTAGAGTTGAATGAAGCCTTTGCAGCGCAATCCCTTGGCGTGATGCAGCAACTTTGTGCCGACCATGGAATGAGCAACGAGCAACTGAGCGCAGTCACCAATGTTAACGGCGGAGCCATTGCTTTGGGTCATCCTATCGGTGCTTCGGGGAACCGTATTGTGGTAACTCTTGTACATGAGATGCTGCGCCGAAAGGTTTCGCTCGGATTGGCATCGCTGTGTATCGGCGGAGGAATGGGAACAGCAGTAATATTAAAAACAGATAAAAAATGAAAAAAATAGTTTTATTATTCACACTGATTTTTGCGGTATGTAGTGCATGTACGCAAACAGTAGTACAAAAGTCGGGGACTTTATTGTGGAAAGTTTCAGGAAAAGATTTAACCAAGCCTTCCTATATATTGGGAACCTTACATCTGAAACCCGGCGAGTATTTAGACAGCATTCCGGGAGCAAGGGCAGCCTTGCAATCCTGCGAACAGGTAGTTGGCGAGGTAAATATGTCGGATATGACTGCAATGCAAATGCAAGCACAGCAAGCCATGATGATGACTTCCGACACCACCTATCGGATGCTCTATTCTGAGGAAGATTATCGCTTTGTAAACGAAAAAGTGACTTCATTTATCGGTGCCGGATTAGGTCAAATGGGAATGTTGAAGCCGGCAGCTATTAATCAGATGGTCGTCATCTTTGCTTACCAAAAATATTTTCCGGATATCAATGTAGAAAATACTTTGGATGTTTATATTCAGACAGAGGCACGAAAGGAACAAAAATCTGTTTTGGGGTTGGAAACAGCCGATCATCAACTTTATGTTCTCTTTGGCATGACAAGTTTGCAGCGTCAGGCAGATGTTTTATTGTGTACCATGAAAAATATAGATAAACTACTTGCTTTTGCACCTGAATTAATTAACGATTATAATCAAGGCGATTTAGATAAGCTGTATCAAAGCTTAGAAAAGAGCAATGAAATTTGTCCACCGCTTCCTTCGGAAATAGATGCGCTGAACAAGGACAGAAATACTGCCTGGATGCAAAAACTGCCGGAGATGATGAAGGAAAAATCTTCTTTCATTGCTGTTGGCGCACTGCATTTGGCAGGAGAAGAAGGTTTATTGAACCTGTTGAAAGAAGCGGGATATACTGTGGAGCCGGTGGGGTTGTAAGGTTTTTCTGTTTTGAGTTTTTTCAACATTGCTTTTGTGAGGTAGCCAACAGCACATTCCCTATCGCACAATACAAACAACGCTTTTTGTCGCAGTATATTGTTTTTAATTGAAGCAATGCCTGCGAATAAAAAGCATTTTTTGGCTTTATCCCTAAGGCGCTCCATCCGCGCAAAATATGATTTTCTTCCGCCGGAAGTTCTTCCAACCAACGCAAGGCTCTTTCGCAATTTTCATCATTTCCGAAATGCTTGCCATAAGCAAATAAAAACGGAATAACCATATTGATAATAATAATGTGGATAGACGGAAGTCCAATTTTTTTCGGACTTTCCGATGTTGGTTTATCGGGGAAAAAATGGGTATTCCAATAATCAGACGCTTGCACATTGAATAGTTTAATTAAAAAAGGAAGTTCTTTAATGGATAATAAGTAGTCGCTCAAATGTCCGGGGATTTGCAGCAATTGAGCCAACTGCGCCAAGCGGATGCTCGGAAAATTAGCCGGACGCAAGCGTAGAAATTTCCATACTTGTCGATCAATAGGCTTCAGTGAAAATTTATTCTTCAAAAAATCATATTCCTTTTGTAAACTTCTTATGTACTCATCGTTCGATTGTTCATTCAAAAAACCGGCTTGGCCAAACAGTAAGGACTCAGTGTGCAGCAACGATTTTCGCTGTTTCTCTATCACTTGAAAAGGAATTGATTTAGCCAGTAATTCGAAAGGAATACTGTTAATGCTAAATCCGAAAGCCCGAAACAATAGCTGATAAAAAGCCATATGCCAATTACCACCGCGATGTTCTATCACTATTTTTATTTGTTCGGTTTTCTGCTCCAATCGCTCTATGGACAATCGGCTTAAGAAATGTTGAATGCGGAAATTGTCCACCAAGTGAATTTTGCGACAGCAGGCTATCCAGTCGGTGGAAGCTTGCCAACTCTCATATTCTTGTTCCAACCAATCATCATATTGCAACAGTATGGTAGGCACATCCTGTCCGGTGCTGCGGCGTACCGGTACGTCATCAATTTTCACTGCGTGTAAAATAACCGTATCATACGACTTATCCTCATGATGAATATGCCGTGCCCAATCGGAGGCACGCCGATGTATTTCCACATTGCCTACCCAAAGTGTGCTGCCAATCTTTATTTTGGCATTCAGGAAATCAGGGCCTGCATCGGCGTTGTGCTGCCCGACGCAGATAATTTCTATCGGTTCACCGGTAGTAGTGAATAAATGGTCGCTTTTAAATAAACGATGTTCCCAAATAAAATGTAAAAAATCTTCTTTCATGATAGAGTGGTGAAATTTGTTACAAAAGTAATAAATTATTTTTACATTATAGAAATATTTACCACGCCATTTAAAATTAAATTCTTACAATCACTTGATTACAAGCCGCTAAAAAATATTTTCATAAAACAATAAAAAACACTATCTTTGCAGCCTCTAATCGGGGTGTAGCGCAGTTGGCTAGCGCGCCACGTTCGGGACGTGGAGGCCGTGTGTTCGAGTCACATCACCCCGACTGAAAAACGGAAGTGTCTAAAAATAAATATCTTACGACAACGAAAATCATAAGATACAATTTAGATACAATTAAAAACCTGCTATGCTTTTTCGCTAATCCAACTTCAGCACCGCCAAAAATGCCTGTTGCGGCACTTCTACGTTGCCGACCTGACGCATACGTTTTTTGCCTTTCTTCTGCTTTTCAAGCAATTTGCGCTTACGCGAAATATCGCCACCGTAACATTTGGCTGTTACATCTTTACGCAAAGCCTTGATGGTTTCACGGGCAATAATTTTCGCCCCGATGGCTGCTTGTACGGCAATATCAAACTGTTGGCGGGGTATCAACTCTTTAAGTTTTTCACACATCTTGCGACCGAAGTCATAAGCATTTCCTCGGTGAATCAGGCAGGAAAGCGCATCAACCTGTTCGCCGTTGAGCAGTATATCAAGCTTAGCCAAATCAGCCTGCGCAAATCCGCAAATATGGTAATCGAACGAGGCGTAACCGCGCGAGCAGCTTTTCAACTTATCGTAAAAGTCAAACACAATTTCAGCCAAGGGCATATCGAAAGTCAACTCAACCCGTTCACTGGTGAGGTAGTGCTCGCCTTTAAGCACGCCGCGCTTGTCAAGGCAAAGTTTCATCACCTGACCGTAATATTCGGTCTTGGTAATAATTTGCGCTTTGATGTAAGGCTCTTCAATACGGTCAATCAGTGTGACAGGCGGCAAACCCGATGGATTATGCACCTCCATCACCTCACCCTGTGTGGTATATACTTTATAAGACACGTTAGGCACAGTGGTTATCACGTCCATGTCGAACTCGCGGTACAGGCGTTCTTGAATGATTTCCATGTGCAGCAATCCCAGAAAGCCGCAGCGGAAACCAAAGCCAAGCGCCAGTGACGACTCCGGCACAAAGGTCAGCGAGGCATCGTTCAATTGCAATTTTTCAATAGAAGTGCGCAGGTCTTCATAATCGTCGGCTTCTACGGGATATAGACCCGCAAAAACCATTGGTTTTACCTCTTCAAAACCTGCAATAGCATTGGAGCAGGGACGCTCTACATGGGTAATGGTGTCGCCCACTTTTACTTCAACGGCGGTTTTTATTCCTGAGATAATATAACCTACATCGCCTGTGCGAACCTCGTTGCGGGGGCACATCTTCAATTGAAGAATACCGACCTCATCGGCTACATATTCTTTACCTGTGTTAAAAAATTTTACCTTATCGCCTTTACGGATAATGCCGTTTTCTACCTTAAAATAGGCAATAATACCTCGGTATGAATTAAATACCGAGTCGAAAATCAAAGCTTGCAGCGGAGCCTCATCATCACCTACAGGGGCAGGAATACGTTCCAAGATGGCAGGTAGGATTTGTTCCACGTTCAAGCCTGTTTTAGCACTTACGCAAAGAATTTCATCCTCATCACAGCCCAGCAAATCAACGATTTGGTCTTTAACTTCCTCAACCATGGCGGCTTCCATATCAATTTTATTGAGGATAGGAATAATTTGCAAATCGTGCCCTAAGGCTAAGTATAGGTTTGAAATTGTTTGAGCCTGAATGCCTTGCGTGGCATCTACAACCAGTAAAGCCCCCTCGCAGGAAGCAATAGCGCGTGAGACCTCGTAGGAAAAGTCAACGTGCCCGGGAGTGTCAATCAAGTTTAATGTATATTGCTCCCCCTTATGCTGATACTGCATTTGAATAGCATGGCTTTTAATAGTAATGCCCTTTTCCTTTTCCAAATCCATAGAATCCAGTACCTGCGATTCCATTTCCCGCGAGGTAAGGGTGTTGGTTAATTCCAATAATCTATCGGCTAAGGTGCTCTTACCGTGGTCGATATGCGCTATTATGCAAAAATTTCGGATATTTTTCATGGGTGCAAATATAGTGGATTTTCTACATATTTACAGAAAAGTTTTGCAGAATAAAAAAAAATCTTTAGCTTTGCAGCCCCAAATTAAACAATGGTCCGTTCATCTAAGGGTTAGGATTCAAGATTTTCATTCTTGCCATAGGGGTTCGAATCCCCTACGGACTACAAAATTAGTGATTAATGATTAGTGATTAATGACTAATAAATTAAACAGTTAAACAAACAAATAAAAAATATGGCTAACCATAAATCTGCTGAAAAACGTCATCGTCAAAGTGAGACCCGCCGTGTACACAACAAGTATTATGCCCGCACGACCCGTAATGCTGTTCGCGCTATGCGCGCGTTAACCGAAAAAGATGCTGCTGCCGAAATGCTTCCCAAGGTAAGCGCTATGCTGGACAAGCTTGCCAAGATTAACGTTATTCATAAAAATAAGGCTGCTAACCTAAAAAGCAGTTTAGCTTTACATGTAAATAAGTTGTCGGCTTAATCTAAGTCGGTCATATAAATATCAAGCCTTTCCGTTGTAGTAGCGGGGAGGCTTTTTTTAATATTGAAAAGAGCATCAAGGTGAAAGATGCAATGAGTAGAGCGTCACACTACTTGAGTAACCATTTCCAAATAGGAATAACCTGAATGGTTATACCGTTTTCTTGTAAAGTGGTTTCTTCGGAAAAGGTAACAATTTCTACTTTTTTCAACTTGTGGAATCCTGTTAATTTTACCAATGCTGTAATTTCTCGTTGATAGGTTGTGACATCGGCTATGCTATACGATACTTGTATCGCTTGACTTTCTTTCGGGATAAAAAAATCGACTTCAATATTCTTTTTATAATAAAATAAATCATCACCATATTTCTTTTTCAACTCAATAGCCACGATGTTTTCCAATAGCTTGGTTTCAGGGTCGAATAGAAAATTATTTAATAGTCCATTGTCGAAAAAATAGCGTTTTTTGAACGTTTCTTTATCGCTCAGCTTATCTGAATAATTGGAAATACCAAACACCAAGTAAGCGTCCATTAAAAATTGCAGATATTCAACCAATGTGTTGCGAGCAATGGTTGTTCCGGTCGAATCTACAATATTTTTCATCCGAGTTAAAGACGAGGGTTGCATTACATTTTCAGCAATTTTTTTCGCAAGCACACGAATTGCATTTTCGTTACGGATATTATTTCTCGAAATAATATCGCCCAAAAGAATTTTTTGATACAGCGAATTGAGCCAACTGCGTTTGTCGTTTATTGCAAATAATTCAGCAAATCCTCCATGATAAAAATAATCTTGAAAAGCCCGAACAACTTGCGTACGAGTATTGGTGTATTCCCAATTTTTTTTCAAAGAAATGTTATGATAAGTCAAATACTCTTGAAAAGAAAAGGGAAAAACTTCACGAACAATGAAGCGCCCTCCAAGCGTTGAGTGAATTTCTTTACTCAACATTTTCGCATTACTTCCGGTAACAAACACACGATACTTAGCATCGGCTAAACGACGAACGAATTTTTCCCAACCATCAATATTTTGAATTTCATCTAAAAAAATCAATGGTTTGGAATCAAACATTTCTTTGTAGGCATCCAGCAGCAAACCCAAATCTTCCGCTTTGAGAGAAGCAATCCGTTCGTCCTCAAAATTGATGTATAAAACTTCCTCTATGGTAATTTTTTTCGATTTTACTAAATCTTGAATAATCTGATACATTAAGTAAGATTTTCCGGCACGACGCAGTCCGATAAGAACATAATTTACCGATGGTTCTAATTCCATCGGTCGCTTAACGAGCTTGATGGATGTTATTTCCTCCTGTTTTTCAGCGATTAAACGTTTGATTATCTCCTTTTTCATGATTCAATAATTGTTTTATCGGCGGCAAAGATATAAATTATTTATCAATATAACAAGCAATAATCTAAATTTATTTGTTAATATGATGAACAATTATCTATGCCTCCCCCATTTATCCACCTTTGGGGCTTGGTAGGCTAACATGCGGTCAAGCAAATTTTCTATATCATCACCAACCAGCAGCATTGTCCTGTTGGCTTCATGCAGAAAACCTTTGTCGGTCATTGTTTGGATGAATGAGAGTAGATGTTTGTAGTAGTCGGCAGTATTGAGTATGGCTACAGGCTTCCGATGCAAGCCCAATTGACCCCATGTCAGCAGTTCAAAAAGTTCGTCAAGCGTTCCGAAACCACCAGGTAGGGCTATAGCCCCGTCCGATAATTCGTACATCTTGGTTTTCCGTTCCTGCATGGTATTCACCACTTCCAATCGGGTAAGATTTTTATGCGCCAACTCTTTTTCTTTCATGAAATGCGGCATCACGCCAATTACCTCGCCCTGGTGATCGAGTGCGGCATTAGCCAACTCGCGCATAAGGCCGATGTTGGAACCGCCGTAAACAAGTCCGATATTTCTTTGCGCCAAAGCCTTTCCCAAGAGGCGGGCTTGTTCGGCAAAAATTTCATCAAAGCCTGTACTTGAGCCACAGAAAACAGAAATTCTTTTCATAAGTTCATTGTTGTTGTCCTGCTAGGAGTCGAACCCAGACAAGCAGAGCCAGAATCTGATGTGCTACCATTACACCACAGGACAATACCTCG
>Ga0209737_10001586_pt1 | contig 16219 bp, 10 predicted proteins | sample TergutCu122P3_FD_187284 | JGI IMG/M metagenome (GOLD analysis project Ga0209737, IMG submission 187284) | Cubitermes ugandensis P3 segment gut microbial communities from Kakamega Forest, Kenya - Cu122 P3 (SPAdes) (version 2) | ecosystem: Host-associated > Arthropoda: Insects > Digestive system...
CATAAATGAACCCGCCGTCATTTGTCCGTATTGCGACACGCCGAGCGCATTAAATTTTTCCCAATCGTCCGGTTTTGAATAATTTGGAATAACCATTCCGTTAGTAACAACCACACGCGGCGCATCGGGGTGCGATGGAAAAAGTCCGAGCGGGTGCCCCGAATAAAGCACAAGCGTTTGATTATCATTCATTTTCGACAGATATTGCATTGTAAGTCGATATTGCGCCCAGTTTTGAAACACCGCACCATTACCGCCGTAGGTTATCAATTCGTGCGGGTGTTGCGCCACAGCATAGTCCAAGTTGTTGTTAATCATCAACATAATCGCCGCCGCTTGATGCGATTTTGCAGGATAGTCGTCTATCGGGTACGCCTTCATTTCATAGTCAGGGCGCAGGCGGTACATATAAATTCTGCCGTATTTTTGCAACTCTTCGGCAAATTCGGCTGCAAGTTCAGCGTGATTTTCTTTTGGAAAATAGCGCAAAGCATTTTTTATTGCCAATTTTTTTTCTTCTTTGGTCAAGATATCTTTCCGCTTCGGCGCGTGATTGATATTCGGCTCATATTGCTTTTTGGGCGGCAAAATTGCAGGAATGCCCTCAATGATAGATTGTTGAAAAGTGGTCATAAATGTATTTTTGATTTAAGATTTTGTGGTTTTTAGATTTCTTGCAAAGGTAATAAATTTTTTGCTGAAAAATAGTTTTTTTGTACCTTTGCAGAAAATTTTTTATGATGAAAAACAATCGTGTTTTGCTTTCTATGAGCGGCGGCATCGACTCTTCGGTAGCAGCGATGGTGCTTTTGCAGCAGGGTTACGAAATTGTTGGCGTAACCTATCGCACTTGGGACAGCGTTTCACAGGGTTGTTTTGAGCGTGAAAAGGGTTGTTGTACAATAAATTCAATGATGGAAGCAAAAAAAATGGCGGAAAAACTAGGTTTTGAACACCATTTTCTTGATTTGCGCGAAAAATTCCGCAACAGTGTTATAAAAGATTTTATTGATGAATATCTTGCAGGCAGAACGCCAAATCCTTGCGTTGTGTGCAATGCGGAAATAAAATGGGGCGAAGTGCTAAAGCTTGCCGATACGCTTGATTGTCAATATATTGCAACAGGACATTATGCACAAATAGAGCAAAACGACAACGACTTTTATCTTAAAAAAGGCGTTGATGCAAAAAAAGACCAAACATATTTTTTGTGGCAACTACCGCAAAATGTTTTGAGCAGAACAATTTTTCCATTGGGTACTCTAACCAAACCCGAAGTGCGTAAAATCGCTTTTGACAACGGCTTTGAGCAACTTTCAAAAAAAACGGAAAGTCAAGAAATTTGCTTTATTCCAAATAACGATTACAGAGAATTTCTTGAAAGCGAGGTAAAAAACTACAAAGATATTTGCAAAGAGGGGAATTTTGTTGATAATCAAGGAAATATTTTAGGCAAACATTCTGGCTACCCGAACTTTACCATTGGACAACGCAAGGGTTTGAATATTGCGCTCGGTAAGCCTATGTTTGTTGCAAAGATTATTCCCGAAAGCAACGAAGTTGTTTTAACAGAAAGAGAAAATTTGCAAAGCAATGAACTTTTGGCGAAAGATTGTATTTTTGTAAATCGCGCAACCGTAGAGACACGATTAATCGCGTCTCTACACGTAGATGCGCGCATTCGCTATAAAAGCCCTGCTGAAAAGGCGCAAATTTTCTTTGAAAACGATTTTGTTCGTGTCAAATTTTCTTCACCTGTTTGGGGCGTTACGCCCGGACAATCGGTAGTTTTTTATCATAACGATTTGATTATCGGCGGCGGTGTTATTTGTTGAAAAAAAAGCGTATAAACTTTAAATTTATACGCTGAGATTTAACACTCATCATTCCTACCTCAAAACCGCTCCAAACTCTTTTTCAAAATTTTTGATAAGTTTGTTCATTACATCGTCTATTTGATTGTCTGTCAGAGTTTTATCTTTATCTTGAAGAACAAAATTAACTGCGTACGATTTTTTGCCTTCGGGTAGATTTTTGCCCTCATAAACATCAAAAAGGGTGATGTTTTGCAAAAGTTTTTTCTCAGTTTTTCGTGCTGTTTGCTCAATTTGTGCAAAAGAAATATTTTTGTTCAAAAGCAGAGCCAAATCGCGTTTTACTTCGGGAAATTTTGAAATTTCTTCAAACTTTATTTTATGTTTTGATGTTTCAATTAAAAGTTCATTCCATTGTAAATCAGCAAAATAAACCTCTGTGTTTATATCAAACATTTTCAAAATTTTGTTATCAATAATGCCTAAAGTTGCAAGCAATTTTCCCGCTTTGGTAGAAAATTTTAACCCCTGAGCAAAGATTTCATCAGAAAATTCTTCTATCGCCAAATTTTCAACTTTTATTCCCAAACGCAAGAAAATATTTTGAACATAACTCTTTAAATCATAAACACTTACGGGGTCCTCTTTTCTCAACCAACTTTGTTCCAAACGATTGCCTGTGAGCCACAAAGCAAGATGAAATGTTTCGGAATATTTTTTTAGCGCGTCATTTCGACCACAGGGAGAAATTGCGTTTGTCAAAGCCGATTTCTCGTTATCACTCGAAATGACAGGGTTTTTAGAATAACAATTTCCGAATTCGTAAAACTTCAGATTTGCATTTTGACGATTAACATTGTGCGCAATGCTTTCCAAACCACCAAAAAGCATCGTTTGACGCATTACGTTCAAATCGTTGCTTAATGCGTTCATTATCACAATGTTATTTTCTTTTGGGTAGGTTTTTAAATTTTCATAATACGCTGCTTTTGTGAGTGAATTATTCATTATTTCATAAAAACCATTTGCCGTAAGTTGCTCAGAAACAAGATTTTGCAATTTATAATCGTCCGGCTTTTGCCAATATGAGATATTTGACTTCAAACTGTCAGAAAAATCAACATTATTGTAACCATAAATTCGCAAAATATCTTCAATTACATCTACATCTCGCTGAACATCAACACGATACGCAGGAATTTTTAGTTTATAGTTCTCGTCATTTCGACCGCAGGGAGAAATCTCGTGTGTCAAAGCAGATTTCTCGCTATTGCTCGAAATGACCTCTATTTCGAGGGCTTTAAAAATTGTTTCAATTTCCTCTTTTGGAATATTTTTACCAATTAAAGAATGAATTTTTGTCAACGATACTTCAACTTCAAAGTCATTTATCTTAACAGGATAATTATCAACTATTTGGCTTGAAATTTTGCCGCCCGCAATCTCTTTTATAAGTAATGCAGCGAATTTTAACGCATAAATTGTGTCGTGCGGATTAATTCCGCGCTCGAAACGAAAACTTGAATCGGTGTTAAGTCCGTGATAACGAGCAGTTTTACGAATAGAAACAGGGTTAAAATATGCGCTTTCCAAGAAAATTTTTGTTGTGCTTTCGGTAACGCCCGAATCAAGTCCGCCGAACACGCCGCCAATGCACATCGGTTCGGTTTTGTTGCAAATCATCAGTTCGATACCCGAAAGGTTGCGTTCAACGCCGTCAAGAGTGGTAAATTTCTCACCGCTTTTTGCGTTTCTCACAACAATTTCGCCGCCCGAAATCTTGTCCGCATCAAAAGCGTGCAGCGGTTGTCCAAATGAGTGCAGCACAAAATTTGTAATATCAACCACATTATTTATCGGTCGCAAACCAATCGCCAATAGTTTGTCTTTCAGCCAACTCGGCGACTCTTTAACCTCAATTCCCGTAATCGTAACACCAGCGTAACGAGGACAGGCATCGATATTTTCAACCGAAACCTTTATGTTAAGTTCTTCATTATCAACACTAAAATTATCAACCAAAGGACGTTTTAGTTCGGTAGAAATATTATGCGCCAAAAAATAGGCATTCAAATCTCGCGCTACTCCCCAATGTGATGCAGCATCAGCGCGGTTTGGCGTAATATCAACCTCAATAATTTCTTCATCTTGCACACCGAAATAATCGCGTGCAGACATTCCCACAGGCGTATTTTCGGGCAAAACCATAATGCCAGCGTGCGAAGTTCCAACGCCGATTTCGTCTTCGGCGCAAATCATTCCAAAACTTTCTATACCGCGAATTTTTGAACGTTTTATTGTAAAACTCTCTTCGCCTTGATAAAGTTTTGCGCCGATTGTTGCTACGATAACCTTTTGATTTTCAGCGACATTAGACGCACCGCAAACAATTTGTAAAGGCTCATTTTCACCAATATCAACGGACGTAACGTGTAGATGGTCAGAGTTTTCGTGCGCAACGCAAGTCAGCACTTTGCCCACAACCAACCCTTGCAAACCGCCTTTGATTGTTTCGGTTTTTTCTACCTTTCCAACTTCTAAGCCTATGGAAGTCAGAATTTTAGCGACCTCGTCAGCCGACAAATCGGTTTTAAGATAATTTTTTAACCAATTATAAGAAATATTCATAAAATTAGATTTTAGATTTTAGATTTTAGATTTTAGATTGAAAACACTTTTGTTTTTTGTCTAAAAACTTGCATCTAAAAATCAATTCTTTCCAAAAATATCATCAAACATTGATTTGAATTTATTGCTTGATTTTTCGGGTTTTTCTATTGGTTTTTCCTCAACTTTTGGCTGTTGAGAATGAAATTCATTTTCATTAAAATTTTGCTTTTCAATTGGCTGAGCATCATAACTTTTCTTGTTAAACTCCAATGGTTCAATGCTTTCTATGTCTTTTGCCTGTTCTACAAAATCAGCAACTTCCCTCATTGCATCGGCAAAATTTTTCAAGTCCTCTTTGTAAATAGTGATTTTTTGTTTCTGAAACGAAAACTGCGGATTTTGCTCTGTTCCATTGATAATTTTTTTACTTTCGGCAACAGAAACAAACAAATCGTCTCCGCTTCTGGTTTTTCTAACGTCAAAATAATAGATTCTTTTTCCGGCTTTTACCGCTTTTGAAAACACAAAGTCGCTTTGTGGTTTTGGTTGAAAGTTCTCTTGCATACTTTTTATTTAATTGATTATTAATAAGTTATAAATATTTTTCTTGAAAAAATTGAATTGCAAAGTTACAAATATTTTTTCAAAACAAAAATTTTTTTATATCTTTGCCAAAAAAATCATAAGTATTAATATGTTATCAAACAAAACAATAACCTTACGAGCAGTTGAGCCGCAGGACTTGGAATTTTTGTATCAGTGCGAAAACGATATGCCGCTTTGGGTGTATGGCACGAACAAAGAGCCAGTGTCTTATTTTTCGTTGAAGGAATATATAAACTCTTGTGGTAAAGGTATTTATGAAAACAAACAGTTGCGTTTGATGATTGTTTTAAACGAAGACGGCGTAACAATCGGCGCGGTAGATTTGTACGATTTCGACTATTTCAACAGCCGCGCAGGCGTTGGAATTTATGTTACTCAAGAGTACCAAAATCGAGGAATTGGTGCGGAAACGCTGCAACTTTTAACCGAATACGCATTTAACTTTTTAAACATTCACCAACTTTACGCTTTTGTTTCGGCAAGCAATGAAAACAGCGCAAAAATCTTTATCAAAGTGGGCTTTGCGTTGACTGCTACATTAAATGATTGGCAAAAAATCGGCAAAAATTTTTCCGATGTAAATATTTTTACCAAAATTAACAAATAAATTTTGAATAAAAAAAAATGATTACTTTTTAAATTATTTTTGTTAATTTTGCAAAAAAATAATTTTATGAGAAAAATATTTTTAACACTAAGTTTTATTGCGCTGAATATTTGTTTGCTATCAGCACAAAACACCAAAGGCAGGGACTTTTGGGTAACGTTTGGCGAAAATGGAGGTGGTAACAATACAACAAGTTCTATTGCACTTCAAATACGTATTGTTACAAAAAACGCTGCAAATGTAAATCTGTTATTTACTGATAATACATCGTTAAATCGTGTTGTTGCTGTGCCTGCAAATTCTATTCAAACAATTACGTTAAACTATCAGGAAAAACTTGCCGTACATTGCAGAACAAGCGGTATAACCAACAAATCTCTTCATATTACATCTGACGAAGATATTTTGGTTTATGCAGCAACTTTTGGCGCTTTTTCATCAGAAACATACAATATTCACCCAGTTCATTTATTTGGGAATAATTATTTTCAAATAAACTACACCCAACAGAGTGTGCATAATGGAGGCGAAGGTTATATGATAATTGCTACTCAAAACAATACAAATGTTTTTGAAAATGGAACTTCTGTTGCAACATTAAATACAGGACAAGTTTATACAAGTTATATAAATGGCAGAGATAGAACGGGTTATAATATAATTTCCGATAAACCAATAGCATATTTTGCTGCAAATACTTGTGCAGAAATTCCTATTGGTAGTACTACGGGTTGCGATTGCCTTTATGAACAACTTTTTACAACTCAATTTTTTGGAAATGATTTTTTTGTTCCTGTTTCAAGCACAGGGGCAGACAGAGTGAGAATTGTTGCAACACAAAATAACACAAATATAATCCAAACAGGAGGAATAATTATTAGCGGCACCACAAATTTAAATGCGGGGCAATTTTTAGAATTGGAAATAAATCAAGCGAATAGAGGTTGTTATATTACGACAGACAAACCTGTTGAAGTTGCTTTGTATTTGAAGAGTGCAATTTCAACCAATGCAAACGGAGACCCGTCTATAGTCGTAGTTCCTCCTATTTCACAAACGGAAAAAAACATCAAAATATCACCATTTGTTGCGGCGGGAACATCTACTTTAACCACTCATTTTGCATTAATAGCGACGCCTACAAATACTAAAAACTCTACAAGCGTTTCAATCAATGGTGGTGCGTCTGTTGCATTGTCGGGTGGTAGTTGGAGTGATAACGTTTCGGCTGGTTATTCGTATTACAATATGCCCTTGGCTAATGATTACACAATTTATGAGTTTTCAAATGATAATGGAATTCTTGTGTGGGGCTATGGTCTTGGAGTTAGAGAGAGTTATTCATATCTTGCAAGTTCTATTGAAAATGAAGATGTTGAAATATACTTTCCCGACAATGTTGATGGTATAGAATGCTTTACCGCACCCGCACCAGTAACTTTTACAATAAGAGAGGCGTGGCGAAGCACACAAACAGATGTAGGAACATACGTAAGTCCTGTTGTTGGAGATATTGATGGAGATGGCATAGCAGAAATCTTTGTTGCAAAAAATATAGATTGGGGAACATTTCAAGGAATTTATATTTTTAAAGGTAGTGACCGAAACAATCCTGTTCTTCTCAATACTGTGGTGGGACATTGCGTACACGCAGGTAGTTTGATACTTGGAAAAGTTAATGTCTTGGGGGGTGATAGGTATTTGATTTTTATGATAGGTGCAAATAACGGAAATATTTATGCCTACGATGCTGTATCTGCAAGCAGTACGCCCGTTTGGATTTCCAATCAACCTGTTTTAGCAAATTATCACACTACCAACCCAAACCCTATACTTTCGCTAAGTTTGGCAGATTTTAATAATGACGGAATACCCGAAATTTATTGTGGCGGTAGAATTTTTGATGCTTCAACAGGTTTATTTCTTGCCGAAGTACCTGCTGGCGGTAACGTAGGCAGAAAGTCTGGGTTTCCTCACAATGCTTATGGTTATTTTTCTATTGCGGCTGACGTTATAGGTGATAGCAGGTTAGAGTTGTGTGTTGGCACAGAGGTTTATAATGTAAATATTGTTAGCAGAACAAACCCTGCACTAAATTCACTTACGCTCGCAGCATCTATTCCCGATGTGAATATGGGAGGGTATTCAATAAAAGACGGAAATACAATTGTTGCTGATATAAATCAAGATGGTTTATTAGATGTAATAATAACGAATAGTAGCAGTAACAATCAAAATATTGGCATAGTTGCTTGGTGTCCAAGCACTTCACAACTTATAGGAAAGATATCTATTCCTGTCAATAATGATGTAAGAAATTCCGTTAAAGCAGTTGGAAATATTGATAGCAACCCAGATTTAGAGATTGTTTTTCTTATGCAGAATAAAATTGTTGCATTACGATTAGATGCTGCAACTCAAACATTTAATACCGTTTATCAAACGACAAATATTACAGAAACAACTTGGGACACAGGTCTTGTTCTTTTTGATTTTGATAATGACGGAATTGATGAAATTGTTTATCGAGACAATCAAAATTTTAGAATATTAAAAGCCAATTCTTCTGGCGGATTTACAAATATTAATACCTTTCCTTCTTTTTCAGGCACGGGCTGGGAACAACCTGTAATTGCCGATGTTGATGGTGATGGCGAGGCGGAAATAATCAGCGTAGGTGCTAACAGCGGTGTAACTGCTACAAGAGGCACTTTAAGAATTTACAAATCAAACGGCTCACCGTGGGCACCTGCTCGCAAGGTTTGGAATCAATATGCCTATAATTCTGTGAATGTAAATGAGGACTTAACAATTCCAAGATATTATTTTAACCCCGCAACAAGATTTGCAGGACAAGATGAAATTCTCGGAACTGCTGACGATGTGCAACCATTTAACGCTTTTTTGAAACAACAAACTTACCTAAATCAGTTTGGAATGCCGTATATAGAGGAAGATTGCGATAGTATTATTTATTGCTACAAAACAATCAATCAAACCATTTGCGAAGGCACAAGTTATGATTTTTATGGCACAATTCTTACAATAGCAGGCACCTACACAGATACAATTTTTGTAACATCGGACTGTGATACTATTGTAACATTAAATTTAGATGTTTTACCTTATAGTACAAAAACAATTAATGAAACCATTTGCGAAGGCACAAGTTATGATTTTTATGGTACAATTCTTACAATAGCAGGCACTTACACAGATACAATTTTTGTAACATCTGGCTGCGATACTATTGTAACATTAAATTTAGACGTTTTACCTTACCAAACAAAAACAATTAATGACACCATTTGTAATGGCGAAAGTTATGATTTTTATGGAACAGTTCTTACAACTGCAGGCACTTACACAGATACAATTTTTGTAACATCTGGCTGCGATACTATTGTAACATTAAATTTAGATGTTTTACCTTACCAAACAAAAACCATTAATGACACCATTTGTAATGGCGAAAGTTATGATTTTTATGGAACAGTTCTTACAACCGCAGGCACTTACACAGATACAATTATTGCAATATTGTGCTGCGACACTATTGTAACATTAAATTTAAGTGTTGTGTTCTATCATACAAAAACAATAAATGAAACTATTTGTGAAGATGAAAGTTATGATTTTTATGGAACAATTATATCAACAGCAGGCACTCACACACATACAGTTCTTGTAGCATCGGGCTGTGACACTATTGTAACATTAAATTTAAGTGTTGTATCCTATCATACAAAAACAATTAATGAAACTATTTGCAATGGCGAAAGTTATAATTTTTATGGAACAACAATCACAACCACAGGCATTTACATAGACACGATACCTGCTGTTTTAGGCTGCGACACCATCGTAACTTTAGATATTTATTTTAAACACTGCGGAAAAATCGAAATTGCATCTCTTGTCGAAATTTGTGCAGATGATGAGTTTATTTATTTACATTACACAATTTTAGAAGGCAGTGTAGATTGTTATTCTGTAACATTCAATCAGCAAGCATTAAGTGAAGGTTTTACGAACATAACACCTTGCCAATTGATACCTGTAAGTCCTATTAAAATTCCAATTCCGCAAAAGCCAAGTCCGCAGTATGTTCGTCCAAATTACAACTATTCAATGGCAATTCTATTTGAATTTGAAAACGATACAGTTGATAATCATACCATAAATTTTGATATTTTGTACCCATCTTGGATAATGCAGCAAAAGTGGAACGATGCTATCGCGCTGCTAAACCAGTACTATAATGGCGGCTACGAATGGTCTGCGTATGAATGGTATGTAAATGACACAAAAATTCCTATTGATAGAAATTCGTATATCTACACGCTCGATTACGGAAAAACAACTTTGGAAATGGGGCAACAATACCGCGCCCTTTTAACTCGTGCTGATGACGGCGTGAAAATTTTTACCTGTCCTCTGATACCCGAATGGCGCACCGATATAACACAATTTCCAACAGTCGTTTCACCACAACAAACTATTAGAATTCAAGCAAATACAAAAATGAAAGTGATAATGTGGGCGGTTACGGGCATAAAAATCTCAGAACAAGATTTTCACGCTGGTGAAAACACACTTATCGCGCCGTACGCAGAAGGAGTTTATCTTTTGCAGTTTTTAAGCGACACAGGAAACATTGAAACAAGAAAAATAATTGTAAAAAAATAATGAATACAGTAGCAATAGTTCCTATAAAATTAAAAAATGAGAGATTGCCAAATAAAAACACTAAATTGCTTGGCAATAAACCATTAGTTCATTACGTCTTAAACGAATTATTAAAAGTAAAAGATATTGAGTGTGTTTATGTATATTGTAGTAATGAAACAATTATGGAGTATTTGCCGAAAGGTGTAAGGTTCTTAAAACGAGATTCTCTATTAGATTTACCGACTTCAAATTTTACTCAAATACTTGATTCTTTCATTTTACAAGTTAAAGCAGATTTTTATGTTTATGCGCACGCAACAGCACCATTTCTGACAAGCACTACAATAGAAGATTGTTTGAATAATGTAAAAAGCGGCAAGTTTGATTCGGCTTTTACTGCAACAAAAATACAAGATTTTTTATGGACAGGCGATAAGCCATTGAATTTTGATGTTGCCTGTATTCCAAGAAGCCAAGATTTAGAACCAATATACAAAGAAACGTCAGGTGTCTATATTCTGAGTTATGAACAATATGTAAAAACACATCGTAGAGTTGGCAACTTTCCTTACATTAAAGAGGTTGGTTTCAAAGAAGCAATAGATATAAATACACCAGAAGACTTTAAGATTGCAGAATTATTTATATAAAATTTTAATAATATGGCAAAGTATAATTTATTAGATTGTACGCTAAGAGATGGAAGTTATATAACAAATTTTGAATTTCCAAATGATGTTATAAAATCTCTTGCAAGAGGACTTGTTGATGCCTCTATTGATTATGTAGAAATTGGTTGGCTAAACAACAAACCGTATGTTGAAAATACAACTATTTTCAATAATATAGAACAAATTTCGGATTTTATTCCGAAAGAAAGGAAACATTCTGTTATTTTAGCAATGGCAGATGTTGCACAATTTAAACCCGAAAACTTAACCGCTTTTACAGGCAAGTCCATTGATGGCATACGACTTGTATTTTATAAACGTCAAGTAGAGGAAGCATTGGAAATGTGCAAGGTTGTTAAAGAGATGGGGTATAAATTAATTGTTAATCCAATGGTTACCATTGATTATACAATAGATGAATACTCAAAACTTACGCAAGATTTGGCAAGGTTTTCGCCTTATGCAGTAAGTATTGTGGATAGTTTTGGTTATATGCTAAAACAAGATTTCAGACAATATTTTAAAATTTTAGATAATTTTTTGCCGTCTGAAACCAAAATTGGTTTTCATTCCCACAATAATATGCAATTAGCATTTATTACAGCACAAGATATTTTAGATTATCAAACATCGAGAGGCTTGATAATAGATGCTTCGCTATCAGGTATGGGACGTGGTGCGGGAAATCTTAATACTGAACTAATTGCAAATTACCTCAATATGAATACTGGAAACAAGTATGATATATCTTTAATTTTGTCTTTAATTAGCAAATATATTATGCCTATTGCGGAAACAAAAGATTGGGGATATTCGCCATATATGTTTTTGACAGGTTTATATCATTGCCACCCAAATTTTGCAACATATTTACTTGAAAATCACGACATAAGTGTCGAAGATTTTGAAAAATACATTAAATTTATACCTAAAGAAATGCTCACAAAATGTACAAAACCTTATGTTGAAGAGTTGTATCAAAGTTTTATAAATCAGAAATAATAATATGAACTTAGCAAAAATTAAATTAATAGTTCTTGATGTTGATGGTACTTTAACTGACGGTGGCATTTACATAGATAACAACGGTGTTGAAACAAAAAAATTTAATGTAAAAGATGGTTTGGGTATAGTTACTGCCCAATCCGTTGGTTTGGAGTTTATGATTTTGACAGGAAGGACAAGTTTTTGTGTAGAAAAACGGGCAGAGGAGTTAATGATAAAATATGTGCTTCAAGGAGTAAAAAACAAGGCGGATTATCTTAAAACATTTGCAACCCAAAATAATTTATTGTCTGAAAACATAGCATACATCGGAGATGATTTAAATGATTTGTTGGCAATGCGTTTTGCTGGCGTTTCTGCTTGTCCTAAAAATGCTGCACAAGAAATTAAAGATTATTGTGATTTTATTATTAATGCAAATGGTGGAGATGGTGCTGTGCGTGAGTTTATAGAGATAATTTTAAAAGAGCAAAATTTGTGGAACATTGTTATTGAAAATGTCTAAAAATATCAACAATAAAAAAACCGTTATTGTCTGCAATACCTTATTTCAAATAATTATTGCAGTACATTTGCGTTTAACAATTTTAAAAGATGATTTTGTTGATATAATTGTGTCAAATCACACAAAAAACAGCAGTAATATCGCAAAAAATATTGAAAATTTGAACTTGTTTAACAAAGTAATTTTTATTAAAAACAAAAAAGCAATTCAAAAAGGTAATGGAATTTTAAACATAGCAAGTTACAATATTAGAAGATTTTTTGAAACGTTGAATAATATTTTTATTGTCAATAAAATATGCAAAAAAAATAATTATGATAGTTTATTAATAAACAATATCTCTATTTTTACAATGCTGTTTTATAATAAATTGCTTAAGAAAAATAAAAATATTGAATTGTGCTTGTTTGAAGAGGGTTTAAGCACTTACAGCAATTCATATACAGATGCAGATAAGCCAAACTCACTGCATAGAAAAATTATAAACAAAACAGGAATTATCGCAAACTTTGATAAACTTTATTTGCTTTTTCCCGATTTGTTAGAATGGAACGTGCCAAATGCAGAAATTATAAAATTGCAAAAAATCAACGCAAACGGTAACCATTTTGTAAATATAATAAACACAATTTTTGATATAAAAGAGATAAAAGACAAATATGATAAACCCATTATCTTTTTTGAGGAATCGCATTTTACAGACGGCTTTGTAGTGCCAGATATTGAGATAGTTAATCAAATTGCAGATATTGTCGGTAAAGAAAATATTATGATAAAACTGCACCCAAGAAATGCATTAAATCGTTTCGATACGCTCGGTTATAAAACGAATAGCGACACAAATATTCCTTGGGAGGCAATTATTTTAAATCAGAACTTGACAAACAAAACGCTTGTAACAATCGCTTCTGGCTCGGTGTTATCGCCGTTTTTGTATTTTGGAATAAATCTAAAATCAATTTCACTATTAAATTGTTTGACCGAAAAACCGGGTTATATGAAAGGAGAATTGGGCAAATTTATGAATAAAATTTATGCAAAATTTCCTGATGTGTTTTATGCTCCTCAAAATTTTGATGAACTCAAAAAGTATATAAAATAAACTATGCTCTCAATCATAATTTGCACATACAACCGCGAAAAATATCTCTACAACTGTCTCAAAAGCATTGCAGAAAACAATTTTTCGTTTGATAAATATGAAATTGTTTTGATAAATAACAATTCGACCGACAATACAGAAAACGAATGTAAAAGATTTCAAAACGATTTTCCGCAATTAAAATTTTGTTATTTTGTAGAAAAAAACCAGGGACTTTCTTTTGCCCGTAATCGTGGAATTGATGAGGCAAAGGGTGAAGTTTTGGTTTATGTTGATGACGATGCAAAAGTTAATGATATTTATTTGAAAACTATTGATGATTTTTTTAATGAAAATCCAAAAGCTATGGCTGTTGGCGGAGCAATTTTTCCTATTTACGAAACTGAAGAACCAACGTGGATGTCGCACTACACAAGGATTTTGATTACTGCCTACAAAAATGAAGGCAACAAAATTATTGAACTAAAAGGCAACAAGTTTCCAAGTGGTGGAAATGCCGCGTATAGAAAAGAGGTTTTTGAAAAAATCGGAAAATTTAATACCGAGTTGGGCAGAAAAGGCACATCGCTAATTGGTGCGGAAGAAAAAGATATTTTTGATAATATAAAAGCATTAAAAATGCCTGTTTATTATCTTCCGAATATGATTTTGTATCATATAATTCCACCGACAAAATTAACAAAAGAATATTTTAATAACCTCACGCTTTCGATGGGTATAAGCGAGCGGCTTCGCACTTTAAACATTTCAAAATCAGCATACATCGAACGTCTTTTTTTCGAAAAGATAAAATGGACTGCTTCAATTTTATTATTTTTTATATTTCTAATAAAACTTCAACCGCAAAAAGGCACAAAACTTTTGCTTTTCAGATGGAATGTTACAAAGGGTTTATTATGTAAAAATTTTTAGTAATTTTGCAGAAAAGTTAGTAAGTCAGTAAGTCGTTAAGTCGGCAAGTCAAAAAATGACTTACAAACTTATTGACTTACAAACTTATTAACTAAATTTATATGAAATCATTTTTCAAAAAATCACTTCCGCACATCGCGGCAATCGCGCTCTTTTTTTTGTTGAGTGCAGTCTACTTTTACCCTGTTTTGCTCGAAAACAAGCACATTGAGCAAGGCGATATAAAAAGCAGTAGAACTTGGGGACAAGATGCAAGAGAATATCACAAAAAAACAGGCGAATATGCTCATTGGACAAATTCGATGTTTTCAGGAATGCCTACAAACTACGCTTATGCGCCAAAAACAACAAATATTTTTAAGTCAATCGGCAGTGTATTATTTTTGAAAAATGACCAAACTTTCGGATTGTTATTTTTGTATATGTTCGGTTTTTACATATTTTTGATTGCAATCGGTTGTAAAATACCACTTGCGATAATCGGTGCAATAGCATACGCTTTTGTGTCGTACAATATTGTAATAATCGAAGCGGGGCATATTCTCAAAGGGCTTGTTATGGCAACAATGGCACCGATTATTGGCGGAATAATGCTCTGCTATCGCGGAAAATATCTTTGGGGAGTAATCATAACGCTGCTTTTCACAGGCTTAAATGTGGCTTGGGAACACCAACAAATCAGTTATTATTTGCTTTTGGTGATTTTGATTTTGGGCATTGTTTATTTTATTTATGCGATAAAAGAGAAGACATTACCGCAATTTTTCAAGGCAAGCGCAATACTTTTTATGGTAGCAGCATTGGCTGTTACGCCATCATTGGGCAAACTTATTCCTACAATGGATTACACCAAAGAAACGATGCGTGGCGGTGCTGTGCTGAAAAATGACCCTGATGGCAAGCCCGAAAAAGCAGGACTTGAAATTGATTACGCTTTTCAGTGGTCTTACGGAAAAATGGAAACGCTAACTCTTTTAATTCCAAACTTTTACGGCGGAAGTTCGGCATATAATTTGGGCGAGGACTCGGAATTTTACAGGGCATTAAGAAATTCGGGTAACAGCGCAGTAGCAAAACAATACGCCAAACACGCGCCAACTTATTGGGGCTCAGACGAGTACAAACGTTTCACTTCGGGACCAGTTTATGCGGGTGCAATAGTCGTTTTTCTGTTTATTTTGGGCTTGATAATTGTAAAAGGAAAAGATAAATGGTGGCTTTTGGGTGCAACAATTCTTTCATTAGTTTTGGCTTGGGGACGAAATTTTTATGGTTTCAACGCATTTTTGTTTGAACATTTGCTGCTATACAACAAGTTCCGCACACCCGAAATGGCTCTGGTAATTGCAAATCTCACGATGACAATTTTAGCAATTTTGGCTTTGAAAGAAATTTTTGATAATGAAAAAAATAGAACAATTTATTTTAAACCAATCTTAATTTCTGCCTCAATTACGGGCGGAATTTGTCTGTTTTTTGCGCTTTTCGGTGGAACAATATTCGACTTTTCTGCAATCACAGACTCAAATTACCCCGATTGGCTTGTCAACGCACTCGTTGAAGACAGAAAGGCAATGTTAAAAGGCGATTCGTGGCGGTCGTTCTTCTTTATAGCAGCAGCAGCAGTTTTATTAATTATTTTTGTTAAAAAGAAATTTGAGACAAAATGGTTAATTCTTGCTATAGGAGTGTTGATTTTCATTGACTTATGGGCGG
>Ga0209737_10001587_pt1 | contig 16218 bp, 11 predicted proteins | sample TergutCu122P3_FD_187284 | JGI IMG/M metagenome (GOLD analysis project Ga0209737, IMG submission 187284) | Cubitermes ugandensis P3 segment gut microbial communities from Kakamega Forest, Kenya - Cu122 P3 (SPAdes) (version 2) | ecosystem: Host-associated > Arthropoda: Insects > Digestive system...
CTGGGCGGCCCACGTGGCATGGGGGCAGTGCAGAAAAAAAAGCACGGGGCGTAAGCCCCGTCCGTACGGCGTTGGTTAGGTTACGGACGTTGCGGCGTTTAGAGGGTGCAGGGAAGCAGACCCACCGAGTGATGGGCTGTCAATATGGAAAGAGAGTCGGTGGGGTAGCTGCTATGCCTAAGCCCCCTGCAAGGGCCCCCGGAGGGAGCATTTTTGTGGAACTTTTTGTGCGAGCAAAAAGTTCCCCGCCGGAGGCAAGCTGCGCCCGCAGGGCGAAGGAGAAGCTTCGACGAAGTCGACAAGAAAGCCCATCGCCCGCATGGCAAAAGAAAACCTTCGCCGAACTCGACAAGAAAGCTTCGCCGTCATACGAAAAAGAACCCCACGCAAAGGTAACCGGCAAACTTCCCTTGCATAAAGCGAGTTTAGAGAGTTATTCACCAGAGCGCTAGAGCTTCATCTCCAAATGTTGTTGGATGCGTCGGCCTGGCCATAGCTTTGGCCTTTGAAGCCTTCAGCCAAAATGTTGGCTGGGAAATGTTGGCTGGAAAAAGGGTTGCTTTGAAAGTTTTGCATGCACAGCAGAAAGAGGTTTTTTTGTGAAGAGAGATTTTTTGAGGCTGAGGGACTTCACGCTCAGTGAGCACCTGGAGTTGTTGAGACGCACGACAGAGTTAAAACGCATGCGCCGCCTTCGAAAAGCGGTGTTTCCGCTGGCAGGTCGCGCACTGGTGCTCATTTTTGAGAAGTCCTCCACGCGCACGCGTGTGTCGTTTGAGTTGGCGATGACGCAGCTGGGCGGGGACGCGCTGACTTTGCCCATTTCGGACAGCCAAATGGCGCGGGGCGAGCCCTTGTCGGACACAGCGCGCGTGCTTTCCCGCTACGCAGACGCCATCATGTTTCGCACCTTCGGCGAAGAGCGCCTCATGGAGTTTGCCAGGCACTCCACCGTGCCTGTCATCAACGGCCTGACAGACCAGGGCCACCCCGTGCAAGTGCTGGCGGACCTCTTCACCATGGCAGAGCGTCTGGGAGAGCTGCAAGGCCGCAAAGTCGCTTTCGTGGGAGACGGACTGGGCAACATGGCACGCTCCTGGATGGAGGCGGCGGGTTTGTTTGGCGTGGAGCTTCGCCTTGCTGCACCAGAAAAGTTTCGCCCCTCCAAAGAGGAGGCCGAAAGCCATGGCGACAAGGTAAAGCTGTTTGACACCCCCGAGGAGGCCTGCCGCGGCGCAGACGTCGTTACCACCGACGTGTGGATTAGCATGGGACAAGACACGGAGCGCGAATTGCGCCGTGAAGCTTTTCGCGGCTATTGTGTGGACGAGCGCCTCTTGTCTCTGGCGCAGCCGGAGGCATTTGTTTTGCATTGTTTGCCCGCGCACCGGGGAGAAGAGATTTCGGCAGAGGTTTTGGAGGGCCCGCGTTCCGCCGTGTGGGACGAGGCCGAAAACCGACTCCACGTGCAAAAGGCCTTGCTTGAAAAGCTGATATTAGACGCTGAAAAGGAGGCTTGAGCAGATGCCCAAGCGTTCAGACATAAAGAAAGTGTTGGTGATTGGCTCAGGCCCCATTGTCATCGGCCAGGCCTGCGAGTTTGACTATTCAGGCACGCAAGCCATTCGCGCCTTGAAGGAGGAGGGCATCGAAGTGGTGCTGCTCAACTCCAACCCAGCGACGGTGATGACAGATCCGGACTTTGCCGACAAAACCTATATAGAGCCGATTACGCCCGAGGTGGCAGAGCAGATTATTGCCATAGAGAAGCCGGACTCTTTGCTCGCGACGATGGGGGGCCAGACGGCGCTGAACATGGCGAAGGCTTTGGCGGAGCGCGGCGTATTGGAGCGCTATGGGGTGAAGCTGATAGGTGCCTGCCTGGAAGCCATAGAGAAGGCCGAAGACAGACAAAAATTCAAGCAGTGCATGGAGGGCATAGGCCTGAGTTTGCCCAAAAGTGGCCTGGCGACTTCGGTGGAGGAGGCCCAGGCTTTGGCTAAAAACATGGGCTTTCCGCTGGTGGTGCGGCCAAGCTTCACCTTGGGAGGGACCGGCGGCGGCATCGCCTATGACGAGGGCGACTTGGTTGCCCAGGTGAAGGTGGGGTTGGAGGCAAGCCCCGTGCGCTCCGTGCTGGTGGAAGAGTCCGTGCTGGGGTGGAAGGAGCTGGAGTTTGAGCTCATCCGCGACACCAAGGACAATGTCATTGTGGTGTGCTCCATTGAGAATTTAGATCCGATGGGCGTGCACACGGGCGACTCCATCACCGTTGCCCCCATTCAAACGCTGACGCGGGACGAATACCAGAAAGCCAAAGACGCCTCCATCGCCATCATCCGCGCCGTGGGCGTGGAGTCCGGCGGCTCCAACGTGCAGCTGGCCATGTCGCCGGATGATGAGCGCATGGTTGTCATTGAGATGAACCCCCGCGTTTCACGCTCGAGCGCTTTGGCCTCCAAGGCGACAAGCTACCCCATTGCGCGCGTCTCCACCAAACTGGCTTTGGGCTACACGCTCGACGAAATTCCCAGCCCCATGGTGGCGGAATTGACGGCCTGCTTTGAGCCTGCCTTGGACTATGTGGCCGTCAAAGTGCCGCGCTTCAACTTCGAAAAATTTTCAGGCGCCAGCAACGCGCTTGGCACCGCCATGCGCTCCGTGGGCGAAGCCATGGCTTTGGGGCGCAGCTTCCGCGAGGCCTATATGAAGGCCATGCGCTCCATGGAGCTTGGCCGCCACCCGCTCTCCCTTCCTGAGGAGGGTTCCAAGCGCACCATGAATGAGCAAAAGCGCTTGTTGGCAACGCCGACGCCCGAGCGCCCTTGGGTTATTTCAGAAGCCTTTTGGGCCGGCGCCAGCGTGGAGTCCGTCGCCAAGGCGACGCGAATAGACGCGTGGTTTTTGACACAAATTCAGCAGCTGGTGGAAGAGGCGCGCACCCTTCGCAGCGTTGGCAAGCTGGAGTCCCTGAATGAGGCCCAGCTGCGCTCGGCGAAGGCGAATGGTTTTTCGGATGCCTATTTGGCGGCGCTGTTGGGGACTTTTGAGGGGAAAGTACGCAACCACCGCCGCGCCATGGGCATTCGCCCTGTCTACAAGCGCGTCGACAGTTGCGCTGCGGAGTTTGAAGGCCGCCACGCCTACCTCTATTCCACCTATTCCGAGGAGAGCGAGTGCGAGCCCACGGCGCGCCCGAAGGTGGTTATTCTGGGCAGCGGCCCCATGCGCATAGGCCAGGGCATTGAGTTTGACTATTGCTGCGTGCACGCGGTTTTTGCGCTGCGAAAAGCCGGCTTCGAAGCCGTCATGGTGAATTGCAACCCCGAGACGGTTTCGACAGACCATGAAATTTCAGATCGCCTCTATTTTGAGTCCCTCAGCCTGGAGGATGTGTTGGAGGTGGTGGACCGTGAGAAGCCCCTGGGGGTGATAGTTCAGCTGGGGGGGCAGACACCTTTGCAGCTGTCATGGGCCCTCGAGAAAGAGGGCGTGCGAATTTTAGGCACCTCGCCGGACGACATTGACAGAGCTGAAGACAGAGAGCGTTTTGTGAAAGTGGTGGAGAAGCTGAAGCTGCGCCAGCCTGAAAACGGCACTGCGCGCTCCGAGCAGGAGGCCTATTCCGTGGCCAACCTGCTGGGTTTCCCCCTCATGCTGCGCCCTTCTTATGTGCTGGGTGGAAGGGCCATGCAAGTGGTGCGCGACGGGGAGGACTTGGCCCGTTGTATGAATGAAGCCCTGAGCACTTCTCCTCAGCACCCGGTGCTTCTGGACAAGTTTTTGAATGAGGCGGTGGAAGTGGACGTCGACGTGGTGGCCGACAGAGACGGCAATGTCCTCGTCGGGGGTGTTTTGGAGCACGTAGAGGAGGCAGGGGTACACTCGGGTGATGCGGCATGCACTTTGCCGCCGCACTCTTTGTCGACGGAAATGGTGGAGCGACTCAAAGACGTGGTGGCGGACTTGGCGAAGGAGCTGCGCATTGTGGGCTTGTTGAATGTGCAGTTTGCGGTGCAGGGCAAAAGCATTTATGTGCTGGAGGCCAACCCGCGCGCCTCGAGGACGGTGCCCTTTGTCTCCAAGGCCACGGGGGTTTCCCTGGCGCAACTGGCCGCGCGTTGCATGTTGGGAGAGACTTTGCCGGACATGGGTTTTGGGACAGAGCTTTCTTTGAAGAATTATGTTGCCGTGAAGGAGGCCGTGTTTCCGTTTGCGCGTTTTTCCAACACGGACATTTTGCTGGGGCCTGAAATGCGCTCCACAGGCGAGGTGATGGGGCTTGCCGAATGCGTGGATGTGGCTTTTGGCAAAAGCCAGTTGGCTGCAGGCACGGCCTTGCCCAGGGGTGGCAAGGTTTTCTTGTCGGTGAAGGATGATGACAAGCCCGGCGTTGTGGACGTTGCCCGAAGACTGAGTGCGCTGGGTTTTGAGGTTTTGACGACGCAGGGCACGCAAAGCTATTTGGCGAAAAAAGGCATTGCCTCGCAGCGCGTCAACAAAGTGGCCCAGGGCAGCCCCTCCATTGTGGACCTCATCCGCGCCAACGAGGTGGCCCTCATTATGAATACCACGGACAACAAGAAAACCATTTCCGACAGCTATGCCATTCGGCACGAGGCGTTGTTGAAGCAAATTCCCAGCTTCACCACGCTGGAAGCCGCCCGCATGCTGGTAGGTGCCCTCGAGGCCCAGGCCCGCAAACCCTACCCCTGTCGGCCGCTTCAGGCCTATTTGTCCGGAGATCTCCAAAAATAAAGCCGCAGCAGATGTTTCAGCGGCTTACTTGCAACCACGCCACAGAATTTGCTTCGAGCACCGCCATGTTCAGCAGGACGGGCGGCTCATAGGTGGCAGGAATGAGATAGGCCACAATGCGGGTTGCGTTTCCATCGTTCCCGCCGGTGCTGATGTTGACTGAAAAGGTGCCGTTACAGCGGATGGGGGTGAGTTTTCGCTCGTCGTTATAAGGCTTTATCCACCAGTTGCCATCAACTTGAATATAGACGACGATGCGGTGGTCGGCTGGCATCGCATGCCAAACCTGGCCCTGGAGGTGGTTGGAGCTTCCCATGGGCGGAACAGAGGTGAATTGAATGGCAGGCGTTCCCGGGCCGCCCGGCGCGGCCATGCAGCTCCAATTGTCGTCCAGGGTGAGGCCATCAAAAACCTCCCTGCTGCCGGCTTTCATATTGCCATGCGCGTCCCAGCGCCCCCAATGGGCGCCCTGTGGCCCTTCATGCGCGGCCTTCCAGGCTTCATCAAAGGCTGAGAAATAGAAATATTGGACATGGTTGGCACGCGCCCAGGAGACAAAATTCAAAAAATAGAAGCGGGCATTTTCGGGTGAAGGCACAGCTTCGCCCACCGCATTGCCGCCGCTGGGCCAGCCGGTTTCGGAGATGAGCACCTTTTTCCCGGCGGCCTCCTGAAGCATTTTTTGGTACTGCGCATGCAGATGCGCCACGGCATCGCCTATGTGTCTGCCGTCCCAATAGGGGTAATAATTCAGAAAGATGAAGTCACAGGCTGCAAGCACATTCGGGTTGGCCCGCAAGGTGCTGTAGTCATCCCCATAGCTGATGGGCACGCCCGGCAAGTCTGCTCGGACACGCTCCATATAAGCCACCAGCTGTGCCTCTGTTAGGCTTTGGCGCATCAACACTTCGTTGCCGATGATGGCGCCATCGAGCAAGCCGTCTTTTCCTGCCTGAATCAACCCGGACAACTCTTCGTCATTGGCGTTTAAATCCGCACTCAGCCATGCGCTGCCCAAACATTTCAGTCCATATTCACGGGCAACCCGGCAGGTGTTTTCAATTCCATGGGTGGAGCCAAAAGCGCGAACCCATTCCGTATAAGGCGCAACAATGCGCATCCTCTCCCTCAGCTGGCTCAAGGGAATGACCAAAGAGCCTGGGAACTGGCCCTGTATATAGGGGCTGAAGTTGAGCCCATGGAGTTTGTAGGCCGGGGGGTGCACCGTCAAAACAGCTGTGGCTGTCTTTGTGAGGTCGGCCGTCGCCTTCACCTCAAGGGTATATGTTCCCAGCGCTGTTGGTCTGCAGGTGATGAGCTTGTCGTGGGTGAGGCAGCCCGCCAACTCGGGTGCGGCCAGCATAAAGTCCGTATTCCGCGTCGTCACCGTGAAAGACACTTCACGCCCAATCCCAATCTCCGCCGTTGCGGGCGTCATGTGAAGGGTGAGGGCAGGACTGACCGGCTCCTCCAGCACGGGCGTTGGCTCCGGAGGGAAGACAGGGCTCGAAGAATCGTCACAGCTGGTGGCTAAAAGCGACGACATGAGCACAAGGACAAAAAACACCCTCCCCGTTGTTTTCTTTGCATGGCGCATGTGCTGTCTCCGGGTGTGCAGTGTGAAGCGCCCGTTCCCGCCCTCCGGACACCCTCTCCAGTTTCGCATGCGGTGGGAAGAAAAGGCAAATGGATTGAGAATGTCGCGCTGTCAGGCGCGCAAGGCCTCCTGCAGCGCTGCCACGCGTTGCAAGGTGGCGCCACCGTCCAAAACCTCTTGCGCTTCGGCATAGGCCCACAGGTGGGAAAATACGGGCGGCAGGTGCGGGCTATACATGTCCAGCTGAGCGCCCAAGGTTTGGACAAAGGCTTCCGCCACATCCAGCGCAAAGGAGGGCGCCTGGCATGAAACCCTGCCAAGCCATGCCTCCAGACCCAGGAAGCTGTGCCGGGAAAGTGTCTCGTCACGCTTCAAAAGCGTGAAACAGCGCCGGAGGAGCTCCAGCGGAATCAACAAGGAGAAGCTTTCTTCCTCAAAGCGTTTGCACAGCTGATGGGCCACCGTCAGGGCATGTTGGTTTTTTGCACTCAAGGCCGCCTTCAAACCCGCCACACACAGCTTTGAGTTGCAAGGCCAATGCTCTGGGTGCGTCCAGACACTGGCCGCGCCTTCCCACGCTTCCTTGTCGTTGAGGGACTGAAGCTCTTTGAGCAGCGCGGCGCTGTCCATGTGTTGTTGCAAGGCGGCCAAAGCGCTCAGGCGTCCCCAGGTTTGCAAAGCCTTGCCTTTGCCTTCGCGCGCAAGCCGCGCAAGCCAGGGCGCTGCCGTTTCATAGGGCGCTTTGTGGAGGCAGGCTTCGGCTTCTTCCCAAAGGCCTGTGCCCTCTTCCTGAAAGGCAAGACGGAACAACTCCCAACCCAATTCTGGCCACAGCTGTTGTACATGAGGCAAGCGCCGCAACAACACAGCGCGGATGGCCGTGCACTTGTCCGAAGCCAGTTGCTGCAAGGCGGGAATCAGCACGGCCGGCCACTCAACTCCGGCCTCAAAAAAACGAGCTGCAATGGCCATCAACGCTTCTGTGGCGTCTTTTTGTGCTTCCACGAAGCGCGCGTCCATGCCGCTTCGCGCCCTATCGCCTGAAGTGGCAAAACCCAAGGCTAAAAGCACGACTCTTTCAGCATCGTTCTTGCTTCGCACGACATGGGCGCAACTGTGCAATGCCTTGGCCGCTGAGCGGTTGTGGCGCCAATGTTTCGGGTGCATTTCCAAGGTGTCCAAAACTTTTTGTGCCAAGACGGTGGCGTCAATGTTTTCGATGGGCCACCAGTTGCGATCAGGCTGCGCTTGGCCATGCCTATAGGCCAAATACTCAGCGATGCCTTCAATCATGCTGTCGCGAAAGCAGCTGTTGAATTCTGCCCAGTGTGCCGACAACAATGTCACAAAACGGTTGGGGTGGCGCGAAGTGGCTTCACGCAATTGCTCGCCCACCGCTTTTTCTTCTCCTGCCAAGAAGTTTTCGCCGGGTTTTCCGGCATACTGCATCAACAGGCGAAAGACTTTTGTGCTTTTGGCGTCAAGAAATACCTTGAAAGAAAAGGGCGCTCCCACACAGCCCTCGCGCTCAGCCACCATGCGAGGCTGCCGTCTGTAATGAGGTATGCTGTTTTCATATTCATTCACCACAGCCAGGGACTTCTTCGAGCGCAAAGGACGGGGGATGCATACCAGCAGCTGAGCTTGTTTTCTCACCCGCTCTGTCAGCACCCATGCAGGCACGTTGTCGCCGGCAACCTCCTCCTGAAACAGGCCCAGAAGGGTTTCTTCAATGGCCTTTTGCGCTTTTTTGGGCAAGAGCACAAACGCAGCTTCCATCAGCTCGCCCAATTCAAAACGAAACTCTGACTCCAGCAAGGGCTTTTCGCACAGCATGCGCGCAATCAACTCCAGGTTTTCTGTGGGCGCTTTTGTGCACGCGACGAGGGCACAATAGCGCAGCGCTCCTTCCGCGTTGAAGCACAGACGCTCTCGGTGGGTAGTCCACCAGGGAGAGTGCGTCTGGGCGTGGTGAACAATGCCCTCTTCAATGGCGTCAAGCAAAATGCGCTCATTGTCAAGGCTGAAGTCAGCGTGGCTGCGCACGCGAAGGTAGGAGGTTTTTTCCAGAAAGCGGCTTGCAAAACCGCCGCCCGGGTGGGGGTGTTGGGCCTGGCTCCACTGCTCCAAAGAGGACACTGCCAAAGTCAGCAAGTCGGCAGATTGTTGCATGCGTTGCGAAAGAAATTTCTCATTGCTTTCGTCAAAGGCATGAGGGCCGCACCGAAGTTTTTTGTGGGCATGGGGTGCTTCGTCGAAGCCAATATAACGCCACAACACAGCATCATCCACGCCTCCACGCACAAGGCAACGCGCCAGCGCGCGCCCCAAAGGGCTGTGTGCTTCCAGTGGAAAGCCAAGCAGCTCGACAAGCAAAGGCGCGAACAGGTGGATATGCTCGTCGCTCACTTTGCCAAGGCTCAACGCCATGCGATGGGCGATGAGGGCTTTGTCCAAGCCCTCCATGCGCACGAGAGCCAACCAAAAGCCAAGGACGCCTTGCGGATCTTCATTCACCCAACGCGCCATGTGTTCCGCATGCCCAAGAAGGCCATGAGTGTCCTTTGTTTCCTCCAACATGGGCACGAGGTGCCCAAGCCAGAAAAAGTGCCACGCCACATGGCTTGCCTGAGCGTAGACGAGCTCAAAAACAGGGCGCTGCTCGCGCCTTAAGCTTTGCAGGAAGGGCCCATCCTCCTCGTGCGGAGGGTGCTCGGCCAGGCATTCTGCGACAAGGCGCCGTATGTGGAAGGCGTGTTTCCCCAAAAGGACTGCGTGCAGTCGTTTTCTGAAGCCGCTGTTGTCTTCACGGGCCAGTTGCGCCACCAGGCTGCGGATGAGGGGGCGTGCAGAAGGCATCGGCGGCAGGCTTTGAATGAAGGTACACTTAGTTTTCACGCACGCCCTCCAGGTAGGCCAGGGGCATGAGGCCGGAAAATATTTCCTCCCTAAGGACGCGACAACCCGCCTCCTGGAGGCTTGTGCGCAAAGAGGCCACGCTGAAGCGGCGCTGGATGGGAAGCCCTGCCACCGAGAGCAGCTTTGCTGTTATTCGCGCCGTCAACGTCTCACGCTGACAAACCGTGGGGACAAGGAGTTTCCCGTGAGGCTTGAGGACATAGAGCATGGCTTCATAGGCCTTGGGCAAGTCCGGCAAGAGGTGCAGGACATTGCAGGCCACAACAACGTCAAAGGAGGCTGCCTCAAAAGGGAGCGCATAAATGTCCGCCTGTCGGCACCGGACATTCTTCAGCTCCGCCGCCTCCACGCGGGCTTTGAGTTTGTCCACCATGGCCAAGGCATAGTCCACGGCCACCACCTCCTGTGCCACCTGGGCCAGGGCCTGCGTGACAAGTCCTGTCCCGGCGGCCACTTCGAGGACACGCTCTGTTCCATCGAAGCTTGTCTTCAAGGTTTCCAGCATTTTTGGCAGGGCGCGCACCGTCACCCGCGAGGCCGCGTCATACCGCTTTGCGTTGCGCTCCCAATAGCTGCGTGCCCGAAACGCCTCTTTTTCTTTTTTCATAGGTACGCGGCGGAGTTAACATGTTGGCCGCATGCATGGCAACCACCAGCGCGCATTGCGTGGGGTTTTAGGGGCCGCTGGTGTTTTTCAAAAGGGGAAGGCCGCCAGGGCCCCATGGCCGGACGGTGGAGAAGTTCCACTTCACCACGCCTTCCTGAATAAAAGCCGGCTGCATTCGTAAAAGTAAGGAGAAAGGAAAACCCTATGAAGCTGGTCGCCTTCACTTCTTTGCCCATGCGCACCGTCACGTTTTTTGTGCTGCTTGTGGGCTGCATACCCGAAAACACCCCGGAGTTTGTGAGTGTTGAGGTTGATAACTATCCTGCTTTCTGGAGCGATGAGCTGAACCTTCGCTCCGTGGCCGTAGCCACGTTGAAAAACGACACCCTCACCCGGGGCGCGGAAAGAGTCCTTGCTGAAAAAATCGCCCACCGTCTCCTGGGCAACGGCAGCTACCAGGTGCTTCACCGCAGCCGGGAGGCCTTTGCAGACGATGCACGCGTTGTTTCCAGGGAAAGGGCGCTCGGCGAAGTGGATGCGGTGCTGGTGGGCACTTTGCATGTCTATGAGGCCCTAAGACGGGAAAGGACGGGGTATACCCACGAGACGTTTTACAGGACGGAAAGCTGCTGGCAGGAGGGCGGGTGGTACTACGCGGAGGGCAGGTGGTACTACGCGGAGGGCGAGTGGTACCAAGCAGAGGGCCATTGGTACCAAGCGGAGGGCCATTGGTACCAGGAGGAGGGCCGTTGGTACCAAGCGGAGGGCCATTGGTATCCCTGCACAGTGAGTTACACAGAGCAAGTGCCCTACCGTTACACAGAGGATGGGGCGATTGTCGGCGCCATGTTGCGCCTTATCGACGTCCGCAGCGGGAAGGTATTGCACAGCAGCACCCTGAATGCCGAGCGTTGGACGACACACCTCCTCTCCGAGAAATATTTCGAAGAAAGCATGGATAAGCTGGTTGCGAGCCTGGAGAAAGAGATGGCCATCACCCCCCAAACCCTCCGTATCCACAAAGACTCGCTGAGGACAGCCCATGAATTTCAAAAGGGTTCATGGCAGTGGTCGGACACTTTCAAACGGAATGCACAACAGCTTCATGTCGTCCTGGCGCTGCCGTCTGCGGCCCATCTCAACAGCTTTCGCATAGAGCTTGTGCGCAAGGGCGAGCATGAGGTGCTGGCTTCCCAGGCCTTGGTGTGGAACAAGAAAGACACTCAAGCCGGCTATGTTTTCTCGCCCAGGGACATAGGCCTCGGGGCAGGTGACTACAGGGTTCAACTCTACAGCCGCGGGGAGGTGGTGCTGACCCACAACTTCAAGCTGGAGTAGGGGGGAGAACGGTTTAAACTCGGACTCCAATAATGAATATGCCGACTTCGTTGGCATATTGGATGACCGCCTCGCGTTCAATGAGCAAAATTCCACCCGCTTCAACGGCAATGCCTTTCATGCCGTATTTTTTGAGTTGCTCAATGGTTTGCAGGCCAATGGCGGGCAAGTCCACCCTCAAGTCCTGGCCGGGCTTGCGGATTTTCACCATCACCGGAGCCTTGCCGGCTTTTTTTAAGGAAGCTGCGCGCGACAGCATGGAGTCGGTGCCTTCCACGGCTTCTACCGCCAGTACCATCCCCTCTTGCACCACCACCGCCTGGCCCACATCCACCGCCCCCAGGGCTTTGGCGACGGTAATTCCACGGCAAATGTCATCCATGTCTTCTGACGAAGGTTGTATTTTTCCATAAACGCCTTCTGAAAAGAGCATATCCGGGACAACCTCTTCAATGGAGACGACTTTAAAGTCATGCTTTTCAATTTCGTCGATGACGGCGCGAAACAAACTGTCATCGCTCATTCTTTTTAAGGCAATTTTGGCCAGAAGCTTTATCCCCCCCAAATCCGGGATGAGCTCTCGGAGCGAAGGCCTTTTAATTCCGCCGGCCAACACAATGTTTTTGACGTCATTCTTCTTGAAAGTACGGAGGATTTTGCCGGCCTCGCCGAGTTTTGCAAAACTGTGAGGCGCCTGTTTCAGCTGTTCTTCGCTTGCGAAAGGCTCAATGCCAACCACATAGAGTTCCACGTTATTTTTATTGCAGTGTTGAATAATCTCTATGGGCATCCTGCCGCTTCCGGCGATCATACCGAGTTTCTTGCCATCATACATAACGTGTTCCTTTTTCGCAGGCCGGTTTTATGTGAAATGGAGCCGCAGCGACACATCTTTTTTGGGTTTGTTTTCAAGGCCGAGCCCTTCAAGTGGCGCGCCCAAGTTTGAATGAATAAAGCAGGGGGTTGTTGCGTCCACGCTGACTTTGGTGGCCGAAGGGCCCGTTCCTTTGCGGGTAGGCCTGCAGTGCAGCCGGTGCTTGTTTATGCATGGGAAGTTTGATAAACAAAAAGAAATATATGAGTTACCCGCCCTATTCCATCACAGAACTTGCTGCGCGTCGGGTGGCAGCCATTGACGGACAGTTGGCAAACATAGCGCCGTTGGACAACCCGCTGTCTGTGCCGTTTTCGCCCAAGTTGCGCCGTGAAAACCGCATCCGCAGCATTCATGCCTCTTTGGCCATTGAAAACAACACGTTGAGCCTTGAGCAAGTCACTGCCATCATGGATGGAAAGCCCGTCATGGGGCCGCTCAGAGACATTCAGGAAGTGCGCGGCGCTGTTGCAGCCTATGAGAAATTGGAGCTCTGGACGCCGCACAAGATGGCGGATGTGCTGGAAGCCCATGCCCTGATGATGCATGAGCTTTTAAGTCGTCCCGGCATGTTCCGGACAGGGGGTGTCGGCGTGTTTAAAGGCAGTCATATAGCACACATAGCCCCACCTGCACATTTGGTTCAGGGGCACATGGAAAGGCTGCTTGGCTGGCTGGAAACCACGAAGGAGCACCCGCTCATTGCAAGCTGCGTATTTCACTATGAGTTTGAATTTATCCACCCCTTTGCAGACGGCAATGGGCGCATGGGCAGACTGTGGCAGACGCTTATTTTGAGCAAATGGAAACCCCTCATGGCTTATATGCCGGTGGAAACCCTTGTCCACAACCGGCAGGATGCCTACTATGACAGCTTGGGAAAAGCGGATGCACAAGGTGAAGCCACGGTATTCATAGAGTTTATGCTTGCAGCCTTGCAGGATGCCTTGAGCGACATACTCCAGGGTAAAAAGCAGCAAACCGATCAAGTAACCGATCAAGTAACCGATCAAGTAAGCGACCCGGCAACCAGCCAAATAACCGAACAAGTGCACAGACTTCTTTTGGCGCTCAGGCGGAAAGAAAAAAGTGCTGCCCAGCTCATGCAGGCGCTGGGTTTGCGCCATGCCCCCAGTTTTCGCAAAGGGTATTTAAACCCTGCCTTGAATGCCGGGTTTATTGAGCGGACGCAGCCGGATTCTCCTCAAAGTCCCTCGCAGCGCTATCGGCTTGCCGCCAAGGGGCGAAGTGTTTTTCGGAAAAAAAACCACTCCCGCCCCAAAAACATTTCCTCTGAAGGCGTATAGCGCCGCAGGGGTGCTTTGCGAGCCCCCACAGCCCGCAGGGCAAAAACCCTTCAATGGAAGTCGACAAGAAAACACACCATCCCGTGTTTTGTTGATTGCTCAAACATAGACATCGTTTCCATAGACGATATTTTTGATAAGAATAACACTGAAAGCAAAAACACTGTGAGGTGTCTCCGGCGCTTTTGGGACCTATGTCTTAAATTGAGATGCAGGGAAAATTTCTAACCATCTTATTTTATTAAAAAAACAACATGGCACGAAAGCTGCAAAGGGTGTGGTCAAGCAGTATAAACCTACACACGTTTCAGGGAGTAAAACAATGGCAAATATAAAATCAGTCGCTAGTAAGTGTATAGTAAAACCTATCTTCAAACCCGCCGCTGGCGATGGACACATTACACAAGCAGCGCGCTCAAAAATGGACAACAAAACCTATGCGAGCACGCTCAACGGTTTGACCAGCAATCAACTGAAGCAGGAGAAAGCTGCGCTGGAGCGTCAGTTGAAGGGTTTGAAACGGTTTGGCACATCTGCGGAGCGCAAAGAATTGCAACAGAAGCTCGATTTGGCGACCAAAGAGCTGAACAGTCGTCCCGCGAACTGGAAGAATAATCTGAGTGAAAACCTGTCGCGCGAGCAGTTGCAGAAAGAATGTGCCAAAAAGACAACAACTTCGCTTCAGTCCGAGTTGCAACAGCTCTATCGCCAGCGCGAGCAGGAGCAACAGATGGCCAACACCCTGCGCGGCATGGGGGCGAGTGTCCAAAGCCAGTTTGACAGCCACTATGACAAAGATTCGATGACAGAGAAGAGAATCGGCGCCATTGAAGCTGAGCTGACCAAGCGCGGCGCGTCTTTGGGGCAGGCGGCATTATCAGTGGCGGCACTAAGGGAGGAAATGGCAGCACAGCAGAACTTTATAAATCAGCGAAACGATGCCGTCATGCAGCTTTGGTGCCATAGCAGAAAGCTCGGTGGCTGGGACGGCATCATGAGTCATAATGATCTGTCAAAAGCATTGCACGATAAAAACACTCCCCAAGAGTTGAAAAATGCCATCCAATTCCTCTTCAACAATCCGTCCGTTCTCAACGAAATCGACACCGCCAAGAACGGTGGCAAAACCGACGGAAAAATCAGCACCGGGGATTTGCAGGCGATAATGAAAAGATGGGGCATCTAACCGTTCAATCCAAGCGCCCGGGTTTCACCACCCCCGGGCACTTCCCTCAGCGCAAGTCACTTAGGTGGCTTGCGCTGTTTTCGTGCGCTTTGCCCGCACATTAAAAAACCACCCGCCCCCTGTGGAGGTTTTTTTTGATGGTTTGGGTTTTTGGGAGTAGCCTCAAAGCCCATGGAATGGAGAAGGAAGACTTCATGAAGCAGGGTGCTTGTCCCGCCCAGCTTGACTTGTTTGCCAAGGCGGATTTTGAAGAACTCAAGGTGCCCACCCAGCCTGTGTCGGTGCCGGTGACTTCGCTGCACGCCTTGTCCTTTCAAGAGCTTCCAAGTCAGATTTTGGCCAGAGACTTGTCCTTGCGCTTGGGCGTCCCGGTCTCTTTGCGCGTGAATTGCAACCAGCGCACCATGCTCAGCTGCAAGCGCAAAACCTTTGGGTTGGAAGTACGCATGCACCGCATGTTTTTGCAGGCGGATTCCAGAATGCGCAAGGCCCTGGGGGACTATTTGGGGCGCCGTTGCAAGCGGGCCAGTCAGCAGTTGAATGCTTTCATTCGGGAGCAGCTTCCGAGGTTTCCTTCGCCCCCAAAACCTGCAAAGCCCTTGCGCACCCTGGGCCGCCACCATGACTTGCAGGAGATTTTTGTACGCTTAAACCGGGAGCATTTTGAAAACCAGATTGTGGCCTCCATCGGCTGGGCCCCTGTGCCCAGGCGCAGGGCGCGCTCCTCGGTACGCCTGGGGGTTTATGAGCATGAGCGCAAACAAATCCGCGTGCACCCCAGCCTGGACAACCCGGAAGTCCCCCCCTTCTACGTCGAGTTTGTGGTGTTTCACGAAATGCTGCACCAGCTTTTTGTACCCTTGGAGCAAACAGCGCGCCGCTGCCTGCATTCTGGGGCTTTTCGAGCGCGCGAAAAAAGTTTTCCCGCTTTTGCAATGGCCATGGCCTGGGAGAAGTCGAAGCTGAACAAGGTGCTTTTTCGGCGCCCCAAAACCTCGCCCTAAAACCTTCTGAGTCCTCAGCGTGTTTTGCGTTTTAACATTTCCAGGCGCTCTGCGAGTATTCTGCGTCGCACGGTGGCCGCATTGTTGCTTTTGCCTTCTTTTTCCTGCAAATCTGCCGCCAAAAGTTTCATGTCAGAGTCGTCAATGGTGTCGTCGCAAACATAACGGTCGCCCAACTCAGCCAGGGCTTGTTTGAGTTGTTGGTTGGCTTCTTCCCAGTTTTGCACCGCTATTTCTGCATCAATTTTTTCAAGTTGCAAGGTGAGCTTTTCATGCAGCATTTTGTCTTCCTTAACGATGGGACTGGCACACATTTTATTTTCTTTCTCATGACAACAGGACAAAAGCAGACAGGCAACTGCAAGATACGAAGGTTTGGCACGCATTCTTTTCGGCTTTTCCTAGGAGGGTGGGTGGACGCGCTGGAATATACCATGGGAGCCTTCATAATAGGCAAGTCCATAGGTTTGTGCGGCTTCCTTGGCTGCTTGTTTGGATGATTCGCTGAAACTTAGGCCATTGGCCTGCAATTCTGCCATCCTTGCCGTGTATTCCTTTTTGAATTTAGCCGAATCCACACTGGAGGGCGTGGCACCCGTTTTCATGAGCATAAATTGCTCCGTGCTTA
>Ga0209737_10001588_pt1 | contig 16215 bp, 12 predicted proteins | sample TergutCu122P3_FD_187284 | JGI IMG/M metagenome (GOLD analysis project Ga0209737, IMG submission 187284) | Cubitermes ugandensis P3 segment gut microbial communities from Kakamega Forest, Kenya - Cu122 P3 (SPAdes) (version 2) | ecosystem: Host-associated > Arthropoda: Insects > Digestive system...
CCGGCAATTGTTTTGCCAATAAAACATTCAATTTTTCGCAAAACTCCTCACACTCTCCATAGTTGATATAATACATTGGCAATAAGTCCCCTTCACCGTAAAGTGTTAGAGCAGTATCTAATAAACTACGTTGTTCGCTTACAGAAGTACCCATCACTTTTGCCCATAATCCCTGCGTAACCTGATGTTTGCCAATGTAAAAATTATCAACCGTTACGCTGTGGGCAGGCTCTTCGTTCACAAAACAATCTTTTGGGTCTGAAGTACATCCCATAGTAAATGTGCCACCATCAACGAAAACCATCTCAAAAAAAGTATCGCCGATTTTAAATGTGCGATTATTTACGGAAGTAGATTTTGGAGAGAACTGTTTGATAGCTGTTTTTAATGACTTCACATCAAAGAACTCTTTGGCAGGTTGTAATGCAACACGAAACCCAAGGTTTGCAGAGCGTGCCTGAGGTTCGTAATAAAGTCGGGTACTTGTTCTACTGTGCCAGTCCCCAAGATTCCAACTGCCCCCGCGCAACACACGCTCAATGCCCGTTAACGGTCCCTGTGGATTTGTGACGGAACTATAACTATAATATGAATCTTCAAACCAATCGCGGCACCACTCCCACACGTTTCCACTCATATCAAAAAAACCCAGTTCATTACTCGCTTTCAATCCCACTACTGAGGTTTTTCCTCTGTTATTCCCGCTATACCAAGCTACTTTACTTGCCTTGTTACTACCACTATACTTGTTACTACCACTATACTTGTAACTACTGTTCTTTTTCCCTCCTCGCGCGGCATATTCCCATTGCGCTTCGGTGGGCAAGGTAAACTTGTAGCCCTCCGGCAACTGATAGTACAACATTTTGTTCAACTTTTCACAAAACTGAACACACTCCTCATAACTCACATAATAGATGGGATAATTGTCGCCTTCCCCATAAATATTCCATTCGGGATTTGTCAAGTCTCGTTGTTGGCTTACGGTTGTACCCATTACGGCGTGCCACAACTTTTGGGTAATTTCAAATTTACCCAGGTAGTAGTTAGAGAGGGTTACATCGTGAGCGGGTTTTTCTATGCTGTCGCAGTTATTAAGTTCTGATGCGCAGCCCATTGCAAAAGTGCCACCTTGTACAAAAATCATCTCAAGTTTTGCGTTGTTCACTTTGAAAGCGAGATTTCTACCGGAAGCAAGCCGCGAAGTTGTAAAATTGCCTGTATATCCGAAAAAACCGCTACCGGTTAACAGTTGTGATGGTTCCAAGCAAAGTCGAAAGCCAATATTAATTGTACGGATATCAGGGTCGTCATTATTGCGAGTTGAGACTCTGCAACACCAGCCGGGTTTATCCCAACTTCCTCCTCGTAAAAGATATGGGTAAGGAATCCTTAAACTATGTTTTTTTTCTTTTTCGGGCCCTTTAGGATTAAGTGAGGAACTGATACTGTAATAATTTTCATCATATATATCTCTGCACCATTCCCAAACGTTACCACTCATATCAAAAATACCCAGTTCATTTGATAATTTTCTACCTGTAATTGAGGTCGTTTTTTTACTATTTCTATTATACCATGCTACATCATCAATATTTTCACTTCCGCTATATGTATAGCCATCGCTTTTATTTCCGCCGCGTGCAGCGTATTCCCATTGCGCTTCGGTGGGGATACAAAAACGATAACCTTCAGGTAAATAAGCCGATAATAATTTATTCAATCTTGTGCAAAAGCGTTGACAATCATCATAGTTAATATAATACATAGGGAAGTCCGCCCCTTCGCCCGGAAGTTGAACAAGATCCACATAATCATCTGCAGCTTTTATGATTTTTCCCGCTTGATATACTTCGAACGCTGATTCAATTTTTTCATTGGGGACAGCTTTACTTACCTTTAGCCATATTTCCCTGTCTTTTGTGGCATTTTTAAGCCATTGTTGTCTTATTGTTGTTCCCATTACTGCATACCAAAGTTCTTGTGTTACTTCAAATTCTCCAATAAAATAGTCGGTCAGTGTAACTTTGTGTGCGGGTCTTTCACCCGGGTAGCAAATTCCATCTTCAGAAGTGCAACCCATAATAAAAGTTCCACTTTCTACGTAAATCATATTAAAAGTTATACCGTTAACGGTAAAGGAAAGATTTTCCTGTGCGCTGCTGTTTTGGTTATGGAGGAACAAGAATATAAAAAATGCCAAAAAATAACACTTTTTCATCTCACAATATTAATATGACTTAAATTATTGCTTTCCTAATCTTTAGCAATTTTGTAAGTAACGGCTCTAACTCGTTAAGCGGGAGCATATTGGCACCGTCGGAGAGGGCGTTTTTGGGGTCGGGGTGTGTTTCAAGGAAAATGCCGTCGAAGCCTACCGCAATTCCTGCTTTTGCCAGAGTTTCAATAAGTTGTGGCTGCCCGCCCGTAATGCCATCGGTTTGGTTGGGTTGCTGTAAAGAATGGGTGCAATCTAACACAACAGGACAGTTGTTCTTTTTCAAGGTTTTAATGCCTCTGAAATCTACAATCAGGTCTTGATAGCCGAAACTGGTGCCGCGTTCGGTAATCATCACATTGGGATTTCCTGTGGCACGTACTTTCTCTACCGCAAACTGCATAGCCTCCGGCGACAAAAACTGTCCTTTCTTGATATTCACTATCTTACCTGTTTTGGCGGCTGCTTGCAACAGTTCGGTCTGTCGGCAAAGAAATGCAGGAATCTGCAACACATCGGCGACTTGCGCGGCAAAAACAGCCTCTTCCGGCGCGTGAATGTCGGTAACGATGGGTACATTCACTTTTTCTTTCACTTTCGCCAGCACCGATAATGCTTCCACATCGCCAATTCCGGTAAACGAATACTGTGAGGTGCGGTTGGCTTTTCGGTACGATGCTTTGAAATAGAAGTGAATTTGCAGCCGTTTGCAAATCAGGTCAATGGTTTGCGCAATGTGCGTGGTAATGGCTTCATTTTCCACGACACAGGGTCCGGCAATAAGGAAAAAGTTTTGATTATGATAGGTTTGCATAGTGTTAAAAACGAATTAATTTCAGGATATTGTTTGCTCTGCAAAAATAGAATTTTTATTTTCATAATTTTGCCCCCTCATTATGAAGAAAATTGGTTTGTTTTTCGGTTCTTTTAATCCCATTCACAACGGGCACCTTGCCATTGCAGCCTGTTTGAATACAAAGAATCTGTTTGACGAAATTTGGATGGTGGTTTCCCCCAACAATCCCCTAAAAGACAAAAACGATTTATGGGATGAAAATGTGAGATTTGAAATGGTAAAGTTGGCAATTCGGGATTACCCTTATTTACGTGCTTGCGATGCCGAGTTCTCTTTGCCCAAACCATCTTACACCATTAACACGCTTAATTTTCTTGAAAATCAATATCCTACTCATCAGTTTTCTTTGATTTTGGGGGAAGATAATCTGGCAGACTTTCATCTTTGGAAGAATTATGAAGAGATTTTGGAGCGATACATAATATATGTATATCCCAGAGGTGTGAATCATATTGAAAACAACATCGCACATCCTCATATCGTCAGCATCGATGCTCCCTTGCTGCCGATTTCCGCAACGGAAGTTAGAATGTTGTTAAAAAATGATAAAACCGCTGAAAATTGTTTACCGGCAGCAGTTTTCCAATATATTCGAGAGAATAAATCCTGAGGTTGTTTCAAAAGTTAAAACATTTTACCACAAAGTTCACAAAGATAATTCACAAAGTTCACAAATATTTGAACGTCAATACTATATTTTTGTGTTCTTCGTGCTTTCTTTGTGTTCTTTGTGGTTTAAAAAACTTTTAATACAGGTCTTTCGGTATTACCCTTTCAAAATCTTCTTCCGAAATTAATTTTAATTCCAATGCGGCTTCTTTCAAGGTTAGGTCGTTTTTATGAGCGTGTTGGGCAATTTTTGCTGCATTCTCATATCCGATAAGGGGCGATAACGCGGTTACCCGCATTAACGAATTTTCATAGTGTTTGTTAATATTTCTTAAATTGGGCTCTATACCTTCGATACAATTATGGTTAAGCGAAACCATTGCATCGCTCAACAGATGAATGGAATGTAGTATATTTCTCACAATCAGCGGCATATACACATTCAGTTGCAGTTGCCCCTGCATTGCGCCTGCGGTAACTGCGTTGTCGTTGCCAATAACCTGACAGCACACCATCGCCAGCGCTTCGCATTGCGTGGGGTTGACTTTCCCCGGCATAATGGAGGAACCGGGCTCATTTTCGGGAAGCAGCAGTTCGCCAAAACCACAACGAGGTCCTGAGCCCAACAGTTTAATATCGTTGGCAATCTTCATCAGTGATACCGCAACACGTTTCAGTGCCCCCGAAAGTTCCACAAATGCATCGTGAGACGCCATGGATTCGAATTTATTTGACGCGGGGGAAAATTGAAGAGCGTAAGAGCGTAAGAGCGTAAGAGCGTAAGAGTTAATGTAGTTTACAATAATCTCATCATAGCCTTGCGGAGCGTTTATGCCGTTTCCTACGGCGGTGCCGCCGATGGGTAAGGAGGTTAGAGGAACAATAGCGGTGTTAATATTTGTTAAACCAAACGACAACTGAGCGGCGAAGGCAGAAAACTCTTCGCCCAACGTGAGTGGTGTAGCATCCATTAAATGGGTACGTCCAATCTTTCTGATTTCCGAAAAGGCTTTTGACTTTTCAGAAAATGTTACGATTAGTTTTTCCAACGCAGGAATAAGTTTATCGCAAACGGTTTTCACTGTTGCCAAACGCATTGCGGTAGGAAAAACATCGTTGGTGGATTGCGATTTGTTTACGTCGTCGTTGGGAGAAATATCAACCCATGGGACTAAAGTTTTTGCGAAATGGGCAATTACTTCATTGAGGTTCATATTGGTTTGGGTTCCCGAGCCGGTTTGCCACACGGTTAACGGAAAAGCATCGTTCAGTTTTCCTTCTAAAATGGCATCGCAACTTTGGGCAATGGCATCGCGTTTCTCTTTGGTCAACACACCGCAGTCGTAATTGGCAAACGCCGCTGCTTTTTTAATAACGGCGATGGCATAAATAATCTCCATCGGCATTTTTTCACTTCCGATTTTAAAATTGTTTACAGAGCGTTGTGTTTGCGCTCCCCAGGGGGCATCGGCAGGAACTTGAACTTCGCCTAAAGTATCGTGTTCAATTCTAAATCTGTTCATTCAATTACTTAATTTCCTCGTCTTTTTTGGGCGTAGTCTTTGGCTTTCCTATAGAATCGCGCATTTGGGTATCTGCCTTAATGTTCTCTAATTTATAGTAATCCAAAACACCCAAGTTGCCTTTTCTGAATGCTTCTGCTAAGGCGAGGGGTACTTCTGCTTCGGCGAGAATAACTTTTGCGCGGGCGTCCTGTGCTTTGGCTTTCATTTCCTGCTCGGTAGCCACAGCCATAGCGCGCCGCTCTTCTGCTCTTGCCTGCGCAATGTTTTTATCAGCATTAGCTTGGTCCATCTGTAAAATAGCGCCAATATTTTTACCCACATCTACGTCAGCAATATCGATGGAAAGAATTTCAAACGCAGTACCTGAGTCTAATCCTTTAGATAACACTAATTTGGAAATAGAATCGGGGTTTTCCAACACAAACTTATGCGTAGCGGCAGCACCGATGGCAGACACAATACCTTCGCCCACTCTCGCCATAATAGTTTCTTCACCTGCGCCCCCAACCAACTGTTTGATGTTGGTACGCACGGTAACACGTGCTTTGGCAATCAACTGAATACCATCTTTTGCTACTGCGGAAACAGGCGGGGAGTCAATGACTTTTGGAATAACAGAAGTTTGAATGGCTTCCAAAATATTTCTACCGGCGAGGTCAATAGCAGTGGCGGCTTTAAAATCGAGACTGATATTGGCTTTGTCGGCAGAAATGAGCGCATTGACCACGGGGATGACGCGTCCGCCGGCAAGATAGTGTGCTTCCAACTGGTCTCGATTAAGTTTGATACCTGCTTTTGTACCGGTAATCATCGCATTGACGATAGTTCCCGGGGGTACTCTACGCCAGCGCATTAGAATTAATTGAATAAGTGAAACGCGTACGCCGTTGAGCAGTGCATTAAACCACAAACCAAGGGGTACTAACCACAAGAAGATAAAAAACAGAACAACAATTCCTGCAATGGTTAAAAATAATGATACATTAGGGTCCATAAAAATTTTTATTTAAGTTTGACAATAATTTTACTTCCATCAATTTTGGTAACAACCACAACTTGATTTTCATCAATAAAATCATGTTGAGAGAACACTTCTTCGGTAGAATGTTCAAAAATGGCCTTTCCAGCGGGGGCTAAGCGGGAGATGGTACGCCCTTCCATGCCCACGGTAATATTTTGGTCGGGAACGTTTACTTTACTGTCTATCTCCGTCTCCAACATCAACGGTTTCCATGTTTTAAAGCGGAAAAAAAGCAAAATCCCTATGATTACGAGCAGTAAAATAATTATAAGCCAGAGTGTTAGCATAAATGATAATCGTGCCGCAAATGTATAAAAAAACTAAGCCGATACAATTGAGAAAGTTATATTTAAATATTTATTGTTTATTTGCACCATAAAAAATATTTATTATGAAAAAGACTACTGTTTTGTTATGTATCACATTTCTTGTGTTTTACGTTTCTAATACTTACGCTCAACCCTGGCTTAATTTGCTTCCAAAAGAAAAATCTTACGAAAAATTACAGCTAAAAGATTATCAAAATGCTTTTTATACTTATATGGAATCAGATAATTTTGAGAATGATTTTGTTGTAAGTAAGATAGCAAGAGAAAACGGGCTGGAAAAATTCAAACGTTGGGAATATTATATGGAAGGTGTTGTGGACTCTTTGGGTTTTTTTCCGGATAAAACCGGAATACAAGTGGTTCGAGAACACAAAAAAACTAACCCTGAAGTTTATTCAAAAACGCCAAAATCTTCGAATTGGAGTAGTTTGGGTCCCTTTCAATCCACTGGTGGTTATGCAGGGATAGGGCGAATTAATTGCGTTGCTTTTCACCCCGATAATAATGATATCTGGTGGATTGGTGCCGCTTCCGGCGGACTGTGGGTTACCACCAACAACGGTTCATCATGGGAGTGCCTTACCGACGACAACGGGGTTCTTGCGGTAAGTGATATTGTTATTCCATCAGATTATTCAACCTCAAATACCATTTACATTGCCACCGGAGATCGCTGCGCCGGAGACAATAACAGTATCGGAGTGCTCAAATCTACAGATAACGGAGTAACATGGTTTGAAACAGGACTTACTTTTTCAATTGGACAGGGAAGAAGGACAAATCGTTTATTGTTAGACCCAAATGATGACCAAACTCTAATTGCTGCAACTTCGATTGGTGTGTTTAAAACAACAGATGGTGGTACAACATGGGATACCCAGTTAGCTAATTTGAATTTTATTGATATGGAATATAAACCCGGAGATTTTAATACACTTTATGGTTCAAGAGGTGCCGGTATATGGAAATCTATTGATGGGGGAGAAAATTGGGAACAGGTAGCTATTTTCAGTCAACAGCGTACGGAACTTGCCGTATCGGAAGACAACCCCGACATTGTGTATGCGCTTGTCTCAAACAACTCTTCAGGGCTTTATGGAGTTTTTAAATCAACCAACAGTGGAGATAGTTTTCAACAAGTTGCAGGGAGTACGCCTAATATGCTTGGGTGGAATTCCAACGGGTCCGGTAGCGGCGGTCAAGGATGGTACGACCTCTGTATTGCTGCCTCACCCACAGATGCTGACGTAGTGCTCATTGGTGGAGTAAATACCTGGCGATCAACAAACGGAGGAGCAAATTGGCATATTGTAAACCATTGGTGGGGCGATGGTGTACAAGCCGTTCATGCCGACAAACATACCCTGGTCTATAGGAATGATGGTATGTTGTTTGAAGGAAACGACGGAGGAATCTATGTTTCTCCACAAAATGGTACATCAGGAACTTGGATAGACAAAACAAATGGCATGCGTATCAGCCAAATGTATAAATTGGGATGCTCTGCTACGAATCCTACAGAAATTATTACCGGATTACAGGATAACGGCTCAAAACTTTTTAGCGGAAATGATTGGCATGATGTTTATGGAGGAGACGGAATGGAATGTATTATTGATTATTCAAATGAAAATATACAGTATGCAACATTATATTATGGTAGAATTTTTATGACAATGGACCATTGGGACAGTGTTGAAGAGATTTCCCCCCGCGATGACGGAGCGTGGGTTACACCCTATATTATCGACCCCAAAGACCCACAAACACTTTATGCGGGCTATAATAATCTCTACAAGACAGTTAATCGTGGTTATGATTGGACACAGATATCAACCGTTAACGCCAGCAATAAAATAAGAAATATAGCTATCTGTGAAGCAGACCGCGATGTAATTATTATGGATGACGGTTCAAAAATTTGGCGCACTGATGATGGTGGAAATAATTGGACAAAGATAATTACAACAAGTTCTATTACTTCTCTTTGTATAAAAAATGATGATCCAAATACGATGTGGTATTCCCGAGGCGGCTACAATGCCATGAGTGTTTTTAAATCCATAGATGGGGGTACTACCTGGATAAGCATATCTGACGGCTTACCCGCTATCCCTGCTTATTCTCTTGTTTACAATAAATTAGAAGGACAAAAAGAACAACTATATCTTGGAACTGAAGTGGGTGTATATTTTAAAGATGGTGATGAAGACTGGGTGGCATTTAATACAGGATTACCCAATGTAAAAATCGGAGAAATTGAATTATACTACGATCTCAATAACCCTCAACAATGCCGTTTACGCGCAGCTACTTACGGGCGCGGGTTATGGGAATCGCCCATTTATATCCCTACCACCCCTGTTGCAGGTACTGCTACCGGAAATACTAAATTATGTACAAAAGAAGCAACCCAATTATTCCTGATAGGATTTTCAGGGTCAATTCAATGGCAAGAATCCTGGAATGGTACAAATTGGTTTGATATTCCTAATGCAACACAATCATTTTACCAAAGCAATCAACTCTATAGTAGCACCTATTATAGAGCAAAAGTAACATTAGGAACCACTGTGTATTCTAACGAACTTTTTGTTGAAGTAACTCCAACTCCTACAACACCTTACATATCAAGAATAGATAAAACTTTAGTCTCAAACGCTGAGATTGGAAATCAATGGTATAATCAGGACGGACCTATTCCGGGTGCCATAGAAAAAGTGTTTACCCCCACTGAGAATGGAACCTATTTTACCATTGTTACCATAAATACTTGCTCTTCTAATCCATCAAACTCTATTCTAATCAATGATTTGTCCATTGGAGGAAATGCCATTAAAGACGGTTACTTTACCATTTACCCAAATCCAACTAACGATAAATTGCAGATTGTCAATTATGATTTACGAACAATCAGAATAGTTTTGGTTGATGTGAATGGTAGAGAAGTTTTGAATATCCAACCCGATAACGCCCACGAGAATACGCTTAATTTAAGCAGGTTTTCTTCGGGTATTTATCAATTAAGAATTGAAACAGACAAAGGAGTTTTTACTTCAAAAATAGTTAAACACTAGTCTTATAATCCTCGTCGGTAAAATATTGAGGATTATACTGATAGTTGGATGAAACAGTATATCTGTGCGTTTTTTTCTTTTTGAAAAAAGGAAATTTCCACTTAAAAAAACGGTTTCCTCTGTTCCAAAACAGGATTAAGGTTAATCCAAACAGCATTCCTCCCAGATGGGCAAAGTGTGCGATACCGTCGTTGGTGCCTGCTACACCAAAAAACAGTTCCATAGCACCGTAGATTACTACAAACCATTTGGCTTTAATGGGAAGCAGGAAGTAAACGTAAATCATTGAGTTTGGATACAACATACCAAAAGCGAGCAGCAACCCGAACACCGAGCCGGAAGCACCCACTGTAACGGAGTTGATGGCTAAATTAAGTTTACCCATTTCTCCAAGGTAATTTTTACCTTCGTTTAAAACCATTCTTCCGTTTTCTATTACCATTTGAATTGCATCCGGCGGAAGATTCTGTGAAATAGAATGAATTTTAAGACCGAGTACCAACAACTGTATCATTCCCGCACCGATTCCACAAACCATATAATAGAACAAAAACTTCTTTTCTCCCCACGTGTTTTCCAATGCCGCGCCAAATATCCACAAGGCAAACATATTGAAAAAAAGATGTCCGAAACTACCGTGCATAAACATATAGGTAATCGGCTGCCATATTTCAAAACTGCTTGATGTAAAGTAATGGAGTCCTAACCAATTTGTTAAATCAATGCCCCGCGACTCGAAAACCCACGTTGCCAAAAACAAAATAGCATTGATAATCAATAGGTTTTTGACCACAGGTGGGAGTAAGGAATAACTTCTAAATCTAATTTCGCTCATAATTTTTTTTTTAGAAACGACAAAAATAGTGTTTTATTGAAATTTGATTTTTTTTGGTTATTTCGCAACTCAATTATTATATGAAGTATGTTAAAACTAAGGAATCAAAGCGGCAGCGAGCAAGTGTTTGACCCGATACGTAAAAAATGGGTAGCCTTTACAGAAGAGGAAAAAGTGCGTCAATTCTTTATACTACAACTAATTAACGAATTGAAAATTCCGGCTTCTTTAATCTCTGTGGAAAGAAAAATAACCGTAAACGGACTTTCTAAGCGCTATGACATTGTGGTTTACAAAGATGCCAAACCGTGGATGGTGGTAGAGTGTAAAGCACCGGAGATTCCTTTAACACAGGAGGTTTTAGACCAGGCGGGACGCTATAATCAAACCCTAAACGCAGAGATTATCGGCGTAACCAACGGGGTAGAGCAGAAGTTTTTTAGTTGTAACTCCTAATTATGAATTACTTTCAAACTCTGCCCTTCCGACTGCACTATAAAGACACCTTTCGTGAGTAGCGGTATCTCTTCTTTAACAGCACGGGCAACTCCCCGATAGATTAAAGCACCCATCGTGTTATATACGCTCCAAATTTTACCCTCCTGTAACCCGGTTACTTGCAGTATGCCGTTATTTGTATATGCCGTAAGCGTTCCTTTTGAAAAACTCTCAACTCCTACGCTGCTTATGGTAAGTATGGCTTTCATAGTTTCAGGTATATTGTAATTTATATCATCAACTTCAAAAATAGCGGACACTTCGTAAACTCCCACTTTGGTTTGTCCGTTATTTTCATAATTTACAGACACTCCCTGAGGTAAATCGCCATTGATATAAATGCTGTGGGGTTGTCCGTCATACATAACAGTCAAGTCTTCAAAAGTGATACCTGACATATCGTAAGAGGCTTTCTTGACCGTAAGGTTAGAAATAACCTTTGCTCCAGCAGCATAGTATTGTGCCTCTAATGTAATAAGTCCTATTTTGAATTCTCCGCATTTTGTAACGAGAAGTTCATTTCCAACAATAGACCCCTCACCGGTGCTACCTGCTTCAATTGAATAAACAGGTTCTCCGGCATTTTTGTATATAGTAAACAGTGTAGAGATATCTATTGGCTTAGTACTGTACGTTTCCGTGCTGTTTGCACCGCCGATGTTTCCGTTAAACAATATTTTATTTCCGGTAAATGTGCCGTCAAAAATAATAGTACCGTCAACCTCTTTAATCATCCCGTTGTTGTGTAGTTTCTTACCTGTTGGTATAGTAAATATAGCTTGAACAGGTACTATCAAAGAATAGCCGTTGGGGATAGTTACATCGTCGGTTAAAGTTACACTTTCTCCATAATAAGTGCCTATATTTCCGTTGAACAGGATACCGTTTACCACTCCGTTGATATTCGTATTTGAGTTTTCGTTATTTGTTAAAGAAGACGCGAAGACCACTCCGTTTCCGTTCATATCGAGTTTTCCGCCATAACCCGCATATACTCCGCCGCCTATTCCTGCTGCCCCGGCCGGTCCGGTTGCAGTTACCACACCTCCGTTGATAGTAACATCGCCTCCTGTTCCGCCCACACCTTGAAAACTGAAGAAGATAATACCTGCGCCACCTCCGCCGATACCTGCGCCGCTACAATAGGAACCGCCATCTGCAGATGTAGCAGTGATAGTTCCGCCGTTGATAGTAATTGCGCCTGCACCTTCGCAAAATGCGCCGCCAATGGCCGCACCGCCGTAGGCACCGCCGGTGGCTGTTAATTTGCCCGAGCCATCAATAGTAAGCGTTGTGTTTTCTGCAGCTTGTAACGCGGCTCTGCTTCTTCCCGCACCCAACTTGTTAATTCCTTCAATGGTCAGATGTAATGTTGCATTGGTGTTAACCAATAGGGGAGTTTGGTTGTTGCCAAGTCCTGTAATTGAAACATCGTTCAGCGTAATATTTGCTGTGGCGTGTGTAGCCACTTCAATGCGTCTGTTGGTTGTTCCGGTAATGGTTACTTCAGCACCGTCCAACACAGTGCAGGTGTTGTTTGCTAAAATCCATCCATCTCCCACCTGAGGCGAAGTAATAGTGGCTAAATTGAAACTGTTGCCCAGTGGCGTGGTTGCCGTTGGTGGAGTTCCTGAAACCGTACCGGTAATTGTTCCGGAGTTTACATTTAGTATGGTACCGTTATTAGTGAGTGTACCGTTGACCGTAATTTGTGAATAATTAATAATTAGTCCGTTATTAATGAGTTGCATACCGGCAGGAATCGTTAGTGTTTTGCCCTCATTTATGGTAAGAACATTGGTGTTAGGCACTGTAACATTTTGGGTTAATGTAAAATTATTACTACTATACCAGTATGTAGTGTTGCCCAGTACAATTATTCCTCCTGTTTTGTTATTTGCGTTCATATCCCCTATGCGGTTTGAAAAAACGATGGGGTTTCCGCTCATAGTTAAAGTTCCCACCGAATATAGACCTCCGTTTCCAATTCCCATTCCTGCGCCGCCTCCGCCGTCAATTGCGTTAACTACTCCACCGTTAATGGTAATATTTCCGCTGGGCTCGGCAGCACCTCCGCCTATTCCGGATCCACCGGTACCCATCCAACTGCTGCCACCTCCTTTTGCATGGATTGTTCCGCTGTTAATAGTAATTGTACCGCACGGACCATTGCCCCACAATCCGCCGCCGATTCCCGCACAACTCCAACCGCCTGTGGCATCCAAACTACCTGTACCTCCAATAGTAAGTGTTCGGTTTGTAGTAACAGATATTGCCGGCCAGTAATGACCCGCTTTAATTTTATTATCGCCGTCAAGTGTGAGGGTTACATTTGCGCCGCTGTTGAGATAGAGGGGGCATCCTTCCCATCCATCCCCTACAACAACATCCTCTCCGGAGATATAAATATTACTTATTGTAACATTCGCCGTTGCATTTGCGCTAACCTCTATCTTGCGCCCATTTTTTACTGTTCCGGTTACCGTAATATTTGCGCCGTTGTTGATAGTAAGAACGGGGTCTGCCCAACTCCACCCTGTGCCGGTTCCTGTTCCCGTTTCAAGGTTAAAAGTGGCTTGTGCCAGCATAACCGATGGTATCGAAAAAAATAATACCATTACTAAAATTTTGAGAAACGTGTCCTTGTTTGCTTTCATAATAATTTGATTTTTAATTAATTTGATTTATTGAACGTTTGCGTAAAAACCTGCTGAAAATGATTAAAATAATGCCACAAAAATAGTAAATTTTTATTTATTTTGCCTCAACTTCTTGCAAAAATATATCTTTGCACTACCAAAAAGTTTTACATTTACGTCCCCATAGAAAAAAATATTAAAAACATCAATGCAATAGTTAACAATGAACGTAGTTGAGCAAATATTAATTAAGGATTTGAAACTCTCGGATGAGATGTATGACAGATTTATGAATTTGTCGGGAACAAAACATCTGAAGAAAAAAGATTATTTTGTTCAGGAGGGTAAAGTGTGCCATCATCTCGGAATTGTTGAGAGTGGGGCACTACGTTCTTTTGTTGAAAAAGAGGGAGAGGAACATATTAAAGATTTTTATTTTAGAGGTTCAATGGTGGTTTCTTTCGGTAGTTTTCTTTCTGGCGAGCCTTGCACAGGGAATATCCAAGCATTGGAAGAAACAACTCTAATCACTTTATCTCGAACAGCATATCATCAATTATTGAATGAATCGGTTGAGTGGTACAAATTTGTAAATTATATTCTGTTTTTCTTTCTCTCCAGAAAATGCCCACGCGAAACTTCCTTTCTGACGGATGATGCTTACGAAAGATATAAACTGTTACTAAAAACTCATCCGCATATTGAACAACTTGTATCACAGCATCATATAGCCTCGTATTTGGGAATAAAACCTGAATCGTTAAGCCGGTTGAAAAATCTTAACATACATCAATAAAATTCTTATTTCATACAATTATTTTTGCAGAAAAAATGTAATGAAACAAATTATCATCCTTTTGTCATTTATTCTCACGCAATTAATTGTATGTTCGCAAAATCTGCATTATCGGTTTGAGGAGTGTCACACCTTGGCAAATCCCTATTTGTCGTGGAGTACCAATTCAGTTGGCTCGCCAAGTTTAATCAAAGAATATGCCCCAAAACTCTATTTCAGTCCCGAGCACACTCCGTGTAATCCATTTTTTTCAACTGAAGATAATGATTACAATCGGAATCCAATACAGCCATTCAATTTTCAAAAGCTCCGCTTTGAAACAAATTATGGGTATTATTTGAGGATTACATTAGAGATAGATGCCTTAGGGTATTCTGTTGTTGTTCTTAAGGATGATTATTATGCAGAACTAACAACCATAAAATCGAGATTGAGTTTGAAAGATTATGAAAAACTTATGTGCGTTTTGGCACGTTGTGATTTTGATAGTTTAGGAGTGAAAATAATTCCGAAGATTTTAAATGTTGTAAATCATATTTTGAAATCTCTTTTAACGATGAAACCATAAAAAGTAGAGAATGCTCTTTTTTCCCATTCAAAAACAGTGAATTAGAAAAGGAGATTTGGCGGTTGGTATTAAGAAATATGCAAAGAAAAGGACCATCACAATTTTATTATTATTAATGTTATGGAAATCAAATCACTTAAAAACACAGAAACAGAAACCATTGTTACAGCGTGCATGGAAGCATTTGCCGATTATGAACTACAATTGAATGCTGAAGAACTTAAATCTATGTGGAAAAGACGCGGATTTGACCCCGAATTGTCGTTTGCCGCATTTGAGGGAGATAAAATTATTTCCTACACCCTGAATGGAATTGGTAACTTCAACGGGACAAGAACGGCATACGACACAGGTACCGGAACACTGAAAGAGTACAGAGGACAAGGGTGGGCAACAAGAATATTTGAATATTCCATTCCATTTTTGAAAGAAGCGAAAATCAGTCAATATCTGTTAGAAGTCTTGCAACATAATGCCAAAGCAGTTTCCGTGTATCGAAAAATTGGGTTTGAAGTAACCAGAGAGTTTAATTATTTTATTTGGAAAAATGAGGAAATGGATAATCAAAGCAAACCCCTCAATTCCACTTATTCTATTCAACCCTTTGATATAAGCCAATTCTATTCACTTTCAGGTTTTTGGGATTTTTGCCCCTCTTGGCAGAACAGTTTTGAGTCTATTCAAAGAGCGCAGGATAATTTTATAAGTTTGGGAGTTTTTGATGGCAAACAGTTAACAGGATATTGTGTTTTTGAGCCTATTTCAGGGGATATTACGCAATTGGCTGTTGACAAACTGCATCGAAGAAAAGGAGTTGCTTCGGCTTTGATTCGGGAGATGTGCAAAATGAATAAAAGTACAAAAATGAAATTAGTTAACGCGGATACTACCTGCAGTTCCATTGTTGAATTTTTAAAATCTATAAATATAGGAATTACGGGGAAACAGTTTGAGATGGTAGAACGAATCTAACTCTGCGCATTTCTGTGCTTTCTGTGCCTCTGTGTTGAGTGTTTTTTTCAGCACAGAGGCACAAAGGACACTGAGTTCACAGAGAGATAGAATTTTAACGCATTATCACACAGAGATATACGATAATTTTCAAAAAAAAGTATTGATAAAAGTTATGGTATTTAAAAAATTATATTTTTGCCGTCCCATTTGATTGAGGTATTGCGCGAGCAAATTTCGGTCGCGGTGTGTTGGAAAACACAAGAGTTCTTTGACATTTTGGAAGAGAAAA
>Ga0209737_10001589_pt1 | contig 16210 bp, 17 predicted proteins | sample TergutCu122P3_FD_187284 | JGI IMG/M metagenome (GOLD analysis project Ga0209737, IMG submission 187284) | Cubitermes ugandensis P3 segment gut microbial communities from Kakamega Forest, Kenya - Cu122 P3 (SPAdes) (version 2) | ecosystem: Host-associated > Arthropoda: Insects > Digestive system...
CACGCCTTCGCTCATTTTTACAATAATATTGCCCACAAAACCATCGCAGACGACCACATCCAAGTCGCCGGAAAAAATGTCGCGCCCCTCGGCGTTGCCGACGAAGTTGACATGTTCAGCCATTTTATAGAGTTCGTAGGCTTCTTTGACCTGATGGTTGCCCTTGCCCTCTTCTTCGCCGATACTGAGGAGGGCCACGCGAGGCGACGGATAACCGAAGATGTCGCGCGCGAAGGCATCGCCCATAAGTCCGAACTGGAACAGGTGGTATGGCCTGCAATCCACGTTGGCGCCAGCATCGATAACCACGAGAGGATTCTTTTCCGTGGGCAGAAACGCCGCCAAGGCCGGGCGTTCCACTCCGAGAATGCGGCCGATGGTAAAAATGCCGAACGCGACTGTGGCGCCGGAATGTCCCGCGCTGATCACGCCGTTTGCGGCGCCATCCTTTACCAGGCGGCAAGCGGTTTGAATGGAGGAATCTTTTTTACGGCGCAGAATGTCGGAAGGCTTCTCGTGCATTTGCACCACTTCCGATGCATGTACGATTTCATACTCGATTTTGCCCAGAGAGAGTTTTGCCAGCTCAGCTTCCACATGGGTCGAGTCCCCTACCAGCAGAACTTTAATTTTCAGCTCTCGCGCGGCTTGTATCGCTCCGGGCACGATGACGCTGGGACCAAAATCCCCTCCCATGGCATCAATAGCCAAAATGGGTTTAGCGTTCATCTCCCGTTCCTTGTTGCAGAGTAGAAAGCAAAAGCACATCGGCCGCCGGTTTGCTGACGGCGTCCGCAGGAGTCGCCGTAGCCAAGCCGTACGCGGCGGGATGGCGCAAAACGTTATTGTGCGTCCGCAAGCTCGGAGAATTTACGTCCCTTGTAGCTGCCGCAACTGGCGCAGACGCGATGGGGCAGGGTGGGCTGCCCGCAGGGGCAGAACACCACCGCGGGGATGGCCACGCGGTCGTGGGAGCGGCGCATGCCTTTCCTGGAACGGGATTTTTTGGTTTGTTGTACGGCCATGCTTGTACTCCTTAAATAATAGTAGGCATTGACGGCGTATGCGGCCAGCCACGCGCTTTCCCCCGATTTCAGGACGGTATCTTCATGCCGCGCAGGACAGCCAAACGGGGATCCGTCTCACTGACACAGCCGCACGAGGCTTCATTGCGGTTTGTTCCGCATGTCGGGCACAAACCCTTGCAGCCTGGAGCGCACAAGGCTTTTACAGGCAGGGCCAGAGCAAATTCTTCGCCGCATATGCCGGCAAGGTTTAGTTCCGGCACATCGCCCGCAAGAATACGCAGATGCGCTTCTTGTTCATATTCCTGATCTTCCGCCTCGCTATCCTCTTCAGACGGCAGGGCGATAAAATGCTCGAAATGTTCCCCGAAAGGCAGCGTGGCGTCTTCAGCACAGCGGCTGCACGGCAACACAAAGGCGCCTGCAAGCCGCCCGCGCACGCGAAAGCCGCCTTCTACGGGCTGCACGTGCAGTGTCGCCTTCGGGATCTGCGGCAGGCGGCAGTCCAGCCGGAACTCTTCCACCAACGAGTTCCACATGGCCGCGTCCTCAATGACAAAGTCTGCGCCCTGCGGCGGCAGATCCGCTAATGATGCCCAGTACGCTTTCATGCCAGCCTCGCGAAATGCGTCTTTTACCTGCACAAGGGGCTGGCTGTCAAGGGATTGAATGCTTGCCTTTTTGCGCGCATGGGTATATAAGCCTCCATTGTTCCAGCCCTGCCGTGGCATTGGCACGCAAAATATCCAAGTGACAAGGGAGGATGTCATGAGCAGAGAATGTGATATCTGCGGGAAAAAGCCGCAAGTCGGCAACTTAGTGAGCCATTCCAATATCAAGACGAAGCGTCGCTTTCATCCTAACCTGCAAAACGTGCGGCATCAGTTCCCCAACGGTGCTGTGCGCACCTTAAGCGTATGCACCCGTTGCCTGCGTTCCGGCACGGTATGCAAACCTGCGGCACGCGTGAAAAAAGGCTGAGCTAGGCTGCACGCCGCTTGCTTTTTGCATTTTTACCCTTTGCCACCCAAAAAAGCGGCAAAGGGTTTTTTGTTGTCCTGCGGCTTGTCGGTAAAAGTATCCAGTTGTATAAGAGTCGCGCCAAGCGACACGCTCCATCCGTCAGGGCAGTGTACCGCTGAAAAAGTATAACCGTTTTGTAAGGCTTTGCCTGTAAATTTCTCTTGCGCACGGCATTCCCATGCTTTTTCGATTTCTCAGTCCGTTGGCCGTCTGTTTTGCTCCCGCCACCCGCGCTTTCTGGCGCGCCAACCGGGAAAGCGGCGCTTCCGTTCCCGCCGCGCTGCACGGCTACATCTATGCCCGCTGGCCACGGTTGTATATCGGCATGCTCATGGGCCGCCTGCCCCTTGCCCGGCCCTTTGTCCGTCTGGAAAAGCTGCTGCGCCGCCTTGGGCTTGTCACGGATGCGCACTATGCCGCTTTTGCGCAGGGCTACCACGCCAAGGTGCTGCAACCCGGCGCGGCGCCCGGACTGTTGAAAATAGAGCGCCCCATTGCCATGTACCTGCCGGAAAAGGTGCTGCCCTACAGCAGGGCCAGGCAACTTATTCTGGAAGTCGGGGAAAGACTGGCCGTTATTGAATGTCCTTGCCGCGCCAGCAGAAATTCTAGCTGCGGCCCTCGAGACGTGTGCATCATTGTAGGCAATACCGTGGCGGATTTCGTCCTTGCCGCGCACAAGGACAAAGCGCGCAGCCTGACGCCCGAAGAGGCAATACGCATCGTAGAGCGAGAAAACCGCCGCGGTCGCGTTTCCCACGCCTTTTTCAAGGATGCCGTTCTTGACCGCTTTTTTTGCATTTGCAACTGCTGTTCCTGCTGTTGCGCGGCAATCGAAAGCCATAAAAATGGCACACCCACGCTGGTCTCCTCGGGCTTTGTCGCCGATCTGGATGCCTTGCGCTGTGAAAAGTGCGGATTGTGCGCTCGCAGATGTCCCTTTGACGCCGTAAGCACTTTGCCTGGCGGTCCTGTTGTCGACGAAGCGCGTTGCATGGGCTGCGGCATCTGCAGTTTGATCTGCCCGGCCAAGGCAATGCGTCTGGATATTGCGCCGCAACGCCCCGCCCCCCTGCCCCTTGCATCTAACGTGGCAGGGGAGTGTCGCGTCAAGCGACACTAGCCGCAACCCCAAAAGGGCTGTCCGCAAGAATGGATGACTTTGCTCGCCAGCCATTTTATGGCAACATGTGGTATGGCTTTCAAACATACCCGCATGCTTGTTCCTGCTTTGGCTGCCCTGATCCTGTTGCTTGGCGGCTGCGGGACGAAATCATGGCGCACGGGCGGGGTGGTAGGCAGCAAGCCGTATACCATCCGCGGTAAAACCTATTACCCTTTGCAGTCCGCGCACGGCTTCGTCGAAGAAGGCATTGCATCCTGGTACGGACCGGGTTTTCACGGCAAGCGCACCGCCAACGGCGAAATATACGACATGCACGCCATGACGGCAGCCCACAAAATTTTGCCTTTGGGTTCAATCGTGCGGGTCACCAATAAAGCTAACGGCCGTTCGCTGGTCTTGCGCATAAATGACCGGGGACCTTTTGCGGGTGATCGCGTTATAGATCTTTCGCGCGCCGCCGCTGACAAGCTGGACATCATAGGTAAGGGCACCGCGCCAGTGCGCATCACGGCGCTTAGTGACCCGGCGCGAATAGCTTCCGCTGCTGCCAAAGGCGACAGACAGCCTCCGAAGTTGAATGCCGGTCCAGATGGGCGGATTTTTTTACAGGTGGGAGCTTTTACACAGCAGGAAGATGCGCAGGAAATGGCTCGCCAACTGGAAAATCTCGGATACAAGGGGCGTTATTTCTATGCGGGCAGTGTAAAACGATGGCGGGTGCAACTGGGGCCGGTGGCCTCGCGCGACATGGCGGAGGACATGAAATTGCGCCTGACTGATGTGGCGCATGACGCGTTTATTGTAATTGACGATTAGAACCTGTAAGCCTTCCAGATGCTATCGGGGAGAGAATGCTCTATCTATTGATTTTATCAGGAAATAATTTTTGAAAAATACACTTGTCTTTTATCTGCCCCCTGTTATTCTACCATCATGGCAATTGCAATAGCACTAAGGATATCTCAAGAGTTTTAATTGGCGCATTGAATTTTTGTCAGGCAGGCGGCATCACGGTGCAGTGCCGATACGATACAAATATACTTTCATAAGGAGACGACACCATGACTAATGTATTTTCGAAAAAAGACAGTCACAATGTTTTTACCTGGGACATCCTCGGCAATATCAAGGAAGGCCGTGGGGACTTGGGCGAAGACATGCCTGTGCTTGTGTACCGCCTGATGCAGTATACCATGTTGGATGTCTTAGCCAAGGCCCATGGCGGAGAGCAGGCCAATGAATATTTTCGCAAGGCCGGCTTTCTGGCCGGGATGGAATTTGCCAAAAATACCCTTGATTTGAAAGCGGATTTCAACATGTTTTTTGCGGACCTGCAAAACCTGTTGCATACCATGAAGATCGGCATTTTGCGCATGGAAGCCTTTGACCCGGAAACAGGGAGCATCGTGCTCACAGTGGGACAGGATTTGGATTGCAGCGGTCTGCCCGTCACAAACGAAAACGTGTGCAGTTACGATGAGGGCTTTATTGCCGGTATCCTTGAAGCGTATACCGGGAAAAAGTATGATGTCCGCGAGGTGGACTGCTGGGCCAGCGGCGATAGAGTGTGCCGCTTTAGCGGTACTGTTATTGCAATGTAATTGCACAAATCGATTCTGAGGTCTGCAGCGTCAGCTGTTTTTGTGCTAGGTGCAGTTTCGGAAGGTATACATATTGTGGATCCGGTCGCAAAAAGTTTTTTTGAGTATTTACGCAACATAATCTACTTTCCAACGCGCGCTACGCTGGATGTGGATCAGTTGCCCGAGGGCTTCCGCGATCTTGGGGAGGGTTTGAAGTATCTTGCGGAATGCATCTTTGAAGCTAAAAAATTTGCCCATGACCTGTCCAAGGGAGACCTGGACAGCCCTTTGCCGTCATCTGGCAATGAGATAGCCGCTCCATTGAAATCGCTCCAGTCGTCGCTGAAACACTTGTCATGGCAGACTCAGCAGGTAGCTCAAGGGGACTACAAGCAACGTGTGCATTTTATGGGGGATTTCTCTACAGCCTTCAACGTGATGGTGCAGCAGCTTGAGGAGCGCCGCAAAACAGATGCTGATGAAAAATCCAAATTGCAGCGATATGTCAACCTTTTATTAAGCAACAGCCCGGATATCATCTTGCTGTTTGATATTGACGGGCAGCTTGTGTTTACGAGCACATCCTACCAGCGTTGCTGCAATATAGAAAACCCGGATACCATTCGGAATAAATCCTTTCGTGAATTATTCGCCCCTGTCGCAAACAATGATTTTTTGCAGCGCATGGACGCGTTGTTTCAGGCAGCTATTGCGCATGAGCACTCATCAGAGCTGGAACAGGAGATCGCTTTTGGCAGGGATGGCAACCTACGCCATTATCGCATCCAGGTGACTCCCATGCTGGATGAGCACGGGGCCGTCGTCGGGACGCTGCTTTTCTTCCTTGATATCACTGAACGCGTACGCGCTCAACACGAAGCCGAACGTGCCCGCGAGTTGGCCGAGCAAGCAGCGCACGCCAAGTCTGAATTTCTCGCCCGCATGAGCCATGAAATGCGCACCCCGATGACGGCCATCATGGGGATGACGGCCATTGCCAAGGCGTCCGACGATCCTGAACGCACGGCATCCTGCCTGGACAAAATGAGCGTTGCTTCACAACACCTGCTTGGCGTTATCAATGATATTCTGGACATGTCCAGGCTTGAAGCTGATACGCTTGAACTGTCGTTGAGCGCATTCAACTTCGCAGACATGGTGCAGCGCGTCATCAGCAGGTTCCATTACCGTATTGAAGAGCAGAAGCAGACGCTGTCTGTCGATATTGACGGCGCTATACCCGTAAACATCATTTCGGACGAACAACGTTTGGCGCAAGTTATCACAAATCTCCTGTCCAACGCCATAAAATTTACTCCTGAACAGGGCGCCATATCGTTGAGCGCAGAAAAAATTGACGAACGCGACGGAATATGCACCATTCGTTTTACAGTGAAGGATACCGGCATCGGCGTATCCGAGGAGCAGCAGCAACACCTGTTTGTTTCATTTGAGCAGGCTGATGGCGGTTTTGCCCGCAAATTCGGCGGAACTGGGCTTGGCCTGTCCATAGCCAGGGGCATCGTCAGTGCGCTGGACGGCCGCATCTGGGTCGAATCGGCAATTGGCAAAGGAGCCTCTTTCTTCTTTGAGATCAAGGCCAAAACAGGTGGAGCGGCGCTCCCGGTCTCCCCTGTCGCAATGTCAGATGGTGCAGTTGCGCAAGAGGAACGCAATGGCGAATTGGGCGGCATGTCGTCCGATGTTGCTTATTTTGCGGGAAGACGGGTGCTGGTTGCGGAAGATGTCGAAATAAATCGTGAGGTTGTATCGGCGCTTCTCGAAGATACCGGCTTGGAAATTGTTTTTGCCTACGACGGTGCGGAAGCGGTTGCGAAATTTTCCGCTGCTCCCGGTGAGTATGATGCTATCCTGATGGATATCCACATGCCTGATGTGGATGGCTATGAAGCGACAAAGCGTATACGTTCATCTGGTTTGCAGAGGGCAGATGTCGTACCGATTATCGCTATGACGGCCAATATTTTTCGTGAGGACATCGAACGCTGCCTTGCCGTCGGCATGAACAGCCACCTCGGCAAACCCATTAATATTGACAAGCTTGTTGCGGAGCTCAAAAAATATCTGGCGTAAGCGGTTTGTTATCCATACAGCCAACAGTTCACTTTGTGCCCTGGTCGCACTTCAGCCTGCGGCGGGCGCTTCGCGCAGAGTTCCATGGCCTTGGGGCAGCGCGGGGCAAAGGCGCAGCCCTCCGGCAACAGGTGCAGCGGCGGCACGGTGCCGGGAATGGTTGGCAAGCGGCTTAGCGCCATGCTGCCTTTATCCGGCGCGGAGCGTATAAGTCCCGTGGTATACGGATGCAACGCCCCGTTCAGCAGCGCCCCTGCAGGCGCGCATTCCACAAGGCTTCCTGCATACATGACGCCCACGCTGTCCGCCATCTGCGCGACCACGCCGAGATCATGGGTGATGAGCAAAAGGCCCATGCCCCGCTCCTGCGTCAAATCCTTCATGAGGCGCAATATCTGACCTTGGATGGTCACATCCAGTGCGGTGGTCGGTTCATCGGCCAGCAGCAGTTTGGGCGAGCAGGCCAATGCCATGGCGATCATCACCCGCTGGCGCATGCCGCCGCTAAGCTGGTGCGGATATTCGCGAACCCGGGTCTCCGGGGAGGCTATGCCGACTTGCCGGAACAGTTCCACGGCATGGGCCAGGGCCTGGGCACGGGAAAACTCCCGGTGCTGGATGAGCGCCTCGGCTACCTGCAAGCCTGTGGTCAGCACGGGATTCAGGGAACTTATGGGTTCCTGGAAAATCATTGAGATGCTGTTGCCCCGGATGCGCCGCAGTTCGCGTTCCGGCAGGCCGCGCAGATCCTGCCCGTGCAGACGGACAGAACCTTCCGTGACGCGTCCCGGTGGAGGGAGCAGACCAAGAATGGCCTTGGCGCATATGCTTTTACCGCAGCCGGACTCCCCTACCAGGCAAAAGACGCAGCCCGCTTCAATGGTGAAGGAAAGCCCGCGCAGCGCCTCAAAGGAATGTTCAAGGCTGTCAAAACGCACCCGCAGCCCTTCCACCTCCAGCAAAGCACTGCTCATACACCCTCCTGGAGAAAAAGATCAAATGAGCTTGACAATCATTCTCAAAATGTATATATGACAATACGCGCAGGAAACATCTATGAACTGGGATTGGCTTATCATTGCGGCTGCGATTGCCGCTGCTCTGGCATACCTTTCGCGGCGTTGCGCCCTGCGGAAACACGCGCGCAAGCCCTGCGGGTATTCCGCTTCAACGTGTGGCTGTTGCCCGCACACAGCCCTGCAGCATCACGGAGCGCCCGATGACAACTGACGCCGTCATTTCTCTACGACAGCTTGGGCTGGGCTGCAAGGCCCGCATTGTCAGCATTCGCGCCAGAGGCGAATTGGGCAGGCGCATACGCGATATGGGCCTTGTGCCTGGGGAAGAGATAGAAGTGACAGGACGCGCTCCCTTGAAAGACCCGGTTAGCCTGCGCTTGCGCGACTTTACGCTTTCGCTGCGCAATAACGAGGCGGATCAGATTACCGTGGAGCCCTGTTGAATTAACACCGTGTATGCGGCAACCCGCATACTTGCTTACTGCGCTATCCTGTTCTGCCGGTAACGCGTGTACATGTCGCGCAAGGAGATGTACGGATCCACAGCCGCTTTCTTGATATTTTCGTAGGTATTCAAAGTATCGTCAGCGGCATTAAAGCGCAGGCCGCCCCAGATTCCGGCGCTGATTGTATTCATGGTGGCTGTGCCGGGAACAAAAAGCAGCGGGTCCATCATCCAGTCCACGGCCCGGCCCACAGTGTCGCGCATATTGCTCGGCCCGATGACCGGCCAGACGAGATAGATGCTTGGTCCCATCCCCCAGACGCCGAGGGTTTGCCCGAAATCTTCGCCGTCCTCGTCGACCGGCACGATGGTCTTCTTGCCCTTGGTTACGTTCATCAGTCCGCCTACACCCAGAGTGGAATTGACGATAAAGCGCCCAAACTCCACTCCGGCGGCCAGGAATTTACCTTGCAAAATGGAATTCACAAAACGCACGGGAAAAAGCGCGTTAGCCAAGGCATTTTTCATCCCGGTGCGCAGTTCCTGGGGGGTTACAAAGGCATATGTTTTGTACAGAGGCTGGAAAAAATAGGTGTAGAATACATCGTTAAAACCAAACCAGAACCGGTTCCAGCCTTCCAGAGGGTCGGCGATCACCTGCACCGGAGTGCTGGAGTAATCATCCAACTCATCCGCCTCCAGCGGGGACATGCGGTCGGGGTACGCGCCGCGCGCCGTGGAGTGCCGGCTTTCCGCCTGCGAAACTTCCAGCGCGGCGCCGCCTTCTTCGGCCTGATGGCGGGTTGCGCGGCCGGCACAGGCGGCACACAGCAGCACAAGCATCCCAAGCAGCAGAAACCTGCGTACAATGCTCCTAGTGGGCATCAATGCTCTCCCGTGTTTTTTGCGCCTGCTCGAGAATACGCGCTATCAACGCTTCGGGGCTGCCCTTGAGCAACATTTCCTGGAACTGCGTACGGTAGTTCATGACCTGACTGATATTCTCGATAATCACATCATAGACTACCCACGTACCGCCTTTGGGCAGCATGCGGTAGTCCACGGGTATGACCTTGTTGCCTTTCATGCTCAAGGTGGTGCGCACTTCAACCCTGTCTCCCCTGGTGGAAACCTGTTCGCCGAGATAGGTCATTTTTTCGCCATTATATCCGTCAACCCGGTCGAGATAGGTTGCCTTGAGCAATTCCTCAAAGGCTGCGGTAAAGCTCTGGCGCTGCTCCGGGGTGAAGGAATGCCAGCGCGGCCCCACTGTACGGGATGAAAACTCAGTAAAATCAAAAACCTTGGCGATTTCTTGCTCGATTGCCTTTCGGTATTCCGGCCGACTGGTTTTGTTGGCGAAGCCGGGATTCTGGAGAATTGTAAATATGCGGTTCACCCGTGCCTCTAAAGCCTGCCGGGCCTGAACGCCCGCATCGCCCTGGACGGCGCCTGATGGAAGCGCACACATGATCGCAATAAAGCTGAAAACACACAGAGCGAGACAGCGGCGTAAAATCATTGCACTCCCCCAAAAGCGAATTTCCCGATCAGAGATTCAATATCGATAACAGACTGGGTTTCAAGTATTTCACCTCCCTGCGCGATCATGTCCAAAGAACCGCCAGGCGCGAGATTGACATACTTATCGCCAATAAGGCCACTTGTCTTTATAGCGGCGATGGTATCATCCGAAAGGCGCAGATGGGGTTGCAGGCGCAAGGTGACAACAGCCGTAGCCGAGTCCTTGGCAAGTTCAATGGAGGCAACCTTGCCTACCGGCACTCCGGCTATCTCCACATCGGCTCCCACACGCAGGCCGGCAACGGAACTGAAGCGCGCAATCACACGGTAGCCTTCATTGGAAAGCAGTTCCATGCGTCCGAGCTTGATGGTCAGATAACCCACACACAGCAGGCCGAGAAGGACAAAAAAACCTACGGCCGTTTCTCTATATCCTTTCATACACAACTCTTGCGCAAGCTGCGCCTTCTAAGCTTTTTGAATAGTTATTATTTACAAAAAATCCCTATTTGTCAAGCCATTTATGCAAGGCACTGCGTACTTTCGGATCAGGCAAGCCCGCTCCCTCCGCTTGGCTTGGTTCGTTGTTTTGGCTCTGCCGCTGCAAGAAGTTTTGCAGGTATGCGTCATCCACGGCGGATAGCTGCTCATAGCTTCCCTGAAAAACTGCCTTGCCTTCATGCAGAACCAGGATGTGATCCGCAATGCGGGCCAGGCTTGCCAGATCATGGCTGACGACAATCAGGCTCATGCCCGGATGGTGCGACTTCATGTCCAGAAGTAACTGATCCATGCGTGCGGCGTTGATGGGATCAAGGCCCGATGTAGGTTCGTCGCACAAAAGAATGCGCGGTTCCGTTATAATGGCGCGGGCAAGGCCCGCCCGCTTGCGCATGCCGCCGGAAAGCTGGGCGGGAAAATATTCGCCAAAATCCTGCAAACCCACCAGGGCCAGGCAACGCAAAGCCGCGGCGGCAATGGTCCTTTGAGGCAAACGGGTATGCTCCGTCAGCGGCAGTGCGACATTCTGCGTCAAGCTCAGCGCTCCGAGCAGCGCGCCATCTTGAAACAGCATGCCCATATGGCGGCGCAGGCGGCGAAACTCTTTGGGCGGCAAGGCAAAAACATCCTGCTCGTCGATCATGGTTTTGCCCGCAAGAGGACGCGACAGCCCTGCGATGTGGCGCAAGAGCGTGGATTTGCCGCAGCCGGAACCCCCCAGGATCACGGAAATCCTGCCTGCCGGAAACAGCGCGTCGATGCCCGAGAGCACCGCCGTATTCCCGTAGCCGACGCTTATCTTTTCAAGACGGATGTCCCAGCCGTGCTCGTTCATGTCCAGTCCCTGAGTAGTTGAACGGCTCTACAGCAAAAACGAGGTCAGCACATAATCCGCCATCAGAATAAGCACGCAGGAAATCACCACCGCCGATGTGGTGGCGTTCCCCACGGCTTCCGGCCCCATGCCGTCCCTGCGGCGATGGGCGTAGTACCCCTGGTAGCAGCACACGCTGGTGACAAGCACCGCGAACACCAGCGTCTTGATAAATGCGCCGATGACGTCGATCAGTTCCACGCTGCTTTCGATACGGTAAAAATACGCGCCTTCATTGATATGCAGCAACAAGACCCCGGTCAGGTAGCCGCCGAAAATGCCTACAACGTCAAAAATGGCGGTCAATAACGGAAAGGCGATGAGCGAGGCTAGAAGGCGCGGCGTGACAAGATAGCCCACCGGCTGAATATCCATCACTTCCAGGGCGTCGATTTGCTCGCTGATGCGCATGACGCCGATTTCAGCAGCCATGGAGGAGCCCGCACGCCCGGTGATCATGATGGCCGTGAGCACGGGTCCGAGCTCGCGAATGAGCGAGAGGGCCACGGCCGCGCCGAGCATGCCCTGAGCGCCGAACTTGATCAGCGTGTAATAGCCCTGTAAGCCGAGCACCATGCCGCAAAACAACCCGATAAGCAAAATGACGAACAGCGACTTATAGCCGATGATGTATGTCTGTTGCATAAGCTTGCGGAAAAGATGCGGCGTGAAAAAAATCTGTCGAAGACCCTCCAGCAGGAACAGGCAGAGATTGCCCAGGCTGCCGAGCATGTCCAGGACAAGCGAGCCCACGGATGCGCAGCAACGCGCAAATGCGCCGGAGTATTGCGATCGGACGTCCATCAGCGCGCCCCCGTTTTGCCCGGAACCGCCTTTTTAGAGCGCAACAGCGGCGGACCCAGCTTCAGGCGATCCAGCAGGGCCAGAAGCTGCGTGTTGTCTTCTTCAGTTCCGCGGAGTGCGGTCAGTACTTTATACAAACTCCTGCCGTCTTTGGTCTGGCTCTTTTCCATGGTCGTCCGTACGCCCTCTCCTTCCAGGCGCTCCCGCAGCTTGTCCGCCTGTTCAGCTTCACGGAAGACGGCAACCTGGTAGGTATAATCATAGCGGGCGGACGATGCGTCCTGCGGCACAAGCTGCGTCGGAGGCTTAACAGTTTGGCCGGAAACAGGCTGTTCCGTACCGCTACGCGCGGCGGCATCATTCGTCTGGCGCGCCGGCGTTTGCGCGGCGGGCGCCCTCATGGCAGCGGTGGCGTTATGGAGGGGCCTGTCACGCAAAGCAAGGCCGAAATCCAGTTCTTCCGGCTTCAAAACGGCCTGGGGCGGTTCCTGTACACCGGGCGCCTGCCTGCCGCGCAGCATACGCCCGGTGATCTCATGCACCTTGGTGTCCGGATTATAGCCACGACCCACGATCACGCCGAGCATAAACACCCAGCTGATGCCTATCAGCGCGACAATCACCGCTGTCAGCAGCATGGAAAAAGTCAGATTGAGGGTGTACGCCCGTTTGCTGATTGGCTTTTTGAAGGCGTCCGGCTTGCGCGCGCCAGCTCCCGGAGGAGGAGGGGAAGGACCGCTTTGCGACATGCTACACCCTAATCCATAACGCTACATTGCCTCCGGCGCGCTGACGCCGAGAAGCTCCAATCCATTTTTAAGCACTTGCCCCACGGCCCGCAACAGGGCAAGGCGGGCCAGGCCGCTGACCGGGTCATCCGCCTGTATCACTGGATATTTCGCATAATAACTGTGCAATTGCCCGGAAAGCTCTATCAGATAGTTGCTGATATGGTGCGGCGCAAGTTTGAGCGCAGCGGAAACAGCCACGTCTTTGAAGCGGTCGGAAAGGCGCAGCAAGGCTATATCTTCCGGGTTTTCCAAAGGCGCAAGGGAAGCGGCGTCCAACTCCGCCGGTAGGCGCAGTCCGCGCTCCTCCGCGCGTCGCAGCAAGGCGCAGATGCGCGCATGGGCATACTGGACGTAATACACCGGGTTATCCATGCTGCGCTGTTTGGCAAGCTCCAAATCAAAGTCCAACGGACTGTCGCACTTGCGCATGAGAAAAGAAAAACGCGCTGCATCGACGCCCACTTCATCCACTACATCGGCAAGGGTTTCAAACGTGCCCGCCCGGGTTGACATGCTCACGGGCACGCCTTTTTCCAGCAGGTTCACAAGCTGGACAAGCAGCGTTTCGAAATCTTCCGGCTTCCGCCCCAAAGCCTCGACGGCTGCCCGCATGCGGGGCACATAGCCGTGATGGTCGGCCCCCCAGATGTCGATCACAAACGCAAAGCCGCGTTGGTATTTGTCGTGATGGTAGGCGATGTCAGAGGCAAAATAGGTCAGGCTGCCGTCGGATTTTCTCAGAACACGGTCTTTGTCGTCGCCATGGCGGGCAGTGGCGAACCACAGAGCGCCGTCCCGCTCGAAGCTGAAGCCGTTTTCCCGCAGGCGCTCGAAAGCGCGTTCTACGGCACCGCTTTGGACCAGGTTTTGTTCGGAAAACCACACCTGGTGCTCCACGCGAAACGTTTCCAAATCCGCCCTGATGCCATCCAAAATCTCGTCCGTACCGTAGCGCCGGCACAAGTTGATGGCCTCGTCTTCCGGCAGAGAGAGCAGATCCGGGCGTTGGCGCAAAAACTCCGCGGCAAGTTCAGCGATATACGCACCCCGGTAATACTCTTCGGGCCATGCCACAGGCTGTCCCGCGCATTCGCGGGCGCGCAGCCAGATGGACAGGCCGAGCAGATGCATCTGCTTGCCCGCATCGTTGATGTAATACTCCGTCTGCACGTCATAGCCCGCGAAGCGCAGAATACGGGCCAAGGAGTCGCCCACGGCCGCGCCGCGCCCGTGTCCGATGTGCAGCGGGCCGGTAGGGTTGGCGGAAACGTATTCCACCTGCGTTTTTTTGCCCTGCCCCGTATTGGACGATCCGTAACGGGCGCCCTGCCTGGTGATATCCAGGATGCAGGATTGCCAGAAGGCCGGGCTGAAACGGATGTTGACAAAGCCCGGGCCGGCGACTTCCGCCGAAGTGATGGCCGGGCTGGCGCTTTGCAGCGCCTGCGCAAGGCGTTGCGCAAGCTCGCGCGGATTGCTCCGCGCTTCCTTGCCGAGCAGCATGGCCACGTTGCTTGCCAAATCCCCGTGGGCCGGGTCTTTGGGAGCTTCGACAACAGCGCGCTCCGGCCAGAGCAGGCCCATATCCTGCACGGCATTTTTAAGGAGGCGCGTCAAATGTGAACTTGCACGCATAGGATGTGCCGTATCCTCAGGAAACGTTTTTTATGAACTCCGGCAACATTTTAAAATACTCGAAACGGCGGAAAAAGTCATCCGCCGCCGTTACATGCCGGAGCGGGCGTGCTTTCAGCAATTCTCGCTATATCTGCTGAATACAGAGACGGTGATGTTCGTAAGCGGACATATGGTTCCCGCGCGTTTATTGTCCGTAATTGTGCGCCTGTTCCGGGCCGCTGACGCATTCGGCCGTATATGCGCTGCCTTCGGGCACAGGCAGGGCCGCCAGGATGGGCTCGACCATCTTGGCGAGCACCGCCTTGGGGCCAAGCTCCAGCCAATGGCGGACGCCGTCGTTCCATTGCGCGCCGATGGTCTCAATCCAGCGCACGGAGGACGTCATCTGGATCAACATGGCTTCCTTAAGACCTTCGCCGCTGCTTACCGCCCGGCCAAGCGCGTTGCAATACACCGGAAAACGCGGTTTGTTCCAGCGAGCCTTGTTCAAGGCTCCGGCAAGCTCCTTGGCGGCCCGATCCATATAAGGGCTGTGAAACGCGCCGCTGACTTTGAGCGGCAAGGCGCGGCCCTTGCGCTCTCTGGCCAGGGCGGAGGCGCGTTCAATGGCCGCCCGGCTTCCGCTGAGCACAAACTGCGCCGGCGTGTTGTAATTGGCGATGCGCAGCATGTCGTCGCTCTCGGCCAGGGCATCGCGTACCAGCTCTTCAACAGCTGCCTGTTCCATCTTCACGACAGCGCACATCGCGCCCCTGCCGTCGGGATCGGCCTCGGCCATCAGGCGGCCGCGCAAGGCGACCAGTTCCAGCGCACTGTCTGCGGAAAGCGCTCCAGCCGCGGCAAGGGCGGCATATTCTCCCAGGCTGTGTCCCGCGGCGGCGGCCGCCCGCAGGCGGGGCGCCAGGCTTTGCCAGAGCGCCAGGCTCGCGGCGGTCAGCGCGGGTTGCAGGGCGCGCGTATCGGCCATGGCGGCCTCGTCGCCCTCCCAGTAAATGGCCCGCAAAGGCAGGCCACTTGCCTGCTCCGCCTGTTTCCAGATATACATCGCCTCAGGAGAGGCATCCGCCAACTCCCGCCCCATGCCGGGCTCCTGCGCCCCCTGGCCGGGAAAAAGAAGTGCCAAGGTATTCATGAATGCTCCTTATATGCATACAAACTGTTTCCATTTTATATCTATATATTTTCTAGGCGATTCCTGAATACAATGCAAGCTGTTGCAGCTTGCGGGCAGCAACGAGCCGCGACCAGTGCACGATGAAACACATATCTGCTCCCGATGCCCCGGAAATTCCGCCCGCCGAGCTGGGCGCCGCATGTCGTGCCCTGTGTTGCCCCGTGCCGGAAGACGCGCTTGTCCCTCTAGGCGTCTATCTTTCACTGCTCATGCGCTGGAACCGCGTCATGAACCTTGTGGGCGCGAAAAATTGGCGTGAGGCGTTGCGCCTTGCGGCGGACAGCTTTTTCCTGGCGCGTTTTCTTGGCGTGCTGGCCCTGCCCGCGCAGCCGCTGACCTGGGATCTGGGCGCGGGCGCGGGCCTGCCCGGCATTCCGTTGCGTATGGTTTGGCCAGCCGGAGAATACCACATGGTGGAGCTTCGCGAAAAACGCGCCATTTTTCTGAATACCGTGTTGGCGCGGCTTACGCTTCCCCGTACTTTCGTCGCATGGGAGCGCGTCGAGAATTTCTTCACCCGCATGCTCGCACAACAAGGCCCGGCGGACTGCATCCTCAGCCGGGCCTTCATGCCTTGGGAAAAGCTCCT
>Ga0209737_10001590_pt1 | contig 16197 bp, 15 predicted proteins | sample TergutCu122P3_FD_187284 | JGI IMG/M metagenome (GOLD analysis project Ga0209737, IMG submission 187284) | Cubitermes ugandensis P3 segment gut microbial communities from Kakamega Forest, Kenya - Cu122 P3 (SPAdes) (version 2) | ecosystem: Host-associated > Arthropoda: Insects > Digestive system...
CATCCTGATCATCTCCACGCCGCAAGACACGCCGCGCTTCGAGCAACTGCTCGGCGACGGCAGCCAGTGGGGCATCCATCTGCAATATGCGGTGCAGCCCAGCCCCGATGGCCTCGCCCAGGCGTTCATCATCGGCGCTGATTTCGTCGGCCATGGCGACAGCGCGCTGATTCTCGGCGACAACATTTTCTATGGCCACGAGTTTGTCCATGATCTGGTGGCCGCCGGGCAGCGGCCGGCGGGCGCCACCGTTTTCGCCTACCACGTGCACGATCCAGAGCGCTACGGCGTCGTCGAATTCGATGACGCCGGCCAAGCGGTCAGCCTCGAAGAAAAACCGGCGCAGCCAAAATCCAGTTACGCCGTCACCGGCCTCTATTTTTACGACAACCAGGTCGTTGACATCGCCCGCAGCCTCAAGCCTTCGGCGCGCGGCGAACTGGAAATCACCGACCTCAACCGCATCTACCTCGAACGCCAGCAATTGAACGTTCAAGTCATGGGGCGCGGCCACGCCTGGCTCGATACCGGCACCCACGAAAGCCTGCTCGACGCCAGCCAGTTCATCGCCACCATCGAAAAACGCCAGGGCCTGAAAATCGCCTGCCCCGAAGAAATCGCCTACCGCAAGGGCTGGATCGACGCGGCACAACTGGAGCGCCTGGCGCAACCCATGCTGAAAAATCCCTATGGCCAATATCTGGCCAGCGTGCTGAAGGAGCGGGTGTTCTGATGAAAGTAACCCCTACCGCGATCCCCGACGTGCTCGTCATCGAACCCAAGGTCTTCGGCGACGAGCGCGGATTTTTCTTCGAGAGCTTCAATCAAAAAGCATTCAACGAAGCCGTGGGACATGAGGTCGTCTTCGTTCAGGACAACCACTCCCGGAGCCTGAAAAACGTCCTGCGCGGCCTGCACTATCAACTCCCTCCCAAAGCCCAGGGAAAACTGGTACGGGTCATACAGGGCGAGGTTTTCGATGTGGCCGTGGATATCCGCAAAGAATCAGCGACCTTCGGGAAATGGGTTGGGGAAATCCTCTCCGCTGAAAACAAGAAACAGCTATGGATTCCGCCGGGTTTTGCGCATGGGTTTTTGACGCTAAGCGAGACGGCGGAGTTTTTGTACAAGACGACGGATTATTACGCACCGGAGCTGGAGCGGTGTATTCGGTGGGATGATGCGGCGCTGGCAATTCAATGGCCGCCCATCGGGGATACGCTTGTTTCAGAGAAGGATAGGCAAGGCTGCCCCTTCAAGGTAGTGTAAAAAAAAATGAGCTTTGCGCACGCCCTCAAGTGGTCCTTTCTCTCAGAGTTGGCATCCAAGGCTATCCAACCGGTGGTTTTCGTTTTCCTTGCACGCCTGCTTACGCCAGAGGATTTTGGGGTTATGACTGCGGCTATGATGATCATTGCCTTCTCCCAGATTTTCTGGGAAGCTGGAATGGGTAAAGCACTGATTCAACGTCAGACTGATATTGAAGCGGCTGCTAATGCAGCCTTTTGGATCAATACGGCTCTGGGCTTGCTCATTGCTGTCCTCCTCTATTTGTTTGCGCAACCCATCGCCCAAACTTTCTTTCAGGATGATCGCGTTACCGCTGTATTGCAGGTCATGACCCTGCAGGTGTTGCTTGGGGCCTTGGCTTCCGTTCAGACCGCGCTGCTACAGAAGGAGATGGGCTTCAAGAAACTGTTCTGGGTCCGCTTTGCGACCGTCAGCCTGCCTGGACTGGCTTCTGTCCCTCTTGCTTGGTACGGTTGGGGTTATTGGGCGTTGGTAGTGGGTACGTTGGTGGGGCAACTGGTTCAGGCAGTCATGCTCTGGTGCATTAGTAATTGGCGGCCCAATACGAAGTGCAATCGCTTGGTGTTTAAAGAAATTTTTGTATTTGGAGCATGGGTCAGTGTGAGTGGCCTACTGGCATGGTTTTATTTATGGGCTGATTCACTGGTGCTTGGCTATTGTTTGGGAAGTCACGAACTAGGTTTATATAGAACAGGCAATATGGCTATACTGATAGTGTTCTCGATGCTGTCTGCCCCATTGACCCCAGTTGTTTATAGCTGGATGTCAAAAAAAGAAAAAAAACAGATCCCTGATGTACTAAAAAGTATTGTCAATATAATGGCGATCATATTTATACCCATATCGATTTTAATTTCGGGGCAGTCTGACTGGATATCGAATTTAGTTTTTGGTGAGCAATGGATTGGTGTAGAAAGTGTTTTGGCAGTGATGTCGCTTTCACATGGGTTGTCCTATTTGTTAATTGTAAACGCAGAGGCGTACAGAGCAGTAAACAAACCTCAATATGAAACGTATCCGATGCTATTGGGCGTTATAGTCTATCTTCCTGTATACATGCTTTCTGCAAACCTAGGATTACAGGTTTTTTTAATTGCTAGATTAATTTCAATGCTGACGTTTGGGTATATCATGCATGTTGTGCTGGCAAGATTATGCCTTAGGATTGAAATTTGGTATTTCTTGAAGTACGCAATAATATTTGCAGCAGCAATTTTAACGCTTTTTGCTGCTCATTTTGGGCAAATTGCTGTAAATATGAACTTAATAAGCACTGTTGTTTCTGTTGTTTCGTTTTTCATAATATTAACATTGAACAAATCGTTTTACATCGATTTCTATCACCGACATGTTAAGAAGAATTCTATCGCGCTGCGCTGATTGTTTGCGTTTAACCCTGAGGCTCGCGAGGGTCTTGCATCTGCGCTCAAAAGGGATAAAGGCTTCGTTGAACTCGAATATAAGCTGGTTTTCTGAAATTGACAGAATGGGGGGGGAGATAAATATAGGCGATCGCACAATTATTGATAGAGGCACTATATTGAGAGCTTACGGCGGCAGTATAATAATCGGAGCAGACTGCTCCATAAATCCATTATGTGTCTTATATGGGCACGGCGGTCTAATAATAGGAAACGGTGTGCGTATAGCAACGCAATCTGTTTTGATTCCGTCTAATCATATTTTTTCAAACCAAGATATCTACATCTTTAAACAAGGGGAGAGTATGAGAGGCATAAGCATTGAAGATGATGTATGGATTGGGGCAGGAGCGAAGATATTAGACGGGGTAATAATTGGGAAGGGGTGTATTATAGCAGCCGGTTCTGTTGTTAATAAAGAATTGATGCCTTATGGTGTTTATGCTGGCATTCCGGCGAAAAAAATTAAGCAAAGGGGAGAATGAAGTGATACTTTCCATGCGGTCTATTAAGTCTTTCTTTATAGATGTGGGTAACGAAATATTGAAGAAACTAAATCCAGACCTCAAGGTTTCGTTTGAAATCGTGTCACATCTTACAGTAAAAGAACGTATTAAAATTAACCGCCTTGCCTTGCGTGCGAAATGGATTTCGGAAATCGGTTCGTATGTTGGCGCATCCGCTTGCTGCTTTGGCGCATCCGCTTGGAATAATCCCAGGAAAACTATTATATGCATTGATACCTGGAATAATTGTGCCATGTCCGAGGGCAGTCGTGACACTTGGGATGAATTTCAAAAAAATACATCTATTTTTAGAGATTACATTATACCTGTGCGCGGCTTTAGTACGGAAGTTGTTGAGCGAGTACGTGCAATTACAGATACCCTTGACCTCCTTTTCATTGACGGAGATCACTCATATCAAGGCGTCAAAGCCGATTGGGAGGCTTACAAAGGCTTTCTCACGCCTGGCTCTATCGTGATATTTCATGATTATGGTTGGGCAGATGGAGTAAAACGAGTTATTCAAGAGGATGTGATGCCACTAGTTTCTACCCATGATAATTTACCGAACATGTGGTGGGGGACTTTGGCAAAACAGCCATGATTTCCGTCGTCATTCCAACTCGTAACCGCGCAGATTTACTTGCACTAACCTTGAGCTCAATTCTCAAGCAGAACTTAGCACAGTCTGAATTCGAGGTTCTTGTTATCGACAATGGTTCAACCGATTCGACCCAGAGCGTCATCAGGGAATATCAATCCAAGTCCACTAACATAAAGAGCATTTATGCTTCCGAACCGGGGCTACACACTGGGCGGCATACTGGAATGACGGCATCTCAGGGTGATATTCTGGTGTTCGCGGATGATGACATTGAAGCCTTGCCTACTTGGTTGAATAGCATTGCTGAGGTGTTTCAAGATCCAAATGTAGCCATGGTTGGCGGAAATAACTATCCGATGTTTCTGGATACGCCACCAATTTGGTTCACAAAACTGTGGAATCGGCCTACTTTCCGTGACTATAAAGCCATATCTTCTTTGAGTGTTATCGAATTTTTTGGCCATACTAGAACAGTGTCTCCGTACCTTATTTGGGGTTGCAACTTTTCCATCCGTAAGGAGATTCTTTTGGCGGCGGGCGGCTTTCATCCCGACGGGATGCCGAAAGAGCTGATTCGCTTTCGTGGGGATGGTGAAACGCATGTTTCCAGATACGTCGCAGACTCAGGGATGAAATGCGTGTTTCACCCTGGCGCTTCGGTGTATCATAAAGTCACTCCTGAGCGCATGACTTTTGATTATTTTCGTCAACGCGGATTCAACCAAGGGGTTTCGGACTCCTACACTCAATTGCGGCAGCAGGACGCGAGCGCGGGAAGCTTCCAATCCGGCTTTATCAGAAAGGCTTTTGGTTTCGTGCTGCGTCGGTCGATGGAATTCTTCGATGACCGCGATGTCAAGCGGGCAATGACTGAACTTCAACGAGGACATCGCGAGGGATTCGCCTACCATCAAGCGGTCTACCGCGACGACCCGGAAGTACGCGATTGGGTTCATCGCTCCACCTATTACTGAAAGAGCCATCTGATGATCGAACAAATCACCCACCAGGGCCGCATCCTTGCCATGCTGCTTCGCACCACCTACCGGGCGGACGGCATCCAGTTCTTCACGCCCAATGATTTCTCCCAGCAACTGGCCTACATGAACCGTCCCCAAGGCTATGTGATTGCGCCGCATGTCCATAACGCTGTGCCGCGAGAGGTTCAGTTCACCAAGGAAGTGTTGTTTATCAGGTCTGGAAAGGTACGTGTCGATTTTTACGATGATGATCAGAACTATCTGGAGAGCTCCATTCTGAATCAGGGGGATGTGATTCTGCTGGCTTTCGGTGGCCATGGCTTTGAGATGCTTGAGTCCAGTGAAATCATAGAGGTCAAGCAGGGGCCGTATGCAGGCGATGCGGACAAGACCCGATTCGACCCAGTGCCTGCAGATACTATTTGGATGAGGAGTTAGTAGAGATATGACATCCAGAATTCGAAACATCATACGAAAGGGGCCGATTGGTATTTCCAAAGCGGTACTGACGAGACTCACGATGGCGCTTGACCTGATTCGGACTCGCAAAGGAATAGAATATCGTAGCCCTGATGATAGAGAACTTTTCGAGATCGAGGCTGCCCTTGAATATCTCGGAATTTCCTGCCGTGATTACTTCGTCGATACGGAACGTTATGCGCGTTTCAAAGAGCGCTTTTCATTCGATACGACCTACCATGGCGGCGAACACGGTGGAGTATTTGAGGAAAAGCTGCTTGAGCATTTCGTCGCATGGGATCTATTGAATCTTGAGTGTAACCCAGAGCACTGGCCGTATATCGATATTGCTGGAGCATCGAGTCCATGGGCCAAAATTCTTAGGGAAAATCAATTCGACTCATACTCGATAGATCTTTTTGTTCCACCACAGTTTTCCGAGCTTGATTACTATATGCAAGGTGATGCCACCAGTATTCCGTTTCCAAACAGCAGCTTTGGAAGCGCTTCGTTGCAATGCGCATATGAAATGTTTGCTGGCGATAGCGATATCCGATTGATCGCCGAGCTTGCCCGGATTCTCAGGCCAGGAGGACGTGTCGTGATTTCTCCTCTATACACACATACCCATGCCTGTTACTACCAGAGTCCTGATTGGTATGAACGATGTGATGGTGATCAATCGGCTACACGTTACATTCGCCGAGATACTTGGGGAATACCTTCCTCCCGGAAATATAGCGCCGAGACGCTCGTCAAACGGGTTATCGAGCCAGCACATGCAACGGGCTTGATTCCGTCTGTGCATGTGCTTCGAAATAAAGCGTCAGTCGCCCCCGGAATCTACCTTCATTTTCTGTTGATGCTTGACAAGCCGCTGAGCCAATCATGATAAAACACATCGAACACAACGACATAGATCCCATGCTGATCGTCAGATTATCCCAGATACGTTCGTGGGATCAAGTTAGATGACCACCTCGGTATTCAACGTCTATAGCCGCTATTACGATCTGCTCTACCGGGACAAGGATTATGTTGGTGAGGTTGAGTACATCAGTCGCCTGCTGGCCCGTCATCGCATTAGTAGCGGTGATCTGCTCGAATTTGGTTCCGGCACGGGCAAGCATGGCTGTTTGCTGGCCGCAAAGGGGTATCGGGTTCACGGCATTGAGCGTAGTGCTGAGATGGTCGCTCAGTCGCTTCAAGCCGGCGGTTTCACTTGCCAGGAGGGTGATATCTGCGCCATTGATCTGGCGCGTCAATACGATGCTGTGCTGGCACTTTTTCACGTTGTCAGCTATCAGACCAGCAATGCAGGCCTAAATGCGGTATTTGACCGAGCGGGATCGCATTTATTGCCCGGCGGCCTGTTTATTTTCGACTTCTGGTATAGTCCCGCAGTCTATGCCCAACGCCCGTGCGTCAGGGTCAAGCGGATGGCAGATGAAAAGATCGAGATTACGCGCATCGCGGAACCTGTTATTTATCCGAACGAAAATCGTGTCGATGTTCAATACACCGTTTTCGCGCGAGACTTGAGTTCAGGCGTGGTGGAAACTCTGAATGAAACGCATCCGATGCGCCACTTTACCCTGCCGGAGATCGACCTTCTTGCTACACAGCATGGTTTCAGACGCGTCGTGGCTGAAGCGTTTTTGAGCGGTGCCCCCCCCGGAGAAGATACCTGGGGAGTCTGTGTTGCTTTGAAAAAAGTTTGATAAGAGCATGACTGATTTCATCCCTGTCAATGAGCCGCTTTTGGACGGCAACGAGAAGAAATACCTGCTCGAATGTATCGAGACGGGTTGGATTTCTTCCGAAGGCCCCTTCATCAAGACGTTTGAAGAAAAATTTGCGGCACGCATGGGGCGCAAGCATGGCATTGCGGTCTGCAATGGCACGGCTGCATTGGATGCAGCCGTTGAGGCGTTGGACATTGGTCCGGGAGATGAAGTCATCCTGCCTGCCTTCACGATCATTTCGTGCATCAGCCAGATCGTACGCAACGGCGCCAAGCCGGTGTTGGTCGACTGCGATCCTCTGACGTGGAATATGGATGTCACCCAGATCGAGGCCAAAATCACCCCACGCACTAAAGCCATCATGGTGGTTCACATTTATGGGCTACCTGTCGATTTGGAGCCTGTGCTGGATATCGCCAAACGCTATGGCCTCAAAATCATTGAGGACGCTGCCGAGATGCATGGTCAAACCTACAAAGGCAAGCCCTGTGGTAGTTTTGGCGACATCAGCACCTTCAGCTTTTATCCCAACAAGCACATCACCACCGGTGAAGGTGGCATGATCTTGACGGATGATGATCAGCTTGCCAAAACTTGCCGTGATTTGCGTAACCTATGCTTTCAGCCCAAGAAGCGCTTTGTCCATGAACGATTGGGTTGGAATCTGCGCATGACGAATCTGCAAGCGGCACTGGGTATTGCTCAGATGGAGCGGCTGGATGAGTTTGTCGTCCATAAACGTACGATTGGGAAAATTTATCAAGCGGGCCTTTCTGATATCCCCGGCCTTCAGTTGCCTCTGCAAAATACCAACTATGCGGAAAATATCTATTGGATATTTGGTTTGGTTTTTGGACCGGAGGTTTCGTTTAATGCTGAAGAAGCCATGATGCGCCTAGCCCGGATGGGTGTTGGAACCCGACCGTTTTTCTGGCCAATGCACGAGCAGCCGGTATTTCGGGAAATGGGGCTATTCGCTGGAGAGCGCTATCCTGTTGCGGAAAATATTGCCCGGCGTGGGTTTTATGTGCCCAGCGGGCTTTCGTTAACTCCGGCGCAGCAGGAAACCGTGATCACCAAAGTACGCATGCTCTTGGAAAAATGAAAATAGGGATCGTGCTGGATCAACAACTCCACGTGGGTGGAGGGTTTCAGCAATCGCTCAATGCCGTTGAGCAATTGAACAGAATTCGCCCGAACTGGTTATCTATTGAGATTTATACTACCATTTCTGCCAATTTGTCCCATCCTGCGCTTGCGGGGCTAAACTTAAGGCTGGTTGGCAATAGCTGGTTGGAAAAGTTGCGCCGATTATTGTTGTCGCTGTCACTGCCTGCATTTGTCATTTCTCGACTTTCTCGCTGGAAAATGATGACTGCTCTGGAAAGGGCGATGAGCGAGAACGAAGTTGACCTAGTTTATTTTGTGACACCATCCTCTTATGCCCTGGCTTTACATTCATTACCTTATGTTTTGACAGTTTGGGATCTTTGTCACCGGGATTATCCTGAATTTCCAGAAGTGGGAGGACAGGGGGTGTTTGCGCAAAGAGAATTGTTTTATCGTAATGCAATCAATCGCTCCTATTTAACGCTATCCGACTCAGAAGTACTTTGTGATCGCATTATGCAGTGCTATGGCTCGGATAGAGAGAGGCTTTTGGCCATGCCCTTTCAGCCGGCGCGCTTTGCTCAGGGTTTGGCGGCTTCAAATATTAAAACTACCGAGGATCTTGGATTACCAAAAGACTACCTTTTTTACCCAGCCCAGTTCTGGCCACATAAAAACCACGCCCGCATTGTTCAGGCACTATCTTCTCTGAAGCAGAAAGATATGCATATTCCGGTTGTTTTTTGCGGAGGAGACCTAGGTAACAAAGTGCAAATTGAACAGCTTGCCGATGAACTTGGCGTTCGTAACCAGATTTTCTTCACGGGGTTTGTATCTGAAGAGGAAATGCAGTCACTCTATCTCAATTCTCGTGGGCTGGTCATGCCGACCTATTTCGGCCCTACGAATCTTCCTCCGTTGGAAGCATGGGCATTGGGAAAACCCGTAATTTATTCGGAAACGCTCAAGGCACAGGCTGGCGAAGCGGCCCTTTTGGTTGATCCTGACTCGGTTTCTGATTTGACTCAGGCAATTGAGTGTTTGTACACGGACGTTGATCAAGTACAGGATTTGATCAAAAAAGGATTCCTGCGGTTAAGGCAAATCGAGGAAAATCGCCAGAATGCGGAGGAAGTTTTCTTGAAAAAGATCGAAATTTTCAATAGCAGAAGATCATGCTGGAGGAAAATATAATGCAAAAAAAGGCGCTCATCACTGGCATTACAGGCCAGGATGGTTCTTATTTGGCCGAATTTTTGCTCGCCAAAGGCTATGAAGTCCATGGTATCAAGCGGCGCGCTTCCAGTCTCAACACTCAGCGCATCGACCACATCTACCAAGACCCGCATGATCCCAGCCCGCACATGGTGTTGCACTATGGTGACCTGACCGATTCTTCCAACCTCACCCGCATCCTCCAGCAGGTACAGCCGAACGAGGTCTATAACCTGGGCGCTCAGTCGCATGTGGCGGTGTCGTTCGAGTCACCGGAGTACACCGCTGATGTGGATGCATTGGGAGCGCTGCGTCTACTCGAAGCCATTCGTTTACTCGGGTTAGACAAGAAAACGCGCTTTTACCAAGCCTCCACCAGTGAACTTTATGGTTTGGTGCAGGAAATTCCGCAAAAGGAAAGTACGCCATTCTACCCACGCAGTCCTTATGCAGTCGCCAAGCTTTATGCCTATTGGATTACAGTGAATTACCGCGAGGCTTATGGCATGTATGCCTGTAACGGCATCCTGTTCAACCATGAAAGTCCACGCCGGGGCGAAACTTTTGTTACACGCAAAATTACCCGGGGGTTGTCCAATATTGCCCAAGGCTTGGAACGCTGTCTTTACATGGGCAACCTGGATGCGTTACGTGACTGGGGGCATGCCAAGGACTACGTACGCATGCAATGGATGATGCTACAACAGGATCAGCCCGAGGATTTTGTGATTGCTACCGGGGTGCAGTATGCGGTGCGGCAGTTCATTCTCTGGTCGGCGGCGGAATTGGGCATTACCCTGCGCTTTGAGGGCAGGGAGGTGGAGGAATTTGCGATCGTGGAGCATATCGATGGTGAAAAGGCGCCATCGCTAAAGCCAGGGGACGTGATCGTGCGCGTCGATCCGCGTTACTTCCGTCCCGCCGAGGTGGAAACTCTGCTCGGCGATCCAGGCAAGGCAAAGATCAAACTGGGTTGGGTGCCGGAAATCACCGTGCAGGAGATGTGTGCTGAAATGGTGGCCGAAGATCTGAAGGTTGCTCAGCGCCATGCCTTCCTGAGGGCATCTGGACACGCGGTGCAGGTGGCAGTTGAGAAATGATGTCAAAGAATCAAACCCAATGATCGCGAAGCTGAACATTTTCGTTGCTGGTCATCGAGGCATGGTTGGCTCGGCTATCATTCGGCAGTTGATGGCTCAAGGCAATCATCACATCATCACCCGTAGCCGTGGTGAACTGAACCTTCTGGATCAGGCAGCCGTCCGCGCTTTCTTCCAGCAGGAAAGGATAGACCAGGTCTATCTGGCTGCCGCAAAGGTTGGTGGTATCCATGCCAACAATACTTACCCAGCCGATTTCATTTATGAAAACTTGATGATCGAGGCTAACGTCATTCACAGCGCCCATCTGGCAGACGTGCAGAAGCTGATGTTCCTTGGTTCTTCCTGCATCTACCCCAAGTACGCCGCACAGCCAATGCCGGAGGAGGCTTTATTAACCGGGGCGCTGGAGCCGACCAATGAGCCTTATGCTATCGCCAAGATTGCAGGTATCAAGTTGTGTGAGAGCTACAACAGGCAATATGGTCGGGATTACCGTAGCGTGATGCCGACCAATCTTTATGGTCCCGGTGATAATTACCATCCGGAAAACAGCCATGTGATCCCTGGACTGATTCGGCGCTTTCACGAAGCGAAACAACGGGGAGATTCATCGGTCGTTGTTTGGGGAACGGGTTTGCCGCGCCGGGATTTTCTTCATGTGGATGATATAGCTGCTGCAAGCGTCCATGTTATGAGCTTGCCGGATGACCAATGGCAAGCGCGTGTACAGCCGATGTGTTCGCATCTTAACGTCGGAAGTGGCCGGGATTATACAATCCGTGAAATAGCCGAATTGGTTGCCAAAGTGATTGGTTTTGCCGGCTCTATCATCTTCGACCACGATAAGCCTGATGGTACGCCAAGGAAACTGATGGATAGTGCCAGGCTTGCTGCTCTGGGTTGGCAGCCCCAAATTGGATTGGATACTGGTTTGCAGCATGCGTATGAAGATTTTCTTCGAACTGAACCAACATGAACGATTTAGTTCATACAACGACCATGAAATTCAGCATTATTACGGCCACCTTCAATGCCGCACAGCATCTGCCGAAACTGGTTGTGTCTCTGCGCCAGCAGACAGATAAGGATTTTGAGTGGGTGGTGATGGATGGCGGCTCAACCGATGGTACGGTGGAGTTATTGAGTAATCTTGGCGATCTGCCGCTAGTCTGGCGTTCGGAGCCGGATTTTGGCATTTACGATGCGCTCAATAAGGCCATCAAGCTTTGCAAGGGGGCGTTCTATCTGGTTGTTGGTGCGGATGATGTGCTGGAGCCGGCTACTGTGGCAAATTACAAGGCACTTGGCGTTGCGACAGGGGCGGATATTTTGACGGCTGCCACCGATTATGGAAGCCGTATCGGCGTTATAGCCACACCGAGAGGTCCTTCATGGTTGATGGGACAAAGGGCCTTTGTGACGGGGCATGCCGTTGGATCGGTATATCGTAAAAGCCTACATGAAATAGTGGGCGTGGGATTTTACTCAAAGGCATATCAGATCTCAGCAGATCAGCTGTTTGTCAAGCGTGCCGTGCAATCGGGAGCGAGTGTAGCTGTGGGGAATTTCCTGGCTGGTCGCCTTGGCGAGGAGGGCGTAAGCACAATCGACGTAGCGGGTAGATTGACGGAGTTTTTCCGCGTGCAGCTACAGACAGAACGGTGCAAGAGTTTGCAGGTGCTCCTGTTCGTGCTGCGCATGATCAGGGATTTTCCGAATCTGGTACGTTGATGGCAACCGCGTCGGTGCAAGCCTCGACGTGAAGTTCGGCCCCAGTGAGTGTTGAGAAAAATATGTGTGGATTGACAGGATTTTTGTGGGAAGGATTCCTGCCAGAACCGGAAGCCGTCGTTCGCAGCATGGTCGATATGCTTGTCCACCGCGGGCCAGATAGTGGGGGGGTCTGGATTGACCAGGAGGCCGGGATTGCCCTTGCCCATCGTCGCCTTTCCATTCTCGACCTTTCCCCTGCCGGCCATCAGCCAATGGCGTCGGTTTCGGGGCGTTATGTTATGGCTTATAACGGCGAGGTCTACAACCATCTCGAATTGCGGCTTGATTTGGAAAAAACCCATGCAGCCCCCGCCTGGAGAGGACATTCCGATACAGAAACCTTGCTGGCGGGTTTCGAGGCTTGGGGCATCGCGGAAACGATCAAACGGGCGACCGGCATGTTTGCTTTCGCGCTTTGGGATCGACAGGGTGCCACGCTGACGTTGGGGCGAGATCGTCTGGGCGAGAAGCCGCTTTATTACGGCTGGCAAGGCAATACCTTTCTGTTTGCCTCCGAACTGAAAGCCATTAAAGCGCATTCCGCTTTTTCCAGGCAGATAGATCGCGGCTCCATTGCGTTGTTGATGCGGCATAACGCCATTCCAGCGCCTTATTCGATCTATCATGGTATCCGCAAGCTATTGCCCGGTTCGCTGCTAACGATCGGGCAACAGAGACGCGAAAGCGATCCGGTTCGCTACTGGGATGCGCGTGAAATCGTGGCGGATGGATTGGCGCGGCCTTTTTCCGGGACGCCCGATGAAGCGGTTGAGACACTGGAGACGCTTCTTGCCGCTTCCGTCCGACGGCAGATGGTGGCGGACGTGCCTTTGGGAGCATTTCTTTCCGGCGGGGCGGACTCCTCTACTGTCGTCGCTCTGATGCAATCGCAATCGAGCCGCCCCGTGCGCACCTTTTCCATTGGTTTTCATGAGGCCGAGTACGACGAGGCGCAATATGCCGCTGCCGTGGCAAAACATCTGGGGACGGATCATACCGAACTGTATGTGACGCCACAGCAGGCGCTGGATGTCATTCCACGCTTGCCTCAACTGTATTGCGAACCGTTTTCGGATTCCTCACAGATTCCCACCTTTCTGGTTAGCCAGCTTGCGCGGCAGCATGTGGCGGTTTCTCTTTCGGGAGATGCTGGCGATGAGTTGTTTGGCGGCTATAACCGCTACGTGTTTGGGCATCGTCTGTGGGGAGGGTTATCGCACATTCCCGTCTGGTTGCGTGTCTGTTTGGCGAAGGGAATAACGACCTTGTCGCCTGCCGCGTGGAATCGGCTTTTGAGTCCGATTGGATGGGTGCGGCGCCGCAAGGCCTGGAATCCGGGCGACAAGCTGCACAAGGGTGCGGCGGTCATGGGGGCGCGTTCTTCAGCGGAGCTATATGGTCTGCTGGTGAGTCATTGGGATGCGCCAACCTCTCTAGTACTAGGCGCGCAGGAGCCGCAGACCGTGCTGACCTCCCCGGAACTTCAACCCAATACGGATCACTTTGTACATCAGATGATGGCCATGGATCTGCTGACTTATTTGCCGGACGATATTCTGGTCAAGGTAGATCGGGCCGCGATGGGGGCGAGCCTGGAGACGCGCGTGCCATTCCTGGATCATCGGATCGTCGAGTTTGCATGGACGCTGCCCCTGAAGTACAAGCTGCGTGACGGCGTGGGGAAATGGCCATTGCGACAGGTGTTGTACAAGCACGTTCCGAAGGCATTGATCGAGCGGCCCAAAACGGGATTCGGCGTGCCGATAGACAACTGGTTGCGCGGGCCATTACGAGATTGGGCGGAAAGCCTGCTTTCGGAGGAGAGACTACGGAGGGAAGGTTTCTTCAACCCTGCGCCGATTCGTGAGAAATGGAATGAGCATCTTTCAGGTCGGCACAATTGGCAGCACCTGCTTTGGGATGTGCTGATGTTTCAGGCGTGGCTGGAACGCCATTGAAAACCACCGGATACCTTTCGCCATGCCCAGGCTATTGTTTGTCGTAAATGATATTGGCTTTTTTCTTTCTCATCGTCTGCCCATCGCCCTGGCTGCGCGGGATGCCGGTTTCGAAGTGCATCTAGCTGCGCCGGAGGGAAACAAAAAGGCGGCTTTGAGTACTCATGGATTTACGTATCATCACTGGCCGCTGACGAGGAAAGGGAGAAACATTTTTGTTGAAATCGCGCTATTTTGGAAGCTGGCGCAAATTTTACGGCTTGTAAAACCAGATGTTCTGCATCTGATAACGATCAAGCCAGTACTCTATGGCGGTATCGTGGCGCGGTTTACGGGTATCGGTGCAGTAGTGGCTGCGGTATCAGGACTGGGGTTTGTTTTTTCAAGCACTGGTCTGAAGGCAAGAGGGTTGCGTATTCTGGCTGTTTGTCTTTATCGAATGGCGTTGAATCATTCCAGGCTGTGCGTGATTTTTCAGAACCGTGACGATACGGAGATCATTTCGCGCCTGGCAGCGCTGAGGCCGGAAAAAATTTGCCTGATTCGGGGATCGGGCGTGGATTTGGCAGAATATGCTTTTTCACCTTTGCCGCCTTCCGTCGAGCTCCCCATTGTCGTTCTTGCGGCGCGTCTGTTGAAATCGAAAGGCGTTCCTGAGTTTGTTGCTGCGGCACGGCAACTGCATGATCGAGGCATCAAGGCGCGTTTTGTGCTCGTGGGCTTGCCCGATGCAGAAAACCCGGAGACGGTGAGTGAGGATTTCATCACAGCGTGTGTTAGAGACGGTGTTGTCGAGCATTGGGGATATCGGGAGGATATGCCAACGGTGTTAGCACAATCCGCTTTGGTGGTTTTGCCCTCCTGGCGGGAAGGTATGCCCAAGGTGTTGCTCGAAGCCGCCGCTGTCGGGCGCACGGTGGTAACGACTGATGCGCCGGGCTGCCGAGATGCAATCATTCCCGGTGTGACGGGACTGCTGGTTCCTCCCCGTGATACCAATGCCTTGGCTGATGCGATGGAGCGATTGCTGAATGACTGCGAGCGTTTGCAGGCCATGGGCAAGGCCGGACGGGAACTAGCCGAGAGGGAATTCGATGTGCGCGGGGTGATGGAAAAGCATCTGGAAATTTACCGGAAACTTCTGGCGGAAAAGGAGATGCAGTGAAGCGCCCTCTTGCCGGTACGAATGACTTTGTTGGCGCTCACTTCAGTTCTAATAACTGATGTCGCAACTATGACATTATCATTGAGCCGCAATCTTGAATCTGCTTACCGGTAGCACCGGCTTCATCGGGCGGCGGGTGTTGGCTGCGTTGGCCGGGCGGGGTGATGTCTGTCGCGTGCTGCTGCGCCACGGCAGCGGGTCGCAAGCTGCACAGGTGACGCTGGGCGATCTGGCCGATGTGGCGGCGCTGGATGCGGCTTGCGCCGGCATCGGCTGCGTGATTCATTGCGCGGGTTTCGCCCATGCCTTTTCGGCGCGTTCCGGGGATGAGGCGCGCCAGCATTGGCAGGTCAATTTCGAGGGGGCTCGCAATCTGGCCGAGGCCGCCGGTCGCGCCGGGGTACGGCGCTTTGTTTTTCTGTCGAGCGTCAAGGCGATGGCTGAACCGGGCGAGATTTGCGCCGATGAGGATTTTCCCGGCGAACCGGATAGCGACTATGGCCGGGCCAAGCGCGCCGCCGAAAAGGCGGTGCTGGCGGCGGCTGAGCGCTACGGCATGGAGGCCGTCAATCTGCGTCTGTGCATGGTTTATGGCGCTGGCGGGCGCGGCAATCTGGAGCGGATGGGGCGGCTGGTCCGCCGGGGGCTGTTTCCACCCCTGCCCGAAACCGGCAACCGGCGCTCGCTGGTTCATGTCGACGATGTGGTGGCGGCCATTCTGGCGGTTGCCGACGACGCGCGCGCCGCTGGCAGAACCTATATCGTCTGCGGCCCGGAAGCGCCGTCGGGACGGCAGTTGTTCGCGGCGCTGCGCGAGGCGGCGGGGCTGGGGCCGGTAAACTGGTCG
>Ga0209737_10001591_pt1 | contig 16191 bp, 17 predicted proteins | sample TergutCu122P3_FD_187284 | JGI IMG/M metagenome (GOLD analysis project Ga0209737, IMG submission 187284) | Cubitermes ugandensis P3 segment gut microbial communities from Kakamega Forest, Kenya - Cu122 P3 (SPAdes) (version 2) | ecosystem: Host-associated > Arthropoda: Insects > Digestive system...
CGAGTAGTTGTATGTATGGGCAATCACGACAAAGATGATAGCAATTGTCGCTTTCTTGCAAGGCCGAAGCAGGGAAATTTCAGTGAAATAGGCGTCCCATTGGCGGTTGACACACTCGCACCATATATTGCATGTTTTTGTGGTTGCATAGATACCCTCAAAGATAAAAGATATGAGCCATTAGTTTGTAATATTGATGTTTCCAACGTAGAATACCTATTTGGTTCGAGAACTATTCTCGGTATTGAATTTGTTATTCTAAATTCTTCTTGGCATTGCCATCACAACCCTCCAACTGGAAACACACCAGATGAGGGCTCTCTGAAAATCGGAATAGAGTTATTTTCAAAAGTGAAAGCAGGGTTGCCCGAAGATGGGTCTATTGTAGTTACAATGTTTCACCATCCCTTCGAGTGGCTTCATTGTTCAGAGCTTAGGTCTGGAGCTGATGGAGCGACATCTCTCCAGCAGGAGATTATTGATATTTCGCAAATCATACTGAATGGTCACGAGCATGCACAACAAAGACTTGAGGTAGACAGTTGTCATATCTACCGGTCTGCTGCGTTGAATAGTGCAGATACCTTTGATTATCAATGTCGAATAATTCGAATAAATCGGAATATACCAGGGCTTGACATTCCAGGAGATGAATTCGGAAGTTATTATTACAAGAATCATGGGCTTGGGAAAAAATGGCACTGGGTTAAAGTCTCTGAAGAGCCCACTCCTTTTGACTATCGAAAAGTGATGAAAGTACTCGGTGTCTTCATGGAGCAGGTAAAACGATTGACAGCAGAAAAAGAGTTTGTGAAAGCGACGCAAGATGCTGCAAAAGTCTATCTGCATAATGCGAGAGATCTTCTGGCGCGCGCTTCTGGTGGTGATGCTGTTTCGATTGGCGAATGCAGGTTGCTCATCCAAAATGGTGAGAATATTACTAATGCTCTCGAAAAAGAAATAGAGCTCTCCACAAGAGCAGAGGAACTCCAAGGCGTTAAGGATCGCTTGCGATTACTCGAAATGATGCAGGATGTTATTGCAGAATTAATTAACTTAATGGAGATGACTGTCAGAAAAGATTTGGAAAAGGCTCTCCGTCGAGAGAAGCGATTGTTTTCTCGCCTAGATTCTTATGATTTTGATCTTGAGGGAGGGGATGATTCAATTGAGCAAGGTTTATGAAAAAAGCGTTTCATCAAAATACAAGCGCTATTTTGAACAAACATCGAAATTTAGGAAATCATTCAGAAGGTATTCGCTAGATTCCCATAGAATAGTTTCGACTCACAGCGGGGGATTTCATCCATGGGAAACTGGTGAAGCCGGCGTACCCATTGGGTGGCTTCAGGCAAAAAATGAAATCATTGTTGATCACACAGATTCTCACACATTGGTAATCGGTCCAACAGGTTCGAAAAAAAGCCGATTAGTTGCTATGCCATTAATCCGCATTCTGGGTGGTTCAAAAGAATCTATGATTGTCTCTGATCCTAAAGCTGAGTTATATAATCGAACATCAGGTTATTTGGCCCAGCAAGGGTATGAGATTTCTGTACTGAATTTACGTTCGCCAGCATATGGAAATTGCTGGAATCCCCTTGCTATTCCGTACAGTTTCTTTTGTAACAGAGAAATAGATAGAGCCTATGAATTTGTTAATGACATAGCAGAAAATTTGATTCAAACAGGAAAATCAAATAGTGAACCATTTTGGGATGATAGCGCAGGCTCTCTCTTTTTTGGTTTGACAGTATTGCTATTTAAGTATTGTAGTGATAACAATGTTGATTCCAAACATGTGCATATCGGAAATGTTGTCAAGCTGAGAGATGAATTGTTTTCAAAATCAAAGGGTGGCAAAGACAGTTGGCTCTGGAGGTATGCAAAAACGGATCACATTATCTCGTCTGCGCTAATCGGAACAGTTGAAACAGCGGATGTAACTCGAGAGGGAATACTAAGTGGATTCGATCAGAAGGTGCGCGGTTTTTCGATTCAGCCGAGTTTACTCGATATGCTATCAGCGAGTGACATAACATTAGATGCTATTGGGCAAAAACCAACTGCAATTTTTCTACTTCTTCCAGATGAAAAAACAGGATATCATGGGCTCGTCTCTCTTTTTGTTAAGCAGAGTTATGAGTATATAATCTTCAAAGCGCAACAAGAGAGTGATGATGACGGCCTTCATGTTGGCAAGCTAGAGAACCGCGTAAATTACGTGCTAGACGAGTTTTCTTCATTGCCTACTGTTAATGATTTTCCTGCTATGATTACAGCCTCACGAAGTAGAAATATTCGCTTTACCTTGATTATTCAAAGCAAGCATCAATTGCTTCAGCGTTACAAAGAAGAAACAGAAACTATTCAGACCAATTGTGGCAATTGGCTTTTTTTAACAAGTCGTGAACTGAGGTTGTTAGAAGAAATCTCTTCTTTATGCGGTAAAACAAGTGAAGATAACCCAAAGCCGGTTCTTTCCGTTGCTGCTTTGCAGCGACTTGATAAAGATGCTGGAGAGGTATTGTTGTTGTCAGGGCGATCTTTGCCATACATTACCCATCTGCCTGATATCAAAATTTATGACAATGATTGTTTTTCGAGTTGCCCAATCCTGCCAAGGGGGGCCAGAGTGCTTCCTCTGCTCGATTTCAAACCAGCCCTTATTGCGGATAAAGTTCAAGATGATAATAGCAAACTCCGAAAAAAAGTTGATGTTGAGGCATTGCTCAAAAAGCTTGACAAGAAAATGGAACAATTTGAAGAAGAGGAAGGGCAGACGAAAAAGGAGTTTGCTGGGGAATCAGGTGGTGCACAGGGTTCACACGTTTATGATGAAGTGGAAGGAGATAGAGGTGGCAAAGATGACATATGATGAGTTGATACAGGAAACGAGAAATGAGGAAATACTGAGATTGTCCGATGCTATCTCGATGGTCGAGGATTTGATTGTTGATCAATATGACGAGTATGAAGATGATTATGAGAATTCTAGACAAAAACGCTTAAGGAACATAGGAGACTGTTTTGACGACATAGCAATTCAGTGCATCGGAGATGCTGATGACTATCACAACCTGTCAGTTGCCTATGCTAGAAATGATATGTATGACCAGGCATGCAAAGTACTGAACAGAGGTCTCATGAGTATGCCCTTTTCTGTTGATCTTTTGGCCGATTACATAAAATACGGACTTTTCTGTGGAAAAGAAAAACTGTGCGCGGAATATTATGCGCGACTGCAGGAAATTCCACGCGACAGATGGAATTGGAGAGCATATTCTTTCTCAATTGATTATCTTTTGGATCAACTAAACCGAGAAAATGATACAGAGGTTTTGAGTAATATTAAGATTGATGCCTTGTCGCATGCAAATGCTTTTATAAAAAATATTGGGGTAGAGCAAGCCTATTTTGATAAATCCACTGTACACAGAGCGTTCAACGAGTTTGATGAAGAGCACACAGTTTTGTTGACGGGTTTTGAATTACTAAAAGTTACACCGAAGTGTGCACTTCGATTAGCTGTCATTGGATTTGATAAAGGTGATTTTGAGAATGCGATCATCTATCTCAAACGCTGTGTGGGCACGCCTAGACCGCAGCCTGACATTGCTAATAGTTACGCCTATTTGTTACTGGCTTTAGGTAAGACATCTATATTGCTAGGCTTAGATTCTGATGAAAATGGTTTTACGGATGACGAGAAAACGGTTGAGGGGATATATCGAGACTTACATACTGCTATTGATAATGGTCTTTCTGGTGTGCATAAAAAAACTGCAGATGCCACTATAAAAACTCTTGCAGCACAGACTGGAATCGAATACCCATACACTGACAGCGATGACCAATACGATTATTGATAGCATTATCACTCATGTTAGAAAAACGGTCTCGACAGCATTGCATTGTCTTCAGAATTTTTCTGATTCATGAAGCGGCGATATTCTTATTCCGTTTGAGTGGGCAAGAAAATAGGACTTCATGATTGAGGCAATACTACGCAAAAATCCAAGTCTCTTGCGTAGTTAATAATACACTCATGGCTCGTGTGATGATTGATACATTTGCTTTAGGACAAACTTACCAAACAATTTGACCAAAATTTGACCAATTTCGACTCTGATAACTCTGGAGAATTCGCCTGAATTAGGCACATGACCTGCGGTTTTTATGGTGGGGCGTGGTATCGCCCATAAGAACCCCTCCTTACATTATTTCGCAGGTGGTTTTGCTGTTACGATATGGTTATAACAGGTGGAGTATCGTTTTAAACGATAGCGAATAAACGCAACACATATATAGATTGAATATTACTCCTGAGTTGGTACACCGTTCCACCGAGTAGCGGACACTGTTCCACGTAAGAGCGGACGGCATTCCACGCTGGATCGGTACACTTCCCAAACAACCTGAATCACTCTTTTCGCCGATAATGAGCGCCGATGCAATACGGCATCATATCGTGAAAGGAGTTCAGATGATCCGATATCGAGAGATCATCCGGCTGCGCTCAAAAGGCGTCAGCTATCGCAACATCGCATATTCATGTGGATGTTCGAAATCGACGGCACAGACGGTTATCAAGAAGGCGACTGCGGCAGGTCTTTGTTGGCCGCTTCCCGAACAGATCGATGATGCGGAGGTGTATCGCATCCTGTTTGCGAAAGGTAGGCGCAGCAGCGAGAAGGTCGAACCCGACTTCGAGCACGTGAACCGCGAACTACTCAGGCGCGGCGTCACGCTCATGCTGTGCTGGAACGAGTACTGCAAGAAGTGCATCGACGAGAACCGCGAGCCCTATCAGTACTCGGCGTTCTGTCGTCACTACCGCGCTTGGGCGAAGACGCAAAACGTCGTAGCCCATCTGGAGCACCGACCGGCACAAAGCATGATGGTCGATTGGGCGGGAAAGACCATGCAGACACTTGACCGTGACACGGGAGAGATACATAAGGTCTATGTCTTCGTCGCCTGTCTTCCGTACTCTGCGCACCTGTATGCCGAAGGCTTCCACTCGATGGACTCGGAAGCTTGGATGAGTGCTCATATCAACGCGTTCGAATACTTCGGCGGCATCACACCCATCGTCATTCCCGATAATCTCAAGACCGGGGTCACGAAGAACACCACAGGTGAGTTGGTCTTGAACCGGAACTACCGCAGGATGGCAGAATACTACGGCTTCGCCGTCATCCCCGCCAGACCGAGGAAGCCGCGCGATAAAGCTGCGGTCGAAAGCGGTGTGGGTGTGGTGACCAGAAGTGCCATCGCTCCGCTGAGGGATAAGGTGTTCTTTTCCCTAGACGATCTCAACGATGCGTTATGGGAGAGGATGTCCGAGATCGCATCGCGTCCGTTCCAGAAACGCGAGGGCAGCAGGAAAAGCATCTTTCTCGGTGAGGAAAGAGATGCCTTGTGCCCGCTGCCTCCTCGACGCTTCGAGGTATATGTATCGAAAACCGTCACAGTGCCGTACAACTACCATATAAGCGTCGATTCCATCTATTACTCTGTACCATTCACGCTTACAAAGCAAGAAGTCGAGCTCAGGATCACCAAGAGCAGTGTTGCGGTGTATGCGAAAAGCGAGAGGGTCGCCATGCACAAACGCTCTTACGGCAGGCGGGGTAGCTACATCACGAATCCCGACCACATGCCCGATACCCACAAGGACTTCACCGAGTGGAATGGGGACAGGTTCCGCAGGTGGGCAGCTACCATCGGAGGAGGTGTCGCCGATGTCATCGACGCCATCCTCATCTCGAAACCGATCGAGCAACAGACGTATCGTAGTTGCCGTGCCGTGATCGCACTTGGTGACAGGTACGGCAATACAAGACTTGACGAGGCCTGCACCCGTGCTCTTGCGATCAACAGGACTCCGAGCTACAAGACCGTCAAAACGCTGATCGCACGCATCGCGGACGATCCAGACGACAGTACCGACAACACCTTCGCATACCTTCGAGGTGCCGACTACTTCGATTCGACCGAACAAGGAGATGATGACAATGGCCAATGAGACAACCGCCGACAAACTCTACGAGATGAGACTTTCCACCATGTCGAGGGCCTACCGTGACCAGGAGACCGATCCAGGCTATGTCAAGATGGGATTCGATGAGAGGTTCTCCCTTTTGGTCGATGCCGAATGGGACGCACGCCGGATCAACAGGCGTGCCCGCCTCCTGCGAAGCGCGGACTTCTCGATCCATGAGGCCAACATCATCGATGTGCGCTACGATGCGGACCGCAAACTCGAACGCGCGAAGATCGAGGAGCTTGCCCGCTGCGATTGGATAAGGGATGCACTCAACCTTATCATCACCGGATCGACCGGTGCGGGAAAATCGTGGCTTGCGTGCGCACTCGGGGTGGCGGCAGCCAACAACTTCCACACCGTCAGATACGCACGTCTGCCGCAACTGCTCGACTCTTTGGCGCTGGCAAAGGAGACCGATACGTTCAAGCGTTGGCAGAAGCGCTACATCAAGTGCGACCTGCTCATCATCGATGATTGGCTCTTGGTGAAACTGACAGATACCGAAGCACGGGAGGTTCTTGAGATCATCGAGGCAAGGCATGGTGTCCGATCGACGATGCTGTGTTCCCAATACGCACCGGGTGGGTGGCATGCGAAACTCGGTGAAGGCGCGATCGCCGATGCGGTCATCGACCGTCTCGTACACAGCTCGCATGTCATCCATATCGAAGGCAAGGAATCGATGAGGAAACGGACGAGTAGACTGTAGTAGAAACGGGGGCGGTCGAGCTCGGCTGCTCCCGTACCGATCCAACGTAGATCGGTGTCCGCTCCTACGTGGAGGGGTGTCCGGTCATCGGTGGAACAGTGTCCTGTGTTACGTGGAACGGTGGGTCAATCCGCGTGCAATACTCAATAGATAATACGATATCGCGAGGAGGATATATGAGTACAAAAGCCTACTGGTGGCAAAGGAATTTTGCTCTATGTGATGAACTTGGAGTGGCAGGCGAATTTCTTTTTGATGGAATTGAGAAGCTGAATACTCTAAATGCTCTCGATAGAAGTCCTAGCCTTTTTACATTCCTGTACTATGTGTCAGTAGGTATTGAGCGTCTACAAAAAATCATTATTCTTCTGGAATCCGAAGTGGTCACGCAAGAGGATGTCGATGAACTCGAAAAAAGTCTAATTACGCATAGTCACAGCGAGCTGCAGAATCGAATTGTAGGAGTGCAGCTAAATAGTAGAGAAAATGCTTTCCTCAATCTTCTGACAAAGTATTACAAATCAGCACGCTACCATAGATTCAATTTATCGCAATCGAATTTCGAACTTGATTTGGCACTGATTAGTGATTTCGCTGAGAAACATTTAGAAGTTTCTTTAACTCAACAATCGTTTCTAGGTGCAAATCTCATATCAGCGCAAGCCAAAGAATTACTCGGCAGAATTGTTGGCTCTATTGCAAAAAAAATATTACAAGGCAATCGAGGATCTATGTCGTGAGCGCAATATTTTTTCGTACGAACTTGAGTCGGATTCAAATGCGGAAAAAGTATTTCGGAATACCGAAACCAAGAACTCATTAATGCTTATGAAAAATAAGGAAGCCATCGCATTTAAGGAACTGCTGATAACTCTCTGCAATTTTCAGAAGGTGGACGGATTAACTAGATACATAAGAAGTATACCTGCTCTGGATATTGACCCTGCACTATTCAACGAATACCTTGCTGGTATTTCAAAAGGGCGTATACCCCAAGGGCTAATCGATGAGGTCGAACATCATTATGAAGAAGATGGGCACCTCCGTGAGCGTATTGACTTGGTTGATGCAATCGGCAACCGCAACGCCCTCTTTTACAGTGAGTATGACTATGCCGTGAACATGATTTGGGATATATTGAACAATAGAGCAGAGCTAGATTCATTTTTAGAAGACTTCCCCCAGCAAGTCGAAGATATTGGCGATAGTGAATTCTCCGATGAGGCTATGCCGATTATCGCGCTTTGCGAAAGGCTCAAAAATCAAAAAATTGGAAAAGAAGACTTTTTGTCTGAACTGCATAAAGAATATGAACTCCTAGCGTCACATGAAAAATGGCACTAAGAAATTTGAGTAAACAGACAAGCGTAGTGGATATGCACTCGGGCGAGAGCCAACGCATCATGGGTGTGGATAGTTTTGCGTTTACGGTGTGATTGCAATCAAGTTTTTTGTGTCGCCTCGTGCGCGATAAAAAGGAGTACTTGATTCTGGCGAGGTGTGTGATAGACTATAGGAGTTCCTGTTTTTTGACCAACCGGCAGGTCGAAAAACAAGAACCAGCGGAAAGGCAATTAGAATTGAGAGACTATGAGTTTACCAGCGGAATTTTTTATATCCGGCAAGACCAACTGCGAGCCCTCTGATGTGATATTAACAGAATTTGGCGTTAACCAAAAGTGCTTCGCTGATGCGGTTGAGTCCACTTACTACGAACATATTGTGCCCTGCACAGAACATGATCTTAGTGCTACAAAGGGGCAGCTTCTCTATCTAAAGGGAACGCGAGCTCTTCGGGATACTTTGGTTCCACACAAATGGGTTCCGGAAAGTGTTAACAATCAAGGTCGTGTAACTAGTCCAGATGGTAGAATTGCTATTGCCATCTCTAGTGGAGATATGAATGTCGGCACACCCGGGATTCCCTCGACTGTAAGCGCAAAAGGTTCAGTAACTCGGAATGCTGTTGCCGCGAATAATACCGTACCTCTATTTGATGTGAATGACTATATATCTACTGACGATGGTCAGATTGGCGCTCAGTTGCTATGGTACTTATTGGTTCACATTGACGAAGCGCATAATGAAATTCGACTTGAATTATCGTTACCACAAGCAGTCGCACAGGATGGATACATAAGGAACTGGAAGCGTCGCATCATTCTTGACCCGATAGCTATTGACGGTGATAACTTTGATATCTTCGATAATGATACTGAAGAATTTGACTTTGAGATAACCCAGAAGACTGCGTAACGCCATATCGTAATAAGGAGTTTGTTGCGTGGAAGATTTTAACAAAAATCGCCTAGCTCTGGCGAGAAGAAGACGTGGAATGACGAAAACAAAACTAGCCGAAGCAATCGGTATTTCCGCGCGTTTGCTGACGGCTTATGAGTCTGACAATGAAGACAAAGTGCCTAGTATAGATACATTGCATAAAATAGCAGTTCAATTATGCTTCCCGGTGAGTTTTTTCTTTCAACCATCTATTGAAACTTTACTTCCCGATGCGGTTAGCTTCAGGGCACTTACAAAAATGAGTGCATCACAAAGGGATCAAGCATTGGCTGCTGGTGAATTGGCAGTGATGATATCAGAGTTCTTTGATACTCGTTTTGAGTTGCCGCGAATGAATATACCGAATTTAACAAATTATAGTCCAGATGAAGCTGCTCAAGCGATTCGTCAGGAATGGCAACTTGGAATGAAGCCAATATCTAACACAATCAATCTTCTTGAAAAACAAGGTGCAAGAGTATTTTCCTTTCCTGAAAAAATGAATGAAATTGACGGATTTTCTTTTTGGCGAAATGGCGTTCCTTACATATTGTTAAGCACCTTCAAGAACGGTGAGCGTGGACGAATGGATGTCGCACACGAGCTTGGGCATTTGGTATTACATCAGGAATCATCTACGTCACGAAGTAAGGCTGCCGAAACTGATGCGAAACAATTTGCATCAGAATTTTTGATGCCACGAGATAGTGTTTTGGCAAGAGCACCTAGAGGAGCCAATTTGACGAGCATAATGAAAGCTCGAACATACTGGGGAGTGTCAACTTCAGCTTTGACATATCGTATGCACACACTTGGGCTTTTGAGTCGCTATCAATATCAATCACTATTTCGGCAAATAGGGGCAGCGGGACTTCTTAGGCGAGAATTGCAAACGATGCCCCGCGAGAGTGCGAAAGCATTTGGGAAAGCTTTTCAGCTTCTTCAAAAAGATGGTAGACCTGCTCGAGTGAGTGTGGCAGAAGATCTTTGCTTAACAGTTGAAGAGTTAAACTCGTTAACATTCTCGCCCATTCGAATCATGAAAGTTTAGAAAATCGATCAACGTAAGAACATTTAAAGGAGCAGATTGTGAGCTACAAGATTTTTCACCCGAATGAAGATTATGTTGAGCAAGCTGCTGAGGCAGTTCTGGAAGATGGTGTCATTGGAGTTGAGGGGACAAAGAGTACCGCTGAACCTTTTGCGTACGCCATCATTGAATGTGCTAAAAATCAATATGGTATTGATTCCAATATTGATTATATGAATTGTGAGAAACATGGATATCTTTATTTTGTAGTCGATTTCGATAGACACCCTATGCGAAACAGAGAACATACGTACAAATCAATTGACCTTAACGGAGTTGAAATGAATGCTGCTGGTCAGATTTCTAATTTATGCTGATATTAGCATTTCAGTGCAACGAACTACATTCTTATATCTTGTACCCATGCCCTGATATAATCATTTATGCACCAGACTAATCGGTAGCGATTGGCTGAAAACTCAATATTTTCTGCTCGCGACATTTGTCGTCTGACCGGTAACGAGGCGTTTAACCTCTCAATCGGTCGGGTGGCAGTCATTGTTGCCATGATTAGTTTGGTGCAAGGGGTTAAGCGCCTTTTTGCATTTATGCTTTCCCCCGTCAGGCAATTAGGATCGAGGGAGCGAAAAGTGAAAGAGATAATCAAGCAAAAGAAAGTGATAATTGGCATCGCAGTGGCGTTGTTGGCGGTGGTATTGATAGCAACAATGGTTATCGCTTGTCAGCCGAGCGCAGAAACTGTCGAGAACACAGACACCACGCGCTCAAAAGAAACGACCAAAACAGCGACTAGCACAAAGAGGGATAGTAGCAAATCAGGTTCAGACAAGAAGGACGGCAAGAAGGATTCTGAATCTACTGATGATAAGAAGTCCGACAAATCTGAAGCCAATACATCTGCTTCAGGAAATGGAAACAATAACTCGACTTCAACCAACGCGAACAATAACACCACGAACGGTAATGCCAGTGGTGGCAGTGGTGGAAATACTGGTGGAGGTTCAGGTGGATCAGGTGGGGGTACACCTCCACCAGTACCACCCGTAGACCCCAATGCTGGCAAGACATGGCATGAGGCAGTAATGGAGTGGCAAATCATCACACCAGCTACAACGAGAACAGAAACATATACTGAATATGTAAATATGTGCTACTGCGGACATATTTTAACAGGACCATTTTCACAACATTCAGGTCAATTCCCATTTGGCACTGGACATGATGGATTTTGGTCGGACAAACCAGTACAAAGAACAAGAACAGTAGAAGTTCCAGCCGTATGGGGCTGGGTGGAGATTAGACCGGCAGGATGGTATTAAAATGAATGAGAAAGATTGTGCAACCCTCACGTATGACAAAGCAAGAAACGAATATCTCAACGAGAGGAAGAAGCAGGCAGACATTATCGTTGAGAACCTAAAACAAGGAGGGTATGAAACGGCAAGGCGAAGTAGTGGCATATCGACATACGGCAAACGCAGTAATCCTGAAACCCGAATAGATCCGCCTTATGATTTGCGTAACTGGATGTGGGTTTCGGTCAAAGATAAGGACAGCGGTTGCAGTTTCAATGTTTTGCTTCACTCGTTCGACCAAGACCCCAGCTCGAAGAATTATCATGTTCTTGTTGATAGGCTTTCACTCAAATGTCATTATCCCAAAGCATCAAAGCTGACACCTGATACAACTCTGACAGGACTAGATCTTCCGCTTGATGAAGATGCGCTTGAAAAGTTGATGGATATGTTCGATACATTTGTTGGTGAGTGCAAGAAGAAGCTGTAACGATACTCGCTAGTAAAATGAAACCCCTACGGGTGATGACATTCGCAGGGGTTTATTCGGCAAAGATAATTATGCTTCGTAATAGTACGCCTGAAAGAGCGTGCCATCTGAAAGTATGAATTGCCCCTGACCGTCTTTTGGTATGACCGTAGCGTTTTTGTTGTCAAGAATAATCTTTGACAAGATTTCATCTGCCCGACCACATACACGAAAATCAATGTTGGAGCGAATCTGACCTGACAAGATGGTGCTATCGGGTCGCTGAGTTCCGAGCAATAGATGTATCCCGAAAGCTCGTCCTTGTCTAGCGATGGTTGCAAGTAAGGCTTCTACTTCCGCTACCTGCTTCTTTGCTTGTGCGTCAAGTCCAGTTTTATCAAGAACCTCTGCTATCTCGTCACAGACAAACACTAGCCTTGCTGATGGTATGCGCGTACCATCTTGCTCATACTGTTTAGCGATACCAGTTTCAGCGTAATCACGTTTGCGGGCTTCAAGCTCATCGACAAGCTCGGTAAGGCATATAAGCAGTGAATCCATATCGGTAACAAAGTGGGAGGCTCGCCATTCTTGCGGATAATCACCGCCACCCTTGAAGTCTGCAATCCAAACGAATGCGCCTTTCTCTTTGCATTGATGAATCAGATTTTTCATCAATACTGTCTTTCCGCTCCCCGTGCTTCCGCCAATCAGGGCATGAGGAATCTTTGCCATATTGTAGATGATTTTGCCCTCGTATCCGACACCCAGCACAAGCTCAAAATCTTCATTTGACAAATACTTATCTTGCCAAGAAATACTGTCAGGCAAGCATGAGTGAGGAGCAGTTTCAATGATGATCCTATGCTTAGCCTTTCCCTCGTAGCAATGAACGATGTGGCAGTTCAGCGCAGATTCAATCTCATTCTTCTTCTCTTGCCATTGCATAAGAGGTATTCCATAGCTCTCAAACTCTCTTGTGCGGATATGCTTCTTCTTCCGCTTTCGGTTTTTACAGATCAGTAGCGGAACTTCACCTGCACTGTTGGCAAGCCCGATACGCTGGAAACATCTTGTAGCCTTGCTTGTGCCTAGTGGTCGTCCGAATGCGTAAAGCCCAAGCAGAGCCATTGAAAGCAATGCCAAGCCGAGCGCAATTCTTACGGTGATGTCCGTAAACCACATAGAAGCAAGTGGTGGTAGAGTGCTTGCGTGGTATAGCACATACGCTACGGTAACTTCCCACATCTTGAAACAGGTTACAAGGAATGCAGCGGTGACAACAATTTTTACAGGGTGTTTCAGAATCGAGAGAATCCCTCGAAGTATCGTCATTGTGCGATACCTGTACACCTCTCTTTGTTTCAGCATATCTTTTTCTTGTTCTTTCATAGTTAATTTCTCCTTTTCTCACCTTGCGAATAGCGCATGCTCGCAAGGTACTTGTCAATAAAATATGTATGGTCTACTAGAATTGGTAACCAATCACTTCTTCGTTCATTGCGTGCATACTCAACCAGAGCAGAGAACTCCTCTATTGAGTTGTCTTTACAAAACCCGAAGATGTCATTGATGATTTGAATACGGTCAGTACTCGTTGGGCGGAGCAAATCGGCAAGATCGATACTTCCAAGAGTCATAATTTCTTGCGGGTCATATTGAACCTTGTCAGGGTTGTCAAGATGAGCCAAGTAGCGAACATAGCCTTTAAGTGAGTTAACATATTCTGCCGATTTTGTGCCGCCAAACGGAATGATAATCTCGTTCGCCCGTTTGTGTGTTTGCGGCCCATCAAAAACGATCACGATATGATGGTGAGCTTTTTTGATTTCTCCATTCTCGTCAGTATCCCTGTCGTGTAACGGAGATACCAGTACCTTCATGCGCAATTCAGCAAGCATTTCCTGCCAGTTCGCAGGTGCGCTTTCTGGGTAGAGGACAAACGCCCAATTTCGGGTCTTTTTCATATTTTTCACCTCAATTCTGTCACTAATCACAATTCACTCAAAGGGGGTCGTGGTCTGCCCCTTTGAGGCGGGGGCTTTACGCTTCGCGCTACGCGCTACGCAAAGCCCCACGATCAAGAGGGCTAACTCTTTGCGACTACCTTTGCAATGACCGAGAGTTGATTTCTGAAGTCACCCCAAATGATGGCTTTTTCAACATCTTCAATTGCTACTTCTGTGCCAAGTGGCTTGAGCTTGGCATAGGACTCGGGTGCCGTACCTCGCACCTTGATTACAAGCTGTTCTCCAAAGTTAGAAACCTCGCGCCCATAATCGGTTGCGTCCTCGATGATTTGGACGGTAACCTTTGACCCCAGCAGGTTAGTTATCGCTCCTTCATCATCTCGCTCTGACCAACTTTCTGCTTTTAGATAAGCCAGTCGTTTTCCTTTCAGAAAACTTGCCATATCGAACGTCTGGAATTTGGTTAGTGCCTTTAGTGCCATTTTCTTTCTCCTATCAAGTGTTTTCGATAGCTCCTGCCGAGCTATACAGATCAGCAGGAGCTTTGATGTGACGTTACAAAGAGCGTCCGTTTCTCTTTTCGATGTCCTTCAAGACGCCCAGAAAGTCAACTTCTGTAAACGTAAGTACATATCGACTTTCCTCATCTTCCTCTGGAGGAGTACAAAAAGCCTCCAAGGGTTCCCAGCCTGTATCTAGGCGCATACAGAAAAGCTCTCTCGAAACGCCATACTCATTAACGCTGGACTTTTTTCTTTCGTGTCATGCTCTTTCTCCTGTTCTTGTTCAAGGAAAAGCCTGTATGCGTCAGCGTGTGCGTCCACATAGACACTGATGGCACGAATACCTATGAAATGTGCCATTTCTCGCGCCTGTTCCTCGCTTAACAACATCAGGCTTCCTCCTCTCGTTACATTTCATGGTTTGCAAACCTACTATCATGGTAGGGAATGTGATTTCGTAATATAAGGTGGTTAGATACGAAAATGAGATATAATACTGAAGTATCATATTTTTATGAAAGGACGATATGAGGATTAACTCTGTAGAACCAGTTTTGTTAGGTAGCTCACAGTTTCAGGGGTTTGGTTGCATTGACGACTTTGTGGGGATCAATCAACCTATACCAGTCTTAACTTTTTCAGATGAACCTTGTTCTCGTATTTCAAACGATGATGAAAAAATATCTGACAGTATCGAGTTCAGCGCGTTGAAAACTCCAAATGAGTATTGGGAATATGCAAAAAAACACGGTTCACTTTTTGGTGTACAGAAAAATGATTTAGGCAGTCACGCCATACACCCTATTTCGGAGCTTGAGCTCTTGAGAGCTTTTGATTTAATAAAAGGCAAAAAAGCAGCGGATAAAATAAGCAAAGCGATAAAGCATACGAGTGCTACGGGGCCTGAATCTTATGAGCTTCTTGCAGACTGGATTATTGCGTCAAAATTGCTAAAACTCGCATCTGGACTTCAGGCATTACTAGAAGAAGATTTTGATATTCACAATGACGATGATGGTAATTACTTTGTTGTGGCAAATACAATTACACGCATACACGTTAGCGAAGATGACGAATATATCGCGCTAAAGACGGGCGTTATTAGTAGCAAAAATGTTTCCGCGTTTTATGATGAAAATACTTTGCAAAAAACCGCATTAGATAGAATTGAGCATAACCAAAAAGCTCAACCCGCTTGGCTCTCAATGTTAAATACCGAGGAGCTAATAATAGGTATGCCTTTGCCCGAGGATGTTGAATTCAAGGACAAGGTTAGGCGACTTTTTCAGGAAGCGATTGACGCGCTCGTAAACTATCATCTAAATACGCCAACCTTTAATGCGGTTGAAGGAAAAATGACTTTCATATTCAATTCCCGTATTGCTTATTTATGGGCTGATTTCTTATCAGCGATTAATGGCATCGTGGAGATGTCTACGTGCGTATATTGCGGTAGCCCTTTTGCGCGCACAAATAGAGGACCGCAACGACAGTTTTGTAGCAACGGAAGTCTTTGCTACAACAATTACAGAAATAACTCAAAATCTCGACCGCAAAGAAAGGTAGCCAAGTGAACATCGTAATCTATGCGCGGTATAGCTCGTTTGGACAGCGCGAGGAAAGTATTGAGGGACAGCTAAAAGTCTGTCATGCCTATGCACAGGAGCACGGCTACAAAGTCATCAAAGAATATATTGATCGCGCAGCCACAGCGACAAACGACCAACGTATAAAGTTTCAGGAGCTAATTGCTGACAGTGCAAAAGGAAAGTTCGAGGCTGTGCTTGTCTATCAATTAGACCGCTTTGCACGTAACAGATACGACAGCGCAATCAACAGGCGCAGGTTACAGCAAAATGGTG
>Ga0209737_10001592_pt1 | contig 16182 bp, 17 predicted proteins | sample TergutCu122P3_FD_187284 | JGI IMG/M metagenome (GOLD analysis project Ga0209737, IMG submission 187284) | Cubitermes ugandensis P3 segment gut microbial communities from Kakamega Forest, Kenya - Cu122 P3 (SPAdes) (version 2) | ecosystem: Host-associated > Arthropoda: Insects > Digestive system...
CTGTCTGGTTTCATCTGTTTCCATATTTATGCCGCCTCGCAGCAGAACTGGTCCCGTCAGCAGTGGACGGCTGGCAGGGAGAGGTCACAGAAGAGCGCCTAACCTTGAATGCTTGCGCGGAGAATAACAGTTGTAAAGTTCAACCTAGAGCAGGCCATGAAGGCCCAGAGGGGGAGTAGAGGTATAATTCTACTCTTTCTTTAACCTCGGCTGTAGATGGGGTGGGTGTTCAACGCCACGACCCGGCCGCTTTACCCCCGGGAAACAGACTCGATACCCATTGTATAGGAGGCTGGGCGGGCCCCAGGGTCGGTCTGGACGGGTGAGGAAAGTCTCCCCCCCACCGGGATGCGATCCCTGGACCGTCCAGCCCGTAGCGAGTTGCTATCCCGGCCCACCGGAGAATAACAAAGACCTAACCAAAAGGATAACTGACGTCCGTGTGAATTGCTTGATTCACTTGTAATGGGGGACTTTCTTTTCTGAGAGACAGCCAGCAGCACATTTCATACAGGATTAACAAAGTTTCGATCGGCTGGTTCTCTCACCTTTTCTTGTGGTTGGTCGGCGTGGACACCGCCTCATGACCCACGGCTTTCGTCTGTCCCGTCATATATGATCGGTGGTCACGGCACACTGGATTCACTGTGGACGACCTATAAATAATCTGTGATTGCGCTGTAGTTGTAAATGAGTAATTACCGTGTGTGTACGTTAGTGATGCATTGAACAGTAATTGTTCATTATTCATGAAATATTTAGTATTATTAGCATTCGTTCGTTAATATTGCCGAATGGAAATGATTACATTAACCCATATGAATGGCAAAGTACATGTTTGGAATGCAGACGGTAAATGTAAAGTTGTATAATCAGACGACGATTTTAAAAAACGTTTATTGTATTGACTACCGTAAACGTTCGCGCTTTTCAGATTGGTTGAAACTTCGCGAAGAGTACCGCATTGTTGGCGCGTTAATTGGTTGTCTGGCCCATCTTCCTCGTCAGGATTCTTTTCTGGGACTACCAATGGTTCTCCTTCCTGAAGAAGTCACTCTGTTACTTGAGCAGAAGGTTGCTCGTTTGGTATCTTACTCCTCTCTTACTTGTGCTCCAAGCAGTGACATCAGACAGAAATTTCAGGATTACAGGAAATGCTTGTACAAGGAACAGGTTGGCAACATGAATTATTTAGTAAAATTGTAGGTCCAGTTACAACGCATGACAACCGGCAGGAGTTGTTTTACACATCACTCTATGCTGGGACCACATCCAGCTTCCCATTGTAACTTCTGTCAAGGTGATGTAGATCGTGAGCATTCTAGTTACTGTAGCATTGCTGAAGTAGTGTGATCTTTGTCATGGGTGCAGTCATTCAAGAAAATAATTCACCTTGTCAGATGATGTCAGATGAAGAGAGACCAGAATGTTTTTTAAAAAGAAAATTTGCTTCAGTGATAACATACTTGATACTGACTGGTAAAATACAGGCAATGAACTCTTACTGTGTGCCAAAATGCAGTATGTATTTTATTGTACCAGAGAGTAACTCATGTAGAACAGGATGAGTTAGAGTAGTTTGTGATTTTGTTTATTTCTGGTCAGATTTATTATAATCTGTATTCATTTAATTTAATGCAGAAAAAATGCAAGAGCTTTAAACAGTCATGCTTATTCATTTGTTAAGCATCGTACCTGGGAGTTGCCATTTTATAGTCTTGGTAACATATATGTGAATGACTGAAAGAGTATACAGGTAGCTTTTGTTTCTGGTAACCTTTTTTACTGTTCCCATTATTCATTTTATTTTGGTCATTTTCTTGTTCATATGTTGATTGTGAAGTGCTTCAGCATGAATTTAGTGTATTTATAGGTTGAGTGTTTCAAAGAAGAACGTAAACGCCAAGTAATATCTATGATTGATCGTATTGTGGAAGGAAAGCGACGTAAATTGTTGGAGCTTGGTCATAAAAAGAGGAAGATTTGTAGTGAAAGTGAAAGTTCAGTGCAGGATGAGTCGCAGTCTAAGAATGAAGAAACAGATGCAAATCATATTGACCGAGAAGCTCTTCTTAGGGAGGAACTAGACAAGATAAAATGTATCGATGAAAATAGTACACTTGTCCAGATATTTACAGGTGAGTGCATTCTTGTAGTAGAAATTTCATTTTTTAAAGTATGAAATCTGATTTTTGAGTGATATATTAATATTTATTTGATTTTATGTAAAGCAAATGCATGGTTGAATGAAGAAGATGCTACTCCATTTTCATGGCAGTATCCTGCAACTTCCACTGAAAATCTTCGTTACAAGACATTCAAAGATCTGTGGAAAAAGGGTCATTACCTTACAGGAGGACAGAAGTTTGGGGCAGATTTTCTTGTGTATCCTGGTATGCACCATAACACTTTATTTCTCTGTAGACTTTCTTGTGGTTTATGGTATTTATCCTGTGGAGTCCCTGATGCATGTTTTGCACACAAAAGTTGATATCTTTATTGCAGTAACCTTTTTATTGCCATGACATTTGAGTATGTGATGTATCATTCACTTGTGTGAGTGGCTGCAGAATTCCTGATCCCCATTGTAGTATCTGCAATGACTGCAAATGATAATGGTAATGTAAAAAATGAATGGTATGACAGGAGCTAGCAGCATTTAGTGTAATCAGATATAATTAGTTGGAAGAGTGGCTTTGAATCCAAAGTGGTTTACTTGTGTGGCATTTGGCATTTGTATATGCACTCTGGTTGAACTAATTAGACCTACCCTAGCCAAGCAGTTAATTAGTTTTAATTTGTTGTTTTCATTTGTTGTTTTTCTCTCTGTGACACAGTTGCTCCTTAAGAGTTCTTTTTCCAGGTGATCCAGTGAAATTCCATGCCCAGTTTTTGGTAGTATGTATAGACAGCAATGAATCATTGTCAGCAGCAGACCTGGTGGCTCTTGGTAGATTAGGGACATCAGTTAGAAAGACTGTAGTTCTGTCAAGTCTTTCAGATGATGGGGATTCAGTAATGTATCAATCTCTGCAGTGGAATGCAACATTTTAAGACATGCTAATTTGTACCAGTATGTGCAACTGAAGGATAATGACCATTTCACATTAGAAGCCAGTACCTTCAAGTAAGGACAGGAAGATTTGCTGTATCTGCATTATTCACAGCCTTGTATTAAATTAAATAACACCATTTTGGTGACTGCATTGAGATGGTGCAATTGGTTGAGCAACAAAGTGATGGACTAGGCAATTGTGTGAGCAAACAGGTAAATGTGCAGATTAGAGATTGGTGAAATGTTACTGATTACTCAGTAGAACAACATTACTCTTGTCACAGCATTTATTACATACAGTTGGTTTCTAATGGCTACATGTTTCAGCTTAATACTTTCTGCCAGTATGTACCTGGCTTCAAATGGATTGTATTAATAAATGTTACTTAACCTGGAATATTCTTCTGTTGAGTATATCATATGCAATGGGATGTCCCATACAAAGGTTACTAGGCACTGATTTCTTTTATCATCTGACTTTTTGAGATTGGTGTAACCTTAATATTACCATACTGTTATTGATCTTAGAGAAAAAGTTTTCATAAATTTTGTAAAACTGGCTCTAGGAAACGGTGAGGCAAATTACTCAGTGGTAGTTCATTCAATATACGTGTTGTGAGATGTCTGCATACGTGCTGTGGAGTGCCTACCGAAATTGCACAGCCTGTGTATGTGTATGAAACAACTTGAGAATGGGTAAAACAATTGTGATTAAATCTGAAACTGGAAGATCTTATGATATATTTATTTACTGCAGTTGGGTTTCCACCTGGTGGCAGTGGTCGGTAGACTTGTACAAAAATAGGAAAGAGACAGCACAAAAGGAGAAACAATACAAAAACAGTACAAAACACAAGACAAAAAACCAATGTACATAGAATATTAAAAAACATAATTCCAGTAATTAGAAAATAACAAAGAGAGGCAAATAATGAGATAACGTACTACACAGAACTACATACAGTTGCATAACCATAAATCAACAATAATACATTTCACTCAAGAACATAACTTCACTTTACATCACTGCACTTCACTACACTTCACTCCCAGTTTTCACTTAACTGGATGTTTTGTCACCAAACTTCAAAAACCCTTCACTTTTCCTCACATATAATTACTTTCATAAACCTCTTTCTAAAAATATGTGGTTAAAAGGGGAGAGTTGCTAGTGCCTCTGCAAGCAGTTGGTTCCACAGTTTGTCATATTTACAAAGGAGTATTTACCAATATCTGTTCTTTGTTTCGTGGCCCTAGTTTTATGATCATGATATCCCTGCTCAGTTAGCATGGTCCTTTTAAACTGCCCCCTATAAATTTCCATGCCCATTCGCCAGTGTATGCTTTGAACAGGGTGCAAATGCAAGCAATCTTCCTATGCTGCACCAAGGTTTCCCAGACTGATTCGCTTGTATGATTTTCAAATTTAGCCACTTTCTTTTGCACGCAGTCTAACAAGTGTATCTGACCTTCCCTGTATGGGGTCCCAGCACAAAGCCTCATATTCAAGAATTGGATGCACTAGTGACATGTAAGCTAAACTTTTCATATTTCTATTTCCCTTATTAAGAACACACATTATGAAATGAAGTGCCTTCCAGGCTTTTTATACTGTGTAGTTAACCTGATCAGCCCAGCTTAAATCACTGTGTAAGATTATTCCTAAATCCTGAAAAATGGAAAAATTTTTGAACAGTTTCAGTTTTGGTTTTGATTGAAATCTAACAACCATTTTATATGACATTCTACATGTTTCTTCAGGTATCTTGAATGTATGTTTTTATGATATATTGAAGTCAGTGATGTTTCAAAGAAAATTGGAACACATTTTATGCTGAAAACAATTTTTCCTGCAGTTGTGTGGCTTTTGAGATAGTTAAAGGAGTGAGCCAGCATCTAACAGTACTGATGCCACATGCACGTTTATGAACTTCTGAGGTCTGGAGTTACAGCAGTAAGTTCGAGCCTTCTGAGTTGTTCAACACATCAGCTGTAGATGGTGATATTTTGAAGGATTTTAGTGTAGTCCGTGATGGCAATCCTGACCCTGAAGTTGAAGGCACCAGTTCCTCTCAAATGGTGGTAACTATTTACGTTTTGACATGGTGTAATAACACAGAAGATTTCTTGATTTCCAGTCTAGTTATATTAAGGTGAGATCTGTCTATTTAACAAGGTGTCTGAACTAATGTATGGATTACTAAATTACTTACAGACCCATTTGAAGCCAAAGTCTGATTCTTGTGTTGAGTGTAGAATATAAAGTTGCTTGAAATTGTATTTTATACACTGGTTACCCAAGAGCAGTGAAAGTTAGTTTTCAGGTACCTAAACTGTTAGTTTGCACTTTTGGTCTACTGCAGTTAACTGCCTATAGCTTCTTTTGTGGGGTTCTGCTCACCCTGAGGTTTAGGTTTGGACGAGACGGCTTGCATTCTGGCGAACAGGCTGTGGGCTGTGGTCCACCACTGTTCACTGTTCCTGATGGGAAGAAGTCTTTACAGGTAGCTAGCGTGGTCTTAATATTTGTACCTATATCACATCTTGTGCAGAAAGAGGTCTGTGTATGGTGGTACCCGTTTGTTAGCAGATTTGAAGTTCCAAGAAGTTAGTGGACAACACAAAAACTTTGAATGGCACCAGCAGATTTTGAACTGCTGATTAATTTAGTCAGTCCAAAAATTGTGAAAATTGATAACAGATTGCGAGCAGCTGTCCCACTTCAAGAGAGATTGGTAGTAACATTGCAGTTTTTGGCCACAGGTGACTTGTACACCAGTGTGCAATACCTCTTCCAAATTTCTAAACAGTCAGTCAAATTGTACCTAAAGTGTGTCAAGTTACTGTTGAGGCACTGAAGGAAAACATACAAGTAAAAAAATTGTGTATTTGTACTGAGCAAACTGTTTTGCACATAAAAATAATAGATTGGAACAGTGAAACAACATATTTAACTAACAAAGTACTTTTAAGAACTGCACTTTGGTTTACACAGTTTAAAGGCACATCAAATCACTGAGATTTATGTCTTCAGAACCAACAGTAGAGGAAGAAGTGGTGGGAGAGGAAATCTGGAGGCAGGGACAGGATGTGAAACATCAAAAAGCCCCTGGTCAGCAGCGAATATGATGTTGCTTATTTCATGCAGATGTATAGTTGATTGATATTATTGCTGTGTGGTTGATAGACATTGTTTTTTTTTTCTGCAAAATTGTGGTATGTACTGCTTATTTCATTGTGCTGAGTCCTTGCCCTGCCCTACTACATCTGATACTATTTGTCTACACTTTCATTTCTCAGTAAGCAGATCAGGCTTGTCCCTGTCTACAAGGAACGCCATACTCTTGTACGCAAACCATGTACTGTCATAGGTTTCATCTGTACCTGCGAATTGCATTTAAGTTGATGACTTGTATTATGATTACTAATTTCAAGTTCAAAACGTTTACACAAATGTACTTCTGTGGCAGGTAAATAAAACCATCACAAATATCTGTCATTTCGGAGTACTTCTGTCACATTTTTGTTTTTACAATGACAACAGGACCCTTTCCTGCACTACAACTCCTCCATATTCGTCCTCTCTCTCTCTCTCGCTCTTCTGCAAGAAGAGAGTAAAGAGTCGTCTTTATATATATATTCTTCAGGAACCCTTCCCATAGCTTTTTCTATGTCTTTCCAAACGCCATACTTATGTAATTTGTTGTAAGATTTTGGATGGTTTGGATCCCAGAGAACAGACATTTTTTGGTATAACTCGGTGAAGGCTAAAGTGTTTTCCAGCGTCCACTTCGTTGCAGTTCTGCACACTGATTGTGACACAGAGGAGTGGATTCAAGTGACAATCAGCTGAAAGCGATGATCGCAGGGAGCATAGAAACACGTTCTAACTTCATGTAGCGGTATAACGAAACATACTTTGATGGGCACCAGAAAACTGACAGCAAAGTTAATCAGCCCCCGCAGTGAACCTTACACACCGAATGTTACAGCAACACCGTCCGCAATTGCGAATCTCTTACGTTGCGGCAAAATACTCAAGTCTCTACATGGTTTAATGTTCACATTCATTCACTCATTTATTTTACATTCCATTGATCTTATACAGATGTGGAACTAGTCATTTATACATTTGGCATAATATAAAACAAGTGTACATAAGTTGTGCCTTATTGTAGTGTCGTAGGATAGCTACATTAACAATTAAAGTACTATGATTAAAGTAAGTATAAGTAATAATATGAATAAGGTTACTATTATAGTCAATTATGTATTAAAATATTCCTCCAGACTGTAAAAGGAATTATGTAAGAGGTATCTTTTTAAGGCTAGCTTAAATTTATTCTTATCAGATGAATTTTTTATGGCTGTTGGTAGGTGACTGTATATCTTAATTCCTTAGCAATAGACGTAAATTTTTTATGTCACTACCAAGTACGGAAATAACAGGCAAGCGTGATATTTGGAAGGCCCATTCTCTTCTGCATGTTGTTCTACTGGCAAAATGCACCAATTTTGCATTCTGTTACATGATACAGGGACTAGCTAATCGTCTGTTATGACTGATATTGAACTCTAATCCATGTACTGAACACAGCCAACCAGCGCGGCATACAGCAATAACCGTTGCTTCGCTCGGGGCGAGTGGTGTGTGATCCATGGTCATACAGCTTTCCCGATTGCTAAACTTGATTCTCAGTGCCCGATTGTGCTGTGCGTATGTGAAAACCGTGGACAGTAAACAGAACTAAATGTGGCCGAATAGCGCTATGATAGATGCGCAAACTGTGTGTGGTGCTGAAAACTAGGGGCGGCAACTGTAAAACCTGAATAGTCTGTGTATCATAATTCAACATTCGGAAGGTTTTCTTTATCATTTTGTGAAACATAAACACGAATGGCAGTAACGGGTTACTATATTTCGATGAGTTACGCGTTGAAGGTACTCATACAACAGCTCTAATCCGTGACAGTAACCACGGCCGACCTGGGAATTTTTCTGTGATCCGTGTGCTGGAGTGGCCTTCTAAAATCAAACATGGCAGAGACGTAAGTGCATGTGTGTTGTTGGATTATCAGAAGACATCTTAATATTTTGATTGTACTTCATTATACGTTTTACACTGATCAGTTTGAAATAGAACAATTTATTTTGAGAGTGATTATATTCATAGACGCTTGATTGCATGTGCTTCCCAGAAGCGCCTAACACGTCATTGTTTTTCATGGTTCTTACTTTCCATATTTGTGGTGCTTTCAATGTTTGTTTTTGCATTTCGGCCTGTGTAATATACGTCATAAAAGGGTGGTTGCCAATGTTTTTATTAAAAGTTTATCGTTGTTTGATTGTATGGGTTATGGTTAACTTTACGTAACGAGTACCGATAATTTTAGGCAACCGAAAGAGAAACCGGCTCCGAAGGAGCCTGCCAAAGACAAAAAGGAGGGAGAAGAGCAGGTTGAGAAGAAGGAGAAACCCGGTAAGAAGAGGGCTTTGGGAAAGGAAGGAAACAAATTGCCCGCAGTTCCCGAATCTGTGCTAAAAAGTCGCAAGCGAAGAGATCTAGCCAAAGCAGCACGCTTAAAATCTGCATTGAAGGTAATTTCTGATACATTTCACATTGTGACTGATTTGCCGAAAGTCTTATGACTAGGCTAGTAGTTACTACCCGATTTTCTGCTGTAAGGTGAAGCTGATACCTCGTGTATTGTGCTCTTTTCACAATTCATTATACTTGGATGCTGAAGAATGTAGATTGTGGTCTTGTTGGATGAACTAGGCATGTTGCAAGTAAACTGGCCAATTAGATCCTCAGACTAGAAGGTAGGGCTAGGACATGACATGATAAGGTATGGCAGAATGATGAACAGGAATTGCGAGGACCAAGAAATAAATATAGTTTTTTAATGGTACTTTGGTGTGTGGTCAAGAAATTTAGGTTCCCACAACTATTCTGTTCTTGTGTCATGGCACTGATATGGGTATAGGCACAGCCAAAGTTCCTTCTAGTTGGCTTCTGGTATCATACCTACATTTGATTGGTCTGCAGGAAGTCTTAGTCTTATTGATGGCTGAAGTTTTAATGTGTAGGCAGCAAAGGTGCATGGAGATGTACACAGGCAAGAATGTTGTCATATAAGAGAGACATAACAGGCAATTGCAAGGCAAGAGATGTAGGAATTTTGAGGTAGTTGTATGCTGTTTAATTCTTGTCACCGTGTGGTTTATGTATGCTGCTGTTGACTCTGGGATGCTGTTCATACTTCTTGTATGTACAGTAGTATGCCATTTCACTGTATTCCAGTATTATTCCTGTGGCGATTATGTACTGTACACATTTAATACTGGGATGGATCTTAGCCTGATGTGTGACCTTTGACAAAATATACTGAAAAGTACTTGTAACGTTCTATGAGGTAATTCACAATGCTAGTGACATTGTTGAATTGTGTAAATGTTACTCAGGTAACTGAATGCTGTTTGGGATGACTGGCAGAAGCTTATGACAGGGCAGGAGACTGAGAGTTCAAGCAGTGCTGTGTAATGGGTGGTGTTTTTTTCATTCAGCTTTTCTAATGTTCCTCAACTTAGAAATGAAAGAAATGGATATGAAAGTAATGTATGTGAGGACATCGTTGCATATATAATGATGTGGATGACAGTGAGAAGCTGGATGTGGAAGGAATGAATCACAGCTTATGTGGAGGTTCCATTCCAGCATTTGTGTTTTACCCTTCTGTCTTATTAGCCTGCCAGTCTTCCCATTCTTCACCTTAGTTTAAAAAATGGTTGATCTAAGTAAGCCAAAATTGAAATTATGAAGACTGTAACATGCTTATTTCATTTGTAGAACCAATGAATTATGTTGAATAGAGTTAATCTTAAAAATGAGTAATTAACATTGCTGGTACAGTGTGTTGTGTAAATGTTGTGAAAATGTGACATGGTGATTTAGTGTATGCTGTTGTATTTCAGAAACGATCAGAGTATTACAAGAAGAGGAAGGAAATCTTCAAACGTGCTGAAAAATATGTAAAGGAATATCACAGTCGTGAACGTGATGAGATTCGGTTGGCACGTCAGGCAAGAAATCGTGGCAATTACTACATTCCAGGGGAAGCACGCCTTGCCTTTGTCATTCGTATCAGAGGGTAAGAAATACTGGGTAATGATTGAAAGGGTATGCATCACACTGTTGACTTTTTACGTCATATTCATTAAGTGGTATTTGTGCCCTGTGTTGCCATCTTGCTGGTGAGCAGTTTTCCAGGTTCAGTTTGATAGCAGAGATGGACCAAGTGGCTGCTTGAAGCTGCAGATTCTGTTCCTTCTTGTTAAATGAAAATTAATTTCTGCTACACTTTCTTCATATCATGACAGTTAATTGGAAGTCATCTAAGCATACTATGCTTCAACTTACACTCTCAGACTTGCAGAATAGTTACATTGAAAATGGTCTGGCACAGGTAAAGTTTTGTAAGTCTGAATTGAGTATATGTATGGTCAATCCTCTACATTTACACAATGGAGTCCAGGTGAAATCCAGACTTCTCTGTATAGGAATCTGATTGGCCTTAGCATGGCTGTCATGCTGTCTGCATTATGGCCCATCATCATTATTCTACCACCTTGGTTGGACTGTGCTGTTATTATCACAAGAAAAAAAATTTATTCACTTGTACTTTATTATAAAAATGATATGTGCCTGAAATTGCATGACTTGAAAATGTGTAAGTCGGGGAGTGTCTGCATATGATAACTTGAACTGCTGCACTGGTTGTGTTTGATTTTGTAGTATAAAGTAGTTTAGCATTTATAATTACTGTATGGGAACTTGTTATTCACGATGACAGAGTTTTCAAAACTGAACTTTTTATGTGAATTGTGGAATTCCTTGTGTTTTTAAGAGTGCTGTAAATAGCTTTGACTGTATGTTGACATAGGATGTGTTTAAGCTGGGTGGGTTCTTCAATTATTGCAGTGTCAACTTTTGCTGAAAACTGAATCCTGTGCATTAGTCATGGCCACATGTTGTACCGAGAGAGGTACTGTTTCTTATCTTATGAATGGTATTGGTATAAGTTTCATGTATACAGTGACTGAGAAATAATTGTGCTCTATTTCAGTATCAACCAAGTGGCACCCAAGGTGCGTAAGGTACTGCAGTTGTTCCGGCTGAAGCAGATTAACAATGGTGTGTTCATAAAACTAAATAAGGTAAGGAAGGCTTTTGAGATGATTATGCAGTTGTGAAACGTACAGGGATTATTTTTTGTCGTCCCTGAGCATGACAGCTATCATGGTAGCATATGAAATATGCATTTACCAAAAAATTGGATTCAGTTTTTCCCTTGCAGTTTATTTTGCTTTGTTTCATAGAAGAGTCTTGCAACACGAAGTTTGTAACTTGAAATATTAAGTTTATTTTTCAAAATTGCCCTTCAATTCTTGTGAAGAAAGTGGATTGTTGCTGAAATTCCCTTTGTCAGTTCCTTCAGTATTAGTGTCAGAAATGGAATATGTTGTTTGGAAAAGTAAGTCATTTGTTATGCACATTAGACTCCAATTTGAAGATCACAGGCTCTGGGTTATCCAAGTGGCAAAATTTTTTACATTGGCACATTATGTGTGGGTCCTCAATATGCAACTTGCTTCATGTCACCCTTCTGAAACTTGTAATTTTTAGGTGGCTCATAGATTCTTGAAACATTTGTGCACCCCTGATGTTAATGAACTTCATGAACTGCATGATGAGTTTTGTAAAATGAGTGTCAGCTGTTTTTGGGTGTTTACATTTCTCATTAATGAAAACCATGTCTTGTCAAAGAAAACATTTTCATGTGATCCACTACAATTCTGAGACGTATAAGTGATCTTAAAGTTTTGTTAGGTGATTTCAGTAGTGCTTATTGTGCATAGGAAATTTTTGTATAAAAAATGGATTCTTTCCATATACATTTTAATGAACTCCTGTTGGCTGGAGATGCATTAAACAAGAGGTCAGTGGTATGGAACCGTGTACATGAAAATTTTAACTGTTTTCAGAATTCCTGTTGTGTGTAATGAATAACTGCCTAACTGCCTAGGAACATTATTCATAGAAATTTAATTCCAGGCCACGATAAACATGTTGCGTATCTGTGAACCTTATGTGACATGGGGCTACCCTAACTTGAAGAGTGTAAGGGAGCTGATCTACAAACGGGGATTTGCAAAAGTCCGTGGTCAGCGTATACCTATTACATCTAATACCATCATAGAGAAGAAGCTGTGTATGTATGACTTTATGTTCTGTTGAATGGGCAGAATTAATTGTATAAATTTATTCATATCACATGTATTGGGCCTTAATATGTCTGAACCACGTTGGGAAAATTGAAAAAATGTTGCCATACCTGCTTTAGTTTTTTAAATTTTAGTGTTGCATTGTGATGTACATAATTAGAAGATGGGGATATAATTTTAAGATTGTGTATTTCAGTCATTTTGAAATATTATAAGTATTTACATGTGCAGGTCTTCTGGGATGTTAACATTGTGTTTACTGGTAAGTTATCAGCATTGCAGAGGATCATAATAGCTTCAGGCAGGCCAGTTTTCATTGGACTCTTCTTTGACTGCACTGCATTCCCTGAAGAAGGCATTATGATACTTTGAATTATTGGTAACAACCATTCAACCAACAAAACATCCCAGAAGAGTCGATCTTCAGGAATGTAGCTGCGAGAACCTTTGACCTTGCATTGTACTTGTTGGAATGTGCATTTCTGTGAAATTTATGCATTCTTATATCTGGACTACACTGTTGTTTTTGTGTGGTGGTTGCATTTAAGTCATGTGATCAAACCTTCTTCCACTTCATAAGCGTATGTTTTTCTCTGAAAATGCTTGCAGTAAATGTCTGATATAATGAGTGGGGCCCGTAATGAGATGTTTGCTTATATGATCACATTTTTATGCACCATCACTTTATTTTGTTGTATATGGAAGTATTGCCTTGCTTTTTTTATGATCTTTGGATGACAAGGCTGAGAACTGTATAGGATACACCTTTATTTTCAGAATTACATTTTACAATGACACTGCCTTCATTAGTATAATTTGAGTTAATGTTTTCCTGCATTTAAGATTCAGTTACATTTGTTCCTAGGTGATGATAGTTCCACATTTTCTCCATTAGTGTGTTCTTCAGTTGAATGTTGAAATTTGTTACACTTTGCTGCCCCAGGAAAATGTACATAGGGATTTTTCTGAACAGTATACTAGTTACTGTGAATCCTTGCAGATTTCTTTTTAAATATCAATTAATCATATTAAGTTGTGCTTACTTTTTATGCATTAAAGAATAAAGTGCTATTTTTACTGCAACATTGGTGTGTACATGTAATGAAGTCTTCATTACTGTCTAAATTGATATTTATTCCAGCAAAGTGCAACATCATCTGCGTTGAAGACCTGATACATGAGATATTCACAGTTGGCGATAAATTCAAGTATGCGTCTAACTTTCTGTGGCCATTCAAGGTAATGAAATAAGAATAGTAATGTAATTATAAGGTATAGTCCCATCTACTTCTCTGTTTCAGAAGAGAATTTTTAAATTAACCTGTTAGATTCATTATATATGACCATTTGCATGCTGCTGTATTGATTTCTGTTCATTGCTTGATATTTGGCCTGTTACCATATTTACTTGAATGCAAGGCAGGGTTTTCCCCTTAAATTAGTTTTGTAAATGTGTGAGGTTTCCTTCAATTCATATATGAAGTTCCAAACTCCTGTGTATGAAGCACTGAACCAGATTGCTTTGCACCAGACTATACAGAGCCAAACCAAGGCCTGCATCACCAAATCATGTGAGATTTGCACTGTTCTTAGATATTATACAGCGTAAAGTGGTAATTCTTTACTTATGTTTTGTCTAATGTTTTGGAAGCTGGCTGTATTTCCTTTTATAGGCAGAGAAGCACCAAACCTGGTGGACCTCTTAGATTAAGTTATTCCCAACCACTGGACACCACAGAAACAGTAATTTGTTAAGATATGTGTGTGAGAACAGATCTAGTGCAAGGGTAGTAACAAGAAAATGGCCTGGACCACCCCACAAATTAAAAACCATAAAAGGAGCCATGAAACAAACTGATCAGATCACAGACATGACACAGAAATCCAGAACATGTATTTAAATTCTTTACACCATCATTGGAGAAAAGTGTGAATCTTCATGGGTTCAAGTAGCATTTATTCAGCATGGCAGCATATCTCACCAGAAGTGACTGTGAATGGTTTTAAGAAGTGCTGAAACTGATGGTGATGTGATACGGAATGGCAGTGAAGAGGATAGGAATGTGAGTAGTTAAGTGTGAGGAAGGTGAAGATGGAGAGAGCAGCGCTGATTGCTAATGGTAGATAAAAGGTGACATGCTTCATATATTAAGTGGATGAAATTAATAATAATTTTTTTTTATTTTTGGGGGGTTGTCTTAGATTTGTATAAATACATTTTCTGTTGGTGGAAGTGTTTTTTGAGATGCCTTAGATTAGAGTTGTCTTGCACTCAGGTTAATATGGTATTGCATTGTGTACATGTCCGTAAACATGATTTATTTTAAGGGCCTAATGGAACCTTCATATTGTTTTGTCAGTACTTCGATAAGTTTTCAAGAACTGTAATGTATCACGCAACTCTTTGTTATGTACCAACTTAATTCACAGTTCATTTGCAGGCTGTCGCTATGACCATGCACCTTCTTGTATAAGATATATTCAGATGATACCAGTTTTGGGATAGGTCTATATGTGAAGGAGTAGGGACTATTAAAAACAGATCCAATGGATATTGAGGTAGGCCCCCCATTACTGTACCATCTGAAGGATTCCATCTGCCTGTAACTCCCTGGGTTGCTGCTGGAACCACTGTGGCTATGGCATCTTTGCCAGACTTTATCTAAGTGCTTCCTTGAGGAGGCTGAGCACAAGGAAGTTGCGTGACTGAAGGTCTGGGGCTGTATGAAAGATTGTTCCAACACTGTCCAGCATAAGTACAGAAGAAGTCACTGGTAGTAAGGGGACATGATAGCCCTCATGAGCATTCCACTTCCCACACTTGATCAGTGTACATATTTTCTTGAACCACATGTTATGCTTTGAGAATATGCAAAATGGTGTCATAAACTGTCACCCTTTGCATTTGGAAGTGCTGACATAATTATCTTTAACCCTGTCCCCATTTAACAGAGCTTCTCTCACATGCATTGCACTGTCACTCATGACAGAGGGTTGTCGAAAAATTTAGTTGTGGATGACTGATCCATCTGCATCCCTACTGCCACTTGATGCTGCTGCTCCAGTGTTGAGCAGGCAAGCATATTCTTGTCTATTATTTACCTCTGGAAGTAGAATATCAAAGTTGATGAAGTGGTTAACATTTTTTCCCTAGAGAACCTGTACATCTTTTAAATCCCTTGACACGTTTTTTTTAAATGATATGGATGTGTAGTAATTGGATGTGAGAATTGTTGTGTAAAATTTTAGTCCACTTAAAAAGTGTAAACCACATGTGTTATGTGTAAACAAATTGTTGAGAAAAGCCAAAGTGATAGAACTAATGACAAGAGTGTTAATTGATGGGGTGCTGCAGTACAGGGGATGGACAAAATTATAGAAACACTAGACAGTATAGGAATAAACAGTTTGTGGTAGCTGCACTGAAAGAGCATTTGTTATGAGTATCATTATTCTTGTGTTTGTTTGTGCTGTGTAGTGCCAGTGTCATTCCACTACAGGCTGTGTTTAGTAACAGTGTGTATGACTACTGCAAAATGGGAGACATGTCAGCTTTTCAAAGAGGGCATTTAGCTGGAGCATCAGTAACCAAAACGGCCACCATAAGGTGTATCCAGAGCAGTAGTTTGCAAGGTTATGATGGTGTGCACAGATCATGGGAAGACATCATCAACTAGAGGAATAGTGGCCGAAAACCAAAACTAAGTGAAAGGGATTGCCACACATTGAAGAGGATTGTATCTATAAATCATAGAACTGCTGCAGCAAAGGTGACAGCAGAGCACATACTCATCATGAAGACCCTGTTTCCACAAAAAAAACAGCCTGAGAGAGTTTCACA
>Ga0209737_10001593_pt1 | contig 16170 bp, 16 predicted proteins | sample TergutCu122P3_FD_187284 | JGI IMG/M metagenome (GOLD analysis project Ga0209737, IMG submission 187284) | Cubitermes ugandensis P3 segment gut microbial communities from Kakamega Forest, Kenya - Cu122 P3 (SPAdes) (version 2) | ecosystem: Host-associated > Arthropoda: Insects > Digestive system...
ACTGGTAAATGAGCCATTTACTTCACCCCCCATTTCCGTGCAAAAACGGTTCCTGTCTTGCCGGTTTCGCGTTCAATCACGTGAACGCCGCAGCCGACTCAAGGATCAAAGCTGCGCACAACGCGAGCAGCCATGATTGGTTTTTCAACGTCAGCGATAGGAGTGCCGATAAGAGCCTCTTCCATCGGTCCGCGAACGCCCTCGTCATTACGGGGAGCAAGATCCCACGTTGACGGAGTAACTACGTTGTAGTTATCAATGCGTCCACCTTTGACGTTTACATAGTGAGACAAAGCACCGCGAGGAGCCTCCCAGAATCCAGCGCCTTCGCCTGACTTCTCGTCATACTCGACCCATGTCTTTGCATCGCCATTCTTGATAGCTTCAATGAGCTCACCAATCATGACAAGCGAATGATCAGAGACAACTTTAACCTCGAGGCAACGTGCGGCAACACGACCAAGAAGTGAGACGAGCTTTGTTGGGTCCTTAACGCCGAGCTGATCCAACGCATAATCGATAACGCCACTGATTGCAGGATCTGCACCCGGTGAAAGGTATCCGACCAACATACGAGCGAGTGGGCCAACTTCACATGGCTCTCCGTCGTACTGTGGTGCCTTGTTCCAGGTGTATTTACCATCAAGATCAAAGGTGTCATCGGTCCATTTATCGATTGGCTCGATCGTGCCATACTGTGGATCGAGGCCGGATTCCGAGGTATACCAGGCATGCTGGACATCCTCAGTAATGGCATTAACGTTGACAGGGTCAACCTTGAGACCATTATCCAAATTGATGTAACCTGGTGGGAAGAAGCGGCTCTCCATAGCGAGGTCGGTATCATTGAAGAGACCGAAACTCATGAATTTGCCAACTCCACCACCGAAGTCGAGAGCTGCCGCATAGTACGGAGCAATCGCAAGTACATCTGGAATCATAGTTCCGTTGATCCAAGCATTAACGCGCTTGATGCGGTACAGAACATCATCAAGATTCTCTGACGTTGGCACCCATGCGGTTCCACCAGCGATAGAGGTCATACCGTGTGGGAACTTACCACCGATAATCGCCATAACGCGAGCAGCTTCAGCCTGCATCTCAAGAGCCTCAAGATAGTGCGCAACACCGATAAGGTGAAGCTCCGCAGGCATATCAGGAGCATAAAGCTCGTCAGCAGCCTGAGGATCCTTCAGAGGATTGATTCCCCACCAACCATTGGTAAATACTGACATATCGCCACTCTCGACAAGTGCGAGAACGCGAGCCTTGACAGCACCGAAGTCAGAGACGCCTGTGCCTGCTTTTTGAGCAAGAGCGTGCGTGTCAGCTACATCAGCCTCAAGGGCTTTTGCGACGTTGACATAGTCAAGCGCTGCAAGGATATAGAACCAAAGAATGTGGCTGTGCTGGAACTCAGCACTCTCAAAAATGTTACGTACCAGACGTGCGCCATTAGGAATCTTGACTCCAAAAGCATCTTCAACAGCCATTGATGACGCATGGCCGTGTGAGGTTGGGCATACGCCGCAAATACGCTGAGTAACGTAGAATGCGTCCTGAGGCTTACGTCCCTTAAGAACCGTCTCAACGCCACGGAACAATGTACCCGTGACCCAAGCATCAGTGATAACGCCGTTCTCTACAACCGCCTCACAACGAAGGTGGCCCTCGATACGGGTTACCGGATCAATCAAAAGTCTATCTTTAGCCATTAGGAAGCACCCCCTTTCTTAGCGCGCTTTGCATCATACTCCTTCATTTCCTCAGTCTTGAGCGTCGCGTTCTTACCGATACGCTTCGCAGCCTTCATACCGAAGCCATGTGCAACGAGTGCTGCTGCTGCGACGCCACCGATTGCGGCGGAAGCAACTGCGGGATCTACGCCACCATCTCCAAGAACGCCAGCACCTACGCGGCGGAAGCGTGCGAAGAATGGAGCATTGTTGTCAACCCAGTTCCAGTTTGCGCAACCGATGCAAGGTCCACCGGAATCAACGCACCAATTGACGTTGCTGTTCCAGCGAAGCATCGGACAACGACGGTAGGTCTGAGGACCTTTACAGCCCACAGGATAGAGGCAATAACCTTTCGCCTCTGCCTCGCTACCAAATTCGTAAACAAACTCGCCGTTTTCGAAGTGACCGCGACGTGGGCAGTTGTCGTGAATCGTGGATCCGAAGAGCCACTTAGGACGACCTTGGGAATCAAGTCTATCGATGATTCCGTCAAGTTTTGGAACACCGTTAGCATCGCGTTCGGTAAGCAAGAGTGCCTCGATAACGACAGATACGAGCTCCTCAGGGTTCATAGGACAACCAGGCATGTTGATGACTGGAGTTTTGATTCCCTTCGATTTCAGGTATGGAGCAACTCCGGTACCCTCAGCAGGGTTCGGGAATGCAACAACCCATCCACCGTCTACAGCACATGCGCCAAGCGCAATAACGACTGCTGCTTTGCTAGCAGCGTACTCGAGCTCCTCGGTAAACGGCATATCCGCAATGCGGAGCATGTTGCCGTCAAGACCGGTGATAATCGTTCCCTCGATAATGAGAATGAACTTTCCTTCGTTCTCACCGATGAACTCGTGGTTGGTGTCCATCGTGTACTCACCAGATGACATCTGGATAGTCTCTTGACCGACCATGTTCAAGAAATCGAGCACGATGTCCGCAACGTTTGGGTAAGTGGCCTGAGCGACGGATTCAGTGCAGCCTGTACAAGCACCTGCGTGAAGCCAAAGAGCAGGGTAAAGTCCTCCTTCTTCCACAGCGCCAGCGATCTTTGCGCCGATCATGGGAGCTGCGGAGGAGGAGAGTCCGAGCGTCGCAGCCGTTGCGCCGCAGAACTTAAGAAAGTCGCGACGGGAAACACCACGTGCCTCGAGCCTCTCATAAAATGAGGTACCCTTATTCGTCATGCCATACACCTCCTTCAATGTCACACATCTACGTTAGTGAATTCCATCCAATTCCCATTAGATGAATCTCACTCCTACAGGGATGCATCGAGTGTACGGTATTGTGGCTTGGTGTCTGCCCACACTGTTACCCCTGACCAGATACCTGCGCCCCATATGACGACGCACGCATGCGGCCAACAAACCACACACAAAACACATATCAATTAGTATATCCTTATTTAACAGCTGTAAAGTAAAAAAGTGAGAGAAATATGGGTGAAAAAATGAAAACGAAACGATTAGCGATTGTGGGACTATTTGTGGCACTGATGTGCGTAAGTGCATGGATCCGAATTCCCATTCCCACACCCGTTGGAATCATGCCTCTCACCTTCCAGACCGCGGTCGCGATTCTTGCCGCTCTCCTGCTCACTCCCCGTGATGCATTCCTCGCTATGTTGGTATACATCTCTCTCGGTCTTGCAGGACTTCCCGTCTTTGCGAACCCTGGCTTGAGCGGCTTGAGCTATCTTGCCTCCCCCACTTTTGGGTATCTCTTGGGCTTCCTATTTAGTGCTCCTCTTGGATCGATGTATTTCAATCGAACGGTTCCGGAGGAGTTTGCCGAGATAAAGCCGGCTGGACTGCTCAAAGGAATCGAGAGGAGCAATTCTTATAGCGAAAACCTATTTGCCGGCCTCATCGTCATCATGGTCGTCTTCGTATCCGGTGCCGTATACAGCTGGGCATACAGTCGCTACATCATCGGCGTGCCGGTGGAATTTGCGACACTTCTCACTACAACGATTGCAATCCTGTGGACTAAGGATACCGTGCTTGCAGCAGTAATCGCGGCAATCGCGCCCAAACTAAGAAAGCACATCAGCAAGGATTCCTAAATTGTGGAATATGTCATGTGCATTTGCAGGTGTGATATATTCTTTTTACTCAGTTAGACAGAGTCAATCAAAGGAAAGGATGTACGAATATGGCAGCAGTAGTTAACCCTGAAATGTGTACCGCATGTGGTATTTGCGCTGACGATTGCCCACAAGGCTGTTTCGATATGGGAGACGTTGCGGTTCTCGCTCGTCCTGAGGATTGCACCGACTGTGGCATTTGCATCGATGTATGCCCAAATGGAGCAATTACTCTGTAGATTCTCAAAGAGAAGACGAAAAAGGCTACCTTATGGTAGCCTTTTTTAATGCATATGCGCCCTCGTAGCTCAGGGGATAGAGCACTGGTTTCCGGAGCCAGGTGCCGCAGGTTCGACTCCTGCCGAGGGCGCCATTAGAAAACCTTCAGTCACTACGCAGGAGCCGAATCTGCGGTTCTCCTGCCCTACGACTCCCGCAGCCTCTCGGCTACAGTCTTCGGCGAACACTTCCCAAGGTCGTGTTCGTTGCCGAGGGCGCCATCTACTTCGCTATCAACTATCTAACCCAAAATTCTCAAGCGCATCCCATAGGTCAGCTGGTATATCGACATCGGGTTTCGGGGTCGGAGTAATGCCAAGACCTCGCAATTGCTGCAAGGCGAGCGCACAGGCAATAGGAATCGCTGCCTCGACCGGTTCTGTCAGATCAAGAACCCACTCGGTCATGTCTTGAATCTGAACAGCGACAATCACTATCGTCTCGAGTTCAATGCCCATGAGTTTCGCGGATTTCAACACATCGACGAATCGCATATCATGCGCAGTATGAAGCACTTGGTGTTGCGCCAAATCCTCAGGCGTATAGAGGATGACCGTTCCCGCGGGATGTCCTGTATCTTTTGCCGCATCCAGAACAATCAAATGCTCGTATTCGCGCAGTATATCGATCATGGATATGCCGGTAGTGCCGACATCGGTAAGTGCCACATTCTCAGGAAAGTCGAACCATTCATACAATGCCTCGATACACCGCGGACCGACACCTTCGTCAGCCATCACAGTGTTGCCGGCACCCATTATCAGAATACGAGCACCGCCTGACATGCTATCCTCCCAGACCCACATCCACACCGTCTTTGACCAACAGCTCGGTATACTCGTCTTTGGAAAGAGCGGCCCGTGCCTGATCGCGATAGTCATTGGAAGATCCCAGTGTCTCGCGCATCATGGCAACCATAAGGTAGCGACCCTTGTCGGTCAACGTAAGCTCCTTATCATCGTCGGTTGCAAACGCGCCTACCATGCGCATATACGTCATCTCAACAGGAAGACCCTGGGTTACCGAAACACCATATAGGCGCCTGAATTCTTTCTTATCCAAACGAAGTCCGAACAACTGGGACGCGAACGTGTAGCGCATCGCACTCTTGCGACCTTGCGGATCGCCGTGATTGATAGTGCTCATCTTGCCTAAGGCAATCCGACTATGGTACTCACGCAGACTGAAGGTATTCACATAGTTGCACCCCTTCAGGTACGACATCGCGCCGCTTCCGATGCCAACATATTCCGGATAATCGACGATGTATTCATCAATTATCATGTCTTTGTCAGCGCTGAACGTCCATGCGCTCGAAGGAACAAACGTATCGCTCAAACTATCACAGATGAGTTGATACATCTCGCGTTCACGCCCATAATCGATCTTTCCGATTGCCTGAGCAAGTTGCCTGCGTCGAAGCGGTGAAGCCATGAGTGGATAGAATGTCGTTTGATTGCATCCCGTCTGTTTCAAAAGTTCCAAGTCACGCTCAAGAGTCTCCATTGTCTGAGAAGGGAAATTGAATATCATGTCGACATTGAATGAGTCAAATTTTCCCTGCATCGACTGAACGGCGGCAAGAGTTTCTTCCGCACTACCCGTCGTTGCATAACGACTCATCTGATGAAGCAACTCGTTGTCGAAGCTTTGAACACCTACACTGAGACGATCGACCTTGCCATGAAGCGCACTGTAAAGCTCGTCTCCCAGATCGGTCGGATTAGTCTCGGTGCTTACATCAGCAATATCAGGAAAAAGCGATTTCGCAAGATCGATGGTCTCGACGAGTTCATCGAGTAATACCGTTGGAGTACCTCCTCCGATATACATGGCTCCGAATCTATATCCTTGATCGGCAACCATTCGCATCTCCGTACGCAGGCTTTTAAAATAATCACGCGCACGGTCTTCCTGGAAGTAAAACCGATTGAACGAGCAGTACGTGCAAAGTTGTCGACAAAACGGTACATGCACATACAGCATATAGAGCTTACCGGGATCAGGGTCAGGCAAACGCACTATATCATCGGTGTGTGTACCGTTCAGATACCCCGTATTCAGCACACGTGTCGCACGTGTAAGCAGACGTTCGCTCAACATTTGCCGTACCTTATATGAACAGGTGCGTAGGGTTGTGCGTAAGGAGGAATCGCGAAGTGACGCGTATGAACATACGCGAGCTTTGCGATGACAAACTTAGGCACCACTCTATGCGCTTGTTACGCATTGGGACGCGTCTCGATGATTACGTCTACAACCGAAGGATCGACTAACGTTGACAAATCGCCGAAGCCTTCTTTGCTCACATCGCCCGCGGCGATCTTGCGCACGATACGACGCATGATTTTGCCACTACGCGTCTTAGGTAGATCAGGTACAAAGTGAATGAAATCAGGACTTGCGATTGGTCCGATCTCTTTGCGCACATGACCGACGATCATGCGAATAAGATCATCATTTGCCTCGACACCCTCATTGAGAATGACGTACCCGTAGATTCCTTCGCCCTTGACCTCATGCGGGTAACCGACAACCGCTGACTCCGCAACCGCGCTGTATGAGTTGATTGCAGCTTCGACTTCAGCCGTTGACATGCGATGTCCCGACACGTTGATGACATCGTCCACGCGACCCTTGAGCCAGTAGAAGCCATCCTCATCCTGTGCCGCACCGTCACCGCTGAAATAATATCCTGGAAAAGCTCCGAAGTAATTGTCCATCATCCGCTGATTCGAATCCTCGCCCCACATTCTGCGAAGCATACTCGGCCACGGAAACTTGATGCAAAGACGTCCGGTCTCACCTACCGCGACTTCCTTCTTCTCCTCGTTGAGGATAACAGGTTGCATACCGAAGAATGGAAGTGTTGCGCTACCCGGTTTCATGGGAGTACATCCCGGTAGATTGCTGATCATGTGGGCACCGCTCTCAGTCTGCCACCACGTGTCAACGACCGAGCAATTGCCTTGACCGACCACATGGTAGTACCACAGCCACGCTTCCGGATTGATAGGCTCACCAACGGATCCGAGGATACGTAACTGGGATAGATCGTATTTACCCGGCTCATCCGGTCCACTTTTCATGAGCGAGCGAATCGCTGTTGGAGCGGTGTAGAATTGATTGACCGCATGCTTCTCGCAAATCTCCCAGAAACGACCTGAATCGGGATAGGTCGGGATGCCTTCGAACATCACTGATGTCGCGCCAATGGCGAGAGGTCCGTACACGATATAGCTGTGCCCGGTAATCCAACCGACATCAGCCGTACAGAAATAGATATCCTCATCATGTATATCAAAGACGTACTTCGATGTCATCGCTGTGCCGAGCAGATATCCGCCCGTTGAGTGCACGACGCCTTTCGGCTTGCCGGTTGATCCGGATGTATAAAGAATGAAGAGCGGATGATCGGAATCGACCCACTCGGGCTCGCAATCATTATCAATGTCGCGGCGACGGACTTCCTCGTGATAATAGAAGTCACGACCAGGGACCATATCAACCGTTGCGCGCGAATGCGAAACGACGAATACGGACTCAACGCTTGGACACTCCATCAATGCATCGTCAGCCATCGCTTTGAGGGGGATAACGCGTCCGCCGCGCTTACCCGCATCAACCGTGATAAGGCACTTCGCCTTCGAGTCCTGAATACGATCGCGCAGAGCCTGTGATGAGAAGCCACTAAATACAATCGTGTGGATAGCACCGATACGAGCACATGCGAGCATCGCGGTGACGACCTCGGGAACCATCGGCATAAAAATAGCGACGACGTCGCCTTTTCCGACCCCATGATCCTTCAGCACGTTTGCAAAACGGCTGACTTTGGTCAGTAGGCTTTGGTAGGTATACATCTTGGTGCGTCCACTGTCGGACTCCCAGATGATGGCAGCCTTGTTACGATGCGGGCCGCTTGTGTGACGATCAAGACAGTTGTAGGAAGCATTGGTCAGTCCACCCTTGAACCACGATACCTCCGGTACTGAAAAATCCCATTCCAATGTAGTATCCCAAGGCTTTTCCCAATGCAGGAACTCTTTGGCCTGCTCAGCCCAGAATCCTTCCGGATCCGCAACTGACCGATCATACATTTCTTGATACTCTTCCATTGACGAGATCCATGCTCGTGATGAATTAGCCTCGGTAGGATAGAAAATCTCAGGTTTTGACATGTCGCCCCTTTCAGCAAACAGAACTGGCACACCAACAACGCTGATTAGCGTAGAGTAATATATTACTCAATAATGCCGAGTTTGAGGTGATGAAAATGATAAATACCTAATTGGTGATAGACCCTCCATCCCAGAAAAAAGATGAGGACCCGAAAGTCCTCATCTTTGATGTTGCTTTATCTAAGCTGTGGTTACTGCTCGAACCTCTTGCGATACACAGCGGTACCGCCCGAAAACGGTCTCTTGTACAAGCTCAAGGTCTATTTCCTCTTCACTCGACAGGAAATCGTTACCAATCCTGTGCCGATCAGCATACTCAAGAATACGCCTGATGTCAGCAGCGTGTCACCCGTCGCAGGAATCGTGGGCTTATCAGAGCCCACATCAGTATCCGGCTCTGGCCCAGGAGGAGGTGGGGGCGGAATCGTGTTTTCTGTCCACTGCGCGAAAAACGTCATGTCGCCAGGCACAGTGTCAGACGCGAAGTTCCACTCTGTACCGCCAGTCGGAGCCGTCCACCATCCCTCAAAGGTATATCCGTCTCTTACATGATGGTAAAAGTCATTTTTGAGTTGTCGGCATTAATCAAATGCGAGAACGTGCATGAGGGCATCCGCAAAGTCTTTATCACGAGCAAGTTCTATATGGTGAACCGTTCCCGTTATGTCACTTGATTGATTGAGGGCGACAAGTACCGCGCCGACCAGTGCCGCATTGCTTGATTGCAGACACAGACTTTTTGGAGAGCGTGAACGAAAAGTCGTCTCCGGAAGACCTGGCGGTAGCAAGCCTAGTGCGCGAACCGATTGGTCGTTAAGATTTGACCCGAAGGCACCCACAAGACTCACTTCTTCTATGTCTAATGGCTGAACGCCCGCATACTGCAAAACCATGTCCACTCCCACACGAACCGCAGCCTTTGCCAGCTGGAAATCGCGGATATCTTGCTGGTTAAACGGTAATGCAGCGTCAGAATCAATCACAAGTCCTGAGGAGTCGATTGATTCGCTCTTCAGTCTTTCAGCCAATAGATCAATGACTTCGGATCCCCGAAGCCGTGTGGTCGTAGCACCCAGCCGTCCCTCAAACGTCGGTCCGGCAGGCACGCTCGCCACATAGAGATCCTCGCCCTTGCGAAGCATTATCTCCGCATTGGTTCCAAGGTCGACAACCAAGCGCGACCTCTCGTCAAAATCATTGAGCCCAGTCGCAATCAGCGCAGCGCGTGCGTCTCCCCCTACGAAAGCAGAGACGGGTCTCATCATCTCTATGTCGAGCGTCTCATCGCCGCGCGCTTTGCGCCATATTCGGACAAGCGGACCTGTCTCACATCGCTCGATCTCGACCGGAGTAAACGGGGCCTGCGCAAGTCCTTCGGGCGCAACCCCGCAAAACAGAGGCGCCATCACACTATTGGCGGCAGCAACGATGCGCTCGGTTCGTGCAAGCAGATCGCCCACATCACTCAAAGCCGATTCATCTCGTACAATTATCGCAAGCGCATCGATTACGCTCTCCTGTGCCGCTTCCTGAAGATCAAGTTCATGCCCTTCAAGTGCGGCGGAAAGTCTCGTTACCACATTCGTCCCAAAGAAAATCTGCTTGTTGGGAACGCTTACACAGGTAGACGCACGTCCAACCACCGGATCGACCACTGCGACCTCGACAAACGTAGTACCGATATCGATTGCGAGAGCAATCACTTTCGCCGCCTTATTCTACTGGTAGTTTTTCTCCACCCTGCACATGCACATGCAGATGAAATACCGTTTGATTCGCATCAGGACCGTTGTTTTGGATAATTCGAAATCCTGTCTTATCTATCCCTTTGATTTTCGCAACCTCATGGACCGCTCCGAACACATGACCGAGCAGATCGGAGTCAGGGTCATCAGTAAGATTGACCACATGCTCTTTGGGAACAACGAGGGTATGAACCTTGGCTTTTGGTGCAATATCATCGAAAGCCACCACATGCTCGTTTTCATAAACCAGCGGTACTTCCATTTCGCCTGATGCAATCTTACAAAAGATACAATCATCCATGCCTATACACCCTCTCCCTCGATCGTCTTCTCGATCGGTGCGGGATCAACATCACCTAAAAGCGTGGTGACTTTCTGTTGAGCCTCCTCAAGCTTTGCCTGAAGCTCCTTAATCAGGGACACGCCACGCTCATATGAGCCCAGACTCTCCTCAAGCTCCATCCTGCCACTTTCCAAATTGCGAACGATTGCCTCAAGTTCCGCAATGCCTTCCGCAAATGTCTGTTCTGCCATTATGCACCTGCTCTTTCTATAGCATCCTCAAAATGCTCTGTCACGCTTTCCACTCTCGTATTGATCGAGCCATCAGAAACCTGAACGGTAAGCTCGTCGCCGGCCCTCACTTTTGCTATCGAGTCAACAACCGCATGTGTCTTGGTATCAAACGCCGCAGCATACCCACGTCCGAGCACTTTGAGCGGTGAAAGCGCATCCATCTGCGCGCTTGCCTTGGATAGCTTATTGCGCGGACCCTCAAGAATTCGCCCCCCTATACCGATGAAACGTTGATTAAGATTGTCAAGCTTCACTTTATCACGCTCGACACGTCCAGGAATCGCTTGCTCAAGACGCTGTTGCAACGCATCTACCTTAAGTTCATGCTGATCGAGCGGTATTTCCATACGCTGCAAAAAGCCCATGAGGATACCACGCAGCTCATCTCGAGCCGGCACTACTGCCTCTGCAGCGGCAGTCGGGGTCGATGCACGAAGATCGGCAACCATATCCGCAATGCTGTAATCCGGCTCATGCCCGATACCGGTCACAATAGGACATATCGCTGCAGCAATTGCTCGAGCAACTACCTCGGAAGAGAACGGCAGGAGGTCTTCGAAGCTGCCTCCCCCGCGAACGAGTAAGAGTACGTCAGGTTTGTGGCTATCCGCCACCCCGATCGCATGGGAAATGTGATGGGCTGCTTCCGCTCCTTCGACCAGTGACCCGAAGAACAGGACCTCTGCCAAAGGATAGCGACGATCAAGCGTGCGCAAGACATCGTGTACCGCAGCGCCATTAGGACTGGTGATTAGTCCAATGCGTTTCGGAAGCCACGGTATTTGCTTCTTTCGCGAAGCCTCCATGAGGCCCTCGGCTCTCAGCTTGTTGGCCAACGCTTCAATTTGAGCGCGAAGATCTCCTTCTCCCGCCACCTTGAACCTGCGCGGGACAAATGACATACTCCCTTTTGCGGGATAGACATCGAAATGCCCATCGATCTCTATAATCATTCCATCGCGAAGCTCGACACCGACGTGCTCGTAGATGTTTCGCCACAACGTCACTTCCAAAACGCTATTCTCGTCTTTTAATTGGAAATAGAATGCGCGATAGGTGCTGTGTGGTTTGAATCCGCTGACTTCGCCGACGATGCGCAACGGATACGCCTTGAGCGTATCCTTTGCGATATGCAACGCAGCTGATACCGAAAGCGCGACGACCTCAGACACTCATTACCGCCTATTGCCCATCCCGATATAAAACAACAGATACATGACCGAGATCAACGCGGCAGCCAGATAGGTCAAAGCCGCTGCTGTCAGAACTTTGCGGGCACCGGGTAACTCTCCCGCGGAAAGTATCCCATTATCGCGCAATTGGGTCAGTGCGCGGCTGCTTGCGTTAAGCTCAACCGGCAATGTGACCAACTGGAAGAGAACCGCACCGGCGTAGAAGACAACGCCAAGCCAGAACAAGCCTGTGAGCTGCGTGAAAAGACCCATCATAATTAGAAATGGGGCTGCCGATGAACTCAGGTTCACAACAGGAACGATCGCTGTGCGTATCTCGCCGAAAACGTATCGTTTATGGGTCTGAAGCGCATGACCGACCTCATGGGCTGCAACCGCGGCCGCACTGACCGAGTCCTGCCCGTATACGGTTTCGGAAAGCGCGACGATTCCCTTGCGGGGATCGTAGTGGTCCGACAGGCTGCCCTTCGTAGGGATGATTCCAACCGAGTCGCGATTCGTGGGCGCACCGGGAGATGCAGCGATGCCGTTTGCCTGCAAAAGCCGCTCGGCAGTCTGTGCACCGGTAAGCCCGCTTGAAGTGCGAACCTGACTAAACCTGCTGAATGTCCGCTTGATGTACCACTGGGTCAGTCCCCCCAATGCGATACTGACGACAAATATCATGATCCAATTCATATCGAACACGCCTGAGCCACCACCAATCATCTCATTTGCCTCTCCCCTTCGATCCTCGTGACCTGCAATTTCCCTTTCTCTATGGAAAGTGCGATCTTGCCCTGGATGAGATCGAGAAGCTCTTCTCCTATCAACATTTTACGCCAGCCTGAAAGCAACTGCGCGCTTTCGTCCGGAGTTCTCACAAACTCTTCAATCATGCTTTGACTGGCAAGTACCGTCGGAGCGATCTGATATTCCTTTGAACGTCGAGACACAAGTGCGCGCGCCAATTGAGCGGTTGACTCTATCTCGATAGCGGGCTTATCGGGAGTCGCGCTCTGAGGAAGCTTCTCATCAGGAATCCGCTTTCCTACGTGCACCGCAGAGATGATTTCTTGAGCACGTTTGATGGCAAATGGACTCAAGCCTCTCACATTCTCCAGGTCTGCCGGTGTCAGGGGCTGCTTGCGCGCAATCTCGATGACACTCTCATCGGGAAGAATACGGCGACGAGGACGATCCTGTCGTATCGCCTGGCTCTGTCTCCACGCAGCTACTTCCCGCGCAATGGCCGTCTGGCGAGGATTGAGGGTCGAGATTCGCTTCAATTGACGATACGCCTCATACGAATCGATATCCTCCACGTATTCGCGTGTCTGGCGATAGGCAAATTCCTCATCAAGCCACGAGAGCCTTCCGAGCTCCTCGAGTTTTTCTCGCAGAATCGGATATGCTTCCAATAAAAACACCACATCGTCTTGCGCGTATTGAAGTTGTGACGACATCAGGGGTCTGCGCGACCATACAGAAAAGCTACTTCCCTTTTCCAGCTCATGGTCGAGTATCGTTTTTATGAAAGTGCCGTAGCTTACCTGATCGGTCATGCCCACGAGTGCAGCTGCAACCTGAGTATCGAAGATAGATTGCACGGGTTCACCGAACAGATGATAAAGAATCTCCAGATCCTGCTGTCCGCTATGGAACACTTTGAGAATATTCGGATTACACATGATAGCTCGAAGCGGCGACAGATCAAGACCAGCGAGTGGATCGACAAGCGCGACCTGGTCGCCATATGCAATCTGAATAAGGCAGAGTTGCGGATAATATGTTTTTTCTCGAATGAACTCCGTATCGACTGCAATGACATCCTCGGCGCGCATTTGTTCAATCGCTAGAGACAGGGCATCTTGCGTAGTAATCATCGTTGTGGTTGTATTCATATCCTCGCCATTCTAGCACGATGCGGGAAAACTCATGATTGCGGAACCCTCCTCCTCGGGCAGCCCCTCTCCCCAATTCCACTCATCACTTCGATATTTATTGATGAGTTCTTGAGAGGGCTCAAAAGCAAGAGCGCTCTCGCAAGAGCCGGATGTGGCATTTAGCGCAAATACATCTTGGGAAGAAAGTTGTTCGAGCAGATCCGTCTTAAAACGATCGAGTGTTATGTGGGCGGGAACGTATGAGGTGAGATTGGTTACACGAGATTCATGTGAGTCAACACCGCGTGCCTCGACACGTTCCTTTGGCTTCAATACCCTCGCAAGAACCGTGAGGTCACTATCCCACAGAATAGTGCCGTGATGAAGTACGGTGGACCCATGATTGTATTGGGCGTTTCCGCTGAACTTCTTGCCATCGACCGTCAGGTCATTGCGTCCCGAAAACTGGGCATCGACGCCATAGGATTGCAAAACCTCAAGAATAGGCTGCGTGAAGAAAGTGAAGTCATTTCTACGCTTCATCGCATCCCGCAAAATTATCGTGAAGTTGAGATTGCCGTCATCGTGATAGACAGCACCTCCCCCGCTTAAGCGACGAACAACGGCAATGTTGTGACTATCGGCATATTCTCGATTGACCTGGTTTTCCGTGTGCTGATTGCGACCGATAATCACCGCAGGAGCATTTTGCCAAAGCAAGAACGCCTCACGGGAATCATTGACGACAAGATGCTCTTCAAGCGCGAGATTATAAGCGGGATCAGTATTTCGATTATCGATATACAACATCAGAAGGCGTGTATCGTCGGCTCTCTTCGCGAATACGTCGTCACTCCGGGAAAACCTATACGGCGCGCCATATCCGTTACGTGCTCGATTGCATATCCGACATGCTCGGGAGTATGAGCGTCGCTTCCCGGCGTGATGATCTCGCCTCCGCGTGCGCGATACCACCGCAGTATCGTCTCATTGGGCAGGCAATCCTCAAGGGGCTGACGCAGTCCGCTCGTATTGATCTCAAGGCCCTTGCCACGCTGAGCCAATACATCGAATATCTCTTCGAGCTCTTTTTTATAATCCTGCGCATGATAGTCGTAATCGAGTTCACGTTTGAAATAGCGCCACGGATAGGTGAGGTGTCCCAATACATCGAACTCTTGATTTTGCGCAAGATCCAGCATCATCTCCAAATAGGTGCGATAAAGCTCGATAGGATCGTAATCAGCCACACTCGACATCCCGATATCGAAAGTGGGATCGAGGTGATGAACCGACCCGATGATGAAATCAGGCTGATAGGTCTCAATAAATCGTTTCGCTTCCGCTTCGTTGTATTGCGGTTGTCCGAACTCGGCACCCCATGCGATATCGAGAACACCTTCGAACACAGTCTGTGCCTTTTCGACCTCACGCTGCGCGCTATCAAAATCCGTCTGCCAATCCAACGACAATCCGGGCAGGAAGTCCATGTGATCGGTAAACGCAATTGCTGAGATACCCCTATCAACGGCAGCTTGTGCCATAGTCGATGTATCCGAGAAACAATCGAATGAAGCAGAACTGTGTATGTGATAGTCGATAAGCATAGCCGTATAAAATCATACCCGAAAACGACTCGGTCACAATCATTGAGATGTATGGAATTTACGATATGATGGGGACAATGATGAAAGGAATTGTCATGAAAAGAATTCTTGTCCTTATTCTTGCAATCGTTCTCCTGCTGAGCGCCCTACATATCGCTGGTTGCACAGGAAAAGATGAGGGTCCTGCTGAGGGCGCAATCGAAGAAAATGGAATCGATGATATGCAAATTCCCAATCCTGCCGTCGAGCATGAAAGACTAGAGGATATGATTACGACGACGGGTGTTCCCATGACCGTTCCAGACGGCGTCTCGATTCTGAGCGTCCGCTCAATTGATAATACCTACAATGAGATCGAGATTCTTGTCGACAGTGTCGTCTACATTCTTCGCAAGGCGGAAAGCACCAGCAGCGATATCAGTGGGGTATATGAGAATTGGGAGCATACTAAATCCATGCTTGCCCCTCACTCAGGCGTTGGCGAAGTGCAGGTATCTTACACAGATGATAAGGGCATCGTCACATGGAATGATGGAACTTATGCCCATTCGATATATGCCGAGCGTGACTTTGATATCGACACCGCCCTCTCGCTCGCGTTGCCCTAGCTTTACCGTTGATTGATGCTTGATTTTGACATAACGTAAAGGTTCATATAGAGGAGAAACGATCATGAGCGATGCGGAAAGATTTGAAGGATTCAAGCAAAAGATGATCGATGAGAATGAAGAGAACTATGGCGACGAGGTACGTGAGCGTTGGGGTAGCGACTCATACGCAAAGTCCCAGAAGAAAGTCAAGAATATGACGCAGGAGCAGTGGACCGATGTCGAGAAGCTTTCTCAAGAGGTAAACGATACGCTCAAGGCAGCGCTGGAGGACGGTGACCCATCGGGTGA
>Ga0209737_10001594_pt1 | contig 16169 bp, 10 predicted proteins | sample TergutCu122P3_FD_187284 | JGI IMG/M metagenome (GOLD analysis project Ga0209737, IMG submission 187284) | Cubitermes ugandensis P3 segment gut microbial communities from Kakamega Forest, Kenya - Cu122 P3 (SPAdes) (version 2) | ecosystem: Host-associated > Arthropoda: Insects > Digestive system...
ATCGAGTGCAAGCTCTTCACCGGGAGAACGCATCAGATTCGTGTGCATCTCGAGTACATAGGTCACCCGTGCGTCGGCGACCCACTTTACGGACAGACAAACCGTCACAAGGCGCAGCTGGGTCTCGCGCGACAGTTTCTGCACTCATACCGCCTGGAGTTCAAGCATCCCGTTACGGATGAAGACCTGCTCTTCACGGATCCTCTACCACCCGACCTGTCTGAGGCATTACAAAAAATCGAAGGCGACTCTATGGGCCGCACCAAAGCCGCCTTGCGCCTCCCATCCTAATCACAACTTCTGCCCTAGGAAGCACCGAAGTATTCATTGCCCGCCTCGTCGCAGCAAACTCCATTAAGCTACAGAACACAGACAAGCTGTGTTCTTCCGCCCATTGCGTTTGCTGCACCTCTCCCCAAAAAGTCCCTCGCTTCGCTCAGTGTCCTTTTTGGGGGCCCTGAGAGCGGCCAATTTGCCCCAGCTCTGCCCGTGCAAACGGCACCATTACTGCAAGTGGTGCTGCCGTTCACTCGAACAGACCTGGAGCAAATTATTCCACAATCTGTCGCACAAGCAATGCTTCGGCACTTCCTTAATCGCAAGCAAGCCTCACCCCTTATCTCTAAAACAAGTATATGCGCAACCGAAATGACACGCCTCACTTTTTGATCGGTGCTCTCTGTGCGCGAGAAATGGAAAGTTTAGACGAAATTTGCGAAAACGTGCGGTTTTCTGTGCTATTGTCTCAGCAAGTAAACTACAGTAAAGCGATCAGAATTCGTAGCAAAATCATATAACCGCAGGTAAAACGGCATAAACGTATGCCAGGAGACATTTCATTGCTGACTGCGGATTGTGGCAATCCAATGTAAAACCTCGCGTTACCGCAAATTACGTCTAAAATTTGTTATACCTCGCACACAGAGAGCACAGTGAAAAAGAGGGGCGTCATTTCTGGTCTAACACAGTCGTAAAAGTCAAACGTCTTGTCCCCATTGTCTTCCCAATCAGACCGTCCCACTGGGTGCAAACTAACGGTAATCTTTCGAAAGCAGGAAGCTACAACGACTCAAGAGGCTATCGCCCTGCCATCTGGGTGATGGTGCCGTAAGCCACAGCCAACTCATGTACCCCTTCTTGAAACGACCTCCACTTTGCCAGCGGAGGTCGTTTGCTCGATCGCAAATGGTGAGAAAGTGCTGACAGGCTCACCAATTATTTACAGATACCCTGCGCAACAGTTCTTTACGCAGTGCAGCATGGTTTCTCGTGAATTCAGGCTTAGGGCATCTCAGTTGTTTGCCAAGCAATCCGCTCAGCGCCATTGCAACTCTGCGCAGTTCAGCGGTATTGTTAATCTGCTTTCGCGATACGGTGACCACCGCTATCCCAACAGATGTAAGCGCATTTCGTCGAATTGCATCTTTGGCGATCCGCTCTTCTTTTGTGTGGTAGAAATCACTGTCGTACTCCACATCTACTTGCTCATCCGGCCAGTACATGTCGCAGTAATATCTCGACTTGCCTTTTGCTTTCTTGGAGCTGTCAGGTACATCAATAGGGCAGTTTAGCAAGGGCGGCGGGAAACTGTATCCACCAAGCATGTACGGCAGAGTTAAAAACATAGCCAGAATCGTTTCCATCGGTGATGCAGAACCATCTGCAATAAAACGCAATGCACGACGAGCATTCTTTATTCCTTTATACCCCTTAAGCTTAGCAACAAATGATTTCAGCGCGTTTACGCTGGTAAGGGGCACATCGTCTCGAAATCCCCGCCCGGTACTGGCTTCACTGTCAAGGCGATAGCTTCCACATATTTCGTATCCAAGCATCACAAGCTGGATGAGAGACATTTCGCCTGCCATCTGCACAAAACATAATTCCGGAGAACTCATGATAATCCCAGGAGCGACCTGAATGAAGCTGCCACCGGGAAACCATCTAGATCCGATATGGCATACGAACTTTCCTGATTTGTTTCGCGCATTACTGTTTTCAACCAGAATATGCAGGGGCAAAGAGAGTCCAAAAGGATTTTCCAGGCGCAGGCCTCGGGCATCTGGTAAATCCTTTGGCGGTGTACATGAACGCATCCTTTTCTTAGCCAGAACCTCTGATGCCTGTGCCTTTTGCCAGAATTCAAGCGCCGATTTGTGGCTCACAAACCATTCCATGGGCTACCAACCTCTTTTTCCTGTCATCATTCGCGCATTGCCATCTTCGCGCGCTACCAATCATTAATAGTTATCAGTTTTCGTGCGATATCAACTCTCAACTACCCCAATTTTCAGTTGCCATCAGCCTCTTTGCGCGAAGTATAGCAGATTCTAGCTGAAAATTGCGATAAAGTACGGTATTTCCAGCTGTTTTCGCTATAAGATGAAATTGGTGAGGAGATCAAGAATCAATGCAAATATCATAAAACCGCAGGTAAAACGGCAAAAACATAGGCAAAATGGCTGCTCAAAGTCTGCCTGCTGATTGTGCCTGCTTAACAAAAAACCTCGCGTTTTCGCAAATTTCGTCTGAAGTTCTGAGATGTGGAGCATCGCCCTTCCACATCAAGCGCTAGCGAGTCATATCGCCTATCGCCTCACAACCTCTTCCCACAGATAGACAGACAATATGAATAAGACAGGTTAAGCCCGAACTTTGGATAAGCAGGGGATAGATAAAGGACGGAGCCTTGTTTAAGGAAGTGCCGAGGCATGCAAGCAATGCTTCGGCACTTCCTTAAACAAAATAGACAGGGAGACGGCTCAATTTTGCCTCCCTGTCACAATATAACGCCTCTCAGAACTACGAATTCAGCAGATTGGGCAAGAGCTTGTACTTGATAAAGGCTTGCACATCCTTCTTAGACCTCAGTGTTGAGAGGTCAACATCGTTGAGGCTCTTGAGCACCACCCCCTGAACCTTTTGGGAAGTCAAAGGGTCGAACTTCAGTTTCTTCGAGAATGCATAGGCCTGTGATATGGAGTTTGCAAGCCGAACCTTTTCTCGATCACTGCCTTGCGCGGCGATGATATCCTTCTCAAAAGTTGCCTCAAGCACCTCGGCTGTCAGTTCATCGCTGAGGGGAGCATCAAGGCTGCCATCCAAAGCCGCTGCACTTCTCACAGCCTGCTCGGCAATGACATAGTCTGCTGGTTGCGACACTCCCGGTTGCGACACTCCCGGTTGCGACACTCCCGGCTGCAACACTCCCGGTGCGACAGCTGCTTTTCCAACACCGGCATAGACCGGCTGCTCAGCCATCACATACTCAGAGGGCGTATAGTTTGCAGCAAAGGTGTCCATAATCGCGTTTGCCCCAGAGGGAGAGAATGCTGAGAAACTAAACGTGTGAGGCTCCGAATCTGAAGTGGTTGCTGGCGCTGAGCCTGAGGATCTTGCAACGCTGCGCCCATCTTGACCCTTACTTTTTACACTCGATGATAGGGTTGAACTCTGCTTTCTGGTAGGCTCAGAAGAAAGCGGCCTCTGCTCTGAAGAATCAGAATTTGGTGAGGAGCTCTTCATGCCGCTTCCTATTGCTCGACCAGTAATCATGCCGTTGAGCATACCCTGGATGTCAAACCCAAGGCTTTCTGACAAGGCGGCGTTGAGCTGGGTTGTTGTACGCGTGGTCTCTTCAACGAGCTTTGCAACATTGCCTTCGCCGTACATGGTGATGTTTCCAACACGACTCAAGGGATCAGCGATTGCCTGAGCGATAAGCGGCAGAGCTTCGATGTATTTCTCGAGAAGCACGTAGGGGTTGATCATGCTGTTGTAAGCGTTTGCCTGCTCCTTCAAGGCGTTTGCAACTGCAAAGCCCTGAAGCTCAGTTGAGCGAGCACCTGCCTCACCCTTGGCCTCGATAACGCTGGCCTCTGCCTTGCCCAAAACAGCCTGCGCCTCTGCATGCGCCTCAATCTTGTAGCGTTCGGCATCTGCCTGGGCTTTTTCGGCCTCGGCACGACGCTGCACCTCAAACAGTGAAGCCTCGGCCGCCTGCTGCTTGGCATAGCGGTCAGCCTCCGCGCGTTTTTTAATCTCGGCTTCTAACTTGCGCTCCGTAATCTGCACCTCGCGCTCTTTGAGTTCGATTTCTTTTTCCTGCTTGGCGATTGCGGCTTCCTGCTTGGCAATCTCAAGCTCTCTACCCTTGGTCTCAGTCTGAATCTGATAAGCGAGGTCGGCCTCGGCCTTTTTCGTATCCTGCTCAATCTGGAGGTTTGCCTTGGTTACGGCAAGCTGCTGCTCACGCTGAGCGATCTCTAGGTCAGTTCGGGTATTGCGCTCATTGGTTGCGTTACGGGCATCAGCCGCTTTGAGTTCGACCTCGCGATCTGCCTCGATTTTTGCGATGGCAGCATCGCGGGTAATTTGCGCGGTCTGATCCATTCCGAGCTTTTCGATTACTCCCCGGCCATCCTGGAAGTTCTGGACGTTAAAGGAGATGAGGTCGAGACCCATGTTGTTGAGGTCAGGCTTGGCAGTCTGAATCACTCGGGTATTGAAGGTTTCACGGTCGGTGACCATATCCTTGATGTACATCTGGCCGATAATCTCACGCATGGAACCCTCGAGTACCTCTGAGGCAATCTTTGAGATATCGTCCTTGGAGAAGTTGAGGAAGTTGCGTGTGGCCTTCTCGCGTTGCTCAAACTCAGCAGAAATCTGGAAGTTTACCACTGCAGAGACCGATACCTCGATGAAGTCGGCAGTAGGTACCGGTGCGCTGGTTATGATGTTTGACTGGATAAGCCCGAGGTTGAGCTTGTCAATACGCTGAATCATGGGGATAACAAAAACAGCACGACCAGAGACGATGCGCGGTTTTCGATGGAAACCGGAGATGATGAAGGCCTGGTTGGGTGGAACTTTCTTGTAACACATTCTGATGAAGATAATTGCCGCGATGATGACAACGATGACTGTGATAAATGTTCCAATCGCTGAGAAGATGTCTGAGACGTAATCTGAAAAGAAATCCATGTTATCCACCCTTCATTATGACATACCCGTCCTGAAATCACCTGACACTTGTCAGGTATTGTAACTATTGTAATGCAGGAAGGAGCACTCAAAGTGTCTCGCGCGGCAATATTTACTTGGGGCAGCACTGAAGTATTCACGGTGTCATGCAAACACTACTTTTGCATCTCATTAATGAGGCTTATTGTGACGAGGCGTGCAATAATAGCTTCGGTGTTTCCTTATTATTTCATATTATTCACAAGAGTTAATACTGAATAGGAAAGGTAAGAAAAAGTGTAAAATACTCTGTTACGGCTTCGGTAGCATTTTGAGATCTGAGATAAAATGCAAGGTAGTTGCCATAATTTGTCAAAAATTTCTTAAGAACTACACAAAACATGTCGACAAAAATGGAATTTTTGAAAGAATTTCAACATCACAGTTCCAAAGTGACGCAAAAGAGAGTACACTTCAATTTGCTTCAATAAAAGGCAGATTATCCAACAAAGCCGGGGGTGGGAATAATGGAGATTTCTGAGGAGCAAAAACGACACATACTGACCAGGGAACGAGACGGAGCCAAGTGGATCCTGAATTCCCCCATGATTTCATTGGGTCGTTCGAAAACCGCTCAGCTCAGGGTTTCTGAGTCGATTACCGTAAGCAGACAGCATGCAGTGCTATATGTCAGTGAAAACCTCATAGAATTAAAGGATCTGGGCTCCAGTAATGGTACCTTTGTGAATGGCTTGAAGCTATCGCCTCATAAAAAAGCACGCGTGGTTTCTCAAGATACTATTACACTGGGTGATCAGGCGTTTGTGTTAATGTAGAAAGCACCATCTCAAATAATTTGCTTCAGTTTTTCTGCTGTTACAAATCACGAAAAAGCAGAAAAATACACTATTTCGCGCTTTAGTCTAGTATTTCGATGCAAATACCTCAATTTACTAGACTAAGGCGTGGAATAGTGCCATTTTCTTCCACTGTGTGACGAGTAGCTTCTGCTTTCGAAAAAACTTTATCCTTATTACGTATTGCCAAGCGCAAGAGCTACGAGTACTATCATGCATGACCTTTAAGAGCGGTACTGTGAGACCGACAAGGTGTGTGAGCCCAAAACGAGCAATCAAGAACACATGCTCATGAATAACATGGCTGCCCTTGTCGAGAAATAGACAGGGGTTTTCTTTTATCGGGCACACAACAAAGGCAACCATGCGTAGGCTGCCATGTAAGAGGAGGGATGTAGATGTCGGCACTGGAGACAAAAAGCATAGTAATGGATGCACAGGCAATTGAGCGTGTGCTTGCGCGCATTGCGCATGAGATTCTTGAGAAAAACAAAGGTGCATTATCAATAGCTCTGGTTGGCATAGTGACACGAGGTGACCTGCTTGCGATATCACTGGCAAAACGGATAGAGGAAATAGAGGCCGTAAAGGTTCCTGTCGGTTCTCTGGACATCAGTTTTTATCGCGACGATGTAGCCATCCATATCGCACCCGAGGTGCATAGAACAACCATTCCTTTCTCAGTTGATGGGCGTACCATCATACTTGTAGACGACATACTCTATACCGGAAGAACCATTCGAGCTGCCATGGATGCAATAATGGATTACGGCAGACCGTCCTCGATTCAGCTGGCCGTATTGGTAGACCGTGGACATCGTGAACTTCCGATACGAGCAGATTATGTGGGCAAGAACGTGCCCTCTGCTCCCAATGAGCACGTGCGGCTGTTCCTCGAAGCGGTGGATGGTCGTAGCTCTGTTGAGATCCTGCAGGCAGCCCCCGGAGAGCGAATCAGCTCAGCCCCATTGGGGATGAAGGGAGGGGAGGCCTGATGGGCGCGCTCTCATGCGAACACATTATCGATATCCAGGATCTTTCAGTTGAAGATATCTACATCATACTCGATACCGCACGTTCGTTTAAAGAAGTCAACGAACGTACCATAAAGAAACTCCCAACCTTACGCGGCCGTACAATTGTCAATCTGTTTCTGGAGCCATCAACACGCACCAGGACATCCTTTGAGTTGGCAGCAAAACGCCTGTCAGCCGATGGTATAAACTTCTCAGCATCCACTTCGGCGACGGTAAAAGGCGAATCTTTAGTGGACACCGCCCAAACACTTGATGCCATGGAATGCGATCTGGTCATCATCAGGCACGCATATGCCGGGTCTCCGCGGATTTTAGCGCAGAATATGAGAGCCCACATCATTAACGGCGGCGACGGCAAGCACCAGCATCCAACACAAGCCTTACTCGATTTGTTTACAATTCGCGAAAACCTTGGGAGAATCGATGGGCTCAAGGTTGCCATAGTGGGCGACATAGTACACTCAAGAGTAGTTGGCTCACTTGCTCCGGCTCTTAGAATGCTGGGCGCTGAGGTGACCGCTATTGCACCGCGCACTCTGCTGCCGCCTTGTCCTGAAGTATTAGGAATGCAGGTTTCGACCAGTTTAGATGACAGGCTCGGCGATTTTGATGTTGTTTATCTGCTGCGCATACAGCAAGAACGTATGGAGCGCTCACCGTTTCCCACCTTACGTGAGTATGCGCGACTGTACGGCATGAATACCAGGCGATTGGCACAGATGAAGCCTGGGTCGATACTGATGCATCCTGGTCCGATCAACCGGGGAGTGGAGTTAACCTCCGAGCTTGTTGATGCTGCTCAAAACCTGCTGCTATACCAGGTAAATGCTGGAGTAGCCGTACGTATGTCATTATTGTATCTGCTGCTGGGAGGTGACCAGGATGGACTTGCTGCTTAAAAACGCGCGTTGTGTCGACCCCGCTGCCGGGTTTTTTGAACCTGTTTTGCGAGACATCTTAATTCACAGGGGAAAAATTTTGAAAATATGTGAGCCAGGGGTTCTGGAGATCAAGAGGGCCCAGGGAGAGAGTTTCTCTGGCGTTGGATCTGCTACAACAGAAGAGAGTTTATCTGGCTCAGACTCTGCTACAACAGAAGAGAGTTTCACTGGCACAGGATCTGCTACAACAGAAGAGAATTTCTCTGGCTCAGGCCTTGCTGAAACAGAAGAGCTCGACATCGCTGGCAAGTTGCTGGTGCCCGGGCTTATGGATATGCATGTGCATCTGAGAGATCCGGGCCAGGAATACAAGGAAGATATTGCAAGTGGCACTCGAGCGGCAGCACGAGGTGGCTTTACAGCTGTGCTGGCTATGCCCAACACTAAACCAACCATAGACAGAGGCTCTGAGGTAGCCTATGTTCTTGATAAGGCAAGGCAGACTGCAAGTGCCCATGTCTTTGTTGCCGGATCATTGACTTCAGGATTGAAAGGCGAAGCTCTCGCCGAGATGGGAGACATGCTCGCTGCCGGTGCGGTTGCATTTACTGATGATGGCCGTGGAGTGCAAGACAGCGGCCTCATGCGACTGGCGATGGAATACGCATCCACACTGGGTGCGCCAGTACTCAGCCATTGCCAGGTTGAAGCGCTTGTACGTGGTGGACAGATACATGAGGGAGTGATGTCTACACGATTGGGGCTTGATGGCTGGCCAGCCGCAGGAGAGGAAATCCAGATAGCCCGCGACATCGCACTGTGCGAGCTGACAGGCTGCGCCCTGCACATCCAGCACCTCTCAACAGCTGGGGGACTTTCCCTTATACGCGCCGCGAAGTCAAAAGGTTTGCCAGTTACTGCAGAAGTAACTCCGCATCACCTGTTTTTAAGCGAGGCCAATCTGGATGAGACCTATAACACAAATTTCAAGATGAATCCACCCCTGCGTACCGCTGCCGACGCAGCAGCTTTGCGGGAGGCTTTGATTACTGGCGAAATAGACTGCATCGCCACCGATCATGCTCCGCATGCCTCACATGAAAAGTCCCTGGAGTTTGAACTCGCGCCTTTTGGAGTGACCGGGCTCGAAACCGCACTTTCACTTGTACTCACCGAGATGGTGAATAAGGGAGAGCTTCCGCTAGCCGATCTGGTGGAGCGTATGGCACATGCACCGCGACGTATTCTTGGTTTGGAACCGGTTACCCTTACCGAAGGGGCTCCGGCAGATCTAACCGTTATTGATACAGAGATTGAATGGGAGGTCTGTTCTGATGACTTTGCATCCAAGTCAAAGAACAATGCGTTTGTAGGGAGTAAACTCAAAGGCAGAGCATCTGAAGTTTTTGTTGGTGGCAGGGCAGTTGTAAAAGGCAGTATACTCATATGATCAAAACACGCAAAACTTTAAAGAATGCTTTTTTACACGAGTACGGTCAGAGAAGTATCGTGCAGGCAACCGAACTGCGGGCAACCGAACTGCAGCCAAACGAAGAGCAGCCAAAAGAAGTGAAGCCAACAGAAGTGCAGCCAACCGAAGTGCAGCCAACCGAAGTGCAGGTAAGGCGAGTGCAGAAAAATGAGGCGCAAAACAACTTTGCTTGTTTGGTTCTGGAAGATGGAACATGTTTTTCTGGTTCCAGCTGCGGGGCACCCGGTGAGCTTGTTGGGGATATCCGCTTTAATACCGCGATGATTGGTTATCTTGAAATTATCTCTGACCCAGCTTATGCGGGAACAATACTCGTTATGACCTATCCCCAGGTGGGTAATTACGGTGTGGCTTTGGCAGATATTGAAAGCGATAAGGCTGCCTTACGTGGGCTTGTCGTGCGAGATATGTGCCGCACACCTTCAAGCTTCCGTTCAAATGCAAGCCTATCCGAATATCTCAGAGGACAGGGGATAGTGGCGCTTGCAGGTATAGATACGCGAGCGCTCTTTCAGCATGTGCAGGGTTGCGGTTCAATGAGGGCGATTCTATCGACTGAAGAAAAAGACCCGGCTGCGCTGCTGGAAAAGCTCAGAGTATACGATGGTTCAGGAGATGAAAAGCTGGCTGATGAAAGGCTGGCTGATGAGAAGCGGGCAGAAGAAAAGCTGGTTGAAGAGGTGAGCTGCAAGAAAGCCTGGACTTTGGATCCAAAGCACATTCTTGTCTCTCAGGTGAGCTGGCAGGCTTCATACCCCGTGCCCTCTTATAAGGTGGTGGCAATCGACTGTGGCATCACGCGCTCTGCGATGCGACATCTCACTAAGGCAGCCTGCTCAGTAACCATTTTGCCCTGGAACAGCTCCGCAGACGAGGTTAAGGCGTATAAACCGGATGGCCTGTACATTTCTGGTGGTCCTGGTAATCCTCGGGCGCTCGTGTCCACCCGCGAAATGCTCGCAGAACTTCTTGGGCAACTGCCTGTGCTGGGGGTGGGGCTCGGACACCAGCTGATCGCTCTGAGTGCTGGCGGACAGACAAAGAGAATGAAGAACGCGCATGATGGCAATAACCATCCGGTGATGGATTTGAGGACTCGTTCGGTTACCGTCACTTCGCAGCATCACCAGTATTCGGTCGTTATTGACTCATTGGGCTCAATGGTATCTGAGGAGTACATAAATGAAACAGGAGTACCAGTAGCACAGAATGCTCGTTTCGGTCGCATACAGCTCAGCCATATTCACGTTGATGACAAATCGGTTGAGGGACTGAGATTTTTGGATATCCCTGTCTTGTCTGTACAGTTTCATCCCAGCTTCTCACCTGAAGCCACAGCCCCGCATTCCCTGTATGTGGAGTTTGTGCGCTTGATGGAAGATCAACGAAAAGCCGTTTCGAGCGCCGGGGCGAGTGTCGCTGCAAGTGCCCCTGCGAGCGCCGCTACGAGCGCCGCTACGAGCACCAGTGTATGCGCCTGCGCGAGTGCCGCTACGAGCGCCAGTGTACGCGCCGGAGCGAGCGCCGCTGCAGATATAGAGAAAGACTATTGCTCAGGGACGGAGGCCGAAAATGCCTAAAAGGACAGACATCAAAAAGATTCTGGTCATAGGCTCAGGTCCCATTATCATTGGCCAGGCATGTGAGTTTGACTACTCGGGTGCTCAGGCCTGCAAAGTGCTGCTCGCTGAAGGCTATGAGGTGATACTCGTCAACTCCAACCCGGCAACCATCATGACTGACCCCCGCATGGCAACGCGCACCTATGTTGAGCCGCTGACAGCCTCCTCCATAGAGCGCATTATCGAGCTTGAGCGCCCTGATGCCATGCTGCCCACACTGGGCGGGCAAACCGCACTCAACCTCGGTGTGGCACTGGCAAAATCGGGTGTGCTTGCCCGCCATAACATCGAGCTCATCGGCTGCGATGTAGATACCATTGAGCGCGGAGAAGATCGCAAGCTGTTTGCCGAGGCAATGAAGGAGATCGGCCTTGAGTGTGCAAAGAGCGGTTATGCCTACAGTGTAAATGATGCCGAGACGCTGGCAGATGAAATGGGTTATCCACTGGTGTTGCGACCGTCGTTTACGCTCGGTGGTGCGGGCAGTGGTATTGCATACAGCCTTGAAGAGCTGCGTGAAATCGTGAGTCAGGGCCTGGCTCTTTCGCCGGTCAGCGAGGTGTTGGTTGAGGAAAGCGTGCTCGGTTGGAAGGAAATCGAGATCGAGGCAATGCGCGACTGCGCAGGAAACGGTATCATCGTCTGCTCCATAGAGAATCTGGATGCCATGGGCGTTCATACAGGTGACAGCATCACAGTTGCTCCTGCCATGACACTTACACAGGTTGAATACCAGCGCATCTGCGAGGCATCGCTTGCCATACTTGCAAAGATAGGGGTGTCGGCCGGTGGCTCCAACGTGCAATTTGCAGTAAACCCTGTAGACGGCAGGCAGATAGTCATCGAAATGAACCCACGCGTTTCACGCTCGAGCGCACTGGCATCCAAGGCAACCGGTTTTCCCATTGCAAAAGTTGCTGCGCGCCTGGCTGTGGGTTATAGGCTGGATGAAATAAAAAACGACATCACCGGAGTTACTTCGGCCTCCTTTGAGCCAAGCATCGACTACGTGGTGGTTAAGATTCCGCGTTTTGCCTTTGAGAAGTTCAAGGGCACCGAGACCGTGTTGGGCACACGTATGAAGGCCGTAGGCGAGATCATGGCCATCGGGCGAACCTTTGAGGAGGCGTTGGGTAAAGGCTTGCGCTCACTTGAGACCGGACGCGGAGGGCTTGGGGCAGACGGCAAGGATAGCTTTGATGAGGAGCGTTTCGAGGAGTTGGTATCGCTGCCAACGGAACAACAACTGTTTTATGTTGCTGAAGCTCTGCGCCGCGGTTGGACTGTTGATTCCATTTATAAAGCCTCGTATATCGACCCCTGGTTCCTGAATAGAATGCTCGATGTCGTTTTGGAGCAACGCGCGCTTGAGGGCAGGGCGCTTGCTGAAATAAGCACAGAGGAGCTTCTCAGCGCAAAACGCATGGGCCTCTCTGATGTGCAGATAGCCTGGCTCACCAGAACTGCCAATGAGGGTGAGGTGCGTGAAAGGCGCAGGAAACTCGGCGTAACACCGGTCTTCAAGTGTGTTGATACCTGCGCCGGCGAATACCCGGGGGCTCCGAGATACTTCTACAAGACCTACGAGGACAAAAATGAGTTGCCCACACCCACAAAACCACGTGCCATGATACTCGGAGCCGGCCCCAACCGTATCGGGCAGGGTATCGAGTTTGATTACTGCTGCGTGCACGCCAGCTATTCGTTGGCTGAGCAGGGTTATGAGACTGTCATGGTCAATTGCAATCCCGAGACAGTATCGACCGACTTTGACACCTCGGATCGCCTGTACTTTGAGCCGCTGACCTTTGAAGATGTGATGGATGTGGTTGAGGCAGAAAATCCGGAAGGCGTGCTGGTGACTCTCGGTGGTCAGACACCCCTGAAGCTTGCCCAACCCCTGCTTGCAGCCGGCGTGCCGATCATGGGCACGCAGCCCGAGGCTATCGACCTGGCGGAGGATCGCGAGCGCTTTGCTGCGCTTCTCGACGAGATGGGCATCGCCTATCCACCAGCAGGAGCAGCGTCAAGCAGGGAAGAGGCGCTGGTGGTAGCCTCGCGTCTCGGCTTTCCCCTGTTGGTGCGTCCGAGCTATGTGCTTGGCGGCCGCGGTATGGTCATCGCCTACGATAAAGCTACGCTTGAGGAATACATTCAAGAAGCCGCCCGTGTCACACCCGACCATCCTGTCTATCTCGACCATTTTCTGGAAAGTGCCGTTGAGGTTGATGTCGACGCGCTTTCAGATGGTGAGCAGGTGTATATCGGAGGCATCCTTGAGCATATCGAAGAAGCCGGTATCCACTCCGGTGATTCGAGTTGCTGTCTGCCTCCCTTCTCACTCTCGCAGGTAATAGTGGAAAACATACGCGACATCACGGTAAAGCTGGCGCTGGCTGTGGGCGTGCGTGGCTTGGTGAACGTTCAGTTTGCCATCAAGGATACGTTGGTTCACGTCATCGAAGTTAATCCCCGTGCAAGCCGTACAGTACCCTTTACCTCAAAGGCAACAGGAGTGCCTCTGGCAAAATGTGCCGCGCGTATCATGGCAGGCGAGAAGATTGCGAATATGAATCTTCCGCCTGATACCCGAGCGCTAAAACATTTCTTCGTCAAGGAAGCTGTCATGCCCTTCGGACGCTTCCCCGGCTCTGACATCATATTGGGTCCTGAGATGAAGTCCACCGGGGAGGTCATGGGAATAGGAGCCAACTACCCCATAGCCTACGCAAAGGCAGCCCTTTCCATTGACTACTCGCTTCCAATGGGCGGAACGGTATTCATCAGTGTATGTGATAAAGATAAGCGCTCGATAGCTTCGGTTGCCAACAATCTTGTGTACCTGGGCTTCAGCATCGTCTCTACAAGCGGTACCGCACGTACTCTGGCTGCCGCCGGTATCCCCGTGAGAGAGGTTGGCAAGATCAATGAGCCACATCCGAACATCGGAGATGAAATCGCCACAGGCAAGGTTCAGCTGATGATCAATACACCCTTTGGCAGAGAGACTCGCTCCGATGGGTTCATGTTGCGCACCGCCGCGGTACGCCACGGGATTTGCTACGCCACAACGCTCGCTGGCGCTAACGCCATTACACGGGCCATCGAGGTGGCACAGCGTGATGCTGGTGGCTCAGGAGAGCTGATGCCGATAGCCCTGCAGGATTTGGAACAATGGGAAGTGCTGTGATTGACCATGAAACAAAGTAACACGAAGTTACAAAGACCATGATGGGAGAAACATGACAGACACAACTATAGTCAGAGCTGATATTCGAATGCATACTCAATTAGTTGGCAATCTCTGGCAGCTTATTATTGAAGCGCCATCTCTTGCAAACAATGTTCAGCATGGGCAGTTTTTCCAACTCTATCTGGGTGAGAATACCGGTCACCTTCTACCGAGACCGCTTTCCGTCCATGCGGTTTATTCAACTGAACAAGAAGCTGCTGAGGGATTATCGTTTGTCTATCAGGTTGTCGGTAAGGGCACGTCATATCTCACTACACTGTGTGAAGGTGCAAAGATTGACGTTCTTGGGCCTTTGGGAAAGGGTTGGAATGTACCCGTGCATTCAAAAAGCATACTGCTTGTTGGAGGCGGAGTAGGATGGGCGCCGCTTGCAATGCTCGCACGCGATATGGTTGAGAAAGGGTGCATGGTTCATGCGCTTATCGGTGCTCGAACCGCTGACTGCCTGAATGCGCTGGTGGAGGCACTTGAGCTTTGCCCCATGCCTGAAGGCTGCAGGGAAACAGACCCGTGTGACAGGCTTTTTTATCAACTTGCCACCGACGACGGATCGATGGGACACCACGGAATGAACACAGAGTTACTGAAAGAACTCCTTAACCAGTATGAAATTGACTACATGGCAGCCTGTGGGCCAGAACCCATGCTTAAGATCGTCGCAGCCCAGGCACTCGAGAAAAAAATCAAATGTGAGGTATCACTGGAGCGTCGTATGGCCTGTGGTATCGGAGCCTGTATTACCTGCACCGTAGAAACGACACAAGGCTTAAAGCGCGCCTGTGTTGACGGCCCTGTTTTTGATGCTAAGGAGGTCATCTGGTGAATCTGGAAGTAAGCATTGCAAGTCTGAGAATGAAAAACCCCTTTACGGTTGCCTCGGGTACCTTTGCGCCAGGTAAAGGGTATGCAGCGGTATGGAAAAGGGAGCTCAAATCAAACACAAGCTCCTATCCAGCCAGCTTTGATCCAGAAACCCCACTGTCAGTACTTGGCGCCATCACAACAAAAGGGGTCTCTTATGAACCGTGGGCAGGAAACAAGGGGATACGGGTAACAGAAACCAAAAGCGGCATTCTGAACTCAATTGGTCTGCAAAATCCAGGTGTTGAGGACTTTTGCGTAAACGATCTGGTCTGGCTCGCAAAGCAAAAGGTTCCGATTATCGCCAATGTGTGTGGGCACACCATTGCTGATTACGTTAAGGTTGTAGAGCGACTCGAGCAGGAAAAAGCCGTCGATGCCTACGAACTCAATGTATCCTGTCCTAATGTTGACTGTGGAGGAATGAGCTTCGGGACGAGTTCCGAGGCGGTTGCAGCGCTTACCGTAGCCTGTCGAGCGCTCACTAAGCGACCAATCATCGTTAAGCTCACTCCAAACGTTACCGATATAACTGAGATTGCGCGTGTTTGTGAAGCCAGTGGGGCTGACGCGCTGTCGCTTATCAACACAGTGGCAGGCATGGCAATTGATATCAACACACGCACTTCTGTTTTTGATCGAAAGGTGGCTGGTCTTTCTGGTCCGGCAATTAAACCCGTTGCCCTCTATGCGGTATACCGTGTATATAACACTGTTGCAATTCCCATAATAGGAATGGGAGGGATCTCCAGTGTCGAGGACATCGTAGAGTTTCTTCTGGCGGGGGCAACTGCCGTAGCTATTGGAACCCACAATTTTACCAACCCCCTGGCTGTCCTGCAGTTGCTGACAAACTTTACACAGTGGTGCGAAAATGAAGGCATCAGGAAGGTGTCTGATCTGACAGGAGCTCTGAAGTGAACAGTGTTCCTGTCAATCTGAGCGCAGCGAAGAATCTCAACGAAGACTCTCGACAAGATACTTCATTTCGTTCAGGATAACATAGACGTAAGAGCAACCTGGCAACACCTGGCAACACCTGGCAACGATTGGAGGACTGAAATGAATGTCGAGGAGAAGATCATCGTAGCTCTGGATTGCCGTGAAGACGAAGCGCAGTTATTGGCGCAACAGCTGCAGGGCAAAGCTGTATGGCTCAAGGTTGGAATGACTCTGTACTACTCGGCGGGCCCTTCGATCA
>Ga0209737_10001595_pt1 | contig 16158 bp, 16 predicted proteins | sample TergutCu122P3_FD_187284 | JGI IMG/M metagenome (GOLD analysis project Ga0209737, IMG submission 187284) | Cubitermes ugandensis P3 segment gut microbial communities from Kakamega Forest, Kenya - Cu122 P3 (SPAdes) (version 2) | ecosystem: Host-associated > Arthropoda: Insects > Digestive system...
CAGTTCCGGGATGTTTATAAAAATGGTAATTATTTTGCCAACAAATATTTAGTAGTGTATATAACAGAAAACAACTCAGAGAAAAACTATGGAGATAATTTCAATTATCTTGGAATTACAGTTTCAAAAAAAGTGGGCAACAGTGTGGTAAGACATCGGATAACCAGATTAATAAGGGAAAGTTACCGGCTACATGAAATGATGTTTAATAGTGGTTTAAATATCGTAGTCGTTGCCAGAGCCAGTGCACACTCAGCTTCATATAAAGAAATTGAAAAAGCATTTTTGCATTTAATGAAGTTGCATGGAGTATTAATTAAATAATTTTGACGAAGTCTGGCAATTTATTTCTACTAATAATGAGAAAAATATTAATTGCAGTAATTAAATTTTATCGAAAGTATATTTCTCCCATGAAAACGACAAGATGTCCTTATTATCCTACCTGTTCATCGTATGGATTGGAAGCAATTGAAAAGTACGGGGTACTAAAGGGAGGATTGTTGACAGTTTGGCGTATTTTGCGTTGTAACCCTTTTTCAAAGGGAGGATATGATCCAGTTCGGTAACATAACATCCGCGCCGCGGACGTATTGGAGGTTTAAATTTGTATATACTCTTAACCAAATATGATGGTGCATTTTTGGGACCTATTTCTAATATTCTTGGATATGTAATGAATGGTATTTTTAGTTTTTTGGAAGCCATCAGATTACCGAATACAGGAATGGCGATTATCCTATTCACCATTGTCATTTATTTATGTATGTTGCCGCTTACGATAAAGCAACAAAAGTTTTCCAAATTGTCAGCCAAGATGAATCCGGAGATTCAGGTCATCAGGGACAAGTATAAAGGAAAAAAAGATCAAGAGTCCATGCAGGCAATGAACAGTGAAACTCAGGCTGTATATGCCAAGTATGGTGTCTCACAGATGGGAACCTGTGTCCAGCTCTTAATCCAAATGCCGATTTTGTTTGCCCTTTACCGGGTTATCAACAATATGCCGGCTTATGTAAATACGATTAAAGAAGCTTTTTTCCCTCTGGTTACAAAACTGATAAATGAACCAAACAGTTCCGAATTTCTCCAGGACCGGGACAACTTCCGAAATACCGCCATGATTAACATGAATAGGACTTTCGGAAGCGAAGAATATGCTGCCGCCGCCGGAAATCCTGCCAGTGAGGTCGTCCAAAATGCTTATATTGACATCCTAAACAAGGCAACAACTTTGGAATTTAGTATGATTGCGGAAAAATACCCGCATCTTGCTCAAGATGTCAGTAATACTGCTGCTTTGCTGGACAGATACAACAATTTTCTCGGGATAAATATTGGCAACGCACCGTCATATATGGCGACACAGGCATGGAATGGTGGAACCAACATTGCCTTTTTTGCCTTAATCGGTGCTTTTATTATTCCCATCCTTTCTGCAGTTACCCAGTGGGTCAATATCAAGCTGATGCCCCAACAGCCAACTACCGGCAATGACCAGGCAGGCCAGATGATGCAGACAATGAAAATGATGAATACTATGATGCCGCTGATGTCAGCGTTTTTCTGCTTTACATTACCGGCCGGTATGGGTCTTTATTGGGTAGCCGGTTCAGTGGTCAGAAGTATTCAGCAGGTGATTATCAACCGTCACATCGACAAAATGGATCTTGATGAACTGATTAAGAAGAACGTTGAAAAACGGAAAAAGAAAATGGAAAAACTGGGTATTGATCCAAATAAGGTTAATACTTATGCTTCGATGAATACCAGAACTGCCGGAACTTCGACAGGTAGTACATCAAGCAGCATAACGAAAAACGCAAAAAATGTAGGGAGGGGGCTTACCCCCGCCGCACCTGATTTATCAAAACAAGGTTCGGTAAATACAACTGAAAGTACAGTCGCAAAAACAAATTTCAAACCTGGCAGTCTTGCTTCCAAAGCAAATATGGTCAGGGATTATAACGAACGGAACAATAAAAATAGTAAAGGGAAGGTGTAATATGGATTATATTGAAGTAACAGCAAAAACATTGGATGATGCAATTACCGAAGCTTGCCAAAAACTAGAGATTACAAGTGATAAATTGGATTATGTTATTGTAGAAGAAGGCTCGCAAGGTTTTCTCGGATTGGGTTCAAAACAAGCCACGATTAAAGCAAAGGTTAAAAACTCGATAGTTGATAGCGTTGTGGTGTTTTTGGAAAGCATATTTAATGCCATGAATATGGCGGTTACAATGGATGTTGATTATGATGAGAAAGAGCGCAACTTAAATATCAACTTAAGTGGCGGGGAAATGGGTGTTTTGATTGGTAAGCGGGGACAGACACTGGATTCTTTGCAATATCTGGCTTCACTGGTGGTAAATAAAGAAAGCAGTGAATACATCCGCGTTAAGGTTGATACTGAAGACTATCGTAAAAGAAGAAAAGAAACCTTGGAAAGCTTGGCAAGAAATATTGCTTTTAAAGTAAAAAGGCAAAGGCGCCCAATTTCCCTTGAACCTATGAATCCTTACGAACGAAGGGTTATCCACTCAGTTTTGCAAAGCGACAAATTCGTTACTACTTATAGTGAAGGCGAAGAACCATTCCGCCGGATAGTTGTTACATTACGCAAATAGTAGGGCGGGTGCTTGCCCCCGCCGTTTGTGGATTAAAATATGAATCTTTACGATACAATCGTTGCCCCTGCCACAGCGATGACCAATTCCGGAATCGGAATCATCCGCATTAGTGGCGAAAACGCAATTAAGCTTACATCAAATCTCTTTCCCGACATAATGAAAATGAAAAGCCATACAATCCGTTATGGCTTTTTATTCGATGGTGGGGATATCATCGACGAAGTAATGGTATCACTGATGAAAGCACCGTTTAGTTACACCCGTGAAGATGTTGTTGAGATTAATTGCCACGGTGGTGTGCGGGTGATAAACCATATCCTCGATTGTCTGGTAAAAAACGGCGCCCGTCTTGCCGAACCCGGTGAATTTACCAAGCGGGCTTTCTTAAATGGCAGGATAGATCTGTCAAAAGCCGAAGCCGTGATGGATATCATCAGTGCAAAAAATGATTTTGCCTTAAAAACATCAGTTAAGCAGTTAAGAGGTGAGGTATTCCAGGCAGTTAAATTTTTGCGCGAGGAAATACTTTATCAAATTGCATACATTGAAGCTGCAATTGATGACCCGGAGCATTATGACCTTGAAGGTTATGATAATGTATTAGGGGCAAAAATAGATACGATAGTTAATGAGTTAAATAGATTACTTAAGTCCGCCGACCAAGGTAAAGTCTTAAAAGAAGGAATCAATACGGTCATTGTTGGCAAACCCAATGTCGGAAAATCTTCGTTACTTAATCTATTAGTAGGTGAGGAGCGGGCGATAGTTACCGATATTGCCGGGACGACACGTGATATAATTTCAGAATCGGTAGTTATGGATGGATTTATGCTCAATATCATTGATACAGCAGGGATTCGCCAAACTGACGATACGATTGAAAAAATTGGGGTTGAACGGACACTTAAATATTTGGATGAAGCCGATTTAGTGATTTTCGTACTGGATGCAGTAACAGGTATCGATGAAGATGACCAGCGGATAATTGATTTATTAGTCAATGGAGTGGTAAAAAAAGTAATAACCTTGCTCAACAAGGTTGACATTACTTGCAATATCAACGATTCAAAGCTCGTGGAAATTGTGAATACCATTTATCCACATGTTGATAACTCTGGGGAAATAATCAAAACCTCCTTCAAAACCGGCACTGGAATCAACGAACTCAAATCTACCATCCGCGAAATGTTTATCAGCGGTGAAATTGATAATGAAAACGAAATCTATATCACCAGCCAGCGCCATAAGGAAGCACTTCATAAAGCACTGGAAAGCATGGTTCAAGTCAAGAAAAGCATTAAGAAAAAAATGGCAGAAGACTTTTTAACGATAGATATGATGAGCGCATATACCGAGCTAGGAAAAATAATCGGCGAACAAGTCGACGATGACTTAGTGAATGAAATTTTTAGCAAATTTTGTATCGGAAAGTAGGGCGGGGGCTTGCCCCCGCCGAACAGCGGAACAGCAACATGAACCAAAAAACTGACATCTGTGTCATAGGAGCCGGCCATGCCGGATGCGAAGCAGCCCTTGCCACCGCCAGGTTAGGGTTTAAAACAATTGTTTTTACCGTCAGTGTTGACAGTATCGCCTTAATGCCATGCAATCCCAACATCGGCGGAACCTCAAAAGGTCATTTAGTCCGCGAAATCGATGCCCTCGGTGGGGAAATGGGCAAAAATATCGACAAAACATTTATCCAATCAAAAATGCTTAATCTTTCGAAAGGTCCTGCCGTCCATTCGCTCCGGGCACAAGCCGATAAATCCGCCTACAGCCAGTCAATGCGGGAAATCCTCGAAAACCAAGAAAACATCATCATCAAGCAAGGTGAAATTATAGATATTTTAACAGAGAATAATAAAGTAACCGGGGTGAAAACTTTCACAGGAAATATCTATGAATGCCGGGCAGTTATTATTTGCACCGGCACATATCTCAATGCCCGCTGCCTTGTCGGTGAGTCGATAACTAATACCGGACCGAACGGTTTAAAAGCAGCGAATCATTTGACAGAAGCTTTAGAAAAAATGGGAATTAGATTTCGCCGTTTTAAGACCGGAACCCCGGCGAGGATTGACAAGCGTAGTCTAGATTTTTCAAAGATGGTACCACAACCTGGTGATGAAAGAATTGTCCCCTTTTCATTTAGTACAGACCCGGCTTCGATTCAAAAAGAGCAAGTTCCTTGTTATCTTACTTATACGAATGAAGAAACTCATGAAATAATCCGAAAAAACCTTGACCGCTCGCCAATGTATTCCGGTTTGATTGAAGGAACCGGCACACGTTACTGTCCTTCGATAGAGGACAAAATTGTAAAGTTTTCCGATAAAGACCGGCATCAGGTTTTTCTTGAGCCGGAAGGTCTTTATACTAACGAGATGTATGTCAGCGGAATGTCATCATCGATGCCGGAGGATGTTCAGCTGCTTATGTATCGTTCAGTTCCGGGTATGGAGAATTGCGAAATTGTCCGCAATGCTTATGCGATTGAATATGATTGTATTGATCCGACTCACTTAAATGCGACTTTACGGTTCAAAGAAATAGTGGGTCTTTATAGTGCTGGACAGATAAATGGCAGCAGTGGTTATGAGGAAGCGGCCGCACAGGGTTTAATTGCCGGGATTAATGCGGCTTTGTTTCTCCAAGGAAAAGAGGAGTTAATTATTGACCGCTCGGAAGCATATATTGGGGTTCTGATTGATGATTTGGTGACAAAGGAAAACGTGGAACCTTACCGGATGATGACGTCACGGGCGGAGTATCGGTTATTACTTCGTCAAGATAATGCTGACTTACGTTTAGGTGAAAAAGGTTATCGGGTTGGGTTAAGGTCCGCTTTAGAATTTGAAGCTCTTGAGGAAAAGAAAAAAAGGATCTCGGCAGAAGTAAAGAGATTGAAGGAGACGCGGGTGAGTGTCGGTGATGAAGTGCAGGATTTATTGGTTCGGCATGGAACATCATCGTTAAAGTCGGCTGCCAGTTTGGCTGAACTGTTGTCCCGGCCGGAGTTAAACTATAAGGCGCTTGAGGTTTTGGATAAGAATAGATTAGGTTTGGCTGAGGATGTAGTAGTTCAGGTGGAGATTGAGATAAAGTATGAAGGGTATATAGAGAGGCAGTTACGACAGGTAAATCAATTCAAGAAGATGGAAAACCGAAAGATTCCGACGGATCTCGATTACGATAAAATATCAAACCTACGTTTAGAAGCTAGACAAAAATTAAAATTATATCGCCCATTATCAATCGGGCAAGCATCACGAATCTCCGGGGTTTCACCGGCGGATATCGCGGTGTTGTTAGTGTTTTTGGAGCAGTGGCGCTAATGTAGGGCGGGGGCTTGCCCCCGCCGAAGTCAAGTTGAAGATTAAATGAAAACCAATTTACCAATAAGAAAACACACACGTTTAAAAGAATACAATTATAGCCAAAACGGATACTATTATATAACGATATGCACACATAACAATAACCCGATACTATCACGAATTGTAGTAGGGCGGGGGCTTGCCCCCGCCGAAGTCGAACTTACAGCAATAGGCAATATAGTTAAGGAGCAGTTGTTAAACACTTCAAATCGATATATATCTGTAAGCATAGATAAATTTGTTATTATGCCAACACATATACATGCCATTATTGTTTTAGATGATACGGCGGGGGCAAGCCCCCGCCCTACATTAATGGATGTAATCCGTGTTTTTAAGTCCATGTCAACGAGATTATGCAATCAAAATGATAATGTTGAAGGGAGGAAAATTTGGCAAACATCGTTTTATGATGAGGTTATAAGAAATGAGCAAATGTATCAAGCAATATGGCGGTATATAGACGAAAACCCTATTAAATGGGTGGAAGATGAATATTACATAGAGGAGTAAGATGGGGGCTTACCCCCCTTCATGATTGTGGCTAAAATCAAACCCATAATGTAGGGCGGGGGCTTGCCCCCGCCGAATACTACTCACAAAGGCCGCTTCCCCGGCAAACCGGCACGGCGTGGATACTTCTCGGGAGTCACAGATATTTTTTTCACTCCGATAAGAGAACGGGTTATATCGGAATTAGGTAATTCGAAAGCCAATCGTTTGTCTAACTGACCACCAAGTAAGGAAATACAATTTTGGGCATCTGTTATTTCGGCGGGGGCAAGCCCCCGCCCTACTTTATACGCGATAAACAACCCATCGGGTTTTACAAAGGGTAGACAATACTCGGTTAAGGTTGAAAGATTGGCGACGGCACGTGAAACACATAAGTCGTATTTTTCACGATGAGATGAATTTTTAGCCAAGTCCTCGGCTCGCCCATGAATGGGAATAATATTAGAAAGCTTGAGTTTATCTATGACATTTTCGAGAAAGGAAATACGTTTGTTTAATGAATCCACCAAGGTGATTTTCAAGTGAGGAAAGACAATTTTAAGGGGGATACCGGGGAAACCCGCTCCGGTACCAATATCAATGATATGGATGTCACCAAACAAATCTATACCATATGTACAAAGGGATAAGCTGTCAATAAAGTGCTTTTTATATACATCAACCCGTTCGGTGACAGATGTGAGATTGAATTTTTCGTTTTCCGAAACGAGTATATTATAAAACAAATCAAATTTATCAATCTGATCAGCATCGAGTTTCAACCCATAAGCATTGAGGTCTTGAAGGAAAATATCATTGGTATTCATGTTTGATATAATACACGATCTTAACGTGATTTACAATAACCTTAGATTTCATTCCGATTCCACATTTAACTCTTTTCTTTATGACGAAATTGGTATATTATAATTAGTAGGAACGTTTGAGGTGGAATTAAGGATGACTACAAATGTAAATGAAGCTCTATCTGCAATCCAAGAAAGTTTTTTAATTGAAAGCAAAGAGTTAAAGTCAAAATTGCAAAGCAATATTCTAAGTATAAAAGAGCTGGAGTATTACATAAGGCAATTCGAAGCGCCGGATGAAGACGAAGATTCAAATATGTTTTCACCGCATAAACCTTTAAAAAAGGCAAGCTTAGATTCCAGGAGTGAAGAAGAATTAAACCGCAAAAAAGAAAAACTGGAATTGGAAAATCTTAAGCTTTCAAATGAAATAGATATTCTTGATGAACGGATAAAAACGATTAGTGAAGTAATATCGGTCGATCCCTTTTTAAATCGCTTTGTTTTTTTGGATATGCAGGAAAACGAGAGGCAAAGAATAGCCCGCGATTTACATGATTCATCCTTACAAAATTTGACCCACTTGATTCACGCAATTGAATTGAGCACTCTGTACATAGATACAGATCCGCAACAGGCAAAGCTGGAGTTAAAAGATATTGCTCTTAAGATTAATAACATAATTAAAGAGATGCGGGAAACTATTTATGATTTGAGGCCAATGGAATTTGATGATTTAGGGTTTCGGGGAGCAATCCAAAACATGATTGATAAGCAGCAAAAGGGAACAGATATTTTTATCAATCTGGAATTAGATGATGATATAAAAATAAAAAACAACTTAATTTCTTCAAATATTTATAGGATTATCCGGGAATGTATAGCAAACGCCATAAAACATTCGGAAGCTAAAGAGATAAAAATAAAGCTATACGAAAAAGGAAACTTGTTTCATGTGGATATTGAGGATGATGGAGTCGGGTTTGAATCAGTCAAAAATGGGGATGCCAATCATTTCGGCTTGCAAATATTGGAAGAAAGAGTTCAACTTTTGAAGGGGGAGTTGAAGATTATTTCATCTAATGATAAGGGAACGGATATCAGAATTTGTATTCCAACCGATAGCATAGACGCTTTACAAAGATAGGGAATCGGGGAAGAAAGAGGGTAAAATGAGTATTAAAATCGTATTGGCTGATGACCATGTATTAATAAGAGAAGGTATTAGAAAGCTTTTGGAGTTTGATGGCAGTATGGAGGTAGTCGCAGAAGCTGGTGATGGGGTAGAGTGCCTTGAGGTGCTTAAGGCTGTAAAAACAGATGTTTTACTACTGGATATAAATATGCCAAAGATAAACGGTATTGACGTATTGGATGAATTGAAGACTAAAAAATCCGCCGTAAAAGTTTTGATGTTAACCGTACATAATGAGGTTGAGTACTTAGTAAAAGCTGTTGATATAGGTGCGGATGGATACATATTAAAGGATGCAGGATTTGTTGAACTTAAGAAAGCAATTAATACATTAGTAGAAGGTGGGACTTATGTTCAATCAAACTTGATTCCGGCCTTAAACTCAAGATTAATCAAGCGCGATATTGACAAAGAGAAGTTGGCACAACTAACCAAGCGCGAAATGGAAATATTATCTCAAATCGCCGGTGGTTTGTTCAATAAAGAAATAGGAAATAATTTGAACATCAGTGAACGAACGGTCAAAAACCACATATCAAGTATTTTCAAAAAAATCGAGGTATCTGATCGAACCCAGGCAGCAGTATTTGCCATAAAAAACAACGTAGTAAAACTATTTTGACGCATTGTAGGGCGGGGGCTTGCCCCCGCCGATGTAAAACCAAATCTAGTTTCACGTGAAACAGACAAGCCATACACAAGATAATGTTTCACGTGAAACATAAAAGCCCCAGATATAGTATTTGATTCGTGAAACATTAGGAAAACGTGAAACATTAAAGACAGAAAGGTAAATTTAAATGGGAAGAATTATAGCAGTAACAAATCAAAAAGGCGGAGTTGGCAAGACGACCACATCGATAAATCTATCAGCCGCTTTAGCCGATAAAAATAAAAAAGTTTTAGTCGTTGACACCGATCCTCAGGGAAATACAACTAGTGGCTTTGGAATTGACAAAAATTCACTGGAGTACACTATTTATGAGCTTCTTCTAGGAGATTGTTCTATAAATGAGTGCATCATCAAAAATATTATTCCCGGGGTTTCTATTATTCCATCCAATGTCAATTTGGCGGCAGCGGAAATCGAATTAATCGGAATTGACAAAAAAGAGTTTATTCTCAGAAATGAGATAGAATGGGTAAGTGATCAATATGATTATGTGATAATTGATTGTCCTCCCGCCCTTAGTTTACTGACCATCAATGCCATGACGACTGCCCATACGGTTTTGGTTCCAATACAATGTGAATATTATGCGCTGGAAGGATTAAGCCAGCTCATCCATACGGTAAATCTAGTAAAAGAAAGATTAAACCCCGAGCTAGATATGGAGGGTGTCGTATTTACGATGTTTGACTCGCGAACAAATCTTTCTTCGCAAGTGGTCGAAAATGTAAAAAATCATCTCAATCAAAGGGTTTATGACACAGTAATTCCTAGGAACATCAGGCTTGCCGAAGCACCAAGCTACGGGATGCCTATAAATAAATACGACCCAAAGTCCGCCGGAGCGGAAGCGTACATGTTACTGGCAGATGAAGTAATCAACAGAAAGGATAGTTGAGGATATGGCAGCAAGAGGATTAGGAAAGGGATTGGATTCATTGATTCCGAGTACCGAAACACAAAAGAAGACAAATGATTCAAAGAACGTGAGTCAAAAAGGAGGCGAGACACTGGTAAGTATTATCAAGGTTGAACCTAACCGTGATCAGCCGAGGAAAAATTTTGACGAAGACACATTGGAAGAATTAGCGGATTCGATTAAGCAGTTTGGACTACTCCAACCAATTCTAGTACAAGACCGAAATACTTATTATGAGATTATTGCAGGTGAACGGCGGTGGCGGGCAGCAAAAAAAGCTGGCTTAAAAGAGATACCGGTAATTATTAAGAATTATACCGACCAGGAAATTGTTGAGATATCACTAATTGAAAATATTCAACGTGAGGATTTGAATCCGATAGAAGAAGCCCAGGCTTTTAAGCGATTATTGACGGAATTTAATCTTAAACAGGATGAAATTGCGGAGCGTGTTTCGAAAAGCCGGACAGCAGTTACAAATTCCATCCGTTTACTTAAGTTGTGTGATGAAGTGCAACAAATGATTATTACGGAAATGATTACAACAGGTCATGCCCGAGCATTGATTACCATTGAGGATGCCGAACATCAGTTTGCGCTGGCTCAAAAGATATTTGATGAAAAACTAAGCGTCCGCGATGTTGAGAAGCTGGTCAAAAATTGGGGTAAAACAGCGCCAGACAAAGCATTAGATAAAAATGAACCAGGTAGCTTAGATGTGATTTATCAAGATATGGCAGAAAGGTTGAAAGCAGTTTTAGGAACAAAAGTTTCTATTCAATCTAAAGGTGAAGGAGCCGGTAAAATAGAGATAGAGTTTTACAATCATGATGATTTTGACAGAATAATAGAGAAGCTTAGTTAGACACACAGGAGAGACAAAAATGGAAAGCAATTTTTTAAAAAACGTCGGATTAGGAAACTTGGACATTGGTATTGTATTGGTTGTTGTTTTAGCATTAGTCATTTGCTTAATGATAATGATGATAATTCTACTGATAAAGTTTTCAAAGTTGAGCAAAAAGTATCAACAGTTTATGCAAGGAAATACGGCACGCTCCTTGGAATCAGATATAGTCAGACTTTATGAAGATACGAAATATGTAAAACTAGCAGTCGAAAAAAACCGCAAAGATGTAACTGTTTTGTTTGATAAAGTATCACACGCTTTCCAAAAAGCCGGTTTGGTTAAATATGATGCTTTTAGCCAGATGGGAGGAAACCTGAGCTTTAGTTTGGCTTTATTGGATGAAAAAAACAATGGATACGTAATAAATTCCATGCACAGTACAGAAGGATGTTATACTTATACCAAGGAAATTATTAACGGTGTCAGCGCGATTCACTTGGGAGATGAAGAAAAAAAAGCATTAGATATTGCGTTGGAAAGTTATATCGGATAAAGGGGATCTGTTTCAGCTATTGATGTTGAGTCCACCTATAAGGGATATGGATGTGTAAATGAGATTATGTAAAATTGATGAGTTGGAAGAAGGTCAAGCGTTATCCCGGGCGGTATTTAGTTATGATTATCAAATACTATTGGCCGAAGGAACTGTTTTAACCGAAGACTATATTGGAAAGTTGAAAAATCTCGGCATTACCGAATTATATATTTGCGATGAAAACTATCGTAATATCGAGGCAGTATCGGTCATGAAGCAGGAAATGGAGGAGCTAATTCATAAGAATGTCCGTAACATTCTTGAAAAACATACCTACGCCCGCAACAAAGAATTGCAAAAACTAAGCGAAACAGCCGAAGAAATAGTTATAAATATATTAAAGGAAAAAGAAGTAGTTGACCGCGTTTATGATATCAGGGAACGCAGCTCGGATTTGTATGAACACTCTATTTCGACTTGCAGCTTGGCGACACTGGTGGCCCTAAAACTGGGGATGGAAACAGAGAAAATACATGATATAAGTGTTGCTTGTCTGCTTCATGATATTGGACTACGTTACTTGGATTTTGAATATATCGGCCGGAAAGCAGAAAATTTTAACAATGTTGAAACGGTTGAATATTATAAGCACCCTATTTATGGCTATACATCCGTAAAGGAAGAGTCTTGGATAAGTGAGTTAAGTAAAACTATTATTTTACATCATCATGAAAAAATTGACGGCTCAGGTTTTCCAATGAGGATAAAGGATATTCCCTTGGAAGCACGGATAGTTGCGACTTGTGATATGTTTGATGAAATGATTTGCGGTATTTGCCAGGAGAGGCTTAAGGTTTACGAGGCAATTGAAAACTTAAAAGTTTACTGTGGTATAAAATATGATTATAAAGTAGTCAGCACAATGCTGGAGTTTCTTGCAGTTTACCCGGTTGGCAGCATCGTTGTCACCAATGATAATGAGACAGGTATTGTTATCCGGCAGAACAAAGGTTTTTCTGATCGGCCGGTATTAAAAATAATTAAGAATAAAGATGGAAATCCGCTAAATGAAAATAAAATCGTAGATATGATAAAGATGAAAACAGTTTTTATTGATAAAGTTGTTGAATAGTTGACAAAACAAAAATTTGATTGTAGATTATACAAATATGCGAATAGCGTCTATTAAATAAAGAGGAAAATATGCTTGACATAAAATTAATCAGGGAAAATCCTGAGCTTGTAAAAGAAAATATCCGCAAGAAATTTCAAGACCATAAGCTTCATCTTGTTGATGAAGTTATTGAACTTGACCTAATCAACCGAAATACAAAGCAGGAAGCTGATGACTTACGGGCGAATCGTAACAAAGTAGCCAAAGAAATCGGCAACTTGATGGCACAGGGGAAAAAGGATGAAGCAGAAGTAAAAAAAGCAGAAGTTACTACAAATGCCAATCGCTTAAAAGAGCTGGAGGAAAAAGAAGTCGAGCTGGAAGAAAAAATTACCCAAATTATGATGACGATTCCTAATATTATTGCCGATGATGTACCAATAGGGCGTGATGACAGCGAAAACGTTGAAGTAAAAGTATATGGTAATCCCACGAAACCGGATTTTGATATTCCTTATCATGCGGAAATAATGGAAAGTTTTGCAGGGATTGATATGGAGAGTGCCAGAAAAGTCGCCGGTAACGGGTTTTACTATTTGGTAGGTGATATTGCCAGACTTCATTCTGCTGTCATCACCTATGCCCGTGACTTCATGATTGACCGGGGATTTACCTACTGCATCCCACCTTTTATGATTCGTTCAAACGTCGTGACCGGAGTGATGAGTTTTGCGGAAATGGACGCAATGATGTACAAGATTGAGGGCGAGGATTTGTACCTAATCGGCACATCTGAGCACTCGATGATAGGTAAATTCATTGACAGTATTATTAGCGAAGACAAATTACCCCAGACTTTGACCAGTTATTCACCCTGTTTCCGTAAAGAAAAAGGAGCACACGGTTTGGAAGAGCGGGGAGTTTACCGTGTCCATCAGTTTGAAAAACAAGAAATGATAGTGGTCTGCAAACCGGAAGATTCTCCATATTGGTTTGAAAAAATGTGGCAAAATACGGTAGATTTGTTTTGCACCTTAGATATACCAATACGGACTTTGGAGTGTTGCTCCGGCGACTTAGCTGACCTAAAAATAAAATCATACGATGTTGAAGCTTGGTCCCCACGTCAGCAGAAATACTTTGAAGCCGGTAGCTGTTCAAATCTCGGTGATGCCCAGGCACGAAGATTAAAAATTCGCGTAAATGGTGAGAACGGAAAGTACTTTGCCCATACATTAAACAATACAGTAGTTGCACCACCACGGATGTTGATATCTTTTCTTGAAAATAACTTGCAAGCAGATGGTTCAGTCCGGATCCCTGCTGCTTTAAGTCCGTATATGGGTGAAAAAAAGATTTTAATACCAAATAACAGTCAGTAAGGAGGTGAAAGCCTTGCATAAATATATGCGCGCTATCGGTTTTAGCAAATTAATTGACCGAAATGAAATTAAACAGTTATTAACCGATATAGTCATGCAGTCAACGTCATGTGCTTATACAATGAACTCCGATAATGTAGTTTTGGCTGAGTTTACCAAGGACTACGCCGACAATATTGGCGTTGCTGTTTGCGGTGAATTTGATAGCGAGGATAAATTTATCTATGAATATTTTTATCCTTACATGCGTGGCTCCTCAATCTCTACCGGCGAGGATGTTTCGGTCGAGCGCCATGCTTCCCAGGAATCATATGCTGGAGTATGCGATGATATCCGGGTTGGTGTTTCATTGATTTTTTACCTTCAAAATATGATAACATATGTAAAATTTAAAAGTGCCGGAAAATTACCGGTCCGAAATACGACCCTGACCTTGTCCGGATTGTCTATCGAAGGAACGATATTATTTCCTATTATTAAAAATGACCATGACCGGCGTCGGATAAACCGCGCCAATATGAACCGTAGCAATCTCATCCAAGCTGCCCGCCAAGGTGATGAAGAAGCCATTGAAAGCTTGACCCTTGAAGATATGGACACCTACACAACCATATCCAAACGGATCCACACCGAGGATGTTTTCAGCCTGGTTGATACTTTTTTCATGCCTTATGGCGTCGAGTGCGACCATTATTCGGTGATGGGAGAGATTTTGGATACCCGCTTAGTCCACAACAAACAAACCGGGGAAGGTGTTCATCAGTTGACGATTAGCTGTAACGATATAACCATCGATATCTGTATAAATGAAAACGATATTTTAGGTATACCGGAAGTAGGACGCCGTTTCAAAGGGGTCATTTGGGCACAAGGTTATATTAATTTCCCGGATTGAATAAAACGCGCCAAAAATCGTAAGTCTCCGTAGCTCAGTGGATAGAGCACTCGCCTCCTAAGCGAGGGGTCGGACGTTCAAATCGTCTCGGGGACGTTGGAGCCAGTGAAACCAAGGGTTTCGGTAAATTCAATGAATCTATTACTTAACTTTTAACACATTTTTAACACATAAGTTTTCGATGTGTGCCATTCGATTAGCAATTGTGTCACCACTGGTGATACTAATAAGTTAGAATAATTACTTTACGAGTAATTTCGTAAAATTCGTAGTAGTATTTTTCGAAATTTTGGTGTATACTACGCTCAAGGAGGTTTTTCATATGCCAAATATTAAACCAATATCGGAACTTAGAAACTATGGAGCAGTATTACGTGATGTTGCTGTTGGTGCGCCGGTTTTTCTTACTAAAAATGGACATGGAAGATATGCGGTCATTGATATAGATGAATATCGTGAGTTTGAGAAAATAACAGCTTGGCAACGATTAAAGTCCGAATTAAACAAGGGTTTTGAATCCGGGGAAAAAGACGGTTGGATTGATTCCGATGACGTTCGTTCAAGACTAGAGGAGCGGTATCGTGTTTGAGATAAAATATTCACCAGAAGCGTCCAATGATTTAGATAGAATTGGTGATTACATCAGTAAAGACTTGCAGAATCCGACCGCTGCACTTAATACGGTTAATGCAATTCAAGACCGGATTGATAAGCTGAAAAAATTTCCAAATACCGGAACGTTATTATCGTCAATTTATGAAGATATAGATTTAGATGATTACCGTTTTGTCATTTGTCTTAACTATCTTGCTTTTTATCGAGTGGTTGGGAAGAAAGTATTTATTGACCGGATATTCCATGAAAAGCAAGACTATATTAGCATATTATTGGGAAGCAAGTCTTAAGCCACATATTTATGAGGGTTATCTTCTAATTTATTTTTATTTCATTTATATAAAGCTTATCTTCGATATTAAAAATAGTTGCCTCACTAGCATGTGGATTATTAAACAAAATATCATCCATCGTAAAATATCTATACTCAAGTTCAACCCAATTAATATTTTGCCATCTTTCTCTTGTTAGTGGTAGTTGCCTTGCTCCGTCATTGCGGGCTTGACCCGCAATCTCAATTTATTCTCTCTTAATTTTTCTATACTTTCATTGAGTACCCTCCGCTCAAAATATGGTAGTGTCAAGTCTGACACTACATTTTTTAGTTCTTTTCCTTATATTTCCAAGGGTTTAAGCCATCTTTTGCAAATAAAAAACAATGACCTCCCT
>Ga0209737_10001596_pt1 | contig 16156 bp, 10 predicted proteins | sample TergutCu122P3_FD_187284 | JGI IMG/M metagenome (GOLD analysis project Ga0209737, IMG submission 187284) | Cubitermes ugandensis P3 segment gut microbial communities from Kakamega Forest, Kenya - Cu122 P3 (SPAdes) (version 2) | ecosystem: Host-associated > Arthropoda: Insects > Digestive system...
CGCTTACAATGGAGGGACTGCGAGAACCTGTGCAAGCCGATTGGCGTATTCTTGTTGCAGCAGGTATTGTGATGGTTTTGGCTTTGTGGTTTTCTAAAAAAGCGAGGAAAGTTACCGAAACGGAAGTAAATTTGTCAAGTCAAAATACAGGTGTTGAACAATTTGGCTCCATGCAATTGGCAAGGTCAATTGTAAGATTTTCAATCAAATTCGGTAAAACTATCGATAAAATAATGCCCAAATCGGCACTCGATTTTATTGACGGTAGGTTTAAACCGTTGGCTCCCACAAAAGAGGAGAAAGCATCTTTTGACTTTATTCGTGCTTCGGTAAATTTAACCATTGCCACTTTGTTAATCTCATTGGCGACATCATTAAAACTTCCATTATCAACCACATACGTAACATTTATGGTTGCAATGGGAACTTCATTGGCAGACAGAGCGTGGGGCAGGGAAAGTGCGGTATATAGAATTACAGGCGTTATTACCGTTATTGCAAGTTGGTTTCTTACGGCAGTGATTACATTTACAACGGCAGGACTTGTAGCACTTGCTTTAATGTTTGCAACAAAAGGTGGAAATTCCACAATAGCAATTGCTGTAGTTATTGGATTCGGAGCATTAGCCATAATCCGTCTACTGACAAGTAAAGAATTTAGCAGCAAAACAAAAGAAGTTGAAGGAGATATAGAAGAACTTACAGGAGAAAAGGCTGTGTATGAATATGCAAACAAAGGGATAAAAAAATCCATTACACAAACTAACGACATATATACAAGAACATTAGATGCATTATTTTCAGAAAATCGCCGTGAATTGAAACATCTTGCAGAAGAAGCAAATAAAATATATAAAAAGGCGAAAAACAAGCGCAAATTTGAAGTTCTTCCAAATTTGGAAAGCATCGGAGGCGATAATCCGAATTTAACCTTTCATTATATTCAAGTAGTTGATTATAATTACGAAGTATCAAAATCACTACTCCATATTACTAAAGAAAGTTTTGAGTATATTGACAATAACCACGAAGGATTTTCTCAAGACCAAATAAACGATTTAAAGTTGATTTTAGACACTGTTAATGCTATTTATACGGAATTTTTGGTTATGCTTGACACAAAGGATTACTCACTTTTTGAAGATTTAATGCGAAAACGGGAAGTTTTGAACGATGTATATTTCAGTTCAACAGAACGTCAGGTTAGGCGTGCCAAGGCAAATACAAGCAGAACGCGAAATACAATACTGTTTTTGTATATCATAAACGAAACCCGCACATTGATTCTTCAATCCCGCAATTTGATGAAATCGCAACGGAAATTGGCAATGACAAACGAATAGTATCGGATGGCGCAAAATAACTACACCACCTGTTTACAAAAACAATTTCATAACTGAGAGTATCAGTGCGGCGAGTAGTCCGCTAACAGGAATCGTTAATATCCAAGCAATTAACAGGTCTTTGGTAACTCCCCAACGCACGGCAGAGAGGCGTTTGGTTGCCCCAACACCGATAATTGCTCCGGTAATGGTGTGTGTAGTGCTTACCGGTATCTTCAAAATTTCGGTAAGATAAAGCGTTAATGCACCGGCAGTTTCGGCAACAACACCTTCTAAAGGAGTTACTTTTGTGATTCTTGTTCCCATCGTTTTAACAATCTTCCAACCGCCACACATTGTACCTAACGAGATTACCGTAAAACAGGAGAAAGCCACCCAATTAGGCAAATCGTTGATAGATTCAATTCCCATACCTAAACCAAGTGGATGCGCGGCAATAAGCGCAGCAGCAATTATACCCATTACTTTTTGGGAATCATTTAAGCCGTGCCCAATACTAAACAACGCAGAAGAAACCAATTGCAAACGCTTAAACCACGCGCTTGCCTTATGTGGATTAGCTTTAACACAAATATAATGAAGCAAATAAGATAATAACAATGCCATAATCATTCCAATAAAGGGGGCAAGAAAAATAAAAGAAGCGATTTTCAGGATTACGGAAGCACGGATTGCTGCAAAACCACTATTCATAATGGCTGCGCCGGCAAAACCTCCAATCAAAGTATGAGACGAAGAGGAGGGAATTCCCCACCACCATGTTAGCAAATTCCACGTTATGGCAGCAATAATACCCGAAAAAATTACCGGAAGGGTTATAAAATCTGCATACACTGTTTTGGAAACTGTATTGGCGATTCCAAATTCACCAATGATATATTTTGCAATGAAATAGGCAGCAAAGTTGAACATGGCAGCCCAAAGCACCGCCTGAAAAGGGGTAAGAACTTTAGTGGAAACAATAGTAGCAATTGAATTTGCCGCATCGTGAAATCCGTTAATAAAATCGAAAACAAGTGCTAAAACAATAATCGTAACTAAAAGAGCCATAAACTATGCGTATTTAACTATAATTGTTTTGATAATTTTTCCTACACCTTCGGTAGCATCAGTAGCTTTTTCAAGTTCGTGCAATATATCTTTCAATTTAACCACTTCTACAGCATCTTTCTCATTGGCAAACAGATTGCTGAGAAAATTCTCATAAATTTCGTCTGCTTGATTTTCAAGTTCGTGCAATTCGTTAACCAACAGGCTCATATTTTTTGCATTCTTCTTAATATTCGTTAATTCTGAAACTGCTTGGAGAACAATATCAGAGGCTTTGTCCACAATTTGGGCAAGCGCAAGGGCGCTTTCGGGTAAATGTTTCGGACGAAACAACACAATTTTCTTGGCGCAACTGTTGATAAAATCCATTACATCATCCAACACATTTGCCAAATCGTGAATATCTTCCCTGTCAAAAGGAGTTATAAAAGTGGAATTCAGTTCATCGAAAATCTTCACTAAAGTAGTGTCGCCTTTTTTCTCATATACTTTTATCTGTTTTGCAATTTCAACCACCTTTTCGTGCTCAATATTTTTCACACAATCAAGCAATAAAATGGCAGCTTCTGCCGATACTTCAGCCATTTGCCTAAGAAGAACACAAAACTTGGGTTCCTTTGGCATAAACAAGTTTAAAAACGAATTATTCATACTTTTTGTTTATTTTTTTGGCGGCGAAAGAATATTTTTTTTTTTACAAAAAGATGATTTTTTAAAAAAAAATCAAGACAATTCAAACTCCTCCTTAAATCTCGGAATTACAACATTTTGGAATCCTTTTTCAGCCAGTTGCTTGGCAAACGACTCCCGTGCAACATCTTCCCCGTGAATTACAAAAAACTTACGTACTTTTTCGGGGACTTGTGTGCTCAGATATTGTTGCAGTTCAAGATAATCTGCGTGTCCGGAATAAGATTGAATGTTTGCTAATTTTGCCCGCACCTTATATTTAACACCGAAAATGGAGACTTCTTTGTCGCCGCGCATAATTTTTGCCCCCAAAGTAGCGGGCGCACAGTAACCCACAGAAAGAACAGTTGTGCGCGGATTGTCAATATTATTCGCCAGATGGTGCTTTACCCGCCCCGCTTCCATCATCCCCGAAGCAGAAATAATAATGCAGGGGCGATTGTAGGTATTTAATCTCTTTGAATCCTCAATCGTTCTCACATAGTGCAAATTATCGAATCCAAACGGGTCGGGATTGGAAAGAATAAACTGCTGCATCTCTTCATTAAAACTTTCCGAATGTAACCTGAAAATACCAGTTGCCGAAACCGCCAACGGACTATCCACAAAAATATCAATAGAGGGCAGATTTCCGTTTGACTTTAAGCAATGTAGCGCATACACAATCTCTTGCGCTCTTCCAATGGCAAAAGCAGGGATAATGAGTTTCCCTTTTCTTTTGGCGCAGGCTTCAAGTACAATCAGCATCAATTCCTGCTCTGCGTTTTCCACCGATTCGTGCAGGCGATTACCATACGTTGACTCACACATAATGTAGTCGGCTGGTGGTAATGAGCAGGGGTCGGGCAGTATTCGTTTGTTGTAACGCCCCACATCAGCAGTATAGAGCAATGTTCTTGTTTCATTATTTTCCACAAACGAAATGTAAATGGAGGCACCGCCAAGAATATGCCCCGAATCGTAAAATTCAAAGGTTAAAGTGGGGGTAATTGAGAAAGGTGTTTGGTAGGGAACGGTAATAAAATGGCCCATGCAAGAAATCGCATCTTGCATCGTGTAAAGGGGTTCCACAGGGGGTAATTTCTGTAATGCGAGTTTTTTATTGAATTGCGCGGTATCTGCTTCCTGAATTTTTCCCGAATCCGGAAGCATTATCGCGCACAAATCGCGGGTTGCCGGAGTACAAAACACTTTCCCCTTAAATCCAATTTTGTGGATGTATGGAATTAGACCCGAATGGTCTATATGAGCGTGTGAGAGAAGTACAAAATCGATATCAGTCGGTTCAAAACCCAAATCGCGGTTCATGCCATCTGTTTCCAACCCCTTTCCTTGATACATACCGCAATCAATCAAAATTTTAAGGTTTTCATTGGTGGTTAACAAAAATTTACTTCCGGTAACCTCTCCGCCGGATGCGCCAATACATTGAATTTTCATATATTATTCTTTATCAAAAAGATGCAGTATATTTTTTTATCTATTTCGTAATTACCGCATCCATCCCAATCCCTTCAACAATCTCAAAGAAAAGTTTATCGGTATTGTAAATTTCCCGAACAATCTCAAATTTGTTACACAGCGTTTCCGATTTGATATAGTTTTCAAATCTGTAAAATGCTTCGTCGGTTTCGGGATGACTTTGCAGGGTAATGGAAATCGTATCTGTAACTTCCAAATCGCTATCTTTTCGGTAGTTTTGTATGCGGTTTACCAACTCGCGGGCATAGCCTTCCTCTTTCAATTCTTTGGTAATAGTAATATCCAACGCCACTGTTAATGCGCCTTGATTGGCAACCACCCAGCCCGGAATATCTTCGGCTATAATCTCTACATCAGAAAGAAGAATGTCTGCTTGTTCGCCGCCAATATCAAGAATAATGTGCTCCTCTTTTTCAATTTGAGCGATATCTTTTTGGGTAAACTCTGCCACTTTTGCGGCAATCGCTTTCATTATCTTTCCATATTTTGGTCCCAATGTCTTGAAATTGGGTTTAATCTTTTTAACCAAAATACCTTCGCTATCCTCTACAAACTGAATCTCTTTTACATTTACCTCGTGCAAAATAAGCGGTTTCACTTTTTCAATCTGCGCCACAAAGTTTGAGGTTTCCAACACCGGAATCATTATTTTTTGGAGCGGCTGACGAACGCGAATGTTCGATTTCTTACGCAAAGATAAAACCATTGAGCAGATTTGCTGCGCCAACTGCATTCTTTCTTCCAAAGGTTTGTCAATCAAAGTTTCATCCACTTTCGGAAAATCTGAAAGATGAATCGATTCCACCTTTTCTTTTTTGGTAACATTGTTCAAATCCAAAAAAAGTTTATCCATAAAAAAGGGCGCAATGGGCGATGCCAACTTGGCAATCGTAACCATACAAGTGTAAAGCGTTTGAAACGCAGAAATTTTATCTTCGCTGTAGTCGCCTTTCCAAAATCTTCTACGACAAAGTCTGACGTACCAATTACTCAAATATTCATCCACAAATTGCTGTATATCGCGACCTGCTTTGGTTGGCTCATAATCCGCATAATTGGCATCACAGTTTTTTATTAATGTATTGAGTTCCGACAAAATCCAACGGTCAATTTCTGGGCGGTTTTTTAGGGGGATTTCAGGCTCTTTGTATGCAAACTTGTCAATATTAGCATACAAAGCAAAGAAATTGTAGGTGTTGTAGAGCGTTCCGAAGAATTTGCGTTGCACTTCTTTAATCCCTTCTTCATCGAATTTTAGGTTATCCCAGGGCTGTGCGTTGGTAAGCATATACCAGCGGGTAGCGTCTGCTCCGTATTTTTCAATCGTATCAAACGGGTCTACAGCATTACCCAACCGTTTCGACATTTTATTGCCCTCTTTATCCAACACTAATCCGTTAGAAACCACTGTTTTAAACGCCACATTATCGAACAGCATCGTAGCGATGGCGTGTAGGGTAAAAAACCATCCGCGGGTTTGGTCAACACCCTCCGCGATAAAATCTGCGGGGAATTTTTTTTCAAAAAGTTCCTTATTTTCAAATGGATAGTGCCATTGGCAATAAGGCATTGCACCGCTGTCAAACCACACATCAATCAAATCCAACTCGCGCGTCATTTTTCTGCCGCTTTCTGAAACCAAAAAAATCTCATCCACATAAGGTCTGTGAATATCAATTTTTTCGTAGTTTTCTTTGCTGAAATCATTGGGCGTAAAATCTTTATAGGGATTTTCTTTCATGATTCCGGCGGCGATAGATTTTTCAATTTCGTTGTAAAGATGTTCGATGGAGCCTATGCAAATCTGCTCTTTTTTATCTTCGGTGGTCCAGATGGGAAGCGGCACACCCCAAAAACGAGAGCGCGACAGATTCCAGTCCACCAAATTTTCAAGCCAGTTTCCGAAACGTCCTGACCCTGTGGCGGCAGGCTTCCACAAAATCGTGTCGTTCAACTCCATCATCCGTTTTTTATAATCTGTCGTTTTCACAAACCAAGAATCCAATGGATAGTACAACACCGGTTTATCAGTGCGCCAGCAGTGGGGATAATTGTGCGTATATTTCTCAATTTTAAAGGCTTTGCCTTGTTGTTTCAGCCAAATTGCCAACTCTACATCTAACGTATCTTCATGTTTTTCATCCTCTTTTTCATAATCGGGTTTCACAAATCTTCCGGCAACGGTTTTATATAAATCAATATTAACACACTCATTTACAAACGTTTTATCCAAATCTTCGATACAGTAGAATTTTCCTGTTTTGTCCACCATAGGTTGTCTATTTCCCTGATTGTCAATCATAGCCAACGGGGGAACTCCGGCTTCCTGCGCCACACGTTTGTCATCGGCACCGAAAGTGGGGGCAATATGCACAATTCCCGTACCGTCGCTGGTGGTAACGTAATCGCCAACAATTACTCTAAAAGCCCCTTCGCCCGGATTTACGTAAGGTATAAGTTGTTCATATTCCATTCCCACCAATTTTTCGCCGGTGGTTTCCGCCAAAACTCTAAACGGAATATTCTTATCGCCCTGTTTGTATTCCTCAAATGGCAATTCTGCGTTTTTTTCAGGAAAAAAAGTGTGAAGCAGATTTTTAGCCAAAATCACTTGAATTTTATTTCCGGAGTAAGAATTATAGGTTTCTACTAACAGGTATTCAATCCTTTGTCCTACCGCTAATGCTGTATTGGAGGGCAACGTCCACGGGGTAGTAGTCCACGCCAAAACATAAAGATTTTCAGGAACAGGGCAGTCGGCAGGAAGATTAAAGGGGCAGGTTTTCAGGTTGGGTTGTTTGGTTTTCACTTTAAATTGCGCCACAACGGTAGTGTCTTTCACATCTTTATAACATCCGGGCAAGTTCAGTTCGTGCGAACTCAGTCCGGTTCCGGCAGCCGGGGAATAAGGTTGAATGGTATAACCTTTGTACAACAAACCTTTCTTGTATAATTCTGATAACAAATACCATACAGATTCAATATATTTGTTATCGAAAGTAATGTAGGGGTCGTTCAAATCCACCCAAAAACCCATTCTTTTGGTAATATCATCCCACAAATCCTTATATTTCATTACCTCTCTTCTGCAGGCAAGATTGTACTCTTCCACCGATATTTTTTTTCCAATATCCTCTTTTGTAATTCCCAAAGTTTTTTCTACGCCGAGTTCAATGGGAAGCCCGTGTGTATCCCAACCGCCTTTGCGTCCTACGTACTTTCCTTTCAGGGTTTGGTAGCGACAAAACAAATCCTTGATGGCGCGCGCCATAACGTGATGAATACCGGGCATACCGTTTGCGGAAGGAGGTCCTTCATAGAAAACATATTCCGGATTACCTTCGCGGGAGGTTAAACTTTTTTCAAAAATTTCATTTTTCTCCCAGTATTCCTTGATTTCTTTTCCAATAGTAGAGAGGTTAAGTCCTTTGTATTCAGTATATTTATTCATAGAAAGTGATGTTTTTTCAAGGCGCGAAAATAGGTAATTTTTTTTTACACATTTTTGCAACCTCTAAACATCCTTTTCCATCTAATTTTTCCTTCGCCGAAAGATTTATACTTATCTAAGGATAGCCAAACAAACCAAACTTTTCCGGACACGTGGTCTTCCGGAACAAACCCCCAAAAACGAGAATCTGAGGAATTATGGCGGTTATCGCCCATCATAAAATAGTAGTTTTGCGCGAAAGTATATTCGGTAGCGGGTTTGCCGTCAATCAATATTTGTCCGTTAATGAGTTGTAAATCGTGGAGTTCATAATTACGAATAATTTTTTCGTAAAGAACTATGGTAGAATCATTTAATTCAACAGTCGTGCCTTTTTGAGGGATAGTAATCGGTCCGAAATTATCTTTATTCCAAATGTACCTGCTATCATGAGGAAAAATGCTTAAATCTTGTTCTCCAATGTTTTCCACATTTTTTTCCACAATAAATCCCATTTTTTCAATTTTCTCTTTCTGAGCATTATTTAATGAATAATCGGTGGTAGTACTTGATATTTTCCACATATCATCCTCATTAATATTTAGCGCTTTTCTTTTTTTGGAGTTCATTCCAATGCCGTTGGTATCGGTAACGCTATAAATATATTGGATTCTAATAGGATTTTGCATCGGCTTGTCATCGATATATACTTGTGTATTAATAATTTCCAACTTATCCCCGGGTAATCCGATAGCTCTTTTTACAAAAAACTCTCGTTTATCAACCGGTCGGGCAGTTACGTGATATTCTTTTTTAACTACCTCCCTACCCTTTCCGACATAATAGGGGCCCGGATGTCTGGATGAGAAATAGTTAACACCTTCCATAGAATATTTATTCACTACTTTCATCAACTCTTTTCTCGGCGCATTGGGGTTGAGCATAGTTTCAAACTCTCTTACAATGGCGTAATAACTCTCTGCCTGTCGCTCCAACACCACGGTATCGCCATCGGGATAATTAAAAACTACTGCGTTTCCTCTTTCAACGTTATGAATCTTCGGAAAACGCAGATAAGGCAACTTTACCCATTCTACGTATGCCTTTGTGAATTTTGTGAGCGGAATAGAATGATGCACAAACGGTATTGCCAAAGGGGTGTTGGGAATTCGGGCACCGTAGGTTACTTTGTTCACTGCCAGATAATCGCCCACCATCAACGAACTCTCCATAGATGAGGTAGGTATGGTGTATAATTCAAACAGAAAACTGCGCAGGATATATGCGGCGGCTACCGCAAAAATCAGGGCATCCATCCAATCTCTTGCCGGACTTTTCTTAAATCTCGGAAGTTTTTCCAAACAGGTATAATTCTCTTTTTTCGAGATTCCCAACCATGTTAGATAGATAAAAAAAAAGAATGTACCGGGGATGAGATACAGGTAACTTGTTTTCCCGAACAATCTTATTGTTTTCCAAATCATTAAGAAAAACATAAAAAAGCCCAGAAAGGGGAAAAGGATGACAAATAGCCACCATTTAGGACGTGATAACAGTTCTAACCAGACCCAACAATTATAAATGGGGATGAGAGATTTCCAAGGTTTTTCTCCGGCTTTTTTAAATATTAACCATAATCCTAATTGAAAGCCGATTATTGAAATTATTGTTATTACAATCAACGAAATGGGGGTAAATGAGAGCATAGTTTTTGTTTTAAGTTCAAGTAACGAAAAAATTGCCCGAAAAGTATAATTAATCGTTCATTAAAACTTAAACTGCAATCTGCAGGTAAAAACACCCTCTTTCATAAGTTTTTGATAATTGGCAACGTTGTTTTTTCCATCAGCAGGCTCTGTATCAACAGGAATACTGTTATTAGTAGAATTGAACGGCTGCTCGTAAAAGCACATAAGTTGTAAGAATGAAGTAAATTTCAGCAACAAACCGCCACCCAAATAATGGTAGGGTAAATCTATTTTATTCTTAATCTCAATCCCTTTAAGTTGTGTGTTCGGATTTAAGTATGAATATTTAAGTACAAGAGCCATAGGCGTTTTATAAATATCTTGCACGTAATAAATATGTGCGCCCCAAAATTTACGAAGATAGTTAAAAGGAACAGCACCGAATTGCATAAGGTCTCCTTTGGGGGAACTGAATTTGGTTTTTGTAGAGGGTTGGGTTCCAAACAGCACCTCACCGCGCAGTTGAGTTTGACCACATTTGTGCCAAATGGATAATTGAGCATCCACTCCATAATATTGGCGGATATTCTTTTGAAAAGGTGGTACTTCATTGGCTACCCAAATATTAGTTCCATTATTCTCTTTTTGAACTTTATAAAGCACTGTATCTGTGTTTCTCACACTTCCATAATACATGGATGTTCCTATCCCGAAAGATATTTTTGACCATTTTTTATCATATTTAAGATGTCCGATAAAGTCAATTTTTCCATTATCGGGCACAGCTATACCATTTCCACAGAAAGCACCTGCATCTAATTTTAGTCCCGCCACTTTTGATTTTTTGGGTGCGGCAAGTGTAATCATAGCACCCAAGTCTTTCTCGTCAGGGAAAAGATTCTGGAACAACACCGTCATTTCCGGTGTTTCTCTACGGTGGGAGGGATACGAAATTTCATCGCCAAACGGGCGGTTGAAAATACCGGCAGTAACGGTTGCTATTTTTAGCCATGGTTCCGAAGCTTTAATATATGCCTCTTTTACCGAAACTCCTCTCTCGGAAATGTCTAACTGAAAAGAGGCTGAGCCAAACTGCTCTTCCCAACCCACGTTAACACGTCCGCGCCGAATACCAAAACGGATGAAATTCCCCGAATTGCCGTCTCTTTTATTGTCGTATGTTTCGGGTTTTCCCACTTTTGTGGTTGCAAACTCCTGTCCCACTTCAAATTGCCCTTGAAGATAGCCGGAAATTTTTAACTTTTGAAGTTTCTTAATTTGGATAAGGTTTTTTTCAACGTCCTCTTTAATTTTGGATATTTCTGCTTTAAGGCGAGTTGTGTCGGTTTGGGCAGAAAGAGGCTTAAAGGAGAAAAGCAGAAAAGCAGAAAAGCAGAAAAGCAGAAGAAAAATATACCTTAAACCCTTATTTTCAAAAGCACCCTTAGTAGCAGAAAAGCAGCAGAGGAGGAGGATAGGAGTAGATTTGATTTTATTTATCATATTTTTTATTTTGTCCACGAATTACACGAATTACACGAATTACACGAATTAATTATTCAATATTATTTTCAAAATAGCGTGGCGAATAAACATAAAATTTTAATATTTTCCCAAAAGCAATAAGAAAGCTTTGTATTTATTAGTCCACGAATTGCACGAATTACACGAATTTTATTCATCAATGTTTTCAAAATGAAATCATTTAATGATTTTGATTTTTCCGGATTAATTTCCAACGCAAAAAATCAATTCGTGTAATTCGTGTAATTCGTGTAATTCGTGTAATTCGTGTAATTCGTGGACATTTAAATAAAAAACTAAATTTGCAGCCGATTAATAACCCAAAAAAAATGTAAAAAACAAAAGAATAAATATTGAAAATTAAATAAATAACTGAGCTAACGCTCTTATTCTCAAAGAAGAGAAACCTAGGAAATTTCAAATCGTGAGTGAGAATAGATAGGTTTTAGTTCACGCAGTAGCGTGAATTGTTTTTTGACTTATTTACTCACACTGGTCACTCCTAGGTACCATCTTCTTTAAGTAAGCAAAAAAAAAGCAATTTCACGCTTTCTTTTTTGCCAAAAAGTTTAAGAGTTGTTGGTTATAATTCTTAAAAATATGGTAAAAGAATCTCGAAAGAAAAGATTGGAACACTCGCAAAAAGCAAAAGAAGATGAATTTTATACACTTTATGACGATATTAGTGCAGAGGTGTCAATGTACAAAGAACATTTACGGGGCAAACGCATTCTTTGTCCTTGCGATTGGGATGAAAGTTATAATGAAGAGATTGTTTTCAAAGAAGAAAATTTCATTATCAGCACACAACTTTTCAGCGACAACGGCACAATAAAACAGGTGGACATCAAACAATCAAAACAAAAAATTGAGAAGGATTTAAACCTTGTAAAATGTAATTTTGTAAAGTTCTTAGTGTCGCACGCCGATGATTATGGTATTAAATCCATCTCGGTAAGCGGTTTCAATCCTGCTACAAACGAGGGAATACGTTTTCAAGATATTGATTACAGGCATTATGATTTAGTAATTACTAATCCGCCTTTTAGTCAATTTCGGGAATTTATATTAACTCTCTTCAAAAATCAAATAGAATTTTTAGTCATTGGACCACAAAATGCTATTTCCTACAAAGATGTCTTTCCATTTATTAAAAGCAATCAAATGTGGCTTGGTTATCACTATCACTTAACTGGTTTAATACGTCCGGATGGGACAGTGCTACCCAAAAACGATAATTTGCCTCGTAGTTGCTGTTGGTTTACTAATCTTGATGTTTCTTATCGACGTGATAGAATGATACTTACAGAAGAATACAATCCTGATGAAAATCTAAAATATAAAGAGTATGGCGGCTTAATACCAATCTACGTTAAAGAAACTTTAAAAATTCCTAACAATTACGACAAGGAAATGGCTGTACCCATAACATTTTTACAAAAATATAATCCTAACCAGTTTGAAATTTTAGCATTGTGGGCAGGTTGTGAACCATACCTTGAAAATGGAAAAAGAACTTATGCAAGAATAATCATCAAAAAAATACAATAATTTATGAAAATTAAAGAGTTATACAAGAAAGTTAATGATGGTAAAATCATCAGCGACATTGAATTGCAACGCGAAATTGTTTATTCGCCGGAGAAACAGAAATTGGTTATCGACAGTATTGCAAGAGGTATCCCGCTTCCCGCGTTCTATTTCTGGAAAAATGAAGACGGAATTTTAGAGGTTTTAGATGGTAAACAAAGAATTGAAGCCATTAAGAAATTCTACCAAAATGATATAGATTATGATGGAAAAATTTGGAAAGAGTACGCTTTTGACCCTGAATTTCAGAAAACAATTAATGAAACTAAAATATCCGATATTGTTTGTAGTGGAACAGAGGAATTGAAACGTGAAATATTTAGACGTATAAACACTTTAGGTGTTCCGCTATCGAAATTTGAAGTGTTAAACGGACTTTATAACGGGGAATATTTACGAGGTGTAACTGCTTATGTAAAACAAGATATTGATATTCTGAGAGTTTTGGGCACAAATAATAGAGGCATAAATCAGTATTGGATTATTGAAAAGATTGTTGAACTGAATAATTATCAAAATATTGAGATTTATGTGAAAGATAATCAAAATAAATCGTTTGAAACCGACCAAAAACTGATAAGCAAACATATAAAATTTATTCGAGGAGTTTTTGATAAATACAATGAAAAGGAGATATATTTTCGTCTCTCAGTAAAATATCTAAAAGATTTCGCAGTGTGGAAAGAAAGCAAAGCAGAAATTAACGGAAAAATTACTGAATACTTGAAAGATAGAACCCTCGTGGCACTAACAAACAAGGAAAAAGAGATAGAAGATATTATTCAAGCAGTTGTAAATAACATATCAGTTGACCCTAAGCGACTTTTCACAAGTGATGATAAACAAAATCTGTTGCAAAATCATCAACAGGAAGAGGGTAAATACAGATGCGGAATTTGCAAGCAATTATTTTTTCCAAATGAATTGGAGGTTGACCACATTCGTGCATGGAGTAAAGGCGGCAGAACAGAACTCTCCAACGCCCAGCTTCTTTGCAGACCTTGTAATGCTAAAAAAAAAATTTGTAAAATTGTCCACGAATTTCACGAATTACACGAATTGATTTTTTGCTTTGGAAATTATTTAATAAAAAACAAAATCATTAAATGATTTCATTTGGAAAATATTGAAGGATAAAAATTCGTGTAATTCGTGCAATTCGTGGACAAAATTCGTGGATTACCTAACCATTCTTTTATACTCCAAACTCTGCCTTCCGAAATTAATCAATAAACCAACTTTTAAATTCGTTGTTTTCAAGTAGTTTAATAGTTGTGCTTCGTGATCCGATGTTAATGCGGATAATGCTTTGAGTTCAACAATTACTTTATCAAAGCAAATGAAATCTGCTTCATAATACCTGTTAAGCAGAATTCCCTTGTAGAAAATATTCAGTTTTTTTTCTCTTTGATAAGGAATTTTGCGAAACATTAATTCAAGTTCTAATGCTTCTTGATACACAGCCTCAAAAAAGCCACATCCTAACTCTTTGTGAACTTCCATAGCGGCACCAATAATTTGGTACACTTCATTTTTGTAAATTAGTTCCATACTTTATCTCTTTGTGTTTATATATCCACGAATTTTGTCCACGAATTTCACGAATTACACGAATTTCATTCATCAAAAAAATCCAAATGTAATCATTATTATTTTTATTTTTTCTGTATTAAAATCCAATGCGAAAAACCAATTCGTGTAATTCGTGCAATTCGTGGACTATTCCTCCGCCGCCGGCAACATATTCGCCGAAATTCTCTTATCCGATTTCAACCCCAAATTTTTCAACTGCATTGCCTGAGATACCAAATTTCCTTTTCCCTCCTTAAACTGCCCCAGTGCCTTTTCATATTTGTCCTGACTTGCTCGGATACTATTTCCAATATCCTCAAAAGTGTTTGTAAAACCGACAAACTTGTCATAAAGTGCCTCGCCTCTTCTTACTATTTCCATAGCGTTTTTGTTCTGCCACTCGCGGCGCCATAAGTCGGAAATCAGTTTCAAACAGGCAATTAAGTTCGTGGGGCTTACTAAAAGTATCCGTTTGGAATAAGCATACGCCCATAACTCTGTATCGCATTGAATTGCTGCCAAATACGCAGGCTCAATCGGTACAAACATCATCGTAAAATCTAATGATTCCGTAATATCATCATATTTTTTTGAACTCAACTGGTTAATATGCTCCGTTGTAGCTCGAATGTGTTCCTCTAAAAAGATTTTTTGTTCTTCAGCATTGTCGGTTGCCACTAATTTGTCGTAGGCTATTAAAGAAACCTTTGAGTCTATGATAATTACTCTTTCATCGGGCAAAATTACTTTCACATCGGGGCGGTAAATATTGCCCTCCTCATCTTTTTGGGATTGTTGAATAAAATATTCTCTATCTTTTGTTAATCCGGAGGTTTCTAAAATTCTTTCCAGAATCATTTCGCCCCAGTTTCCACGTTTTTGCGGTTTCCCTTTTAGTGCAGTCGCCAAATTGTTCGCCTCAGCGCTCACTTTGTTGGTTTGCTCAATCAAATCCTTCACTTTTTCTTCTAACGAAAAACGTTGTTTCGATTCTTTATCATAAGTTTCCTCCACTTTGGTTTTAAACTTATTAATATCCTCTTTTAAAGGATTTAACAGCGTTTCAATATTCACTTTATTGGTTTCCGTAAACTTTGAGGTTTTTTCTTCAAACAGTTTATTGGCTATTTTCTCAAATTGCAGATGTGCGGTTTTTTGAAGTTCCTCAAAATCAACTTTTTGGGTATTTAGTTTTTCTGATAAAAACGAATTGTTTGCATTGAGTTTGCTTACCTGCGATGTAAGGTCTAAAATGGTGTTCTCTTTGGTGTTAATCTTTTCAGATAATTCTTTGTTAACTACTGAAATAGCATTTACCCTTTCTTCATTCAATTTTGCCGAATTAAGTGTTTCGTTAAGTTTTGAATGAAGATTATCAAACTCTTGTTTTGAAACCGTTTTCGATTTATTAAGTATAGAAAAAACGAGGTAGGCAAGGATGACGCCTATTACGACTCCAGTAATGAGATAAAGTATTTCCATTTAGTATGTTTTTTTGAATTTTATTTTTCGGGTTTCTTTAATCTTTTTTATACTCGAAGAAGAGTGAATAATATCCAATACTTCAATCCGCTTATCCGTAATCCTAAATATAATCAAATGAGCATCGAGGATAATATTTCTGTAAATTCTATTCTTTGTTTGAAGATGTCGACATTCTGGATAAAAAGTATAATATGAAGAAAGTGTTTCTAATAAATCTAAAATCTTTTGAAGATACCTTTCAGCTTGTAGAAAACCGAAAGTATCAAATGTATAATCGTAAATTTTTCTACGATTTGCTTTGA
>Ga0209737_10001597_pt1 | contig 16156 bp, 13 predicted proteins | sample TergutCu122P3_FD_187284 | JGI IMG/M metagenome (GOLD analysis project Ga0209737, IMG submission 187284) | Cubitermes ugandensis P3 segment gut microbial communities from Kakamega Forest, Kenya - Cu122 P3 (SPAdes) (version 2) | ecosystem: Host-associated > Arthropoda: Insects > Digestive system...
AACGATGAGCTGCGGGAAAAAGAATATCTACGAAGTCGAAAAAGGGTTGGTAAATGTAGGGATTGATTTTCTTACCAGAATTGCCTTTGCGCTTAACACAACAGTGAATGATCTTATTGAGTTCTAAGGCTTTTCATTCATAGGTCATCTTATTATCTCGAAAGGTTTTGCTTTGAGTCATATGAATTCAGCAGAATCAGAATCGCATGACAGCCTCGCTTCCTTTTTCATCAGCTCAATTGAGACCACCATGGTCTTTTTGTCTAATACCGAGTTCCAAAACTATGTGAGTGATGGGGATTTCGTCTACCTCGATGGCCACTTGGTCATCAACGACCCTCGCTTCGTTGAGCGAAACGCTGAAGGTACCCTGCAACTGACAGCATACGCAAGATCGCATCTCGATGAGTGCTGCCTCATGTTTGAAGTTTCCCCAAAAAAAGGGAGAGGCTCGGTTGAATATGCATGGATAGACTTGGGCGAAAAGTCAGGTGGAAGTGCGGATACTGGCACGAGTTCTGCGCCTGTCCCTGTGTTTAACTCTGATGTGCACAACCAAAAGATGCTTGGCAAAGCAAAAAGCACCACAAGCTTTGCGGCTCTCACCGAAGAATACAGGAAATTCAACAGGCTTACATCTGACTTCAATTTCGCTCAGACGGTATATGCGCATATTAAGCGGCTAGACATAAGCCAGCGGTTGTTCTCCGAAAAGACCTTGCTGGATGATAGGACATACCGAAAAATCAAATCCGGTAATTGGGAAAACCCAGAATTTGATGCTGTCATGGCTATCTGTGTCGGACTTGCCCTTGGAACTACCTTTGGGTTGCCTTTGATAGAACTTGCCGGGTATTCGCTTAGCCGTGATGACAGGGTACCTTACAGGATTTTACTTGACTGTTTTCGGGGGCATAGTATTTTTGAATGCAACAGATATCTTGATGAGTATGGGGCGACGCTCCTTCGGGAAAAGGAGTATCGCACATTCGTTGGGATATAGTTTAAGAAGTTTTCAAAAGTTTTCGGATTTCTGATTTCCGTTTTTACTTGGGTTTTATTGGAATTCGTAACAGAAAAAGCCACCTTCTTTTGCTAATGTGCTGGTAGAGGTAGCTTTTGCATTTTTTTAAAACGGATTTCTAAAAACCGGACAAATCCTGTTTACGCCTTCATGATTATCGCTACCAGAGGTATCGAGGCTTGAGTGGAGGTGAGATAGATGCAGGAAGTCAGAAACATGTCGGGCAAGCTTGTGTGTCGGGTTGACCCAAAGACCCTAACCGTAGAGATTGTGTCCAAAGGACAAAAAACCGTCATAGTGTTTGTCCCTGATGACAATCCAATTGTGTACAGCTCGCACGTTGTTTAGGGAAGCCCTTCTACTATATACACACCATCCGCAGAGCCGCAAGACGGACAGGAGAACCCAAGGTTCGCTGTCCGTTTTCATTTGCTTTGCGGGCATGGGTGCTTCGGCTTTAGCGGATGCCAATCCAAAGGAGCCAAAGATGTCTCGTATCTACAAACGACGAATAACCGAGGATAAGACAGGACTTCACTTCTACATCACCGTAAAGTGCGCCCAAGGCCACTTGACTGAGGTTGAGGTAAGCGAGTCGCTGTTTGCCGAGCTTGAAGCCATGCAAAGGGAGATTTGGCGGCTTGACCGCCAAACAAGAAGGTTTTGTGAGTACCTGTCACGTTCCGAAGAAGAACAGTCGCTTCGGGGCACCATGCGCGCTGCTGGCTGTACTGCCAGTCCAGAAGACCTGTTTCTGGAGCGGCTGAGGGTTGATGACTTGAGGGTTGCGCTGATACAAGCACTGCTTGCTCTTTCGCCAACTCAGGCAAGGCGTTTTTTGCTGCATCACGGAATCGGCCTTACCTACCGCCAGATTGCGCGGATAGACAGATGTTCAGAGAACTCGGTCAAAACAAGCATTTTGCTGGCAAAACAGGGACTTAGAAAAATTCTTGGAAAAACTTGGCGAAAATGACCACCCATACCCCCCCGTTTTTGTCCAACTAAGTGAAAGGTGTTTTTCTTCCGCGTTCCTTGACAACCGAATACCTGCCCGTCCTAGCAAGGTTTTGAGCGGTCGCAACGCGATGACACTCCTCGTGGGCAGGTAGGAGCCGCCGGAAACGGTGGCGTTTTGTGGGCTGCTGGAAATGGTGAAATCTACCGATGACAGCAGCGCCATGAGGGCTGCCGATTCAAGGCAGTGCGGTTAAGTATTACTAAACACAGGTGATGGGCATGGCACAGACATTTTGCGTTTATCGCACAAATTCATTACACCACCAACGCGCAAGAATAACATGCCTTGCCCGTCACCTTGTACATATTCGAAAGGCATCCACATGAAGAAAACGATTTATCGTGGCGAGATTTACTTTGCTGAACTCAGTCCGTCTCTGGGAAGCGAGCAGGGAGGCAGGCGTCCTGTCCTCATCGTGCAAAACGATGTTGGCAACCAGCACAGCTCTACTGTGATTGTTGCTGCGATTACAGCTAAGGCAAAGCCGTCGCTTCCCACCCACTTGCCGGTCTCAAGGGTGCCAAGGCTCCGTAAAGGCTCGGTAGTCCTGCTGGAGCAGCTTCGCACCATCGACAAGATGAGGCTGGAGCGCTTTGTCGGACGCCTGGGTTTTGTCGCCATGCGCTTTGTCGATGCCGCGCTCGCCACAAGCCTTGCCCTGCCTGAGCCAGAGATGGTTCTGACACTTTGCGCCCAGTGCACACATGACTTCAACGGCACGGACGCTTACTGGCTCAGGCGCGTTGATGAGAGCCAGCCCTTCATGGAGCCATGCACCCTGTGCTCGACGAGGATGGGCTTTGACTATGAGGTGGCGAGGAAATGAGCGTGTGTGAACGCCTTTCCTACGTTGAGGATACCGAGTACTCAGAGACTATCAACAAGTACACATTTGTTGTCCGCACATACTTCCGCGAAAAAGACGTTTTGAGCATTGAGGATGTCGTCAAGTCCCTGGTCTTGGAAAAGACGAATCGCAGCTTTGCGTACAAGGAGGGATGAGTGCTACTTTTATCCGGCAAAAACCATGCGGCTGACCTGCTAAAGAAGGAGGTGTTACATGAAAGGTAAACAGAAGATTGCAGCCCTGTATATGCGGCTGTCACGAGATGATGAGTTATTGGGCGAGAGCAACAGCATCTCAAACCAACGTGCCCTTCTGATGAAAGCAGCTGCAAGTTATGGCTTTACCGACATCAAGGAATACATCGACGACGGCGTATCCGGAACGACATTCAAGCGACCGGGATTCGAAGGGATGGAACACGACATTAAGCGAGGGCTCGTCAATGCCGTACTCGTGAAGGACATGTCTCGTCTGGGACGTGACTACTTAAAGGTCGGGTTTTACACAGAGAACTTCTTCCCGGAACATGACGTCCGTCTCATCGCCGTCAATGATGGCGTGGACAGCAACGAGGGAGACAACGAGTTCGTCCCCTTCAGGAACATCATGAACGAGTGGTATGCACGCGACACCAGTAAAAAGGTCAGAACCTCAAAACGGCTTCGCGGGATGGCCGGGGTTCCACTGGGAAGACCACCATATGGCTATATGGTAGACCCGGATACTAAGAAGTGGGTTATCGACCCGGAGGCTGCCAACGTCGTAAGGCGGATACACTCGATGGCACTTGACGGTTCAGGTATAGAACAGATAGCTTCAGCCCTCATGAGGGATATGGTGCTTACGCCCATCAACTACTGGGCGTCCAAGGGAATTGTTCGACCGTCGAGTGCAACCAATAAGACCCTGCACTACTGGCGGCATTCGACTGTCCACAGCATTTTGAGAAAGCGTGAGTACTGCGGTGACCTTGTAAACTTCAAGAGCTATACAAAGTCCTACAAGGTGAAAAAGCGAATCGACAATGCCCCGGAAGATCGTGTTGTCTTTGAGGATGCACATGAGGCGATAATCCCCCGAGGTGATTGGGAGCGCGTTCAGAAGCTCCGCGATAATGTGCCGAAGTACAAAGCCGTGAGATCAACAAGCCACATATTCTCAGGAATGCTCATTTGCAGCGACTGTGGCAGCAGGCTCCACTTCCATTTCAACCAGGGCAACAAGAGCATCAAGTACTTCAACTGCTCGGAAAACAACAGCGGACGTGGCAGATGTCCCTCCACTCACTATGTGAGGGCTGACTTCTTGGAACAGGTCGTGCTTAACGACCTGCGTCGCATCATCCGCTACGCAAGCCTCCATGAGACGGATTTCGCCAGGCAGCTGATGAATGAGAGTATGCAAAATGCTGCAAAGACCAGAGAGCGTCTTGCACGTGAGCTGGGCAAGCTCAGGCAGCGCAGCAGTGAACTCGAGGTGCTGTTCGACGCTCTTTTCGAGGAAAAGTCTTTGGGCAGGATTACCGAGGATGTGTATCTGAGGATGAAGGGCAAGTATGACGCGGAAAGCGACAAGGTTCAGATCGAGATTGCATCAGTTGAATTGGAGCTGGAGTGCAGTATTTCTGCCGCCCAATCGATTGACTATTTCATCAAGCTTTGCCGCGAGCATTCCTATATCAAGCGCCTGACGAAAAGCATCGTGAATCGGTTTATCGACAAGATTGTCATCCATCACGCAGTTCGGATTAACGGTAGCATCACGCAGAATATCGAGGTTTACTACAACTGTGTCGGGGTTTTAGATGTGCCGACTGCTGATGATATTCGCGATAAGGAAATAAGCCTGGAAACGCGAAAAGGAGTAGTCATGACCTACTCCTTTCCTAAAGTCCAGGATGAGAAGCTCTGCGTCGAGGCATGATTCTCAAGTCCTATACCGTCACGAACACTGGTCGGGACGACAGGATTTGAACCTGCGACATCCTGCTCCCAAAGCAGGCGCGCTACCAAGCTGCGCTACGTCCCGACTGGCAAGAGCAACTTGGGTATTATAGCAAAAGAAATGCGATTAAAAGATGTAGGCTCGGGTGAGATCGATCTGCACGACTTTCAATTTGTTATTCGCCACAAAGTTGCCGAAAACGGCACTAATACACGCTTTTGTCTAGTTTTTCGACGCTTTTTGCCTAAAATAATAGACTACAGCGTGTATTAGTGCCGTTTTCGGCAACTTTGTGGCGAGTAACTTTCAATTCCCTCAGTACAGGCTCGCCATCCTGGATTTCAACGACATTGTACGAGAGTCCTGTTACGCCAGAGAAAGAGGCGCGTTTGTCGGCCAGAAAGCCTATAAGCGAAGGGTGTATGCGAATATTTCCCTTGCTGTAATGGTACTTGTCTGCCTGTACGTTGTTTTCCTTCAGGAGGTTTCTGGCACGCAATGCCGCCTCGTCAAACAGAAGCAGGGTCTTGAGGAAAAAATCGACAGTTGAAAAATGATACTGTGGATAGGCTTTTTCGAATGGTTTATTCTGTTGAAACATCTGGCCGGTGTTTTTATTCTCCAGAGAACAATAGTGCACGCTCATAGACAGCTTCTTCTCCAGGGCATACTCTATCAGGTCAAAGCTCAGCTCTTCGCTTTCTGCTACAGCAAAACCTCCTGAGTACCAGTAGTTATAGAGCACCTTGAACGGAGGATTCTTCAGGAGGAAGCCTCTTTTTGCATATGCCTCGGCATTGAACATGGGATAGCAAAACTCAAGAAGATTGATTCCAAAAATCCCCGCATCGTTCAAGGAGCACAACAGCTCTTTTATCGCATCCAGAGTTCCTGGTATTACTGGCATCTCCACGAGAACAGAGGGTATATAGTTCCTGGCCTCCTGGATAAGCTCCAGCGACTTATCGATGGATGCCCTTCCTTCATCAAGCTTGATGCTGAATCGTATTTCATCCAAGCCTGCCTTCTTCAGTCGCTTGAACATCGCGGTATCCAGTGGGGTTCCATTGGTATACAGCCTGGTATGAATCCCGGCAAATCTCTGCCTGGCGTACTCTATGCACCGCACACTCTCATCAGGAAAAAGAAGCGGCTCTCCACCAGTCACAGCAAGATGGCTGAGCCTGTACTGCTGGTCGGCGATATCCGAAAGCATTGGCTTCCATTCGATTACCCGCTCCCGCTGGTTTTCGTAGTCCTCCTGGTTGGGGTTGAAGCAAAAGTAACAGGCTTTGTTACACTTCATGGTGAGGGGTAAGCTGAAAGAGCCAACTCCATGCCGACACACCTCACAGGCACTGGATCTCTTCGCGGTGTACACTGAGTAGCCCCCTGGAGAAACCGAAGCGCCCAGAGTCTTGAGCTTTTCTATCCGTTTGGTTCGCTGCTCCTGGTCAACGAGCACCCTGCTGAAACAAAGCCCATACTCTTCGATACCTGCTATCGAATCCCTCTCGATCTCATCGTAGAGCGCAATTCGTTTAAAAAGCTCCTGCTTGCTCTTATCCTTTGGCATCACGCACCCGCTTTCTTGACCTTGCATGTGAGATAACAGGCAAGCTTAATCAGAGATCCACTCTGCCGCGAGCGCTTTTTCTATAAAAAGCCTGTCAACTGCGAGAAAAGCGCGCAGTGCTGCCGCAAACTGGCAAAAAACACCTCGTGTATCCTTCAAGCACAGATCCTTGTGGAACTTCAAGAGCCAGTCGGTAAGATGCACTGAGATAAACTCTCCCTGAGAAGAAAGAATCCTCGCAAACTCCTCATCATTACCATCGCTGAAGGCATCAAAAGCACGGCTGCCGAGATGTGCAAGAAAGTCCAGCATCATGGAGACATGATCCTCGGGAAAATGACCGAACTCCTGAGCTTCAAAACCGTGCTCCCGGTAGCGATGCCGCACATCAAGCGTGCTTTCCTGGAAAAGCATCATTTCCTTTCCGATATAGGGAGACTCCCATGGATAAACATAGGACTTCCCAGGAATATAGAACAGACGGGTGAAATCTGACTTCAGAGCATCTATGTAGTCTTCATCATCTGCTTTCTCTCCCAGAGAAGCCAGAAGTTCGACTGCCGACGAAAGCGTAACAGCAGCAGCAACCTGTTCGAAGCCATCCTGCGATTCAACCTCGAAGAATACGGTGGTTGCCTGCTCTTCTTTGCTGAGATACAAAAAGGCGTCGACAGTTTCCTGAGCGCCAAGCGTATGCAGTTCCTCGCTGCTTGGATCTGCCCCAAAAACTATATGGAATATCCTGTACAGGTACGCCCTGTTTGCAAGACGCATTCCTATTGTTTCGATTATCTGTTCGTTCATGTTTTCCTCATTACTCGTAATGGAAACGAATACTTTTGTGATGCTATTATGCCTTAACAGGGCACCGTCTGGCTTCTGCTATCATCTCCCGACCTCTGCGATCATCTCGCTACTGTTCACTTCTTCCCCGTCATTGCGAGCGCAGCGAAGCAATCTAGAGGTAATAGTTGTAACTCTCCCGCCTAGAAGTGCCGAAGTATTGCTTGTATGACAGATTGTGGATCAATTTGCTCCAGGTCTGTTCGGGCGTGTGGCGGCACTACTTGCAGTAATGGCGCCGTTTGCACGGGCAGAGCTGGAGCAAATTGGCCGCAAGATGGCGTGCAATGAATACTTCGGTGCTTCCCTAGATTGCCACGTCGCGCTATGCGCTCCTCGCAATGACGGGGAAAGTGTGATAAGTAGCATCATCTCTCGGCCTCTGCTATCATCTCCCGGATAATGTCGGACTTGAACCCCATACAGCCCTGGCAACAAAGCCAGGTTCTCCGCAGATAACAATCCTTGCACTCCTCAGCAGCAGAGACTCGGTATGCCCTCGCGTCGATAAGGCGCATGAAGTGGGCTACCAGGTCTTCATAGGAAGAAAAATCGGCTATGCTGACCTTCTCAAAAAACGACATCCCGAAGCAACGGACAGCCTGCAGGTCGGGCAGTATGTCGATGGGAGGCCGACAGAAAGATTTAGTATCAACCAGTGTGTTTTCCAGGTCGCTGTACTTGCTGGTGTAGCTTTCAAGCCATCGTTTCTCCTCTTCTGTCCATATGCAATAAGGCGGCCTGTTGCAGTCGTAATAAGGCAACACCCCAATGGTATCCATATCACGAAAAAAGCTCATGAGAAAGGTCTTGTACCCACGAAAGTACTCAAGCACATCTGTGCCACAGCCTTCAGGGAAATCAGGAACAGTCAGAGATATGCGCAGCTTGCGAAGTCTGTATCGCTTGAGCAACTCCACCATATAGGTATAGTCCATTGAGATGTCGTACAGGTTGAGCCCCAGATTGAGGCGGGGAGCCATGGCATGCTCAAAGATGAGCTTATCGACATTGTCTCGCAGTACCTCAAACACTCTGACACCCAGCGCCTGGGGAGAATTCCAGTTAACCAACAGTGATATTTTGGGATGAGTAATCAGATTGGTGAAGTTGCCAAGCAAGATACCGTTGGTGTATATGGTTACGCCTGGCACACAGGGATTATCAATCAAACGCCCCAGTATCTCATCGAATTGAGGATGAAGAGTTGGCTCTCCTCCGATTATTCCGATATGAGCAGGTTCGTGTCGGGTTAAAAACTCAATGGCTGCGTCGAAGTTTTCAAGCGAGATGTCCTGGGCTGCTCCATCCATGAACTCATGGGCAAAGCAATAGGAGCAGTGAAGATTGCAGCGAGAGGTCAGGCTCACATTTGGCATTCTTTACATCACCTCGCAACCCCTGTCCAAACTTCCAGACGGATGACCTGCTTGCTGCTTATACACAACAGGAGGCTCGGGATCTTGATATCTGCTAATCCCGAGCCTCCCTGATACTCTTGTAACTACTACGCTCTTTCGTCTCGACTCTCGACTCTCGACTCTCGGCTCTCGTCTCTTGGCTCTCGTCTCTTGGCTCTTGACAAGCTAAACGCCTGTATCCGCCTGCTCTGCTGTCTTTCAGACTTCTACCAGTTTACCTCGATATAGTCTTTTTTAGCAGCAACATCCTTTGCCTTGATGAGCAAACTGGGAAGCGTGGTGTCCTTTGAGGGCAGCAAGGCAATCTCGCTTACGAGATTCGCGCCGTACTTCTTCTTAAGATCCTCAAGATCACCAAAGTCGAGGGCACGATTGGGACAGGAAGAAACACACGCAGGTAAACTACCTGCCTGCCTGATGGCATAACAGCTGTCGCACTTGCCAGCATTTCCAATAGGCATGACCTGCGGAACACCATAGGGACAGGCAGTGATGCAGGTTTGATCCGCTATGCAAAGGGCCTGGTCAAGTAGAACTGTGCCATCTTCTGCGCGGAAGATCGCGCCCGATGGGCACACTGCCATACAAGACGGATTGCCGCAGTGATTACAGCTGGCGGTATAGCTGTAAAGCTTGGTATCGGGGAATCTTCCCACTGAATAAGTTTTTGCATTTCTGAAAACTGTTCCTACATCCAGATGGTTTTTATCCTTACAGGCAATCTGGCATGCACGGCATCCAACACATCTGGTCATATCGAAGTAAAATCCAAGACTCATTGTTATCAGCTCCTTTGCTGCCTACACCGAAATGATTCGCTGTGGCCAGGTATGATCAGGCTCAAGCGCATCGCCGGTATACTTCTCAATGTTACAGACCATGTTGTTGTATCCAGTCACACCCATGCCGCCATATATACCACACATCAACCAGTTGTCCGAACCAGCGTGGTCGATACCGGTCTTTTCGTCAACCTCAACCCAGGCGCCGTGTGTAATACCAACAACGCCCGGCAGGATATTGTCAAGAATTGCGGCTCTACGCAGGCTCTTGCCAGCTGGCGGTGGAGCGCTGACGAGAACTGTGTCGCCTTCCTTGATGCCCTTGGCATCTGCATCCTGACGGCTTATCCACACAGGGCTTCCCCAGCTTTCACGCATCCACGGACAGTTGTCAAAGACCGTATGAGAGCGTCTGAGATAGTGCGGATTAAACATGAGGTAAGGATAATCACCCTTCGGCCCACCGATCTTTCCATCCTTGAATGTGGACTCATATCCACGGATGGGAACAACATAGGTGGGATAAGGCCTGAAGTTCTCGATACCGGGATACTTGAAGGCTGCCATGAAGTCATAGCGCGCCTGGCAGTAGATTTCCAGTTTGCCACTCTTGGTGCCAAGCTTGTTGGCAACTGGATCGGCAACAAATTTCTGATAACCGATGTAGTCCTGTCCGTCACCTTTAAAGCGCTTGTACTGATAACCGTTCTGCAAAAACTCCTGAAGGGATATCATGCCCTGTTGAGGTTCACCAGTCACGCCCATGTCTGAGATGTCAGAAGCTGTGATGGTGACGAGTGTTGCCATCTTTCCGTCACTTCCCATGGCAGTGCTTCCGGCAATCTGCTCAAAGAACTGCTGGGTCTCGGACTTGGGATAAGCGAGATTGGGGTCTATTCCGTACTCTTTGAGTAGCATGGTGCCAATTTCCTGGTCGGTCTTTGCCTCTCCCAGCGGTTTGGTCACCTGCTGCCAGCAGTACACATACTCGCGGTTCACACCAGTTACTCCGCCAACCCGCTCCCATTCGGTGGTAACCGGGAGGATGATGTCAGAATACCGGGCGTCAGTTGTCATGAACTGAGCGCGAGACAATACGAAATCAACCTTGCGGTGAGCCTCAATGCCAACTTTCTGGTTTTGAGCTGTTTGCAGAATTGCTCCTGAGAAGTGGAAAATACACTTGATGGGGCCAATCGTTCGTGGGATAGGAGCATAGAAGCTTGCGTAGGCGTTTGAGACATCCAAAAACGACCCGCCTCCCGCTAGAATCATCTCATACAGCTGTGGCTGACGAACACCCATGGTGATAGGGTTGCTCGTGCTTGGCATGGTTGCTCTTCCGGCCGAAACCAGGGCTGGACCATAGTTGCCGGCGTTGGCATGATAAGCTCCGCCACAGGCATGTCCCGACTTGCCCATGTGCCCACCCATAGCTCCCAGGGCCATAAACATCTGCGGAATCATTTCTGTTCCATGACAACGGACGAAACCATAGTTATGCAGAAGCATGGTCTTGTTCTTCTTGCCCAGGATGCGCGCAAAGGCGGTAACCTGTGCTGGGGGCACTCCGCAAATGGGCTGAGCCCACTCAGGCGTCTTTGGTGTTCCGTCATACTTGCCGAGAATATAGTCCTTCAGGTTCTCGGTGAGCTTTGCATCTTCTGGCATGTGCTCCGCATCAAAACCAACGGTACAGTTGTTGAGAAAATCCCAGTCAATGAGACCTTCTGCAGGATCAAGACGCAGCATCTCATAGGCTACTGCAAGCATGAAGGCCATGTCGGTACCGTTTCTTACCGGTATCCACTCGGCATCGAGCATCTGTGCAGTTGCATTGTAAACTGGATCTACATTGATAAATTTGACTCCGGCATCCCTTGCCTGGATGTAGTAGTAGGTTGGCGTACCGGCAGCAGACCATGATGGATTCGACGACCACATGACAACGTAGTCAGCATTCTGCATGTCGAAGCGGTCATTGGCGTTGCCGGTGTCGGTTGCAGGTAAGCCAATCATCGATGTGCCGAGAGTATAGGTTCCGTGAGATGTGGTGTCCCAGCCTCGTACGGCACCGCACATCAGGTTGATGCTTGCCTCTGTGGTCTTTGAATGAAAACCAGTTGGGCCAAGTTCATCGCTGATGCGCTTGATTTCCTGGCAGCTCAGCTTGATGGCTTCGTCCCAGCTGATACGCTCCCACTCATCCTTGCCGCGCATCGCTCCGTTGGAGTTTGCTCCCCCACCGGGCTTCCATCCCTTGCGCTTAAGGGGATAGAACAAGCGATCAGCGCCAAAGCACTGCTGTTGCTGTGCTTTGCCGCGCACGCAAGCGCGCTGCTGCGGATACTCGGGAGTATCCTCATGCGAGTCATCTGTCTTCATGCGGATGACTACACCTTCCTTGACCATGACCTTGTTAACGCAACGGCCACCGCAGTTGTGCCAGCAGGGAGCAGGTATCCAGGTGCCACCTGCCTCAAGATCCTCGGGCAGCGAAGGATCCGCCACCACAACCTTTGATTGTGGAGTACATCCAAAGGCTGACAAGGCAGTCGCTGATGCAGCGACGACCATGCTTGCCGCAAGGAATTGTCTCCGGTTTAGAGTGTTTTTGGGCGTACTGGTATTAAGCTCTTCCATGTGTTCTCCTCTCTCCTCCTTTGTAGTTGATTTTTCTATCTATCTTCCTGCATACAGTTTTGCAATTTTACCATGATACTGTCTCAATTACGAGCTATTTCGCTCCTGGCTCCTGTTTGGCTCCTGGCTCCTGTTTGGCTCCTGGCTCCTGTTTCGCTCCTGGCTCCTGTTTCGCTCCTGGCTCCTGTTTGGCTCCTGGCTTCTGGTTTTTTGTGCTCAAGGAAGCATTCTCAAGTTTGCTGGAGAATCAGGGTTACTGTGCGGTTGCAGGAACAAACTTGCGAAGTCGAAACCGCTTGACGCGTAAGAATATATAGGCCACCAGCAAAACCATGTACAGATTAAGCCTGAGAGTTGGCTCAAATTTACCAGCCAGAACAGGAATCAATAAGAAAGAAAGAATGTGCAGAAAGATGAGGAGGTAGAAGGGATATGCCAACCACTGAACACGCTTCCAGGCTTTTGCAGACATGCGTGAGCGCACAGCCCTGAACGACGTGATGAAAAGAGGGATCAACAATGCCACCAGGAAAAACGACAGAAGCGATGCAAAAAGACGAACCAGGGGCATCGTTATCTCTACAGAGAGAATCTGCAGAAGATAGGCCTGCCCGTAGTTAACAACATGCGCGATTGAAAGCAGGCTGGCAATGATTGATAGCTCTGCCCGTATGGGCATGAGAGCTTTTCGCAATGAGCTCTCATGATAAAGGGCACCTGTAAACATAACTATCGTGAAAAAGCCCATTGCAAGGGTATTGCTCTGAAAGATCACATAAATATACTGCATCACCCAGACTGGAAGTATGGAGGTCTGGCTTGTCAGAAAGAAAACAACAAGAAGAATAGAGATCCCATAAAACACCCAGGGATACTTATGAATCTGCTTTCTGAACAAGACGGTGATGAGTGCTGCTGTAAGAAAGCCGATTATTAGTCTCATAGGAGTTCACAATCTCATGGAAGGGTAACTGCTGCCTATGATAACACTCACATGATCGTCTTTTGTTTGCAGCTGACACAATTATAGCTTTTAGGCTTTTACAAGCTTTTAGGCTTTTACAAGCTTTTACACTTGTAACCAGCACAATGTGCATCTGTCACAATGCTCTGGTAATGGTTCCACCACCGATGACAATATCGTTGTCATAGATAACCAATGCCTGTCCCTTAGTAATTGCTTTTTGAGGTTCGTCAAAGATAACCTCGAGTTTTCCCTCGTCAATCTGGGTTACGGTCGCTGGTTTTTCTGCAGAGCGATAGCGATGCTTGGCAGTTGCTCTCAGTGGTTGTAGCAGGTACTCGCAGGCGATCAGGTTGATGTCTTCAACAATAGCGGTTGTTTTATACAGGTCAGACTCCCTGCCCACAACAACCGTTGACGTCTCTGGGATAATCTCGGATACGTACAGGGGGTGAGCGGCGGCAATGCCTATCCCCTTTCGCTGTCCGACGGTGAAATCGATGATGCCCTGATGGGTGCCCAGGAGATTGCCTTGCTTATCGGTGATGGATCCCGCTTGGTAGCTTCGCCCTGAGTGCTGCCGGATAAACCCTGCATAGTCATGGTTGGGGATAAAACAAATGTCCTGGCTTTCGTCTTTTTCTGCAGTGGAGAAGCCCTGCTCGCGTGCGATCTCGCGAACCTGCTCCTTGGTAAGCCCGCCAAGTGGAAGCAGGGTATGAGCCAGTTGGTTTTGCGTGAGCATATACAGCACGTAGCTTTGATCCTTGGTGTGATCTTTGCCACGTTTCAAGAGATAACGACCTGAGTCTTTATCGTATTCGATTCTTGCGTAATGCCCGGTGGCTATGTGCGAAAAGTCCATCTCTCTCGCCCTTGCGGGGAGACAATCGAACTTGAGAAAGCGATTACAGGTGATACAGGGGTTGGGAGTCCATCCTCGCTCATATTCTGCGATAAAACGATCGATGACCCGTTCTGTAAATGCTTCGGTGAAATTGAGAACGTGGTGAGTGATTCCCAGGTTTTTACAAATGGCACGGGCATCTTCTATGTCAGCCGACGAACCACAGGAGTTCTCAGCATTGCCCTTGGAATTGCCGCTATCGAACAAAAACATCGTTGCTCCCGCGCATTTATACCCGGCATGCACGGTAAGATAGGCAGCGACCGAGGAGTCAACGCCTCCAGAGAGAGCAATCAGCACTCGAGCCGAATTGGTTGGCTTATACGTTACTTGCATTGAATGGTCACCTATTAAGATCCTTCGCTTCACTCATGATGACAAACTGGCGGCAATCTCTGCGCTGAAACGCTTGGTATCGCTGATTGCACGCTCGAGGTCGATTGTCAGATAGTTGCCGTCGCGGTATAGAACCGCACCGTCAACTATCGTGAGTACCACATCGGTGCCCTGCGCGGAATACACCAGGTTGTTTGCGAGGTTATGAATCGGTTGCATCCAGGGTACGCAGATGTCGAGTGCCACCAGGTCGGCGCGCTTTCCCACTTCGATGGTGCCACAGTCGCTGCGCCCCTGCGAGCGCGCACCGTTGATGGTTGCCACCGCCAGGGCCTGCTGGGGTTTGACGGCGGTTGCATCACCACTGGCTCCCTTGCTGAGAAGGGCAAGCAGGTAGAGGTCTTTCAGGATGTTGTGGGAGTTGTTGCTGGCTGCCCCGTCGGTTCCGATGGTTACATTCACGCCGGCGTCCAGCATCTCTGCAACAGGGGCGAAACCGCTGGCCAGCTTCATGTTGCTTGCTGGATTGCACGAAACGCTCACGTTTCGCTCCCGGAAGATCTCCCAGTCTGCAGGCTCAGTCCACACGCAGTGCGCAGCGGTGCAGGGCATGCGGAAGAAGTCCAGCGACTCAAAGTACTGCGTGGGGGTGAGGCCGCCACGGCGCTGCTTGCAGTCCTCGTGCTCGCGGGTGGTCTCGCTGATGTGGACGTGGGTCTGCACGCCAAGTGCCGCTGCATGTTCCCCCACCGCACGGACGACCTGCGGGTTTGAGATGTATTCGGAGTGGATGTTGAAGTCTATCTTCAGGCGACCATCGAGTGTGTCGTGGTGCTCCCGCACCAGCCGCTCGTTGGCTTTGAGGTTGTGGGTCTGCTCGTAGGTGGTCTCTTCGTCAAAAACCATGATGCCGTCGCAGAGATTGGCTTTGATCCCGCTCTCAGCTATCGCGCGAATGCGGGCCTCGCTGAAGAAGTACATGTCGGTTACGCCAACTACGCCAAAGCGCAGCATCTCAGCGATGGCCAGAAGCGTTGCCGGGTAGGCCTTCTCGTCGTCGATTTTATCCTCGAAGGGGAATATCTTGTTGAATAACCAGTCCTGCAGCGTAAGTCCCTCGGCGTATCCGCGCAGCAGGGTCATCGGCATATGCGCGTGGGTGTTGTACATGCCGGGGATCAGGAGTTTGCCGCGTCCGTTGTAGAGTTCGCCAAAGCGCTCGGGGTTTTCTGGCGTGGAGGCGCCGACGTAGGTGATGAGGGCTCCCTCTGTGCCGACGTAACCACGCACAACTTCGAAGCTGTTATTGAGATAGTCAATGTTTGCGAACAGCATGTTTGGCTCCTGATGTCTCTGTGAAACCCTGTTGTGTAGTACGAAGGACAAGATTCTTCGGCTGCGCCTCAGAATGACAAACAGAATCGTAGACAAGATGCCGTCCCCTGTCTACACCCGCACTTCGTCATTGCGAGCTCCGCGAAGCAATCCAGGGTTTTGTCATTTGCACTGGATTGCCGCGTCGCACTGCGTGCTTCTCGCAATGACGGAGAATAGCATGGCTTACTCTGCTTGCGCTGGATTGCCGCATCGCATTCCGTCATTGCGAGCTCCCCGAAGCAATCCAGGGTTTTGTTATTCGCACTGGATTGCCGCATCGCATTCCGTCATTGCGAGCACCGCGAAGCAATCCAGGGTTTTGTCATTTGCACTGGATTGCCGCATCGCACTGCGTGCTTCTCGCAATGACGGAGAATAGCACGGCTTACTCTGCCTTGGCTTTGATGCGGGCGAATTTGCGTTTGCCTACCTGGATGATTTGGCCTGCCAGGCGACTTGCATCTACGTTGT
>Ga0209737_10001598_pt1 | contig 16139 bp, 12 predicted proteins | sample TergutCu122P3_FD_187284 | JGI IMG/M metagenome (GOLD analysis project Ga0209737, IMG submission 187284) | Cubitermes ugandensis P3 segment gut microbial communities from Kakamega Forest, Kenya - Cu122 P3 (SPAdes) (version 2) | ecosystem: Host-associated > Arthropoda: Insects > Digestive system...
GAGGCGTTCTATTTTCGCGCCGTTCCCCAGATGAAAACGCCCGACCGGGTCGTAGATCTGTTTCCCCCCTGCCTTTGCCGTGAGGAGATAACGCGCTGCCAGACGGATGAGCGGCGCTTGCAGGAGGCGAACGAGACGCGCATCACTCTGCCACTCTGGCGCGCTTAGCAGGGCGCGTACAGCCTCGGCGGTGGCGGGGATATTGGCGTAAGCGCTGATTTTCCCCAGTTCGCCGGGGAGAAAGGCGTCCTCCCAGACACTTGTTGTTTTTTCCGCCCAACGACTCAAGAGCGGGAGCGGTGAAAGAGTGGAATAACGCTTCAAGCGGGGGAAATCGCGCTGCAAGTCCTCGATCACCCGTTTCAGCAAAAAGTTGCCAAAGGAGACGCCGCGCAAGCCCTCCTGCGTGTTGGAAATGGAATAAAAAATCGCGGTATCCGCCGAACGGGTATCGAAAACCGGCGCATCTACGTTGAGCAAGTCCTGCACATTATCGGCAAGATGGTCGGTCAGGGCGACCTCTACAAAAATCAACGGCTCATCCGGCATCCGGGGATGGAAAAAGCCATAGCAGCGCCGGTCGGAATCCAGCCGGTTCTTGAGATCGCTCCACGAGTGGATGGTATGCACCGCCTCATATTGGATCAGTTTCTCCAGCAACTGAGCAGAAGATTGCCAGGTAATACGGCGAAGCTCTAAAAAACCCACGTCGAACCATGAGGTCAGGAGGTATTCCAGTTCGTGATCGAGCGAAACCAGTTCCGGGTCTTCTTTCAGGAGATGGAGCAAATCCACCCGCAGATCGACCAGAAAGCGAACGCCCGTAGAGAGGGCGGCAAACTGGGTCAGAATGCGGGTGCGCGGGGAACGAATCGCGCTCCACAAACGCGCTTCCGCTTCCCACTGTGCCGCCGAGCCCAGACTTTCCTGATAGCGCTCATGCGCTGCCGCAATCCGCGCCGGATCGGGACCGAATTCCGTCGCCAACAGGCGCAAAAAGGCGTGCTTGCCTTCTGAATCGAGACGCAAATAAGTCTCGCCCAGCCGTCCGGCGCGAATGCGGGCGGAAACCTCGCCGCCCGCGCCCCGCGCGCATTCCTGTAATTGTTCCCGTACTTTTTGCAAAGACCTCGCATCGAGGCGCTTGGGGCGGCTTTGCCAGAAATCCTGCATTCTTTGCAGGCTGCGAGCGACCAGATTGGTATTCATTTTTTTCTCCAAGTGGGGTTTGGGGTTGGGAAACGGAATCTTAACTGCAAGATGAGGGAAGTTAGCCGCCACAAGGCCGAAATTAGCCGCAAAATTTATTAAAAGTCGTGAAAAAAGATAATTGTGTATAGTTCTATCTCTCCTGCAACCGTTTCTGCCCATCCTGCATGAAATATTCCGTCTTCGTCCTCTGTCTTTGTCTTCTTGCCGGATGCAGCGCTTTGCCGCGTCCTGCCCCGGACACGGAGCTGGCGCGTTTTCATCCTTCGCCCAATTTTGCGGCGCGCCGCCCCAATTTCGTCATCCTGCATCACACCAGCAGCGATGTTTTACTGCACGCTCTCGCTACTCTGAGCCATCCTCTCTCCAAGGTGAGCAGTCATTATCTGATTGCTCGCGATGGCGAGATTTTTCAGTTGGTAGCCGAATCGGAACGCGCCTGGCACGCGGGACGGGCATGGTGGGGCGGACAGACGGACATGAATTCGGCATCGATAGGCATCGAGCTGGACAATAACGGCAGAGAGCCCTTTCCAGAAGCGCAGATAGAGGCCTTGCTGAAGTTGTTGCGTGATATAGAGGGGCGGCACAATATTCCGCGCGCCAATTTTCTGGGACATGCGGATGTCGCCCCGGAGCGCAAGTCCGACCCCAGCGCCCTGTTTCCCTGGGCCTTGTTGGCGGCAGAGGGCTTTGGGCTGTGGTGTGATTTGCCACCGGGCGGAGAGTTGAACCTCCCCCTCGCCTCGGCAGATACTGTTTTACCTGATTTTTTTCTCGCTCTAAGCGCGTTGGGCTACGATCCCCGTACCCCACAATCTGCGCTAACAGCGTTTCGGCTGCATTTTTATCCGGCTGGTTTGAGTGATGAAACAGGAACGCCGAGCGCGGAAGAACATGCGCTCCTCGTCTGTCTCTTGGAGCAGAAGAGTCTTGCAGACGGCGATTGAAGAACCGATTCGACGAATAGGTGCGCGCTACGACTCTACAGGTTTTCGCCCTACCTCTGACATCTGATACCTGATCCCTGCCTACTGTTCATAATCAATCACCAGCGGGGCATGGTCGGAGAAGCGTTCATCCTTGTAGACGGAAGCAGAGCGGGCTAAGGCTGCCAATTTAGGGGTAGCGATCTGGTAGTCGATGCGCCAGCCGACGTTTTTCGCCCAAGCCTGTCCCCGGTTCGACCACCAGGTATAGGCTGATTCGCCCGCTTCCGGGTAGAGATTGCGATACACATCCACCCAGCCCAGTTCATTCAGAATACGGGAAAACCAGGCGCGTTCCTCCGGCAAAAAGCCGGAATTTTTCTGGTTACCCTTCCAGTTTTTCAGATCGATTTCCTGGTGGGCGATGTTCCAGTCGCCACAGAGGACGATTTCCCGTTCTTCTTTCCGCAAGGCGGCGAGGTGAGCGAAAAAATGCTCGAGAAAACGGAATTTGGCGGCCTGGCGTTCGCTGGAGGCCGAGCCGGAAGGGACATAGAGCGAAATGACCGAATAATCGGCAAAGTCGGCGCGGATATAACGGCCTTCCGCATCGAACTCCGGGTGTCCCAAGCCTCGTCGCACCGCGAGCGGCTTGTTGCGACACCATAAGCCCACCCCGCTATAGCCCTTTTTTTCGGCATGGGCGTAATAGGCGCTATACCCTTCGGGGCTCTGCATCTCCAAATCGAGATCCTGTGCCTGCGCCTTCAATTCCTGGAAAGCTATGAAATCAGCATTTTGCGCGGATAACCACTGGGCGGCGCCCTTCTTCCATGCGGAGCGAATGCCGTTGAGATTGAGGGAAATAATGCGTACCATATGACAATTTGGCGGTTAGTGAAAAGGACAGCATGACACAACTTCAGGAAAACATGGATTTTCGCCTGGAATTTATCGAGTTCGCAATCGAGCGGCAGGTGTTGCGTTTTGGCGAATTTACAACCAAGGCGGGCAGAATCTCGCCCTATTTTTTCAATGCGGGTCTGTTCAACGATGGCCTTGCCATGCGGCGCCTTTGCGGCTTTTATGCCGAGGCCGTGCTGGCTGGCGGCATTTCCTTCGACATGTTGTTCGGCAGCGCCTACAAGGGGATTCCTCTGGTCACCGGCTTGGCAATGGAGCTGGCCGGACGGGGCATGAATTATCCTTTTGCCTACAACCGCAAGGAGGCCAAGGATCACGGCGAAGGCGGCCTCCTGGTGGGCGCGCCGATCAAAGGGCGGGTATTGATCGTGGATGATGTGATTTCTGCCGGAACCTCGGTGCGCGAATCGGTCAAACTGATCCGCGCGGCAGGCGGCGAACCGGCGGGGGTGCTGATTGCGCTCGACCGGATGGAACGCGGCCAGGGCGAGCTTTCTGCGGTGGAAGAGGTAAAACGCGACTCAGGTCTGCCGGTTATTGCGGTTGCAACACTTGACCATTTGATGAACTTCCTTGCTTTGCGCGATAATGAGGATGTTTCTTCCCTCAGAGAAGCAATTGCCGCTTACCGTAGCCGCTACGGGAGCAACCAGAACAGGAGCTAGATCATGCTGCGAGTTTTGTCACTGTGTGTTGTTGGAGTACCGGCCTTATTGGCTTCGGGAAGCATTTGGGCAGCGTCCAATGCGGAAATAGGACGCAACGAAACTGCCTGTTGCACCGCAGATAATGGGCAAACCGTCTGCGGCGACATCACCCCTCCGCAATGCAATGGGAGACTGATAAGGGTTTTCAATCGTCAGGGTCTTCTGGTGCGCACCATTGCCGCGCGCATGACCAGGGAAGAAAAGGAAGCCATAGAGGCGAACGAGAGAAGAAAACAGGCGGCGCTCGCGGCTGAACGGGAACAACGCCGTCAGGATCAGGCTCTTCTCGAAACCTACAACAGCCTTGCCGACATCGACCGGATGCAGAAATACGCCGAAGATTCGGTAAGCTCCGAAATCAGCAATATTCTGGTGAAGATTGGCGCCTCCCAGAAAAAGAAACAGGAGCTTGGCCAGGAGGCGAGTTTTTATGATGGACAGAAGATGCCGCCGGAACTGGAAAGATCCATCCGCGAAGAAGAGATGGAACTGAAAACGCAAAACGAACTGCTAGCTGCCAAGCGGCGGGAACTGGAACAGATACGGCAGCGCTTTGCCAAGGATCGCCTGCGCTATGTCAATCTGACCTCAGGACAGGGGAAGTGATGACATGAAAAGTAATAGACTTTCTCCAGTGAGTCACCCCAGCCTAAAGGCTGGGGCTTCCTCACCACGAGTTAGGTGTGCCTTAGGCGCCATAAAAACGACTTGTCTCGCTCACCCCGCCATAAATGGCGGGGCTTGCGCGAGACCCGTGGTCAAATAGGAGCCTTGCCATGACAGACCTTGCCCTCACCGTTTTTGATGCTCTTCAGGCAGCAGGTGTGCCAAATGACAAAGCCAAGGCCGTTGCAGAGTCCATAAAGGAATCTATAAGGGAGTCAGTCCACGAGCGGAATCTAGTTACAAAAGCCGATCTCGAAGCCGCGAAATCAGAACTCATCAAATGGTATGTCGGCATTGCCATGGCGCAAGTCGCAGCTTTTGTGTTTCTCATTGCGCGGGTGCTTGGCAAAGCTTGATTTTCCGAGCAAGTCCAACCCCCCGCCAATCGGCGGGGATTTTTTATGCAGTGTCAGTGAAACTTTAACTGGAGTAATACATCTCGAATTCCACCGGGTGGGTGGTCATTCTGAATCTGTTTACTTCTTCCATTTTCACCGCGATGTAGGCGTCGATCCAGTCGTTGGAGAATACGCCGCCCCGGGTGAGAAAATCCCTGTCCTTGTCCAGATATTCCAGCGCCTGTTCGAGACTGGAGCATACGGTCGGAATCTTGGCGTCTTCTTCCGGGGGCAGGTCATAGAGATTTTTGTCGGCAGGGTCGCCGGGATGGATTTTGTTCTGGATGCCGTCCAGACCAGCCATCAGGAGGGCTGAGAAGCAGAGGTAGGGGTTGGCGATCGGATCGGGAAAACGGGCTTCGATTCGGCGCGCCTTGCCGGAGGAAACGAAGGGAACGCGAATGGAGGCGGAACGGTTTTTCGCGGAATAGGCGAGTTTTACCGGCGCTTCAAAGCCCGGAACCAGGCGCTTGTAGGAGTTGGTGCCGGGGTTGGTGATGGCGTTCAGGGCGCGGGCGTGTTTGATGATGCCGCCGATGTAATACAGCGCGATTTCGGAAAGACCGGCGTAGCCGTTGCCGTCGAACAGATTCTTGCCGCTCTTCCAGATGGACTGGTGGACGTGCATCCCGGAACCGTTGTCGCCCACGATGGGCTTGGGCATGAAGGTTGCGGTCTTGCCGTACTGGTGCGCAACGTTGTGGATGATGTATTTCATGACTTGCGTCATGTCGGCGCGGCGCACCAGGGTGTTGAACTTGGTGCCGATTTCGTTCTGCCCGGCGGTTGCGACTTCGTGGTGATGGACTTCCACCTCGATCCCGCATTCTTCCAGAGCAAGGCAGATGGCGGCGCGGATATCGTTGAAGGAATCAACCGGCGGCACAGGGAAATAGCCGCCCTGAACACTGGGGCGATGCCCGCTGTTGCCGCCTTCCGTCTTCTCGCCGGAATGCCAGGCCGCTTCCTCGGAAGTAATCCGCACGTAGGAGCCGGACATATCGGTGCGCCATTCGACGGAATCAAAAATGAAAAACTCAGGCTCGGGGCCGAAGTAAGCGGTGTCGCCAATGCCGGATGCTTTGAGATAGGCTTCGGCGCGTCTGGCGATAGAGCGCGGGTCGCGGTCGTAGCCCTTGCCATCGGCAGGATCGGTCACATCGCAGGTCATCACCAGAGTGGTTTCTTCAAAGAAGGGGTCGATGAAGGCGGTAGTGGGATCGGGGATCAAGAGCATATCGGAAGCCTGAATGCCCTTCCAGCCAGCGAAGGAAGAGCCGTCAAAGGCGTGCCCGGTCTCGAATTTGTCTTCATCCAGACATTTGGCGGGGATGCTGACGTGATGCTCCTTGCCGAGCGTATCGGTAAAACGGAAGTCAACAAACTTGACTTCATTGTCTTTCATAAGTTTCAGAACATCCTGAATGGTCGTCATGTTACAAAATCTCCAACATATTAAAATAGCGCCAACTGGCGCCAATAATTCCAGAAAATGCGGCAGATGCGTAAAGCATTTTCTTTACATCGCCAAACAAGCGATTATAGTTATACTTTTAGTCGCTCACGAGATTTATTTCTTTAAGAGACAGGAAAACAGCCATCATGCAGGAATCATTCCCGGAATTGCCGGACAATGTTTTGTTACTTGCCGAATCTGCCCATTTACCATTCGGGGAATTGCCTGTCAGCGAGCATCGCCTCAAGTTCGTCGGCTCCGGCGACGAGTATTTTCGCATCTGGATCGTCAATCTCTTTCTTTCCATTCTGACCCTTGGCATTTATTCGGCATGGGCAAAGGTGCGGCGCGAGCAGTATTTTCACCGCAATACCCTTCTGGATGGCAGCGGCTTCGACTATCACGGCAAACCGGAGGCTATTTTGAAGGGGCGCGCCATTGCGGTCGCGCTTCTGATTGCCCTCTCGGTCATTGACCAGATCGCGCCGGCCTGGCACTTTCCGGTGCTGCTGCTGGCCTCGCCCCTGATTCCCTGGCTGTTGATCCGCTCCTTTATCTTTCGCGCCCGTAATACCTCGTTCCGCGGGCTGCATTTCGATTTTCGCGGCGCCTACAAGGGTTTGTGCCGGGCATTTCTCCCCTATATTCTGATTTTTCTCGCCGTGGGTTGGGCGATGACCTATAGCATGGAGGAGATAGCCTCCCGCATGGAGAGCGAGCAACAGGTGATGCTTGAAGCAGGAGATGAGGTTGCAGAAGCCGATACCGGGTTCATGGTCGAGGGCGAAGATGAGGAAGACGAGGCGGCGTTTGTAGATGATGATGAAGAAGAGAGAGACGCCAGACTCGCAGAAGAGAACGAAGAAGATGACGCTCTCGGGTTTGCAGGCGAGGAAGATGAAGACGGCGTCGCAACGAAATCGGGTTGCAACAAGAAAGGCGTTAGCGAAAGCGAAACCGGGGACAAGGTCGATTTCGGCAAATTGATGGAGAGCATGGGGCGGATATTTGCCATTTTGGGGCTTGGTCTTGCCGCGATGTTTATTTTGCTGCCTGCGGTGATGGGAACCTTGAAGCGTTTCCAGTTCAATAACCTTGCTTTTGGCGCTTCAGGTTTTCGCCTTGAATGCGGCTTGCCGTCGTTTTATATCGCTTACCTCCGCTCGCTGTTGCCAATTTTCATAGCTGCCGGCGCCCTGTTTGCCATGACAATGGTGTTTTATGCTCTTCTGTTTGGCAGTGAGGTAAGCGATGCTCTGAAGGCGTTCGGAATAGTTTCCGTGGTTATGATCATGATGGTTGTGATGCCGTTTTATATTCTTGCCCTGATCGTGACTCCGGCCTATCTGCAAGCCCTGGTCAGTAATCTGGTGTGGAACAAGGCGAGTCTGGAGGAGCACCGTTTCGTGAGCGACCAGACTTTCTGGGGGATTACCGGAATCACTCTTTCCAACTGGCTGTTGATCTTGCTGACTCTGGGGCTTTTTTGGCCCTGGGCCAAGGTAAGGCTGGCGGCATACCGCGCCAGCCGTACTGCCGTGCTTGTTGCAGGTAGTCTGGAGCATTTCGTCGCGGGCGCGACTCTGGAAAAAAATGCGCTTGGCGAAGAAATCGCCGATGTTTTCGATTTCGATATTGCGTTCTGATATGTCTCTGGAAGCCAGTTATTTCGATGGCCGAAGCTCGCGCCGCCAAGCGGTGCGCTTGCGGGCGCTCGACTCCTGTTTGTTGCTTCAGGGCAGCGATTGCGGCGAGCGCCGGATTCCGGCAGCCGATATTCTTGTCTCCGAACGCCAGGGTAAAGCGCCGCGCACCTTGCGTTTTGCCGGGGAGCATGGTTTTTGCGAGGTCGCCGATGGCGCGGAACTCGATTTGCTGCTTGGTGAACTGGGTTGTCGCGCTTCAGTGGTGGTGCGCTTGCAAAGCCGCTGGCGCTGGGCTTTGGGCTCACTTGTCGGCATAGTCTTTATTTTTGTTGCCGGTTATTTATGGGGTTTGCCCTGGGGGGCGAAAGCTGTTGCGCCGCATGTGCCAGTTGCCGCCATGCGCCCGGTTTCCGAAATGGCGGTCGAGCAACTGGATAAATATCTGCTGCGCCCTTCTCTTCTGCCAGAGCAGCGCCGGGAGAAGCTGCAAAACGATTTTCGTAAGATTGTAGAGACGAGTCCAGATCTTCTTCCTTACAGCAACTACATTTCCCTTGGCTTTCGCTCCGCGCCTAAACTTGGCCCCAATGCCTTCGCGCTCCCGGATGGGCAAATCATCCTCCTCGATGAGCTGGCAGTGATGTATGACGATGAGGAAATCCTGGCGGTGCTGGCGCATGAGCTTGGGCATTTCAGCGGACGGCATGGCATTCGTCAGCTCATTCAGGGTTCGGTGATTGCTGCGGTTACCGCCGCCTGGTTTGGCGATATTTCGCTTGCGGCCGTTACCCTTTCCAACGTTGCCTTAAGCTCCGGCTATTCCCGCGACATGGAACGCGAGGCCGATGATTATGCGGCCAAACTGCTAAACACTCAGGGCAAATCCCCCGAACTGCTTGCCAGGGTGCTGGAGAAGATGGAAGAGGAATATCAAAAGAAAATATCCTCACCTTCAGACAAAGCGCCCGATGCCGCTGATGAAAGCGACAAATTCATGGACTGGATTTCCTCGCATCCCAATACCGCCGAACGCATCAGACGCTTGCGGCGACAGGAATCAGGGATCAGGGATCAGGCGTAGCGGCATAGGCTGGGTAGAGCGTAGCGAAACCCAGCGCCGCCCGCCAGCATATAGTTGCAGTGGTCTTGCAAGCATCGGAAACACGCCGCTTACACCTTGTTCTCTGGCAGTTGTCTGTTTTTGAGGCAATGTAGACTAATGCATTGTTTCTGAAGAGTTTTTCTTTCGCCTATCCCCACTTTTTCAGTAGTTATCCACAGAATTTGTGAACAAAATGTTACGAAAGTTAGAGTCGTAGCATATAGGTCGTGGGGAACTATGCAGACGGGAATGGGTAGCCGCGAGCTTGCCCAACTTACGATTTCATCAGAGCCTCTGGCGCGAACAATCATATAATGTTCGGTTAGCAACTCCTCTGACTTCCGACCGATGTCTCTTTGATGCTGGGTTTCGCTGGCGCTCAACCCAGACTATTACGGCGCTTCTACGGGCGCGGCGGGCGGATGGTATCCGCCCCTACATCTGCCCCCTGGCATCTGACATCTGACTTCTGATATCTGTCCTCTGATCCCTGATGAGCTCTCTCCGTATTCGTGGTGCGCGTACCCATAATCTCAAAAATATCAGCCTCGATCTGCCGCGCGACAAACTGATCGTCATTACCGGCCTTTCCGGTTCCGGGAAGTCTTCGCTTGCCTTTGATACTCTTTATGCCGAGGGGCAGCGGCGTTATGTGGAGTCTCTTTCCGCCTATGCCCGCCAGTTCCTGCAACTGATGGAAAAGCCGGATGTCGATTTCATCGAAGGCTTGTCGCCTGCCATTTCCATCGAGCAGAAGGCCGTCAACCACAATCCCCGCTCCACGGTCGGCACGGTCACCGAGATTCATGATTATCTCCGCCTGCTTTTCGCGCGTGTCGGGACTCCATATTGTCCCGAGCATGATTTGCCGCTGGCCGCGCAGACGGTCTCGCAGATGGTGGATCAGGTTCTCGCCATGCCCGAAGACAGCCGTTTGCTGATTCTGTCGCCCATCGTGGCGGAGAGGAAGGGCGAGCATCTGGAATTGTTTGCCGAATTGCGCGCCCAGGGTTTTGCCCGCCTCAGGATAGACGGGGTAGTCTATGAGATGGAGGCGCTGCCCAAACTTGCCAAGACGAAAAAGCACAGTGTGGATATCGTGGTCGACCGCCTGAAGGTTCGCCCCGACGCGCGCCAGAGGCTGGCGGAGTCTTTCGAGACTGCGCTCAATCATGCCGAAGGGCGTGCCATCGTGCTGGAAATGGATTCTGGGGTCGAACATCTCTTTTCCGCCCGCTTCGCCTGCCAGAAATGCAACTATGCCTTGCAGGAGCTGGAGCCGCGCATTTTTTCCTTCAACAATCCAATGGGCGCCTGTCCCAACTGCGATGGCTTGGGGGTAATTCAGTTTTTTGACCCGGCGCGGGTCGTGATAGCGCCCCAACTCTCCATCGCGGCAGGAGCGATCAAGGGCTGGGATAAAAAAAGCAAATTCTACTTTCAGATGCTGCAACAGGTGGCGGAGCATTACGGCTTCGACATCGAGCAGCCATTTGCAACTCTGGACGATGCGGCGCAGAAGATAGTTCTTTACGGTTCCGGGAAAGAAGCGATCGCCTTTTCCTACGTGACCGAGCGCGGCACGAGTTTTATTCGTTCCCATCCCTTTGAAGGGGTGTTGCGTAATCTGGAACGCCGTTATCGGGAGACGGATTCGCAGGCGATGCGGGAGGAGCTTGCTCGTTACATCAGCAACCAACCCTGCCCGCAATGCGGCGGTAGCCGTCTCAAAAAAGAGGCGCGGCATGTGCGGGTGGGCGACAAAACCCTGCATGAAATCAATCGCTTGCAGCTTCGGGAGGCTCTTGGCTTTTTCAGTACCCTGAAACTCTCCGGGAACAAGGCCGAGATAGCGGACAAGATTTTGAAAGAAATCCTGATCCGCTTGAATTTCCTGATCAACGTCGGCCTCGATTATCTTTGTCTGGAGCGTTCGGCAGATACGCTTTCCGGCGGCGAGGCGCAGCGCATTCGTCTGGCGAGCCAGATCGGCTCCGGTCTTACCGGGGTCATGTATGTGCTGGACGAGCCTTCCATCGGGCTACACCAGCGCGACAATGAACGTCTGCTCGCCACTCTCTGCCAACTGCGGGACATGGGCAATACCCTGATCGTGGTCGAGCATGATGAGGAAACCATTCGTCTTGCCGACCATATCGTAGACATCGGCCCCGGCGCAGGCGTGCATGGCGGCGAAATCGTGGCGGAAGGAACTGCCACCGCCATTGCCGCCCATCCTACTTCGATTACCGGCGCGTATTTATCCGGCAAGAAGAAAATCGCCGTCCCCCAAAAACGCCGCAAGGCGAAAAGCTCGCTAGCCATCATCAATGCCTGCGGCAACAACCTGAAGGGCGTAGATCTCGAACTGCCTGTCGGCGTCCTGACCTGCGTTACCGGAGTTTCCGGTTCCGGGAAATCCACGCTCATCAATGATACCTTGTACGCCATCGCGGCGCGCGACTTGAATGGCAGCAGCATCGAAGCCGCAAAATACGACGAGATTCGCGGTCTTGCCTCTTTCGACAAGGTGGTCAGCGTCGATCAGGCGCCGATAGGCCGCACTCCGCGCTCCAATCCGGCTACTTATACCGGCGTGTTGACTCCGGTGCGCGAGCTGTTCGCCCAGATGCCGGAAGCGCGCGCCCGTGGCTATTTGCCGGGACGTTTTTCATTCAACGTCAAGGGCGGGCGTTGTGAAGCCTGTCAGGGCGATGGCGCAATCAAGGTGGAGATGCACTTTCTCCCCGATATTTATGTGCCTTGTGATGTCTGTCACGGCAAGAGATATAACCGCGAAACCCTGGAGATTCGCTACAAGGGCAAGAGCATCCACGACATTCTGGAAATGACGGTGGAAGTAGCGCGTGAATTCTTCGATCCAGTTCCCAAGATTGCCAAGAAGCTGCAAACTCTGATGGATGTAGGGCTTTCTTACATCACTCTGGGGCAGAGCGCGACGACTCTTTCCGGCGGCGAGGCGCAGCGGGTCAAGCTGGCGCTGGAACTCTCGCGCCGCGATACCGGCAACACTCTTTACATTCTCGATGAGCCGACTACCGGACTGCATTTTGCCGACATCGAGATGCTGCTGGCGGTGTTGCAGCATCTGGTCGAGCGCGGCAATACGGTGGTCATGATCGAGCATAATCTCGATGTGATAAAAACCGCCGACTGGATTGTTGACCTGGGGCCGGAAGGCGGCGATAGTGGCGGACGCATTATCGCAACAGGAACACCAGAAGAAGTCGCCGCCATGCCTGACAGTCATACCGGGCGGTTTCTTGCTCCTTTGTTGAAGGGTGAAACCGCTTAATCAGCCACACCAGAGCCTGCAATGACCCGAAAAATCCCGCGCTTTCTTGCAAAAACCCTGCTAATCCTGCTCGTTCCCGCCATTATTGCCGGCTGTCAGTTATTGCAGACCTTGGGCGAGATGCCGGGTCAGGAAGCCGCGATGCGTTATGAGCAGCTTCCTTACTACCGTGATGGCTATTTTCAGGCGGCGGAAGAACTGCCCTTCTACCCTGAAAAAATCAGCGGCGGCGGGGGGAAAAGCTGGTGGCGACATGTGTTTGACAGGTCGAACGCCCCCAAAACTCCTTTGCCTATGGTTCCTCTTACGGCCTCCTCTTTCAGCAATCCGCCCTCCGAATTGAGGTTTTACTGGCTGGGACATGCTTCTCTCATCATCGAGCTCGATGGTCTGCGCTTTCTGGTCGATCCGGTTTTCGGCAATGCCGCGCCTATCCCCGGCATCGTTCGCCGTTACGGGGATGCGCCGTTGAAGCGCGATGATCTGCCCCATCTCGATTATGTGCTCATCACCCACGACCATTACGACCATCTCGAATACGCCACCATTCGCGCCCTGAGAAAGCGAACTGAGACGCGCTTCATCGTTCCCTATGGAGTGGGGACGCATCTCAAGAAATGGGGGATTCCTAAGGAGCGCATTCAGGAAATCGGCTGGGGAGAGAGCATTCGGGCCGGGGATGTAGAGATCATCTCGGAGGAGACGCTGCATTTTTCGGGACGCACCTATGACAGCAGGAATACCACGCTATGGACGGCCTATGTTCTGAAGGGGAAGGATAATCGTCTCTTCATCAGCGGTGATACTGGTTATGGCGGGCATTTCCGGGAGATAGGGGAGCGGCACGGCCCTTTCTGCTTGGCTTTTCTAGAGATCGACGCCTGGAACCCCGGCTGGCCGAAAACCCATCTTTTCCCTGAGGAAGTAATCCGCGCCCATCGTGATCTTGGCGCAGAAACACTGGCGCCGGTGCACTGGGGAGTATTCGACCTAGGCCGCCACCCCTGGGATGAATCCATCCGCACCATCCAGACCCTGGCAGAAAAAGAAAACATAAACCTCCTAACCCCCCTAATGGGGTCCTGCGGACGGCAATTGAAGAACCAATTCAGCTCTAGGCGCATGTAGGGGCGATCCTGCGGATGGGTCTTGCAGACGGCGATTGAAGAACCAACTCGGCGTTAGGCGTGTTTAGGGACGGCATTCTGCCGCCCGCCGCGCCTGTAGGTATTGTGTAGGGGCTTGCGTGCAACGCCCTACGACTCACCGCTTGCAATACCGCCCAATCAATCTGTCATTCCCGCCAAACCCCGTTACAAGCATCGTAGGCTGAGTTGAGCAACGCGAAACCCAGCACAACTCTGGCGGGCGGATAGTATCCGCCCCTACGCGTGATTGCCTTCGAATTGGTTCTTCAATTGCCGTGCACAGCAACCGTTCGCAGGACTCCTGCAAGGCAAGTCCAACCTTCGCGTTCATTTTGCTCGTCGAAATTGATCCACGGGGCGTAGATGCTGGCTATTTCTTCGGCTTGTTCGGCGAGCAGGCCGGAGATGGCGAGTTTACCGCCGGGGCAGACGCGGGCGGCCAAGGCCGGGGCAAGAAGGCGGAGCGGATTGGCAAGAATATTGGCGACAACGAGATCGTATTGCGGTAGCAACTCTTCCGTGCTCTCCGTAAAGCGGATATAGACCCGATTGTTTTCGGCATTGGCGCGCGCCGCCAAAACTGCCTGCGGGTCGATGTCCAGGCCATCGACCGGATGCGCGCCCAGTTTGGCCGCAGCAATGGCGAGAATGCCGGAGCCAGAGCCATAGTCGAGCAGACTCATTCCGGGGCGAACTTCCCGTTCCAGCCATTCAAGACAAAGCCGGGTAGTCGGGTGAGAACCCGTGCCAAAAGCCATGCCGGGGTCGAGCACGATGTTTACTGCGGAAGGATCAGGCGTCTCATGCCAGGATGGCACAATCCATAAGCGGGAAGAGATGGCAATAGGATTGAATTGCGCTTGGGTCAGCTGCACCCAGTTTTCCTCTTCTACCCGGCAAAGATGCAATTTCGGCGAAGATAGACGAAGTTCAGCCGCAACAGCCGCAAAAAGAGCGGTGATGTCGACATTTTCGCCAAACAGGGCGCTGATCCGCGCCTGTTCCCAGAGGGGCGCGCTTTCCATTCCCGGTTCGCCGAATTGCGGTGTTTCTTCCGGGGTTCCGGCCAGCGCGTCCTCTATGCTCGCAGAAACCGCGCCTGCCGCGAGCAGGGCATCGCACCAGGCTTCCGAGTCTTGAGCCTCGGTAGTGAACGAAGCCTCAATCCACGCCATGATCCGGGCGCTTGATTTCGCTCTGGTCGGCCAGCTTCTGCTCCAGATAGTGAATACTGGTGCCGCCCTTGAGGAAGTTGGCGTCGAGCATCAATCTCTGATGCAGCGGGATATTGGTCTTGATCCCTTCCACCCCCATCTCCGAAAGAGCAATCCGCATCCGGCGGATGGCCTGCTCTCTGGTGTCGCCATAGGCGATCACCTTGGCGACCATGGAATCGTAATGCGGCGGCACGGTATAGCCTTGATAGATGTGCGAATCCACCCGGATGCCGGGGCCGCCCGGAGGGTGATAAACGCTGATCTTGCCGGGAAAAGGAGTGAACGTATAGGGATCTTCGGCGTTTATGCGACATTCGAGAGCGTGACCGCGAAACTCGATGTCGCGTTGGCGAAACGCCAGCTTTTCCCCTGCGGCGACGCGAATCTGGGTTTGGACGATGTCGATCCCGGTAATGGCTTCGGTGACCGGATGCTCGACCTGAACGCGGGTGTTCATTTCGATGAAGTAGAACTCGCCGTCTTCGTAGAGAAATTCAAAGGTTCCCGCGCCGCGATAGCCGATGCTGCGGCAGGCGTCAGCGCAGCGTCTGCCGATGCGGGCGATCAGGCGTGGCGGGATCAGGGGCGCGGGCGCTTCTTCGATGATTTTCTGGTGGCGGCGCTGCATCGAGCAGTCGCGCTCGCCCAGATAGACCGCGTTGCCATGCTGGTCGGCCATAACCTGAATCTCGATATGGCGGGGCTTTTCCAGAAACTTTTCCATGTACACCGAGGGGTTGCCAAAGGCAGAGGCCGCTTCGGCGCGGGTCATGGTCACCGAGTTGAGGAGCGAGGCTTCGCTATGAACCACGCGCATCCCCCGCCCGCCGCCGCCGCCAGCCGCCTTGATGATTACCGGGTAGCCTACCTTACGCGCGGTGGCGATGATTTCGTTGGGGTCTTCGGAGAGAGCGCCGTCAGAACCGGGAACGCAGGGTACGCCCGCCGCCCTCATCGCGGCCTTGGCGGAAACCTTGTCGCCCATCATGCGAATCGTCTCCGCGCGGGGGCCGATGAAGACAAAACCGGAGGTTTCCACCCGCTCGGCGAAATCGGCGTTTTCGGAAAGAAAACCATAGCCGGGGTGAATGGCTTCGGCATCGGTTACTTCCGCTGCCGAAATGATGGCGGGCACATTGAGATAGCTTTGTGCCGAAGGTGCGGGGCCGATACAGACGGATTCGTCGGCGAGCTTTACGTATTTTGCTTCGCGATCCGCTTCGGAATGGACGACTACGGTCTTGATTCCCATTTCCCGACAGGCGCGCTGTACTCGCAGGGCTATTTCCCCCCGATTGGCGATAAGGATTTTTTCAAACATTTCAGCCCCTTTTCGCTGCACGTTAGCCGATGATGAACAGGGTTTCGCCGAATTCGACCGGCTGCCCGTTTTCTACCATGATGGCCTTGATGACCCCGGA
>Ga0209737_10001599_pt1 | contig 16121 bp, 18 predicted proteins | sample TergutCu122P3_FD_187284 | JGI IMG/M metagenome (GOLD analysis project Ga0209737, IMG submission 187284) | Cubitermes ugandensis P3 segment gut microbial communities from Kakamega Forest, Kenya - Cu122 P3 (SPAdes) (version 2) | ecosystem: Host-associated > Arthropoda: Insects > Digestive system...
GCGGGTTACGTGCTGGAAATCGGTGAAGCGTGGGAAAATTTCCCGACTGACGATATTCAGGCCGATACCCGCCGGATGAACGGCTGGATCGAATGCGTAGTGAACACCATGCCGGAGCAGTATTACTGGGTTCATCGCCGTTTCAAGACTCGGCCTGTTGGACAGGCGCGTTTTTATTGAGAAAGCTTTTCAGCCCCCTATAAACGAATGATCTGAACATGCATTCACTGGAACCCCCTTCGATGACTACTGAAGAAGTCGTGCAGTATTTGCGGGCGCATCCCGATTTCCTGAGCGAGCACAGCGAATTGCTCGACGTGCTCACGGTGCCTCATCCTCGCCATGGGCATGCAATTTCGTTGACCGAGCGGCAATTGCACGTCTTGCGCGGCAAGATCCGGCAACTTGAACAGAGACTTGCCGAACTGATCCAGTTTGGTGAACAAAACGACGTGATTGGCGAAAAAGTGCATTGCCTTGCCACATCGCTTCTCGTGGCCAATGGCTGCGACGGCAAGTGCCGCGCGCTTTTGGACAGTATGCGAAACGAGTTCGTCGTGCCGCATGTAGCGTTGCGCATCTGGAATGCCCCGGCGCCGTGGGAAGGGGAGGCATTCCAGCCGGTGAGCGAAGGCGTTCGTGCGTTTGCTGACGGGATGTCCCGTCCTTATTGTGGTGCGCCGGTCAACGTCGACACTCTCGACTGGTTTGGCGAAATGGCGCCGCACATCCGTTCGGTTGCCTTGATACCGTTGCGCCGGGGGAATCAGGTCGCGGGGTTGCTTGCGCTCGGCAGCGAAGAACCCGAACGTTTCTACAGCGAAATGGGCACGTTGTACCTCGAACGTATTGGTGCGCTGGCTTCCGCAGCCTTGTTGGCGGAGACGGATTGACCGTGGAGGCAGACGTTATCCTGCCATCCTGGGGTGAGGATTATCTGGTCTGGTTGGCGACGCATCGGCGAGCGGCGGCGCTTACGCTGGAGAACTATCGGCGCGACCTGTTGCGCTTGGCCGAGTTGGCTGGCGAGCGTTCGCCGCAGGCGCTCGAGGCTACCGACATCCGCCGTTTCGTTGCTCGCCTGCATGGGCAGGGGCTTTCTGGCCGTTCGATTGCGCGGATACTTTCTGCCTGGCGCGGTCTTTATCGCTGGCTGATTCGCAACCGGGGCGTACGCGCCAACCCTGTTGAGAGCATTCGTCCGCCGAAATCGCCTGCCATGCTGCCCAAGGCCTTGTCGCAGGATCAGGCCAAGGCGTTGCTCGACGCGGAGTCGGAAGAGGAATCGGCGCTGGAAATTCGTGACCGCGCCATGTTCGAGTTGTTCTATTCCTCGGGGTTGCGCCTTGGAGAACTGGCCGGGCTCGACCTGGACAGTGGCAGCCGCAATGGTTGGGTGGATTTTGCGGAAGGCATGGTGACGGTACATGGCAAGCGCGACCGCATGCGCACGGTTCCTGTCGGCGAGCCTGCGCTTGTGGCGTTGCGGGCATGGATGGACGTACGGGCGCTACTGTCTGCTGGCGGGGATGAGCGAGCGCTTTTCATCACCCGCAACGGTTCCCGCATGAGTGCGGGCGCGGTTCGGGGGCGGTTGCGGCGATGGGCGTTGTCGAGTGGGCTGGGGGTACACGTTCACCCGCACATGTTTCGTCACAGCTTTGCCAGTCATCTGTTGCAAGCCTCGGGTGATTTGCGAGCGGTACAGGAACTGCTTGGTCATGCCAGCATCCGTTCCACGCAGGTCTACACCCACCTCGATTTTCAGCATCTTGCCAAAGTCTACGATTCAGCGCATCCAAGAGCGCGAAAGTAGGGGCGAAAAATCTTTCGCCCAAACACCGTCCCATGACGCCACGACCGTTGGGAGGGCGAAACTGCTGGGAGGGCAAGACCGCTGAAGGGCGAAAGATTTTTCGCTCCTACGATCATTCGCTTTCCAGCCAGAGTCGCGCATCTTCCTCGCTGTCGAAAATCTGTACCTCTGCGTCGATGAAGAATTGCGAAACCCACGCGCTCCACGCAACCCACTGATCGTCGGTCAGAATAGCGATACGGCGGAAATCATGAGCGTGCCGCAGAGAGTGACGGATGTTTTCCACGGCCAGATCGATCGTGAATCCGGCCATTTCGCGCAGGTCAAACAGCAGATCGATCGGCCCGCTGAATTTGATCTTATAGTCGGCCAGCTCCTCGAATTCACGGAAATCAGCCAGAGTGAATTCGCCGAGAACGACAGCGACGATCAACTTGTCGTGGTGGTCGATGCTTATCATGGAACGCCTCCGTGTCATCCCGATGGGAGTGGGATGATCGGGACGTTACCATATCCTGGCGCCTGCTGCGGCATGCCGTAACACATGGACAACTCGACTCCCCGCAAGCGTCTTTTGCTTATCGTGGTGCCATGAGGGTCAAACGTGTTTTCTTACCGACATCTATTACCCTGTGTCAATAGGGATAGATTGACCATCTTGCGACGTCCGACAACGACGATCGGGATATGGCCCTGATCAATTTTTTTTTGTAAATCGCTTTTTGGAATCCCCTCACAATCAGCAAAACGTTCCAGATACATTAAGGGAACTAAAACAGGGGAAGGCGTTTTTTTATCTTGTGCTTTTTCGTTATTGCCATTGGATAAGTCTTCTGGCATAAAATTATCAGTCATCGTTTTCATGAAGCGCTACTCCTGCTCAGTGTTATCCTGGAGCCTTGTAGTACGGTCGTGCAGAAAGAATCTTTAGTTGTGGTTTTCCGCTATGGCGACCGCGGGTCTGGCGGGAAGCGCCTGCGTTATCCGATCGGTTTTCGTTACGCCGTCTTGTATGTCAAGTATGTAATATCACAATGTTTTGTATCGCCATGGTATGATCCAAACTGGATGTCTGGCATGTTTTTGATTCCTTGCATCCAGGGTAGTCCAGAGTGCAGTCGTAAAATAAACAATTTATGCTGGCGCGGGGCGCGCCGGTGGTTTGTGCCCCGCGTTCCAGAACAAATCGAGAGGAAGGGAATTCGCGTGAATGCCATACTTCGGGCAGCTATTGAGCGTGCGCGTTATCTGGCGGAGCGCCCCAACGAGCGCTCCTCGCCTCAGGCTGTCGTTGGCGCGAAGTGGCGCATGTTATGGGTTGCGGCGGCGGCGGTGCTCGGGCTGATCGTTTGGGTGAAGGTTATCGCTTTGTCGGTTCAGCAGACGCCAGGGCTGGAAGGGTGGCTCAACGGCATCTTCGGCGGCTTGTTTGGCGGGCTGTCCACGGTGTTGATCGTGTTGCTGCCGGGGTATGTGATGTGGCCGTTTTTCAAGGAGGCGCAACAGGATGGCGTGACCGGCGCAGCCCCCGATGGCGAGTCCGGCGAAGCGGACGCTGAACTCGAGCAGACCCTCGTCGAACTGGAAGCCGTGAGGCAACAAGCCCGCAGCCAGGTTCCCACGCCGAGTCCAAAATTTGCGTTCATCGGTGCTCTGGCCGGCTTTTTGTGGTTCATCATCGGCGGCGCTTCTTTTTCGGTGGTCGGCCTGCTGCTGTCGATTGCCTTCGGCGCGGCCGCCGGCGTGCTCATCGGCTACGGCCCGGCGGCGGCAAAGCTCTTTCGTCTCGATGCTATCTACGGCAATCTCTACCTGCAACGTGTGTTGCCGAAACTTCTGTCGGGCTTTGGCCAGCTTGGCTGGCGGCGACCTGCGCAACCGCCGCTGGATGAATTCAGGCGCTACCGCCTGTTTCCACAATGGAATTCCGTCTATGCCGGAGACGAAATTCACGGCGACTATCGCGGCTTGCCACTGTCGATTTCTGAGTTGAACCTGATTTCTTCGGAAGGCGGAAGCCACTCTGTTTTCAGGGGGTTGGTCGTCGCCCTTGCGCTGCCGCGAGGCTTGCGTGGCATTACCGTCGTGACTTCATACCAGGGCGTCTTTGCCCATTTCGCCGAACGCTGGCGCGAAAACGCAGTGCAATCCTCGCCCCTGCAATCCGTGCATCTGGAAGACCCCGAGTTCGCAAAGGCTTATCAGGTTCACGCCACCGACCAAATTTCATCGCGCGCGCTGCTGACCCCGGCTTTCATGGAACGCTTCAAGGCGCTGGCAGAGCGTTTGGGCGCGCCGGCCCTGTTGGTGGAAGATAACCGGCTCATCCTGGCGCTGGCCACGGACAGCCGCAATTTTTTCCAGCCGCCCATATACGGTGAGCCGGCCACGGCGCGCGCAAGACTGACCCAATTGCGCGAAGATATCGCTACGCTCCTACGCACCGCTGATGCGGTGATCGATCTCGATCAGAGTACTCGCGGGCAACCTCTGTAAGGGCGAATAATTATTCGCCCCTACGTCGCGGATGGCGGGTCATTCTATTCTGATGTTGAAACCGGACAACTTCCAAGCTGCACCCTCGGAAATGTATTTGTGCTCGAACACAACTTGATTCGGCTTCGTTGGGTAGCGCCCTTTTATGATGAGCCAACCGTCTTTGTTAATCAGCGCATCGCCCTCGAGGCTTGGTTCAAAGGAATCAAGTACCGTAAGGTCTCCTATATCAAAGAACGCGCCATAAGCCTCATTTAGTCTTTTAGTTGAGAAGTCGTCTTTCCAAGCTTTGGAAATTGAATTGCGAAAATGCTCCATGTTTTTGTTGTTTACCGAAACGGCAAAATCATGGATGGCTTTTTTCGTCATGGAAATTTGCTGTTCTTTGCTTGGGACGCTCGGGCCAGTGGCGCCAGAGGATTGAACGCCCGCGGCAGGCTTTTGCAGCGCGTAAATTTTCCATGCGTCTTTTTCTTTTACGAGACTGACTTGGATGGGCACATTGCCACCCGTTTCCGTCGTAATCGAGCCAGTCAGTTCACCGCGATCATTGGTAACACTGCGTCCTGACCAGCTTGCTTCCTTGAAGTTGAGTATCGCGCTTTCTGAAAGGAATGCTTTTAAAGCAGCTTCGTCAGTTTTGGCGCTGAATTCTTCCGACAAATAGCCGCGAGCCTTCGCCATGTCTTGCTGTTTTACGGCTTCGAAAAATCCATTAGCAGTTTCTGTTAAGCCAGATGTTAAGGAAAGAACCAAACCAATTACAACTGCAACTAGCGGCGCAACTACTGCAAATATTTTCAAGAGTTTGTTCATACTTCCCCCAGAGGGTGGTGGTTAAAAAGTTGTCTAATGCTTGAATTAAGCCGTGCCGCGAAGCAGCGTTGGCTTGAATGAATTAGCCAGACGGCTGCTGTACGGCAGACAACGTAAATTGCCAATCCCAACAGCAATCCAAAAAATTGTATCAATACCGTCACAAGTCGTGTTGAGAGTGTCGCTGAATGTCCACACCCCAACTTTATGGATTAGTAACACGCCCCATAAAGAGAATCAGGCCAGATGTTTTGTCGATGATGAAGAATAGGAAGGGGTGATCCGCCTTGAATTCAAACGGCTTCGACGGGGCGCCGCCGGCGGCCTGCGCGACCGCCGCCGTGGCGGCAGCCGCTTCAGTGCCGCGCTCGTCGACCTTGATAAAGGTTTGGTGAAAACCCTCACTGAGACAGATGCGCTCGTCAGGATTGGTTGGATGAGCCATCGCCGTGAAGTCTGCCTTATAACGACTGAATGGCAACGGCATGCCGAGCGCAATGAGGAAAGAGGAAAGCTTGAGCGGCGCAGCAGGATTTAATTCAAAGCGCGGCAGTGAGACGAAAACTCGCTGAGGCTTGAGTGCACGCTGCCAGCTTTCCAGTGGGTTGGTTGAGAGCGAGGCTTCCAGTGCCGCCAATCCGTCGGCCTGTTCTGGCAGCACAGCAAGAAAAGACACGCCTTGACCCTTGTAAGGCAGTTCGAGGAGCTTCACCGTACCTACTTCCGCCGCGGCGAAGTGGCCTACCTGTCGCATCATTGGCGTTTCCTTCGTTGTCGTTGGACTGAGATAAAACGGCTCCGTGCGCGTGGACCGCTTTTCGAACGGTTTTTCCCATTCGCCAAGGAAGTAAATGGCATTCACCAGCACCATGCGCGTCAGCGGACCGACCGATTGCACGGACAGCAAATCCTTGATGCGCTGTTCGGTGCGATCGGCCACCCATGCGTTGATATGCTGACGGGACGGTTCAAAAGCCGTCTTGAAATCGACGGGTTCGAGCGCTGCGCCAAAGGCTGCGCGTGTGCTATCGAGGTAAGGCTGCTCAAACCGGTAGGTCTTTTCGCCAAAAAGACGGTTGGCGATACGCAGGGTGGCGGGTTGCTGTGGGTCTTCGAGCGTATGCGCCAGTTGGCCCCAGAAATTCATCAACGCCGCAGGCTCTGCAGGAAAGTGAAACACCTGTTTGATCTGCGCGGCAGTTTCACCTTTCGCGCCGCCGTAAGTCATAGCAAAGGCAATAGAAATGCTCGCTGGAGAAATGGCGAAGTTCCCCTGCTCGGTCTTGCGCGTCTGCCGCCAGAGATCAAAGGCAAACGTATTCGAGCCAGCCGCCAGTGCCTGATTATTGCCAGAAGAGGATACGTTCATTTTATGCTCATTTGCAGTGGCGGCTGATCGAGCAGCCAGGACTGTCGACGCAGATAGCGAGGCCGCCAGAAAAGTGATGACGAAAACGCAAGCCATGTTTCGCAGCCTGCCCTGATCGGTTGGTCTTAGGGCCATTTCAGGACTTCATCCGGCGCCCCATCCCCACAGTAGAAAGAGGATGCCTGTCAGCACCGAGAGGACAGGGATCGGGAACAGATGCCTGAACGATTTCCGCCAGGCAGTGAGGAAACAACACAATGGCATGGTTATCGCGCCGAACGCGAATCCGACCGAGGCAAGCTGGGCCTGCGTTTCCGGTAGCGCCAAGGTCTTGGCGTTGAAGGCGAAGATGATGTTGATGAAGCCCAGGCCAAAGAACGAGATATAGCCCAGGCGCGTCATCCGTCGGCGAAAGGAGGAATACCCCCCCATCCATTCTTCACGGTGAAAGAAAAGGCCGATGATGGTGCTAGCAATGAGCCCACACAATATACTTACCCAGCCAGCAAGAAGGTTGAGAGTAGAAATTTCCATAGTCGATCTTGCTTTTTTTCACGGATGATACTCTGAATATGCAAAATCAACATGGCGACTGAAGGCCGGGTCTCCGTTTCTGAACAATAATTAAACGCAAGGGCAACCACAAGGGTTGCCCCTACGGCTCATGGGGCGATCAATGGGCGGATGTAGGGGCACGGCATGCCGTGCCCCTACGGCTGCCCCAATCCCGCCAACGCAGCATTGAAAATCTTGCTGGGCCGCATGATTGCGTTGCACTTTTCGGGATCGACGCGATAGTAGCCACCGAGATCGACAGGCTTACTCCGCGCGGCCTTGAATTCGGCAATGATGTCTTGCTCGTTGGCCGCCAATGTTTTGGCGAGCGGAGCGAAACGGGCGGCAAGTTCCTCGTCCTCATTCTGAGCGGCAAGCGATTCGGCCCAGTAAAGCGACAGGTAGAATTGGCTGCCTCGGTTGTCGAGTTCGCCAGCGCGGCGCGAAGGGGATTTGTTGTTATCGAGGAGTTTGCCGGTAGCCTCATCGAGCGTTTTGGCGAGAATCCGGGCGCGCGCATTGCCAGTCTTGAGACCGAGCTCCTCGAGCGAGACCGCTAGCGCAAGGAATTCGCCGAGCGAGTCCCAACGCAGATGGTTTTCTTCGACGAGCTGCTGGACGTGCTTGGGGGCGGAGCCGCCCGCGCCGGTCTCGTACATGCCGCCGCCCGCCATCAAGGGAACGATGGAAAGCATCTTGGCGCTGGTTCCCAGTTCCATGATGGGGAAGAGGTCGGTGAGGTAGTCGCGCAAAATGTTGCCAGTGACGGCAATGGTATCGGCGCCGCGTATGGCGCGCTCCAGGGTGTAACGCATGGCCCGCACTTGGGACATGATGCGGATGTTCAGCCCCGTGGTGTCATGATCCTGGAGATAGGTTTTGACTTTCTTGATGAGCTCGGCTTCATGCGGACGGTAACGGTCGAGCCAGAAGAGCGCGGTCATGCCGGAATTGCGGGCGCGGGTGACGGCGAGCTTGACCCAGTCACGGATAGCGGCATCCTTGACCTGGCACATGCGCCAGATGTCGCCTTCTTCTACGTTTTGCGCGAGCAATACTTCTCCAGTAGCCAGGTCGACGATATTGGCAATACCGTCTTCGGGGATTTCAAACGTTTTGTCGTGCGAGCCGTATTCCTCGGCCTGCTGCGCCATGAGGCCGACGTTGGGCACCGTCCCCATCGTCCGAGGATCGAACGCGCCGTTGGTCTTGCAGAAATTGATCATCTCCTGGTAGATGCGGGCGAAGGTGGACTCCGGCATCACAGCCTTGACGTCTTTTTGTCTACCGTCTGCGCCGTACATCTTGCCGCCCGCACGGATCATGGCGGGCATGGAGGCATCGACGATCACGTCGTTGGGTGAATGGAAATTGGTGATGCCCTTGGCAGAATCGACCATCGCCAGTTCAGGGCGATTTTCGTGACAGGCGTGCAGGTCACGAATGATTTCGTCGCGCCAGGTTTCGGGCAAGGAAGCAATTTTCTGGTAGAGATCGGCCATGCCGTTATTGACGTTGACGCCCAGTTCTCTGAAAAGCCGCTCATGCCGGGCAAAAGCGTCTTTATAGTAGATGCGCACGCAGTGGCCAAACACGATGGGATGCGAGACTTTCATCATCGTGGCCTTGACGTGCAACGAGAAAAGCACGCCCGCTTCACGGGCATCTTCCATCTGTTTTTCGTAAAACTCACAAAGCGCTTTCTTGCTCATGAACATCGAGTCGATGATTTCGCCCGCGAGCAGCGGAACTTTGGGCTTGAGCAGGATGGTTTTGCCGCTCTTCGTGAGCAACTCCATCTTCACATCGCGAGCGCGGTCGAGGGTCATCGACTTTTCGCCGTGATAGAAGTCTCCTCCCTTCATGAACGAGGCATGAGTGCGGGATGCCTGTTTCCATACGCCCATCGAATGCGGATGCTTGCGAGCGTAGTTCTTTACCGACATCGGCGCGCGGCGGTCGGAGTTGCCTTCGCGCAATACGGGATTCACGGCAGAACCGAGGCAGCGGGCATAACGGGCCTTGATGGCTTTTTCTTCTTCGTTCTGCGGTTCTGCCGGGTAGTCGGGGATTTTGTAGCCCTTGCCTTGCAGTTCCCGGATGGCTGCAATCAGTTGAAGAACCGAGGCGCTGATATTGGGCAATTTGATGATGTTGGCTTCCGGGCGCAAGGTCAGTTGTCCAAGCTCGGCGAGGGTATCCGGTATTTTCTGTCCGTCGTCGAGATAATCCGGGAATTCGGCGAGGATGCGCGCACCCAGGGAGATGTCGGCTTCGGCTACATGGATGCCCGCTTGTGCGGCAAAAGTGCGCACCACCGGCAAAAAGGCTGTAGTCGCCAGCATTGGGGCTTCATCGGTGATGGTGTATACGATGGTGGGCTGCTCGGATGACATGGTCACGTTTCCCTCGGTTTTTGCTGTTGTGTATGTGTGTTTATGGCAGTGTGGCTTCACGGCTGCCTGCTCTAACTACGCATTATACCTTGTCGGCATGGACATTGATTACAAGGCTTGCCATCCTAATTCTCGTATCCATCCTCCTTTTCCCGCGCATTCCCCGGCCTCTAGCGCTACTTTCACGTACGCCACAATCTCTGCCGGCAACTCATTACGCGCAAACCATCCCATTTCGCTGCATTTGCCAGGTTCGCGCAAAACGGGTTCGCCCTGCCATCGCAACGCGCGCAGGAAGAAATCGATACGGTTGGTATCCGAGCGGCGATGGATGATGCCGAGCCAGTCGAGATCGTTGGGCTCGATCCGCAGACCGGTTTCTTCTTCCAGTTCCCGCGCCGCTGCCTGGAAAATGGATTCGCCCTGTTCGACGTGCCCGCCCGGCAGGCTGTAGAGGCCGTCAAAAAATCCGGTTCCCGCGCGGCGCAGCAGTAGAACGCGCCCCTCGCGTTCGCACAGGATATGTACGCCGGTGGGAATGCCCGCGTACTTCTTCATGATTTATTGATCTCGCTCCATACACTCAACGTTTGCCGGTACTGCCGAAACCGCCTTCACCGCGCTGGCTGGCGACAAATTCATCAACGATGTTAAACCCCGCCTGCACGACGGGCACGATCACGAGTTGCGCAATTCTTTCCATCGGCTCGATAGTAAACGCCTCCTTGCTGCGATTCCATACAGAGACCATGATCTGCCCCTGGTAGTCGGAGTCGATCAGTCCGACCAGATTGCCGAGCACGATGCCATGCTTGTGCCCAAGCCCGGATCGCGGCAGCACAAGCGCAGCCAGGCCGGAATCGGCAAGATGAATGGCAATGCCGCTGGGAATCAACGTGGTCTCGCCCGGACGCAACACGACCGGCGCCTCCAGGCAAGCCCGCAGGTCGAGACCGGCGGACCCGGTCGTGGCGTAAGCCGGAGGCTCTCCGCGCAGGCGGGCGTCGAGCAGTCTGATGTCGATATGGTGCATGTTTTCCTCTCTTCAAAAATCCTATTCGGGTCGATTCGTCGGCAACAAGCGGGCGATGTGCTCAACGATCCAGCGCGCAACAAGAGTCTTGGGCGCGCGCGGCAGGGGATGGCGGCCTTCTTCGTCGTAGATGACAACGGTGTTTTCATCGCCGCCCAGTCCATCATCGAGCAGATTGCCTACCAGCATAGGCAGGCGCTTGTTGCGCCGCTTGGCGTCGGCGTAAGTGTCGAGATGATGGCTCTCGGCAGCGAAGCCGACACAGAACGGCGGCTGCGGCAAGGACGCAACATCGGCAAGAATGTCCGGGTTGGGAACGAGCTCAAGATGAATCGGCGCGCCCGTCTTCTTGATTTTATGCGCGGCAGAGGTTGCCGGGCGATAGTCGGCGACTGCTGCCACCGCGATGAATGCGTCTATCCAGGCGCCGGTCATTGCCGCGAACACTTCTTCGTGCATACGCTGCGCACTCTTCACCTCGATGCGCCGTACTCCCCTCGGCACAGGCAATGCCGTCGGTCCGCTCACCAGCACGACCTCGGCCCCGGCGCGTGCACAAGCTGCTGCCAGTGCATACCCCATCTTGCCCGAACTGGCATTGGTGATGCCTCGCACCGGATCGATTGCCTCGAACGTCGGCCCCGCCGTCAAAACTACTTTACGCCCGGCCAGCAGTTTCGGTGTAAAGGCCGCTAGCAGCGCCTCGCACAGCGCCTCGGGTTCCAGCATTCGACCCGGCCCGGTTTCCCCGCATGCCTGCTCGCCCACGTCGGGGCCCAGGACGGTAATGCCGTCGGCTTGCAATGCCGCCACGTTACGCTGGGTCGCTGGGTTCTCCCACATCTGGCGATTCATCGCGGGCGCGACAAACAACGGACACTCGCGCGCCAGACAAAGCGCGGCAAGCAAATCGTTGGCCAGACCAGCGGCCAGGCGAGCAATGAAATTGGCGCTTGCCGGCGCCACGATGATGGCATCGATCCCGCGTCCGAGAGTGATGTGCGGCATGCCGTCTTCCATTTCCCCGTCCTGGAGTCCCACCCATGCCCGGTTGCCCGATAAAGCCTGAAAAGTCAGCGGCGTGACGAAACGCGAACCGGCTTCGGTCAGCACCACATGGACATCCGCCCCCAACCGCCCGAGCGCGCGTGTGAGCTCGCACGCCTTGTACGCTGCGATCCCGCCGCTCACACCGAGCACGATTCTGCGTCCACGCAACACCGACCCCGATTCATCAATGACGTGTGTATAATCCGGCATATCTTCCTCCAACTTCTTTGTCATGGCAATTACCGACTGGCCTGCAGACGAGCGTCCGCGTGAAAAACTCCTTGCGCGAAGCGCGCAGGCGCTCACCGACGCCGAGCTCCTTGCAATTTTCCTGCGTGTTGGCACGAAAGGTCAAAGCGCCGTCGATCTCGCTCGTACCCTGCTCGATTGCTTTGGCACATTGAGCCGGTTATGTAACGCTTCCGCAAACGAATTTGCCTCGATCCCCGGCATGGGGTTGGCGAAGTATGCCCAACTGCAAGCGGTGATGGAACTGGCTCGTCGCGCGCTCGCTGAACGTTTGACCGAAGGCATCCTGTTCGATTCGCCTGCGGAGTTGGAAGGCTGGCTGCAACTGCGGATGGCTCACCTTCCCCATGAAACATTCTGCATTCTGTTACTGGATGCTCGCTATCGTCTGATCGAGGCCGTCGACCTTTTTCGCGGCACGCTGAACCAGACCAGCGTCTATCCACGGGAAGTCGTCAAACTCGTCCTGCGCTACAATGCCGCTGCTGTCGTTCTTGCGCACAATCACCCCTCCGGCGAGCGCGAACCCAGCCACTCGGATAAATCCATCACACGCAGCCTGTGCGGCGCGCTTGCGCTGATCGACGTCAAAGTGCTCGATCACTTCGTTGTTCCTGCACACGGCAAGCCACTATCGTTTGCAGAACAGGGGTTGCTATGAATCACTCTTTTACGCTATTATCTACCGTTTCAAGAAAAAACAACCGCATCTAGGAGCACATCATGGCTCGCGTCTGTCAAGTCACCGGCAAGAAGCCGATGGTGGGATATAACGTTTCCCACGCCCACAACAAAACCAAGCGCCGTTTTCTGCCCAACCTGCAAAACCGTCGCTTCTGGTCCGAGGCTGAGAACCGCTGGATCAATCTGCGCGTCACCAACGCAGCGCTACGCACCATCGACAAAAAAGGGATCGATGTTGTCGTTGCCGAGCTGCGCGCCCGTGGCGAAAAAATCTAACCTCACTCGTTAAAGAACGGAGACAGTCATGGCTGCTAAAGGCAAAGGCGCCCGCGAAAAGATCAAGCTGGAATCGACTGCCGGCACGGGTCATTTCTACACCACGTCCAAGAACAAGCGCACTACGCCTGAGAAGCTCGTATTCAAGAAATACGATCCGGTTGTGCGCAAGCACGTGGAATATAAAGAAATCAAGCTGAGATAAGAAGAACGCGCGCCCCTCACGGAGCGCGGTCTCTTTCCTGCCGGGCAACGGGTCGATCCATCGATCCGGCAATCACACTCAAAAGGCGAATCACAAGAAGGTTCGCCTTTTAGTTTTTTGCTGCGCCTCGATGCGCTATGCTTGCAACCTTTCTGGCACGACGCCGGAAAAGCGACCGGACCACAAAAGGAGCCTTGACATGCCACGTGATTTTTCCGAAGCCTATCTCTACACCTTTGAAGACCTGAAGGAAGGTCAGACTGCCTCCATCGCTCGTACTGTTTCTGAAGCCGACATTCTGGCCTTTGCCGGGGTTTCCGGTGACAGCAACCCCGTGCACGTCGATGAAGAATTTGCGGCCAACACCATGTTCAAGGGCCGCATTGCCCACGGCATCCTCTCGGTTTCCTACATTTCGACCGTCATTGGCACCAAGCTGCCTGGTCCTGGCGCGATTTACCTCTCGCAATCGGTGAAATTCAAGGCGCCGGTACGCATTGGCGACACCGTTGTTGCTCGCGTCACCATCACGGCCCTTGAGCCTGACAAGCGTCGCGTGACGCTTTCCACTGTTTGCACGGTCGGCGAGACCGAAGTCACTGTTGGCGAAGCGCAAATTCTGCTGCCGAAACGCTGATCCGGTTCTCCCGCAAGCGGGGGAGGGTTGGGCCTGTAGGGGCACGGCATGCCGTGCCCCTGCGTCTATGTGCCTTCCCCCGCAGGCTACTTTGCTACAACCTTTGATACCCGGCGCGGGGAAATTCGGAGTCCAGATTTTGTAGGGGCGGGTTTCAAACCCGCCGTTGCAATAAGTGCGCGCGAACTGGCGTTACTCCCTCCGTCACGCCTTCGGCGTGCCACCTCCCTCGAGAGGGAGGCGATAGAGTTAGCGCGCCTTCGGCGCGGATTGTTTGATTGTGAGGCGCTTTCGGGTATTATCTTTGGGTCCCTGAAAACAACGGGGACTGGGTTTGGAAGCCCAGATTACAAGGCGCAAAAGCCGCGCCCTAAGAACGCGGCTTTTCTGCATGCATGGCCTCCAATGGCGGGCCGTGCGGGAAGCCGCAAGGCTTGCCGGGTTCCTTGTAGCCGGTCTTCCAACCTGTACGGTTCTGCCTACCCGTTTGGAAGCGGGAAAGCGGAAAACACAACCGCTACAAGGAGTTATGCCATGAACGCACAAGCCCAAGCCGCGCCCGTATACCCTCTTCCCCCCGGCATCGGCAAACTCACCGACTTCAAAGTCGCCACCCTCTCCAAACCCGGTCGCTACTGCGACGGCGCGGGGTTATACCTACAAATCACGCCCAAAGGCACCAAAAGCTGGATCTTCCGTTACATCCACCACGGCAAGGAGCGCTGCATGGGGTTAGGCCCTTTGCACACCTTCAGTCTTGATGAAGCCCGCATTGCTGCCCGTTGCGCCCGCATACACGTTTGGTATGACCGCGACCCGCAACAAGAACGATGCCGAAACAAAGGCGGCTGGACGCAACCCATCGAAGAAGAACTCAATAAAACATTCAACGAATGCCTGACCGAGTACTTCGCCAGCCACAAAACCGAATGGCGTAGCGCCAAATATGCGCGCCAATGGGAAAGCGCCTTGCTCAAGCACATCTCGCCTCATTTGGGCCAACTCCCCGTCCGGCAGATCACCACTGCGCACATCCATGCCGCGCTTGCCCCTATCTGGAGCACCCACGCCAGCGCTCCACGACTACGCGGCAGAATCGAACGCATCCTCGCGTGGGCCATGGTCTGCGGCTACCGCAAAGGAGACAACCCGGCCCGCTGGCGAGGGAACTTACAAGAGCTCTTGTCCGAGCCCGAGCGAATCAGAACCGTCCAGCACCATCCGTCATTGCCTTATCAAGACATCAGCGCGTTTTTTGAGCAACTCATGACCCGGCAAGGGTGCGTGGTTTCAAGGGGAAAGCTCGCTCCAAATCGACCCTTCAAGCCAAACGCGAATCCAACAAGCGCGACAGGTGTTGCCGGATATGCCGTAGCACCGCCCACAAGACGCCCGCGCATGTCAAACGGGGTTGCGTCACGTACTACACGCCCAGAGCGATAAGCGTATTGGCGCTTGCTGCGACAACGGGAGCGATAGCCGCCGGAAGTACGCTCACGTATGAAGAGAAGGAAGAACGAAGAAAGGCGCTAGAGGAGGATAAGCGGGAACAAGAAGAAGCCAATAGGGAGGCTATGGCAGAAGCAAACGAGAAGGAAGACCCGCCTTCCGATCATGAGCCGCCGGATACGGAGGATGATGACGATGATCTGTAATCCAATGAAACGGCAAACCGAAACAATTTCCTGCAATCTATTTTGCCCCTGTTGAAAAGGAGGTTTTTTTCATGTCGTTCATAGGCAACGTCAAGAAAGATACGAAGTATCTTAGACACATCAAGAAGAAGACGAACTTTAAGGGGCATCCCCGAAATAAAGGGATACCGATGCAGGCGCATCATTTGATTTCAGCGGAAGGGGTTAAGAAATCAGGAAAAGGGCCTGTACTGGAGAAGCTTGGCTACAACATCAATGCAATCAAGAATCTTGTCTTTCTTCCTTCGAGCTTGTCAGGTGCCTGTCATCTTAGCGTTCAGTTGCACCGGGGAAACCATACTACGCCAGGGACAATGTATGATGACGAGACAGAGCACCCGATTTCTTATCATATCCTTGTGAAGAAGTTGATCGAAGACACTAAACTTGATATGCCGAGTCTTTGCCCAGGAAAACCCGGCAAATCGGCTAATGAAATCAGGAGAATGATGAATGAGATAAGCCAAAAGATTTTAAAATTAATAGAGAATATGCCTTCAAATGCGCCGTTGACCTCAATGGCGAATTTCTTTACACCTGGGTCTAAAAAAGGCTGCGCAGGACAGGAGGGTGTTAAAAAGCAGGCTAAATCGATTTTAATTAGCCCTTCAACGATGAAGGACTGTCCAAAGGGGCGGAATCATGAGGGTGACAGTGGCATCAGTTACAAAAAACCTCTAACGGGTTCCTACAAACTGCGAGTTGGGAGATGATGATGGGACGGTTCGACAAGGAGTATTTTTTTCTCAATTCACTGGGTGATGTTCGTTTTCCTGAGCTTACTCCAGATGAAGATACAGTTCTTAAACCCTATGAAACCGAGGTACTTCCTTTCGGGCAAAAAC
>Ga0209737_10001600_pt1 | contig 16108 bp, 16 predicted proteins | sample TergutCu122P3_FD_187284 | JGI IMG/M metagenome (GOLD analysis project Ga0209737, IMG submission 187284) | Cubitermes ugandensis P3 segment gut microbial communities from Kakamega Forest, Kenya - Cu122 P3 (SPAdes) (version 2) | ecosystem: Host-associated > Arthropoda: Insects > Digestive system...
AATGCTCAATCCACGCAACGAGGACAGCGGTTGTAGTTTTGTCATGAAAAGCGTTTTGGACTGTTCTAACAATTTGTTTCGTGTCAAATTCTTTGCAAACGTAAAAGGAAGTTTCGCCGAAAAACTTGTTTCGTATGGCTATTTCGCCTGTAACGATGTTGGGCAGCGTGTAAACAAAGAGCGACGGCGAAGGGAAATAATTTTCGTTGTCGCAAATGGTTTTCTGAAACTGCGTGTCAACATCAAGCGACGACGAGCCATTAAAACATATCACGGCAATGTTTTCGCAAGGTTCAAAACGGTTTTCCGCGTCCTTAAAAATCATTTCCGAAGCCAAAAACCCCAATTTCGACAAACCGTCCATTTTGAAAAATTTTGGATAATCAACATGTAAAGAACGGTAAAACTCGGTGATTTCAGCCGAATTTGAGAAGGATAAATGGATGTGATTTGTGATGTACATTGCTACGATTTTTAGCCACGGATTACACGGATTTACACTAAATTTTTCCTTATTCATGTTATTTTGTGTAATTAGTGGCTAAATGATTTTTTTTGCCACGAATTACACGGATTTACACTAAATTTCTTGTCCTTATTCGTGATAATTTGTGTAATTCGTGGCTATTATTTTGCCACAAATTTCACGGATTTACACTAATTTTTCCTTTATTCGTGTTAATTTGTGTAATTAGTGGCTAAAAAACTAGTCGTTTATATTCTAATTGCATCCGCCCAAAGTTTACCAAAAGTCCCAACTTGTTACCCGATGTTTTCAGATAATTTATAGTTCGAGTTATATGGTCATCCGCCAAACCTGTAGCAGATTTAACTTCCAAAATTATTTTATTATAAACAACAAAATCAGCAAAAAAATTATGCTTCAAAATGATACCTTTAAACATAATGGTATACCCTTTTTCTCTCTCGTAAGGAATGTTATTTTGTCGAAAAAGTATCTCCAAAGCATCTTTGTAAACAATTTCAAGAAAACCGTGTCCTAACTCACGATGAACTTCCATACATAATCCAATGATTTTGTACGATTCCTCTTTGTATATTAATTCATTTTCCATGAAAAATAATTTTATTCATTTATCACTATTTTTCATTTTTTTATAGCCACTAATTACACGGATTTACACTAAATCATTTTTCGTGTTAATTTGTGAAATTAGTGGCATAAAGAACTAATTTTTGTCCTTAATTCGTGTTAATTTGTGAAATTCGTGGCTAAAATTTGACTCAAAATACAACTTATTTCACTTCCGCGGGTTAAAGTCATCATGTGAGAACCGTTTTCCATGATGAAATCTGGATTTTTTATTTTTCTTAAAGGGAGTGTATGGTCGCCGTCCCCGTGAATATGATATATCTTTTTCGTATTTCCCGTTCTTTTCCATGTGATAATCAGATGGATTGTTCGCTTCATATATGCCGCGTTTTTCTTGTTCAGCATATTTTTGAATGTTTCCTTGTTTTTCTTCCGGTCAGGCTCTACAATCGGTTGCATGATTTTAGCCCCGACCAACAAAAAACCTTTCGGAAACAGTCGATACAGCGGTATTGTCTTTTGAAATCTGTACCGGAAAGGAAGTTCGTTCCAGTTTTTTGCGCTGGAAATGAGAATCGTTTTCCATGGATTTAGTGTCTCGTTCAATTCGGCGCATATCATTCCTCCCAGCGAAACGCCAAGCAAAACATACTGATTCAGGGTGTCGATTTCATTGATTAACGAGCGAGCAAAATCTTTCATATCCATCCTTTTTTCAGGCGTTCCGTATTCGATAAATGCTAACTCAAATAATGCAGTATCCACTTGGATAGAATCAAAAATACGCGCATCCGAACCCTGACCCGGAAAACAGTATATTAACGTTTTTTGCCGACAGATAACATTTGTACTGACTAACAAACATACAAAAACAAATATCGCATTTTTTGCCACTGATTACACAGGTTTACAGTTTTTTTTGGCCACTAATTACACTGATTTACACTAATTAATTCGCTAAAATTCGTGATAATTAGTGTAATTAGTGGCCAAATACCAACACTGCATTACACCCCCCAAATCCAGACAACATTTTGATAAAATATTTTTTGTCTGAAAAATGATTTTCTTTCGATATATTTATCGGAGTTTCAAAATCCTGCTCGGTAAAATTTGGTGATTTCAGCACCAAATTTTCAGCCAAAGCCCGCATCGAAATGATGCTTTCCAGTATGCCCGCCGCACCCAGCGTATGCCCAAAATAGGGTTTCAGAGAATTAACCGGCACATGCTCCAAACCCGCCCGAACAATGGCATTTACCTCCGATGCATCATTATAGGGCGTCGATGTTCCGTGTGCGTTGATGAATGAGATTTGAGATTTAAGATTTGAGATTTGCGAAAAAACGTATTGCAATGCTCGATAACTACCTTCACCCATACGTGAAGGTGCAGAAATATGATTTGCATCATTTCTTATTGCTCCATACACCAGCGAAAAAAAAGTCTTGTATCTTGTGTCTAATAGTCTTGTGTCTCTTGCAAAAATTACAGTTGCTGCCGCTTCGCCCAGATTCAATCCGCAACGGTCTTTGTCAAACGGTCGGCAAGGTTCGAGTGACAAGGCTTTGAATGATTGAAATCCAGAAAGAATGAACTTCGACAAAAAATCGACGCCCACTACAACGGCATAATCGTAGTTTCCTGATTGCAACTCGCGCATCGTCGCAATCTGCGCCGCCGCACCTGAAATGCAGGCGTTGGATACGACTATCGGCGTGTTGGGATTTCCAAAAAAACGGGAAATTTGTTCGGCAGTATGCCATAAGTAGACACAAGACACAAGACTTTTAGACACAAGACTTTTTTCATCTTGTACTTTTTTATCTATAAGTCTTGTGTCTAATAGTCTTGTATCTAACAAATCTACGTTTCCCTTTGTAGTAGATAAAAAAAAGATTGTTTTTTCACTCGACAAATCTATTTGCGCTTTTTGGTTTGCTGTATAAACAGATAAAATTGCTGCTTTTTCGAGGTCGGAACAGTCACTATGCCCGCAATGACGGTTAAATTCATCATTCAATCTTTCCTTGTCAATCAAAGATGCCATGAATGCTTCTGGCAAATCAAAAACACCGACTTGGTAATGTTTTAAACCCGATATGCCTTGTTTTACGGCATTAAAATTTTCGTCTGTCGTAAAACCTAATGAGGAAATGATATTGTCGCCTATGATGCACATTGTTTCTTTGCCACTAATTACACGAATTTACACTAAATTTTCCTTATTTATTCGTGTTAATTAGTGTAATTACCTTCGGTGAGAAAGTTCGTGGCTAAATATTTCCGTTTCCATTCCTCATAAAAAGGCGGATTTGTCCACACTAACTGATATTGTTTGTCTAAAAAAACTTGTACGGAACGTCCTGTTGCTATCAAACTATTATCCTCTAACGAGCGTATTTCGTATTCAAAAATAATTTTTGCAGCGTCAGTATTTTTGTATGTAATATCCACACGCGCCTTTTTGCCGTAAATAAGCGGTTGTTTGTAACTAAACGATAAATCAACCAACGGCGCATAATATCCATTTCCAAAAATATCCAAATAACCAAGGCCATACTTTGCGCCAAATGCTGCACGTGCATCCTCAAAGTAAAGCGCATACGAACCATGCCACACAATGCTCATGGAATCTACCTCACTAAAGCGTACCTCAATTTCTTTTGATGCTGTCAAATTCATACTTTTTTTCTTTTTGCCACGAACTTTTCTCACCGAAGGTAATTACACTAATTTACACTAATTTTTTCGTGTTAATCCGTGTAATTAGTGGCTATCCAAATCCGTTATCGCGATTTTCATTTCACATGATGCTATCAATTTACCGATAACTTCTACTTTTGCGTTCACAAGCGTAATAGAAAATATTTCGCTAAAAACTTCTATCGTGGTTTTCAATTCATCGCCAACCTGTGGAAGTTCTTCAATAACCAAATTCTTGATAGAACCAATAAAACCTATTTTTACCTTGCCCGATTGAAGATGTTTATTGATGTATCCCATTCGGGCGGCGCAGGTCTGTGCAATGTTTTCCATTATGCCAGTCTCTGTTAGAAAGTCTTCTTTGACAAAAATACTGTTTTCAACTATTTTCAAGCCGGTGATAGTTGTAACCGTATCGAAATACAGCATCCGGTCTATTGCGATAAACGGCTTTTTTTGAGGTAGAAGGTCTTCTATATTGATTATTTCAAATTCCATTTTTGGGTTTTTTAGCCACTAATTGCACTAATTTACACTAATTTATTCGTAGTGTCTGCTTTGCGTTGGATGAGAGTTCATAATGGCTACATTTTCATTAGGCTTTCGAGGTGAGGCAAAAAGTTGCTAATCAAGTCCAGAGTGTTGTGATAAACATTGGGGTTTTTTCTTCGCCAACTTCAAATCCACAATGTTTATAGAATCCTATTTCTTTATCATATGCAATTATTACTATTCTTAAATAATCCTTATATTGTTCAGAGACCATTTTTACAAGTTTTTTTCCAATTCCAATATTCTGATATTCGGGCATAATTAGTAAATAATGAACATAAGCGGTCATTATTCCATCGTCAAGTACATTAACAAGTCCAACCAATTTCTCCCCATCCCAAGCCGAAAAAACTGAAGACGAATTCCTCATGGCAATTACTAATTTGTCTGGATAATTTCCTGAAGACCAATCCACTGAAAGGAATAAGTCTCTTAATTCTTTTTCTGAAAAGTCTTTAGTCGTTTTGTATTGAATAATTTTCTCTATCATGTCATGTTATTTATATTGATAATTTTTTACGTAACTATTTTCTACAAACCACGATTGAATGCCCCTTCCCTATTCCGTCTTTTATTTCCTCTACTGTCAATCCTGCTGCTTCAATGCAGCGAATCATATCTTCGGAATGATACATTTTGCTGTTCCCGTTGGCTAATGCTGTAAAATAAAGGCTTATTTGTGTCAGCGCGTAGGCGGCAGTTTCGAAGCGTTGCCTGTCCCAAAATGTTTCCATGATGTAAAGTTTTGTGTCGTTTTTCATTGACTTCTCGGCTCTTGAAAGAATACTTGTTACTTCTTCTTCTGAAAAGCAATCCAAAAACTGACTTAACCAAATGGCATCAAAGCCTGCGGGGAAGGGCGTATTTGGGTCGAGCAGGTTGCAACCATGACCGAAGATACGGTTCGCGCCATTTTTGCCTGCTGTGAATTGTTGCATCATTTCAATCTGTTGCGGTAAATCCATAATCGTAACCTGCACACTGGCATTATAATCCACGCAACGCAATGCCCAGCGACCCGTGTTTCCGCCCACATCAAGCAATGTTTTGGGATGGTTGGCAAACACGATTTGCAGCGCCTCGTTAAACGATTCGTCACTATAATAATGGTCAAAAGCAAACCAACTTTTCTGTACTTCTCCGGGTAATTGAGAAAGTCCTTCGTAAATCGTGCTCCAATTTCCAAAAACTTTCAGGCCTTCGGGTTTGCCGTTTAGAAGCGCCTCTTCCAAATGAAACCATCCAAGATAATTCACATCGTGGTTGAAATCCAAATCTACCCTAACGAGCGGGTCGTTGAGCAAAAACCAGCCTGCCTTTGAACAGGTAAATTTACCATCCTGATAAAGCACTGTACCAATGGTTAATGACGATTCCAACAGGCACTGGCAGGCATATTTCTGTAGAGACGGGGCGTGCCCCGTCTTAACATTGGCAACAATTTCATCCAATGTCAACCCATTTTCGGAATCAACAAGCATTTGCAAAATGCCAAAATTTACCATCAGGCGCGATACCTGAAACACAATTGGGCCAAACGAAATTTCGTGCGCCAATCGCTGCGCCTCCAAAGCGGATTGCCTCTCTTTGGAGTAACGTTTTTCTAATGCTGGGGAAAGATTCATATTCTTTTTTTTGCTACTAATTACACTGATTTACACTAATTTTCTACACCTCAACAGCAGCGATTACTTTTACCACCTGATTTCGCTTATCATAAGGAACAAGGAACTTGCTCCATAAATTGTTCAGGGATTGGAAGTCCAAAAGTATTACAAATCAATAACACATCAAGTCTATCCTTCTCGCGAAGTTCATAGCCGTGACGATATTTAACTTGTGCTTCAGCAGTCATACAACGAACTGTTATTCCGCCGATTGTACCTTTATCGCCAAAAATGTCAGAGGGAAACTTTTGATTTTGAATACTCCATGTTCCTGTTTCTGCAAACTCAAACAGGTGAAGGTCAACAATACCCTTGAAAGTATCGCACCAAACCGGATTGTCTTCTATGTTATATTCCATGTTTTCTTTATAGCCGCTTGATGTTAATAATTCCGTCATAGCTGTTTTGTCTTTCTTTTGAATGAAGAAATCTACGTCATTGTGTGGTCGTGTTTGATACCCTACCAATGCGTCAACACCCCAACCTCCTGCAATCCACACATCAACGCCATTATTTTCGGCTTTCATGAGTAAATCAACAACATTGTCTTCACTTATCATATTTATTCCTGCAATTTCCATTTTTATTTTCATTTTTTTTGCCACGAATTACACTAATTTCACTAATTATTTCGTGTTCATCCGTGCAATTAGTGGCTATCACTTACCCCAAAAATTATAAAAATTAAACCATTGTTCCGGATATTTTCGAACAATGTTTTCTAACTCATTGGCAAAGGATTGAGCCAGTAAATTAATTTTTTCGCGTTTGTTGAGATGCTCAAAGCCTTCTGATGACAACGGTTTCACATAAACGTGATATTTGGATACGCTTTCCTTCATAACAAAAATGGCTATGACGGGCACATCAAACATCACAGCCAACGCAAAAGCGCCTTGCGGGAAGTTAGCCTTGCCGTTCAAAAAATCGCACTTTACGCTTTTGGCGCTGCCGAAGTTGCGGTCGCAGGGCATACTTGCTATTTCGCCTTTTCGGAGCGCTTCGTTCAATACATATATATGCGACATATCGTTGGCAACAGGCACAATACAAATGTTGTTCCTGTCGAGTATGGCCGCCCTTTTGTTCATCACTTCCTTTGCCTCGCCGCCAAAAACCATGCCGTAAATTCGCTTTTTATCCTGACGCAGAAGGTATCCGCTCAACTCAAAATTGCCCACATGCGAACTCGCTATAAGAAAACCTTTTTCGCTATTGAGCAGATGGTGAAAATGTTCGTTTCCCGTTATTTCAACCTTAAAAAAATTGCGTCGACCGGCATACACTGCAAAACGGTCGAGCATACATTGACCAAAGACAAAATGATTCTGGTACGTTTTGCAAAAGGATTTAAAACTGCCGTAGCCATGCCTGCGCCTGAAATACCGGTATATGGCCAAATATCCTTTGCGGGCAAACAGCATGTAAAACGGAACTACCAGCGCCAGAAAAACATATCCGACGGTAACGTTGTGAAAATGGAACAAAAAGAGTAATGCTTTTTGCCCCAACGTGCTACCGCCGGTTCTTCCCGTCCAATCTTTCGTTTTGGTCGGGGTAGCCATTAGATGCCGCCTGTCTTACGCTCAATATAGTCATAGAACTGCCCAAGAGTGGTCACACCGGCCATTTCTTCGGGGTTGATTTTGAAGCCGAAATTACGTTCAACAATCACCACAATGTCAACAAAATCAAGGCTGTCAATCCCAACATCATCCTTTAACGATGCTGTTTCAGATATTTTGTTCTCTTCTATTTCGAAGTCTTCAACCAAAAAATTGTTTACGATTTCTACGATTTCTTCTCTTTTCACGTTTAAAAAATTTATAATATGACGGTTTGGTTTGCCACTAATTGCACTATTTTTCACTAATTTATTTTCGTGTTAATTCGTGTAATTCGTGGAGGATTTCCTTACAATCAAAGCGCTGTTTGTGCCTCCAAAACCAAACGAATTCGACAAAAACATATCAATTTTTTTTTCTGTGGTTTTAGCGGCAATGTTTAATTTCGCCGAGTATTCGTCGGGATTTTCAAAGTTGATGTTGGGCGCAACAAACGAGTTTTGCATCATCAGGATGGAATATATGATTTCGCTGGCTCCGGCCATCCAGCACTCGTGTCCGGTCATGGATTTAGTGGAACTGACAAGTGGACGCGATGCACCGAATAACCGGTCGATGGCCATAGCCTCGTATATGTCGCCTTGAGGCGTGGAGGTGGCGTGTGCATTGATGTAGTCAATATTGGCTGTACGCGCTCCGGCGTCTTTGAGAGAGCGTTCCATGGCAATAACGCAGCCTACATCGCTGGGTTGCGAAATATGGCCGCCATTGGACGAAACGCCATAACCCACGATCTCGGCAAGAATGGTAGCGCCCCGTTTTACGGCATGTTCGTATTCTTCCAAAATCAAACTGGCTGCCCCGCCGCTCGGCACCAATCCATCACGACCGGCGTCAAACGGGCGCGAGGCTTTGGCAGGATCATCCGTGCGAATGGAAAAAGCGCTTAACGCGTCGAAACTTGCCATGGAGTAGATATTGGTTTCCTGCGCGCCGCCACACAACACCATATCCTGCATGCCGTTTTGAATAAACAGATACCCCAGACCGATAGAGTGCGACCCGCTGGCACAGGCAGCGCTAATGGTCATATTTACGCCTTTCAGTTTGAAAATGGTAGAAAGATTCATGCTTACCGTAGAGTTCATCGACTGGAAAATGGCTCCGGAGCCCATCAGCGCCGTATCCTTTTTCACCTGTGCAACATGGTGTGCTTCAATGACTGCCTTGGCCGACGAATCGTTGCCATAGAAAATTCCGACTTCGTTTTTCTCCAAATAATCCATGTCAATACCGGCATTATTAAATGCTTCAACAGTAGCCAAATAAGCATACTCGCCCATTTCTGCCAGGCCAACACGCAACCTGCGATCGAGTTTCCCTTTTAATACAGGCGCTTCAACAATGCCCGTAAGTGGCGAACGATAACCGTAATCCTTCCGCAACGGTTCAATACCTATACCCGATTTACCGTCGTAAAGCGATTTTGTAACTTCTTCAAGATTTTTGCCGATACAGGAATAAATTCCCATGCCGGTGATAACTACACGTCTTCGCATCAATAATAACTGAATAATTGAATAACTGATTTTATGAATATAAACCGCCATTAATTGAAATTACCTGGCCGGTGATGTACGCTGCCTGTTCTGACGCCAAAAACCCCACCAACGCTGCTACTTCTTCAGGTTGACCAAATCTGCCGGCGGGAATCATTGTTTTGAAATGCTTTTCGTCCAGGTCTTTTGTCATGTCGGTAGCAATGAATCCGGGGGCTACTGCGTTTACTGTAATTTTCCGGACGGCAACTTCCTGAGCCAGCGCCTTGGTGGCGCCAATTACTGCTGCTTTTGCCGCCGAGTAGTTGGTTTGACCGGGTAAGCCTCTCAGTCCGGACAGGGAAACAACGTTGACAATTCGTCCGTAACGCCTGGTAATCATGTCCTTCAAAAGACGGCGGGTAACGTAGAAAAAACCGTTCAAACTAATGTCGAGCACATTGCTCCACTGTTCGTTTTGCATGAACACCATCAAACTGTCTTGACGAATACCGGCATTGTTGACCAGCACAGTAATGTAATCATCGGGATGTTTTTCCGACCATCCGTTGAGCGCGCTGTCCACTTCATTAACATCGGCAACATTAAACGGCAACAGTTCTGCAACTACCCCTTTGGCTTCGACCAATCGTCTGGTTTCTTCGGCGGCTTCCCTGTTTGATGCATAGTTGATTAAAACGGGATAACCCATACCGGCAAGTTGCAGGCATACGGCACGGCCAATACCCCGCGAACCTCCGGTAACAAGCGCATATCTCATGTTATTCATTGTTTATTGGTATTTGTTAATTGTTCATTAAATAAGTTTTTATCTGTTCAATTTCCTTGTATTTAGGTGTGTCTGTTGTAAATACAGGGAAAAATGAACGTATCCCGTCGTAAGCGGCGCGTGTTTCTTTCGACAGTTTTTCCTGAATGTTCAGGCAATCGACGGCTTGTGTCAAAGCCATGAAATACACAGCCATGACCTGATACGAATTTTCGATCACCGTTTTTGCCATCAACGCCGAGTTGGTGCCCATGCTTACCACATCCTGATTGTCGTTGTTGTTGGGGATACTGTGCACGCATACGGGATTCGACAGGGTTTGACATTCGGCGGTTGTAGAGGTTGCCGTGAACTGTGCTCCCTGTAGTCCAAAATTCAGTCCGAGCGTGCCCATGTTCACAAACGGAGGGAGTATACCATTGATGCGGTCGTGCAACAAATAGTTGAGTTGGCGTTCGGCAAGCATGGTCAGTTTGGTAACGGCGATTTTCAGTTTGTCCATTTCAAACGAAACATAATCACCGTGAAAGTTACCGCCATGATACACACAACCCGTTTCGAGGTCAACAATTGGATTGTCGCAAGCAGAGTTGAATTCATTAACAAGCAACACAATTGCGTTCCTTATGGCGTCCAATACAGGCCCCAACACTTGTGGCACGCAGCGTAGCGAGTAGTAGGGCTGCACTTTGTGTTCAAAAACTTTTTTATCCTGATGCCCGTTGGAGTACAGTTCATCTTCGCGTTTGCGCACACACCGGCTACTTTTGGCCATATCGCGCATAACCCGTGCAATTCCCATCTGTCCGTAATGTCTTTTAGCGCCATTGAGCGCTTCCGACATGAAATCATCATACGAAGAAACAATCTCGTTCACCAGCACAGAAGCCAATACTGCCCAATTGAGCAAGCGTTTCGCGTATGTCAGATTAACTAATCCTATACCTGTCATTACTGAAGTACCGTTGGTTAATGCCAAACCTTCACGCAAGCGAATGGTAAAAGGTTTTAGTTGCTCTTTTTGGAGCACATCAATTGCACTGCGCCATTGCCCGTTGTGGTTTACCTCGCCTTCGCCTATGAGCGCAAGCGCAAGATGCGCCAGTTGCACCAGATCGCCGCTCGCTCCCACACCCCCATGTTCGGGGATGAGCGGGTAAATGTTGCGGTTGATCAATTCAACCAGCAATTGTGGCAGTTCGGGATGTACACCCGACCGGGCTTGTGCAAATGTGCCCAGACGAGCCAGCATGGCAGCTTTTACATACAGATTGGGCAAAGCACTACCTGCTCCGGTAGAATGACTGCGGATGAGATTGTATTGTAAGTCAGTAATTGACTGGTCGCTGATGCGATACTGCGCCATCGGACCAAGTCCTGTGTTGATACCGTATACAACTTTGTCGGTTACAAAGTTTTGTAGAAAATCATAACATTTTTTTATCTTCTTTTGCGTGTTTTTTGATAAAACAATGGGTTCATCGTTAAACAATATTTTTTCAATATCTTCAAAAGGTAATTGATCGTTGATTTCTATCATGAAATTGCTGAAAATATTTTGATTATGGAATGTGTGAAACTCTTTTCATAGCTTCGCTACCGTCAGTCACATTTCTGACTGACCCTTGTTGTTGAATATAAAAAAGTCGACAAAATTACTGCTTTGAATTGATAATTAAAAATCTTTTTGGAGTGAATTTTAGATGATTGTTGATCTAATAGACCATCTTGCTTGTTTTCAGCAGTTTATATTTTCGTATTGCAAAAATAGTTATGAAGAATATAATGAACTATCTTTGCTCAAGTTTGCAAAGTTCAAATTCATAATTAATAATCTATCAATCAATGAAACAGATTTTTTCTCTTTGTTTTCTCCTGTTGCCCATCATGGTATTTTCGCAGGAGACTACCTACCGGAACCCTGTTATTTCGGGCGATTTTCCCGATCCCAGCGTCATTCGTGTCGGGGACACATACTATGCCGCCGGAACCTCGTCTGAATGGGCGCCGCCTTACCGCCTGTACGAATCGAAAGACCTGGTGAACTGGACGTTTCTTGGCCCGCTGTTCAGGGAAATGCCCTCATGGACAATGGGCAGTTATTGGGCGCCAGAACTGTTCTACCGCAACGGCGCCTACTTCGTGTACTACACTGCCCGTCGGCGTAGCGACCGCAAATCATTCATCGGGGTAGCCTCCACGCGCAACATCCGGCAGGGATTTACCGATCATGGCCTTTTAGTGGAATGGACCAATGAAGCCATCGACGCTTTTGTCATCGAATTAGACGGAAAGTTGTACATCACATGGAAAGCATACGGATTAGACCGCGACAGGGATGTCGAAATACTTGCATCCGAACTTACGGATGATGGCCTCAAGATGAAAGGCGACGTCTTCACTACTATAAAAACCGACGCTGGTGGATGGGAAGGAGGCGGCATAGAAGGACAATGTTTAGTGAAGCGCGGCAACTACATTTATATGTTCTATTCCGGAAATGCGTGTTGCGGAATCGGCTGCAATTATCAAACAGGCGTAGCGCGCGCACGCTCCATTCGCGGGCCATGGGAAAAGTACGCCGGCAATCCCATCCTGCACAGCGGTGGACAATGGCGCTGCCCCGGCCACGGTACTTTTGTTACTACGCCCGAAGGCCGCTGCTTCTACCTCTACCATGCCTACAACACGGCAACCAACGTATATACAGGCCGTCAAGGTTTGTTGGATGAAGTTATCTGGGACGCCACAACCGGTTGGCCAGCATTTCGTTATGGCACCATACCTTCTATACAGTCAGCAGCCCCATACGCAGAAACCAAACAGCAAATCGTTAATGATTTTATTGACAAGTTTGACGCTGCCGGTTTGGGAGCTGAATGGATATGGGATGCATCGCAGGATAAACCATCGTATCAAATCAGTGATGGTAAACTTATCCTGACTGGTGGAAATGGCGCTTTTCTCGGATTGCGGCCACGTTTGGACAGTTATATTTTGCTGGCTGCTGTGGAAAAAGATGCAGGAATTTCTATCTATGGCACAAAAGATCAAACTATTGGCTTGACGCGAACAGGTAGTCGGGTTGAACTCTGGCAGGTAGAAAAAGGTATCCGTATGGTCTTGGCAACAGAAGAATTACATGAAATTGAAAGTAAAGCCCTGTTTCTCGAAACACGGTTTGGTCAGTATTGCCGGTTTGGATTCCTCCGGCAGGACGGTAGCCAACAGCAAGTGGGAACGCTACTGCATATCAAAAATCTGCCTCAATGGGATCGTCCGCCAATGATTGGGATACACGCTACGGGCGACGGAACCGGAATCTTTAACGAGGTGAGTATCCATTACGAAAAATAACGCATCATTGCCGGGTGCGCCACAAGTTTTGTAGGAAGTGATGTAGAAGGAACCTCCATGTAGTCAGGTCGTGAGCGCCACGGCTTCCTATCAGATATTCATGTTTCACGCCCAATTCTACGAGTTGTTCGTGCAAAACCTGATGTCTTGCGCCTGGGTTGGTTTCATAAGTACCTGCTCCGAGGAACAGATAATCTATCTTGCGGTTAAAATCCGTATCACGTAACACGGGGGTATCGTCAATGGGCATCGCCGCACTGAATATCCCCAAACTGCCAAACAGATCGAGATTGCGAAGACCCACGTACTGCGTATGACGCCCGCCCATTGAAAGTCCGGCCATAGCCCGCCCATGACGGTCGTTGATGACGCTGTAGCGGCTTTCAATGTAAGGCAGGATCACCTCCCTATATTCTCTTTCCATCAACGGAAACGAAAGTTCCGTATGTTGCGGGTGCGAGCGGTGTACCACCTGGTTGTTGGGGAACACAATGATCATCGGAAGCGCTTTTCCTTCGGCCAACAGGTTGTCCATAATAAAATTGGCCTGTCCGTTTCTCGTCCATGAATCGGCGTCTTCGCCTGAACCTCCCATCAAGTAAAGAACAGGATATTTCTTGGAAGGATCATATCCCGGCGGTGTATAAACGAGCAAACTGCGTTCACCGCTGGTAACCGGTGAATGGTAAAAATGCTGTGTGACAGCGCCGTGTGGCACATTCTTCGCGTCATAAAATGCCGGAGCGCCGCCATGCACCCACAGAAAACCAAATGCCGGCTGCGCAGCATTGCCTGTGATCGTATTGTTGGGATCTACAATATTGACACCGTTCACCTGCAGCGAATAGATATAAATATCCGGAACAAGCGGGCCAATGGTTACAGTCCAAACGCCGTCAGCCCCTTTTACTAAAGGTACTCGTTTTCCGGCCTCTTCGCCAACGAACATAGTCCCCGAAACAGACACAGAGTTCATACCGGGAGCCAGAAGCCGGAATGTAACGGTGTGGTTGTCGTGTACTTCCGGTGAAATTAACCGCGTACCGAAGGGATTTAAGCCCTCCTTATTCCGCTGTGGATCCCAGTCGATATTGACATGGTTTTGCTGCGCAAAGATTGACGCTGTGCAGCACAATAGAAACGTTAATGCTAAATTGTTGATTGTTTTCATGTTTATTATATTTTAGTTTGAATCAATATTATCCATTTAACTCTTTACGCGCCTCTTCAAGCATTTCGTCCATTTCTTCAAGCGAAAGGCTGTTTTCTTTAGCAAAGAACAATGCCATCGCTGAAAAGGAATCGTTGAAATAATTCTTCAAAATACCCGACAACTGTTTTTTTGTATAACTTGTTTTTTCAACCTTGGGGTAGTACATATTCACCCTTCCTAATGTTTTGTGACCGGCAAATCCTTTATTTTCGAGCACAGTCAATACAGTGGCGATGGTAGTTCGCGCCGGTTTGGGTTCATCAAACTTTTCGCGGACATCCTGTACAGAACACTCTTCAAGCGTCCATAAAATCTGCATGATTTGTTCTTCGGCTTTTGTTAATGTAACCATGGAACAAAATTAGATAAAGTTTATGAAATAGCAAAAGTCATTTGATTTTGAATTTTACTCTTACCAATACTTCAGCCGGTCGCAAATCATACGCATAATAATACCGGCTTGTTTCGCTGTAGGATGCTGATACATAGCGGCTGGTATTGAAAACATTGGTATAATCGAGCCGCAACTCCGCTTTTTGCCATTTATACCTGACACCGATATCGCCAAACGACATATTGCGACTGCCTTCCGTAATGGCGCTGTTGTGGAAATACTCGTAGCCAGTGTAAATACTCAAACCCTTCGCAGGAAACAGATTGACGGATGGTTTGTGCGATATCGTCCACACGGGCGATAGTTTTTCACGGCTGTTTTCAATTTTGCCTGTTATGCGGCTGAAATTCATTTGGTACGAAAAATTGGCGTATTTTGTTATTTTGGTGGTTGTTCCGGGCAAAAAATTCCAGAAATGATTCCTGTACGGAGTCAATTCGCCCTGATTAGCCAGCAACGACCGGGTGTGCGCGTAGTTGCCGCGCAAAGATACCACCGACGCCAGCGATTCCAACTCTTTGCTGATGGATATTCCTGTTTGGATGTTTTTTGAAATACAGGGTGTATCAATGGTTTTCCGTATTCTTAATATTCCCTGGTACTCGTAAGCATAAAGCAGATTTGCCCTGTTTCTGATGTAATTGGTATGTATACTGAAAAACCATGTTTTCAGCGGGTTGCGGTAATTCAAATAAAGACTGTAATTCTGCATCTGTTGTTCGTAAAATTTACCATAGTTACGCATGAAGTTTCGGTACGAGGTCATAATGTAATGTGTATATTCGTCGCGAATGCCGCCCATGAAATGGTTGAGATAGAATCCCAGCATGGCGTGCCAGAAAGACCCCAATTGGCAGTCGATATTCAACGAAGGATTGAAATACAACCTGTTTTGATTCCGGCTATTACTGTTGGAATGTACAAAGCGGAATTCTACCGGAAAACCGGCATTGATACGCAGATTTCTATTGGGTTTATAATTATATTGTGCGGATGCAGACCAATCCAACTGGTTTCTGTTCATGTCATTCGCAAGTGAGTCGGGTGTATTTTCACGGTTTACGGTTGACAAACCCGACGTCAACTGATGCAAATCTGCACGAAATCCGGCAGTGTAACTTTGTCTCAACTTGCCTTTGCCCCAATTGTAAGAAACAGTTTGTCTGGATGAGAAATGCCTCAAACCGTAAATCTGTTCCAAAAAATCTGCCGACTCGAAAAGGTCAAGATATAATACAGGTCTAACCTCCAGATTTTGATTCAATTCGCTGT
>Ga0209737_10001601_pt1 | contig 16104 bp, 16 predicted proteins | sample TergutCu122P3_FD_187284 | JGI IMG/M metagenome (GOLD analysis project Ga0209737, IMG submission 187284) | Cubitermes ugandensis P3 segment gut microbial communities from Kakamega Forest, Kenya - Cu122 P3 (SPAdes) (version 2) | ecosystem: Host-associated > Arthropoda: Insects > Digestive system...
CAAACATATTTCTGAGTTCGGGTGGTATAACGTCTTCGTTTTCTGAGCCGGTAGCAATAATGGTAACCTTCGCCTTCGCGCCGAGCGTGTCGTCATAATACATTCCCAATTTAAACCAATATTCATCTGCGAATTTTTTTGAAAACTCCTTTATCTCCTCAAACTCTCTTTTGGTAAATTTAGTATCTCGCGAAGAGAAAACCGCCAATATGATTTTTGTTGCCTTTGCAATGTCAATATTGTGCAGCAGCGGCGAGCCGAGCGCACTGCTCATCGCCTTGTAGAAGCGATTTTCACCTGTGGCATAACCCGAGTCCATTATTGTGCCGCCACCACCTTTTAGCGCGGTATTGACATCGGCAAAGTCAAGATCAATGTAGCCCGTTTTTTCAACGAGTTCCACCACACTTTTGACTGCGTCTGCAAGCACGTTGTCGGCGAGTTTAAAGAGTTCGTCGGCGGCTGGCTCTATTGTGCCGTCTTCTGCGGTTGAGAGTTGGTCTTTGTACTTTTCGAGAATTTTCTCATCTACCAAATTATCATTCAAAATAATCAGCAGAGCATCAACGTATGGCTTCATTTTTTCTACTCCCTCCCACGCCTGACGCATTTTTGGCTTGCCCTCCCACTCAAACGGCAGGGTTACAATTCCAACGGTCAGAATATCGAAATCTTGGCACGCTTTGGCAATAACCGCCGCTGCGCCCGTGCCAGAGCCGCCGCCCATTGAGGCGGTAAGAAACACCATTTTTGTGTTGTCTTCAAGCAACTTGTTTATTTCGGGCAGAGTGTTTTCCGCTGCAAGTTGCGCAATAATAGGGCTGTTACCTGCACCCAAACCCGGCTTTCCGTTTGTCAATTTATAATAACGATTGATTTGCGATTGCTCTTCTTCGCTATAATTTTCAAGATTAACATCGTCTAAATGAGGCGTTTTTAGCAGAATTTGCGTTGCCACAGGCGATGACTGCAACTTTCTATCGTTAGTGTCGCAAATCACAAGAGTTGCACCCTCCACATTCTCGTAATAGAGATTATTTACGGCATTTCCGCCGCCATTACCAATGCCGATAACTTTAATATCGTGATTTCTATCAGTTTCAACTCGATATTTTAAGTTCTTAAAACAATCGTGTTCTAACAATTCATCTACATTCATAATATTTTAATTTTTAATGGTTTAACAATTAATTTTCTTCATCATCAAGTCGCGTTTCGGTAGTAAATATTCCTTCTTCTTTAACATTTCCTATTTTTTCTTCTAAAAAGTCAAAAGTGCGTTGCAAAAAATTACTTTTTTTCTTTTCTTCTAATTTTTTTCTCGCTTTTTCCGCTTCTTTCTCTCTCTTTATTCTTTCCTTTTCCTCTCTTCTCTCTCGCTCTTTTCTCTCTTTTTCTGTCTCTTTTGGCGGCTCAATCAACTCCTCTTCTACTTTTTTAACTCTTCCGCAAATTTCATCACAATCTTTGAGTAAAGCAAAAAGCAAAGCGTTTTCGAGTTTATTAAAATTTTGATTATTTGTAAATGTTTGAAAATCAACAATTTTAATATCTGCGCCATAATTTTTTCTCAAATGTTCGGGTAAGAAATTCATTTTTGCACCACCGCCAACAAGCACAATTTCTCTGATAGTTTCAAGTTTTTGATTTTTTATTTCATCAAAAATAAAGTTAAAAATTTCGTCTAAACGAGAGGAAATTACCTTCTTTAACTCCTCTGCTTTGATAGAAATTTCGCCGATTTTTATGTTGCTTGATGTTGCCAAACCAAATTTCTCGTCTGTTTTTAACGCCTCAGCATTACCTCTTCCAACGCCAAACGTTTTTATAATATCGTTTGTAACGTGCTTGCTGCCGAGCGGCATCACGGCGCACAGGCGCAGCAAACCGCCTTTATACACCGCAAACGATGTGCAGCCCAAGCCCATATCAACCAACAGCGTGCCGTTTTTCTTTTGCTCGCTGCTCAAAAATTGCTCTGCCTCAACCAACGGTGCAACAAAACATTTTGGTCTATATGCACTCAAAGCCGAATTTTTCAAGTCCATAAATTGCTGTTGTACAGCATTTTGTGTGGAAATGATAAGGAAATTTCCTTCGGCTTTGCTGCTGCCGATAGTTGTTATTTCGAGCGGAACAACGTCAAACACGCACCGAGAATCCGAAATTTCAACCTCTTCGGCTTGGTCTATTAACGCTTCGTTGATGTCGGCTGAGTCGCTCGTTTCTATGCTCACTTTGCGAATTTCGCTGCGCAAAGTGTGAGGTGCAGCCGCAAAATGCACCTTGTCTATTTGCAGATTGTTGTCCGTTTCAATCTGCTGTATCATTGCGATAACCTCGCTTGCCAAAGCGTTTTCATCAACAATTTTTCCGTCCGAAATCAAATTTTCAGATGATTTACTTTTGAAATCAATCATCTCAATTTGATTTTGTTCATCTTTTAAGGCAGCCGCTACGGCAATTTTGCCGTTGCCAAAGTCCGCTGCTACAACAATTTTCGATTCCATAATATTTTTGTGTTTTTAATTATCTGCAAACAATTTGTTTATCAAACCTTAAATCAATTTCCGAATATTTGCCAAAATTATATTGGTTGATAATTGACTCAAAATAAAATTCTTTAAGACGATTGAATTTTTTTGCATAATCGCTATTTTTCAATTTTCCAACAATAACTATTTGATTACCAACTTTTAAAAAGTTGTTTTCGCCGTAAGTATCTACAACCAATTTTGACAAAAAATCTTTGTTTTGTGTAAATTTTACCTCACCTTTTTCAACATAAATTTCCGCAACCAATTTTGACAAAAAGTCATCATTTTTCAGAAATTTGATAAAGTCAAAGATTTCTTTTTTTGCAATGCTGTCGGCAAAAATTCCTTTAACAATCGGCACATTGGCGTTGAAATCGGGGGCGGTGGTAAAGATAGTCCGCTTTTTATCATCGTGTTCAACGTAATAGGTTTTTCTGCCTACAACCTTGAAAAACGGCGTGCGCTGAGTAATCTCAATCTTAAAATTGTCGTTCTTTGTGAGATAACATTTTGCCTGTTTTACCGCAAAACTTTTTTCAATTGTTTCGCGAATTTTAACCAAATCAATGTCCGCCCTTTTTTTGCCTTTAGGGTTTAATTTCTTGCTATTCAGCAGATTAACAATCATCTCTTTGGACACATAATTTTTTTCGCCGATTGGCTCAATTTTAATTACAAGTTCTTTGCAAATTTCGTTTGAATTATCAATGTAAAACGACCTTGTCAGCACAAGCCCAACGCAAACGACTGATACTAAGAGAGTTGTGAGAATAATTTTGAGTTTCATTTTTTATAATGATTAGTGGTTAATGATTAGTGATTAATTTTTTTATCTTCCAACTTATTATTCAAATTTTCCTTCTTTTTTCAATAATGGTATATTATATATTTTTTTCTCTACGGTGTCTTTTTTATTGGAAAATTTTTGGAAGATTTTTTCCTTATCTGTTTTATAAACAAGTATATTATCATCATCTATTTGTACAGTTCCAATAAACTGTGTGTCAGTATAATATACAGTGCCTACATAAACTCTAAAAGTTAATGAGTCTGTTAAATAAACAGTATATACATCTGTTGTAGTTGCACACCCAAAATATGTTGTATATGTTTCTCTATAAATATTATTTCCTATTTTGCGAGAACCATCGGGATTATCTTTTGAATAATCAATTTTTGGGGCGCACGACACTAAAAATAAGACAAATATCAATAAAAACTTTTTCATAATTTTTAATTATTAATTTTTAATTGTTCTACGATTTTTGGAATATAAATATCAATATCGCCTGCGCCGAGCGTAACCAACACGTCAAAATCGTTATATTTTTCGGCGAGAACTTTTGTTAATTCCGCTTTGGTTGTGAGCGTTTTTTTAGGGTTATCTATTTGATTATAAATAAGTTTCGATGTTACGTTTTCAATTGGCAATTCGCGCGCAGGGTAAATTTCCACCAAAATAACCTCGTCAAGCAAATTCAGCGCAATGGCAAATTCTTTGTAAAAATCTTTCGTGCGGCTGTAAAGATGCGGTTGAAAAACGCCCAAAACTTTTTTGTCGGCATAAAGTTTTTTAACCGATTTTATGCTCTGCGCCAACTCTTGCGGGTGGTGCGCATAGTCGTCAATATAAATTTTCGGCGTGTCAAGATGCTTTTCAAATCTGCGCTTAATGCCTTTAAATGAGGCAATTCCGCTCTTGATTTCCTCTTCGGTCATTCCGTTGAGCCAAGCGAGAGCCATTGCAGCAACAGAATTTTCCACGTTGATAAGAATAGGCACGCCGAGCAAAACATCAGCGATTTTTCCGTTTGGAAAATTGAAATCAAAGCGCAATTCGCCGTTGCCGATTGTGATATTGTCGGCGTAAAAATCGGCAAGGTGCTCTTTTACCGCAAGGGACGCAATGTTTTCGCAAGGGGCGCAAGAATTATTTTGCGTTCTTTGCGTGTTCTTTGCGTTCTTTGCGGTTAAATCAACATCATAAGTGAAAACCCGCACATCTTTTTGCACATTTGGCAGCAGCGAAATTCCTTTTTTATAGACCAATGCGCCGCCCTCAACAATTAGCGAAGTAAATTTTTTAAACGCCGCAACGTACTCATTATGAGTGTGATAAATGTCCAAATGGTCGGCATCGGTGGCGGAAATCACAGCCATATAGGGCGTGAGTTGATGAAACGAGCGGTCGTATTCGTCCGCCTCAATAACCACAAAATCGCTTTTGTCAGAAAGCAACAAATTTGTATCGTAATTCAACGAAATTCCGCCTAAAAATGCGCTGCAATCGAGCGAACTTTGCTTGAAAAGATGCGCCGTGATTGTGGAAATGGTGGTTTTTCCGTGCGTGCCTGCGATGCAAAGTCCGCGCTCGGTTTTGGTAATTTGCCCGAGAATTTCGGCGCGTTTGAGAATTTTAAAATTATTTTGCTTAAAATATTGATACTCTGAATGTTCTTGCGGAATTGCGGGGGTGTAAATCACCAAAGTATCGGCAGGACTTTTAAAATTTTGCGGAATAAAATCTACCGAGTCCTCGTAATGAATAGCAATTTTTTCGCTTTCGAGTTCGGCGCAAAGTTCGCTACGCACGCGGTCGTAACCCGCCACAGCGAAGCCCTTGCTCTTGAAATAACGCGCAATCGCACTCATTCCAATACCGCCAATTCCGAGAAAATAATAGTTTTTGTACAACATTTTTTTATTTACGATTTTAGATTTACGATTTTTCTGCTTTTCTATTTTTGCGCACTTTTCTAAATTTGATAATTCTCCAAGTTATTAAACAAATAATTAAAATAATTGACCAACTTGACAAAATTACATAGAAAATTCCCGCAAGTATATTCCAACCATTAACGATTGATTCCCAAATACGACCGAAAAAGCCGACTTCTGATGAACTTGTTACATTAGGTTTTTCCCTGTAAAGATAAATTTCTAAGGTACTGAAATTAACTTTATCGTCAATAAAACGCAATTTGCCCTTTGCGCTTTCGATTTCCTCTTCCATATTGCGAATTTTCTCTTGAATTTCAAGCATATCAGATACTTTTTTTGCCTGCGAAAGAAAATCACGATATTTTGCCAAATATAACTCTTTGTTTTTCAGGCGAATTTCTGTATCATAATAATCTTCGGTAACATCTTTGGCAGAAATTGATTTGCTGCGAATAGTGCCTATTCCTTTGTTATTCAAAGAATTAAGCAAAATGTCAAAATTTTGGTTTGGCACTCTGATTGTCAAACGAAATGTTTCTCGATTAGGGTAGTTGTCAAAACTTTCATTTTGAACATACGAATTTGTATTTTTCAAAATAATTTCCAACTCATTGCGAGATTTTTGCACGTTGTCAGATTGAATACTGATATTGCCGCTTCTGATAATTTTTTTGTTGATAATCGACTGATTATTAACAGGTGAATTTTCGTCAGCAAGATATGCGTCTCCTTCGAATGCCATATCTGTCATTAAACACTCTTCAGCAAATGCTTCTTTTGCTGAATAATTTGAGCAACCAAACAACATAATTGTTGCGAAAATAAGAAAAAAGGACTTTTTCATAATGATTAATTTTTTTATGATTTATAAATAATTTTATTTTTTTGCTAATTTCAAAACCTCTTCTGCAATCACTTCCGCAGAGTTTTTTACAGCGAGTTTTAAGATGTTTTTGCTTAATTCAGATAATTTTTTATCGTCAAAAATTGTGTTAATCGCCTCATTTACAAGATTTTCAACAGCGTATTTATCTTCAATTAAAATCGCTGCGTTTTTTGTTGCCAAAGCGTTTGCGTTGTGAAATTGATGATTTTCCGCAACATTCGGCGAAGGTACAAGAATTGACGGCTTTTCCAACAAACAAAGTTCCGAAATCGAACTTGCGCCCGCACGAGAAATTACAAGGTCGGCAATGGCGTAGGCGTAGTCCATTCTTTCTATAAATTGAAAATTGAAAATTGAAAGTTGAGAATTATTTTTCATAATCTTATCAATTTCTGCGGCATAAACTTTTCCTGTTTGCCAAAGCACTTGCAAACTTGTTAAGTTTTTAAAACTTAACAAGTTTTGTAGCACGCTATCGTTAATTGTTTTTGCACCCAAACTTCCGCCGATAATTAAAAGCGTTTTTTTATTTTCATCAAGTCCAAAATGCTCGTAAGCAATTTTCAATTTTCCACTTTCAATTTTCAATTCTCTGACGGGGTTTCCTGTGAAAATGATTTTTTCTTTTGGGAAAAACTTTTCCATTCCGTTGTAGGCAACGCAAATTTTGGCTGCGCGTTTCGCCAAAAACTTGTTGGTAACGCCCGCAAACGAATTTTGTTCCTGCAACAGAACAGGCACTTTCAACGCACTCGCCGCCCGCATTGCCGCACCCGAAACGTAACCGCCAACGCCGATAGCAACATCGGGCGCAAAATTTTTCACAATCTTTTTCGCTTTAAAATAACTTTTCAAAAAGGTCAAAACAACGGAAAAATTTTTCCAAATTTGCTTTCTTTCAAAGCCCTTGACGTCAAGCCCGACAATTTCGTAATTCGCCTGCGGCACTTTCTGCATTTCCAAACGCCCATTCGCCCCGATAAAAAGTATCTCGCAATCGGGTTGAAGTTTGCGCAAGGCATTCGCAATGCTTATCGCAGGAAAGATATGTCCGCCGGTGCCGCCGCCGCTGATTAGGAATTTCATTTTTTTAGTTAATAAGTTAATAAATTAGCGTTTGATGCTTTTTCTTTCGTTATCAAGCAATTTTTTTAATCTGTTATATTCTTTATTATCTGATTTTCCATCTTCATCAACATCAAAATGATTTAAAAGTCCCCATTCAATATGGTCTAAAATAAATTCTTTTTGTTCAACATTTTTAATTTTTTTCAGTTGCTCAATGATTATATTAGTTTTACAAATAAAACATTTTCCAATAGCAAAAGAGGGTTGTTCATTTGCTGAGCCATTATCAGCCCACATTGTAGCAAAAAAAAGTTTTATAATTTCAATGTCATTTGTTGCACAAAAATATTTTGGTAAAATTTCAAGAATGCTTGAATATTGACAATAACTATGATATGAGTGTTCTCTGTATGTTGTTTCATAAGCAACTCTATTTTTGCTTTCACAAGCAATTATAAAATTATCAACTAAAATTTTTTGTTTATTAAAAATTTCAATGATAAGTTCTTTCTGCTTTTTATGGCTAAGATTTTCAACAAGTTGAATTCTGCTGCGGTGAATATAACCTTCTATTTGTTTTTTTGAACAACCAAATGTTAATATTTCAACCCATTCATTTTTTGTTGTCATATTACAATAAAACAACTCGCCTTTTTGTATTGTATCAATTATAGAAAACTCTTTTCCCTGTCCGCTACGCACATTTGTGAAGCCATCTGGGTCATTGATAATAGCAAGTTTATTTTGTGCAAAAATATTTGCCGAAAAAACAATAATAGATATTGTAATAATAAAATTTTTCATAACTTTTAGTTTATTTCAATTTCTGTTGTTTCTGCAACTTCATCTTCAACAATTTCGGGTGAAATTTCCTCAATGATTTCATTTTTGTTTTCAACAATTTCTTCTGATTTTTCTTCCGAAATTTCGTTTAAAACTTCATTTTTTTCAACCTCTTTTTCGGGTTCTTTTTCTACCTTTTTCTTATCAACATCTTCCATTTCGCACGACATTCTGAGAAGCAAGCCGAAAAATGCGCTGATTATCAAAATTGATGTTCCGCCTTTGCTTATGAGCGGCAAGGGCTGTCCTGTCGCTGGAAAAAGTCGTGTGCAAACGCCGATGTGAACGAGCGCTTGAAAGACAATAACGGTTGCCACACCGACAATTACGATAGCGGAATAAACGGTTTCGCATTTTTTTAGCAGCACGCCCGCACGCCAAAGCAGCCAAAGAAAGAGCAAAATTACGAAAATTGCGCCGTAAATTCCATATTCTTCCACGATAATTGAAAAAATGTAGTCAGACCACCCTTGCGGTATATGATTTCGCCAAAAACTATTGCCCGGTAATTTTGGGTCGCGCCCGTCATAAATGGCGCATTGAGAGTGCTCCGCCTGCTTGTCCTTTCTGATTTCATCTTGCGAACGTTTTGTCTGATTGTTGTCTGCATACACCCCTAATCTGTTTTTCCAAGTATGCACGCGCGGAACTGACAGAATATTTACCGCAATTTTTGTAGCCGACATTTCAGTTTTGGCGTCTTCATATTTTTCATAAGTTTCTGGCGGAATCATCAACGCAATGGAACAAAATATGCTGATAATCAACGCAGGAACGCCGATAAAATAGCCGATTTTTTTCCAAGGAATTGAGCCAATCATCATCATCAGACCTATCGGAAGTATAATGATAATACCCGTTGATAAATTTGAGGGAATGATAAAGAGCAACGGCACCCAGACAATTGCAAAAAATAGTTTAAAGTTTTTTTCCAAAAAGTCGGGGTTTTGAAACCTGTCGATAAAATAGGCGGTGATAACAATTAGTGCGAATTTTGTGAATTCTGAGGGTTGAAAGAAAAAAATACGCCTGTTGTCGATACTGCCCAACGAAGTGTATGCCACAATTTGCATCACAAACGCAAAGGCAAGCATCGCCCAAGCGATAAATTTGACGTATTCGCGCGGCAATTTATACACTATCATCAGCACCACAAAGCCCACGCCCAAAAAAGCAACGTGCTTGATAAATTCTCGCGGCGTATCTACAATTAATGATGCTGACGCGCTATAAAATACAGATATTGAGAACATTACGAGTAAAATATAAATTACCCAAATAACGTAATCGCCTTTGAAATAACGTTTTAAGAAATTTTCCATTTTTTTATAAAGTTTATAAGTATGTAAGTCGATAAGTCGGTAAGTCAGGGCGTTTGTAAATTTATCGACTTACCGACTTACAAACTTACTGACTTACAGACTTTTTTATAATTTTAATACATTTTGCTTAAATTGATTTCCTCTATCCTCATAATCTTTGAACAAATCGAAACTTGCGCAAGCGGGTGATAGAAGCACCACATCGCCGTGCTTGGCGATTTCGTAAGCGGTATCAACTGCCTGTTGCATTGATTTTGTTTCAATGAATTTTTTGTTGGCAAAGAACGTTTTTAATTTTTCATTGTCTTTGCCAAGAAAAATTAATTTGCGTACTTTTTCTTTTACGAGGTCGGCAATTTCGGTGTAGTCGTTGCCTTTGTCTGTGCCGCCAAGTATCAGCACCACAGGCGTTTGCATACTTTCAAGAGCGTACCAAGTGGAATTTACGTTGGTCGCTTTTGAGTCGTTGATGTAGCGCACACCGCGCACTGAGGCGACATATTCCATTCGGTGCTCAACGCCGTCAAAGGTTTCGAGCGCACGGCGAATTCTGTCGCTTTGAATATTTACCACCTGCGCCGCAAGTCCTGCCGCCATTGAGTTGTAAAGGTTGTGAGTACCTTTAATGGCGATATTTTCGAGTTCCATTGTCATATATGTTTGTTGTTTGTTGTTTGTTGATTTTTGATTTTCGATTTGCTGGTCTGGTTTTTCTATTTTTAAAATTTTTAAAAAATCGTCTTCGGTAAATGCAAAATTGCCCTCTTTTTCCAAACCAAATGGCAGCATTTGCGTTTTGATTTCGCGTTTTTCGATTTCGTTAATAATAACCTCATCATCGCCCCAAAAGATAAAATAATCGTTTTCGGTTTGGTTTTGCAAAATACGAAATTTTGAATTGACGTAATTCTGAAAATTGTACTCGTACCTGTCCAAATGGTCGGGCGTGATGTTTGTAATAATTGCGACATCGGCTTTGAAATCGCACATTCCGTCAAGTTGAAAACTGCTGAGTTCGAGAACGTAATACTCAAAATTTTCCTGCGCCACCTGCAACGCAAAACTTTTGCCCACATTTCCCGCCAAACCGACATTCAGTCCTGCATTTTTGAGAATATGATAGGTCAGCATTGTGGTGGTGGTTTTGCCGTTGCTGCCTGTGATGCAGATTTTTTTCGCATTAGTATAACGCCCCGCAAACTCAATTTCAGAGATTATCGGTATGTTTTTTTCTTTCGCCTTTACAAGCAACGGCACATTATCGGGTATCACAGGGCTTTTTATGATTTCGTCTGCTGTAAGTATTTTATTTTCAGTGTGTTGCCCCTCTTCAAACGAAATGCTGTGTTTCTGCAAAACTTCTCTGTATTCATCTTTGATTTTTCCGTTATCAGAGACAAAAACATCAAAGCCCTGTTTTTGCGCCAATATTGCCGCACCAACACCGCTTTCCGCTGCACCGAGAATTAATATTTTTTTGTTGTTATTCACTATTATGTTTGTATTTAGCCGTCATTTCGAGCGTTGAGCGAGAAATCTACTTTTGTTTGCAGAGAATTTTTCTGCTTTTTTCACGAGATTTCTCCTTTCAGTCGAAATGACTGATGTTTGTAATTATCAATTCCAAATTATCATCAAAAATATTTTGCCAATTTGGGTTAATTTTATTTATAAGTTCTACCTTTTTTTCTCTGCGCCATTTTTTTAATTGTTTTTCTCTTTCTATTGCGTGTTCAATCGAATTAAAATATTCATAATAAATACAATATTCTAAATTGTATTTGTCTGTAAATGAATGTTTTATTAAATGATTTTTATGTTCTAAATAACGTTTTTTCAAATCATTTGTAACGCCAATATATAGCGTTGTTTTATTTTTATTTGTCATTATATAAATGTAGCCGTCTTGCATAATTTTTTACATTTTTATTTATCTGTCATTTCGAGCATTGAGCGAGAAATCTGCTTTTATTTGCAGGGCTATTTTTCTGCTATTGACACGAGATTTCTCCCTTCGGTCGAAATGACAGCGTGGTTTCATTTTTATTTTTATTTAAAAAATATCATTTTTACCACAATAAATATTATCAATAGCCAAATTATTATTATCGGTATTGCGTAGTACCATTTTTTTGGGTTTCCGTCTTTCCATAAGTCCTTTGCCTGCTCTCTGCATTCGTCCATTATTTGTTTTGGTATTAATTTTAAGGCGATAAAAACTAATAATGGAACTATCAATAAATCGTCTAAATAACCCAAAACAGGTATAAAATCGGGTATCAAATCTATCGGCGACAACGCATAAGCAACGGCTATGAGTATAATTATTTTGGCGAAAATTGATACATCTTTTCGTTTTGATGCCAAATATAATGCTGATAAATGATACTTTAATTCTTTGAGTTTTATTTTAATTTTTTTGAACATTATAAATTTTGCATTTACTTTTTTTATCAATGGGACATTTTGAACATTTTAAACTTTCGTTTTCAAAACAATATTTATATATGCACAAAATAGCCTCTATTTCAGCACAAAAACATTTTATTTGAAATTCTTGTGGAAAATGACTTTTGTCTATCATTGTAAAACAATCTTCATATTTTAAAATTTCTTTAAATTTTTTTTCTCCAAAGAAATTTATTGCTCCCTCTCTACTGCCTGCGTGCATATAAACATATTTTGGGTAAATTTCTTTAAAAATGCCAATTCGTGCAACAGTATCATAAATTGCTAATTCTCCGATACCTTTTATTCGGAAACCTTCTATAAATTTCAAAAGTCTGTGAAAATCTTTCTCTTTTCTGATTTCACAAATTTGACTTTGTTCTAACAATCTTTCTGAAAACTCATAAAGAATACCATTGACTAAGTGTGATTGGTGTGAATATTTTTTGTATTTCCTGTCTTTATTGGGCTTTTTGTCCTCGTCTTCATCTATTGCAGGAACTGCCATTTTAATGACTTCTTCTAAACTTGTCCCCAATTTTCTTTGGTTTTCAAAGAATATTCTTTCTGCGTGAAATTTAGGTTCATCTTTGAAAACATCAATCATTTTATTATACATAATCTTTTAATTTTTAATTGAAAAAATTATCTTACTTTCAGTGTTACCACTGCCAACACCGCCAACATTATGCCGATAAGCCAAAATCTTGTTGTCAGTTTTGATTCTTGAACAATGTTTAATGGTTTGGTTATCAGTATTTTGCCGCCGACTTGCGCCGCCGTTTTTTGATAATGATGATGCAGCGGTGCGACCTTTAATATTCGCCTGCCCTCGCCGTATTTTTTGCGCGTATATTTAAAATATGTCGTTTGCACGATTACCGAGAGATTTTCCACGAGGAAAATGCCTGCGAGTATCGGCAACAAAATTTCTTTGCGAATAACGATTGCGAAAACGGCGATAATTCCGCCCAACGCTAAACTGCCCGTGTCGCCCATAAACACTTGCGCGGGGTAGGCGTTGTACCACAAAAAGCCGATTGTTGCGCCGATAAACGCCGCCGCAAACACAAACAATTCGCCCGAGCCGGGAATGTACATTATATTCAGATAGGCGGCGTTTTTGATGTTGCCCGACACATACGCCAAAATGCCGAGCGCAACGCCCTGAATGGCAGACGTTCCCGCTGCCAAGCCGTCAATGCCGTCAGTGAGATTTGCGCCGTTGGACATTGCCGTTACGATGAAAATTGTTACGAAAACAAAGAAAAACCAACCCAACAACTGCTTGTGTTGCCCCGCCCAACTGAAAATATCGGCATAATCGAAGTTGTTGTTTTTGAAAAACGGAATGGTGGTCTGTGTCGATTTTTCGGCTTTCGAGGCATAATGAATAATCTCTGTATTCTCTTGATTATTAATGACTTGTGTTTTGTTTTCTATCATCACCACCTGCGGACTGAAAAACATCACAAGTCCGACCACAAGCCCGATACCGACCTGCCCGATGATTTTGTAACGTCCGCTCAAGCCGTCTTTGTTTTTGCGGAAAACCTTGATGTAGTCGTCCATAAAGCCGATGCAACCCATAAAAATGGTTGTGAAAAGCATCAGCAGCATATAGATATTGTCGAGCACGCCGATTAGCAGACACGGCACAACTATGGCAATGAGAATGATAATTCCGCCCATTGTGGGTGTGCCTTTTTTTGCCATTTGTCCCTCTAAATCGAGGTCGCGAATGGTTTCGCCGATTTGCAGGCGTTGCAGTTTGTCAATGATTTTCCGTCCGAAAATTGTGGCGCACAGCAGAGCCAAAATAAAGGCGACACTCGCACGGAAAGTCAAATAGTTGAACATTCCCGCACCGGGAAAATTGAGTTCGTGAAGCCATTGAAATAGATAGTATAACATTTTTTTATAGTGATTAGTGGTTAGTGATTAATTTTTTAAAATGTCTTCAAAGGCAAATGCTTTTTTTCTTTATCATCGTTTAAATCAATATTATATTTTTGTTTAAATCTATTGTAGTAATCTATTTTGCCTTTTTCAAAATTAATATAGGGAAGTGAATGTTCTTTTACAAGATAAATGCCGTGTTTTATTGTCAATGAATCAATTTTAAATGTCCGTTCTTTGCCGCCTTTTGTATCTAAATCTAAAAACATAGTATCTGTCTGATGTATAAATTTTAGCATTAAATTAACATTCTCAACAACTATACCATTTACATTAAAAAATTTAGTTGAGTCGTTGTAAAAAGAAGATTTTGGAATATTTTTATTAGTACAAGTAATTAGGTCTTCCATACCAAACCCACCAAATAATTGATAGTTATTGCAAAATAATTCATAATCTATCTGTTTGCCATTTTGGTCATATAATTTGAAATAAAATTTTACCTCAGAAAAAGAATACAATGGTTGCCCATTAACTATCACGGGAAACAAAACCATTAAAATAATTGCTAAAATTTTTGTTTTCATATCTTTTAATTTTTAATTATTAATTTTTAATTGATTTTAAAGCCGATTTTTTGTCTGTCTTTTTGTTCTACTATCACTTTGTCTTTTTCCATAAGATAAGTTAATGCCTGCTCAATATTAATAAATTTTCGGTCATATTTTTCCTCTATTTGTGTCAATTTTTCGGTTAAGTCCTTGTGGCTCATCGCATATTGACGCATCAAAACAAAAGCACGCATTATATTTCGGTTTATATCAATAGCGGTTTTTGAGTTCAAAACACTGCTCAACATTGCCACACCGAGTTCGGTAAAGGCAAAAGGTAATTTTCTTGCGCCACCCCAACTTGAAGTCACAATTTGTGACTTCAAGTTTTCGCTTGCTTCGTTCAAGGTCACAATTTGTGACCTTGAACACTCAAATGCTTCTGTTTCAGATAGTTGAAACATAAAATCTTCGCCGTCAAAGCGTTCAATGTTACGTTTTACGGCTTGATTTAATACTTTGGTTTGAACGCCGTACATTTCGGCTAATTCTCTATCAAGCAGCACTTTTTGCCCTCTGATTTCTCGTATTCTATTTTGAACTATTGAAATTTGCATATCTTTTAAGTTTTTAATTATTAATTTTTAATTGCCCCAAAACTTCCTCTTTGTCGTCAAAATGGTGTTTTATGCCTTTGATAATTTGATAATTTTCGTGTCCTTTGCCTGCGATAAGAATAACATCGCCGCTTTTTGCGAGTTTGCAGGCGGTTTTTATTGCTTGTCTGCGGTCGCTGATAGTGAGGGCTTTATCTTTTTGTTCGGCGGACAAACCTGCGAGCATATCGGCAAGAATGTCGTCTGGGTTTTCATCACGGGGGTTGTCGGACGTGAAAATCACTTGGTCGGACATCGCCACCGCCGTTTGCGCCATAATAGGACGTTTGCCCTTATCTCTATTGCCGCCGCAGCCAACAATCGTTATCAAAGTGCTGCCGCTCAAACGAATATCGTTGATTGTGGCAAGAACATTTTTAAGCGCATCGGGCGTGTGGGCGTAATCAACAATCGCAGTGATACCGCCGCCTCTGATTGTTTCAAAACGACCAGAAACGAGTTGTAATGCGCTCAACTTTGTCAAAATTTCCTCAATTGTAAATTGTGAAAATTGTATTGTTGCTACGCCGATAACTGCCGTTAAATTTTGTGCGTTGAAACTGCCTACAAAAGTTGTAAAAAAATCTTTTATTTGTTCATTTTTAATTTTTAATTGTAACTCCATTCCCTCAAAATCGCTTTCGATGATTTTTGTTTTGAAGTCGGCGAGGGTGCGGGTGGAATAGGTGAATTTTTGCGCTTTGGTGTTTTGCAGCATAAATTCGCCGTTTTTGTCGTCAAGATTTGTGAGCGCAAAAGCGGTTTTCGGCAGATTATCAAAAAACATTTTTTTTGCATCGCGGTAATTTTCCATTGAGCCGTGATAGTCGAGGTGGTCGTGCGTGAGGTTGGTGAAAATGCCGCCCGCAAATTCCAAACCCGAAATTCTGTGCTGTACAACTGCGTGGCTGCTAACTTCCATAAAGCAATATTCGCAGCCGCTTTTGACCATTTCGGCAAGCAGTCGGTTGAGTTCCAAAGCATCGGGCGTGGTGTGCGTTGCCTCGATTTTTTCGCCGCAAATGTAATTGTTGATAGTCGAAAGCAAGCCCGCTTTGATGCCCAAAGAGATTGTCAGTTGGTAAAGCAGGGTTGCGATAGTGGTTTTGCCGTTTGTGCCTGTTACGCCTATGAGTTTGAGTTTTTGTGAGGGGTTTTCGTAGAAGTTTGAGG
>Ga0209737_10001602_pt1 | contig 16101 bp, 16 predicted proteins | sample TergutCu122P3_FD_187284 | JGI IMG/M metagenome (GOLD analysis project Ga0209737, IMG submission 187284) | Cubitermes ugandensis P3 segment gut microbial communities from Kakamega Forest, Kenya - Cu122 P3 (SPAdes) (version 2) | ecosystem: Host-associated > Arthropoda: Insects > Digestive system...
AGATTCTACACTCGGTCGTTCTAATCTTTTTCGTCCCATTTTTAATTCATTTTTTATTACTGAAGACAAAGGTAAAAAAAATAGCACCTCAAAATATTTTTTTGCCTAGTTTTTTAGAAAGACAAAACATTCAGTAACCCTGATGTACAGGACAAAAATATCTCATCCGCGATTTTTTTGTCCTTTTTCATTTTTTTGGCTGATTGAAAAAAAAGATGTATTTTTGCGGTCTACTTTAAATGTAAATATTATGACAAGTACCGTTATTATACCACGTAAATCAAAAGTTTCCATATCTGTTCCGCCGTCATTTATAGGCAAACACGTTGAAATTTCCTTTGCATTGAAAGATGTAACGGAAAAGCCGGAACCCGTCAAGCGTTTGTCGGATATGTTTCGAGGGACGTTGTCAAAAGAAAGCGCCGAAAGTTTTATAAAACATACCAATTTGTAACGCAAATTCAAAAATTAAAATCAATAAAAAAATGAAAGTAACCATTGTATTCAATCACCCTTACGAGGGAAGTTACTGCAACGCAATCTTAAACGCAGTAATAAAAGGACTTCAAAAAGCAAATCACGAAATTGACCTTATTCATCTTGACAAGGACAATTTTAATCCTGTTATGACGTCGGCAGACCTAAAAGCCTTCATAGATAAGAAGCCTATTGACCCGAAAGTCATAGAGTATAAACAACGACTTGAACAAGCCGACCATTTGGTTTTCATCTTCCCGATTTGGTGGGAACTTATGCCGGCTTTGACAAAAGGGTTTATTGATAAAGTGATATTTCCGGGCGTTGCTTACGACTACATGAATGCAAGTAACATTCTGATGAAACCTTTGCTAACAAACATTAAAAGTGTAACAATGATAACGACAATGAATACACCCTGTTGGTTGTATTGGTTATTGTTTGGGAATGCTATAAAGAAGGCAATGTTGTTAGGTACATTTTTTAAAATGGGTTACAAAAACTGCAAATGGATTACTTTTAATAAAGTAAAAATGGTAACGCAAGAAAAAAGAACGGCTTGGCTGACAAAACTTGAAAGTAGATTTGCATCTTTGTGAGTTGAAAAGAAGGTACAGCCCAACAACAGAATAAAATTTAAGTAAGTAATAATCTAATATTGAAAAATATGCAAACGATAAAAATTCAAAACTGTACCGAGTACAGAGACAGTATGTTAAAACTATTTGTAAACGATGAAAAACACTTCGTAAGTTATCAGTTCAACAAAGTAGAAGTGGATAACGAAAAACCTTTCAAGATAAGGACAAAATACATTTGGGGAGGTTCTCGTGAATATACATTTGAACCGAAAGAGAACATGACTTTGCAAATACTGCACAATCAGAGAATGTCAAAGTGGTCAGAGGCATTGCTGATTACTGCTATGATTTTAAATATTGGTCAAGTGCTCTTTTTAAAAGAATTCAGTGATTTTGTACGTGGTTTCGTACTTTCACTTTGTTTCTTATTTTTAATAGCACCTTTCGTTATCAGAAAAAAGAATACCTTTATTATCAGGGAAGTTAACTCCAATAAAAGTTGAACAATAATTTAAGTAATAATATTCAAAAACAATAGTTTATGGTACAGTACAGAGATTTCAATAGAGTAAAAAGCATTAAAACTGCATTTTATTTTTTAGTGGTATTGCTGCTTTCGCAATGTAAAATGAGTAGCAACAAACCAGGAACCGGCGATTTGGTTGAAATAGATATTTCCCAAAAATGTCCTGAAAGAGAAATGTATATACAAGATTTAGGCAAAGTCGAGTATATACCGTTGGAAACCAATCGGAATACGCTTTTGACTTCCGGTACAGGGGTCATTCACGTGTCAGACAATTACATCATAGCAGCAACGATATCACGGGGCGATGTTTTCGTTTTTGACGGCAAAGGCAAGTCGAAATTCAGTTTCAATAATAGAGGTCAGGGACCGACGGACTACAATCAAATATATAGCATTGCATTTGACGAAAAAGAAAAAGAGATATTCATTTTCGACAGGTTTTCCGCTAATCCCAAATTTCTTGTCTACAACGAAGACGGAACATTAAAACGGACACTTGAATGTCCGGCCAATTTTACACCAAGAATATGCAATTTTGATGATGCAACACTTCTTGCTTACGATGATTATGGTATTAGCACGAATAAATATTCCAGCAAGCCTTATCTACTAATATCCAAAAAGAATGGGAGTATTGTCGATACTTTGGGTATTCATCTATCGGAAAGAATATCAAACAGGGTCTTCTTGGAAGTTGAAGTAAATGGACAAAAGGCTATGACATCGTTAAATTTGAGTGTATCAAATAACCGTTCGTATGGAAAAAACATCCTAATTGCAGATTGGGCTTCAGATACCATTTATCGGTTGACACCCCAAAAGGAACTTCTTCCTCTGATTGTCAGAAAACCCTCCATACATAGCACTAATCCTAAAATGGTGATATCAAATGAATTGATTACGGACAAGTTTATTCTATTAACCAAAGCAGTATTGGATTTCGAAATGGCGAAAAGTAAAAATACTTTTCCTACAATTGCTTTAATGTATGATTTCAAAACCGGACAACTTAATGAATATAAGTTGCTTAATAAAGATTTTGAGAGGTCAGTTGTAGAATTTGACGCTGCAATAACTCCTGAAAACACAGGTGTTTGTCGGTTGGATGTTGCTTATTTATTCGAGGCGGATGAGGCAGGAAGAATTAGGGGTGAATTGAAGGGACTTCTTAAAACACTCAAAGAAGAGGACAACCCTGTTTTGATGAAAATTAAGTTTTAAATCGACAGACTTGAAACGAGAGACAAAGAGGCCAGCCTACTCGACCGCAACGGCGGCGGGAAGTACGGATTTGAAAGGTAGTGCAGGTGCTGCCGTTGCGTTAGCAACAGCGGGCTTGCCCCCTAATGCTTAATTATACGTTACTTTTCAATTTTGCAATGCGTGGTAGACAAGGCGGAAAAATAAAAAGTCGCCTGTAAGCCGAGATAACAGCGCCAACAAAAAAACACGAAAAAATGATTTCTTTCACAAAAAAACTTTATCTTTGCGTCAATTTTTAATGTCAAAAAAAGATAATCACCCATGAAGAATACAACCAGAAGTATGATTTCCTTCGATTGGGCAATGAAACGCCTGCTTCGGCAAAAAGCCAATTTTGAAGTATTGGAGGGTTTTTTGAGCGAGTTGTTGCGCCGTAAAATTAACATCAAGCAAATAGGCGAAAGCGAAAGCAATCCAACTGATAAAGATAACAAGACTAATCGTGTGGACATATTTGTGGAAGCCGACGACAGAGAACTTGTTATTATTGAATTGCAATACAATGACCAAAACGATTATTTCCAGCGTATGCTCTATGGGGTTAGCAAATCTATCACCGAGCACATTTATAAAGGCGAACCTTACTCAAAAGTACGCAAGATATATTCAATCAATATTTTATATTTTGAACTTGGCAAGGGCGATGATTATGTTTATCACGGCTTTACTAGTTTTAAGGGACTGCATACACACAACGAATTAGAACTTGATAACGAACAGCGTGAATTTTGCGGCAAAACCATTCCGGGAGAGTTGTATCCCGAATATTATATTATCAGGGTCAGAGGGTTCAACGATGTCGCAAAAGATACACTCGATGAATGGATATATTATTTGAAGAACAACAAGATACGTGACGATTTCACAGCGCAAGGTCTTGATAAAGCACGCGAGGTATTGGCGTTCGACAATCTTACCGATGAAGAGAAACAGGATTATTGGCGTAGCATAGAAGCAGACCGCGTCAAGCAAAGCGAAATAGAAACAGCACTTTCCAAGGGACGAGCAGAAGAAAAAAGAGAAACTGCCTTGAAAATGTTCGAAGATGGAATGTCGATTGAAAACATTTGCAAGTATACAGGCTTATCTGAAGACCAAGTCAAAGAATTGATTAAGAGAGATATAAAAAACATGACACTCAAACTTTAACGTAAAATGCCAGCACATAACAACCATGTTTTCGTGGCGTGCGAAGCACAAGCGATAAAACCCAGTTGAACGGAACCGGACAACCACTACATACTTTAATTCCTTATGGACTTTGCGATAAAACTGTTTTTTTTAATGTTGTGAAAAAAATGTATGAAAATTGGGAATGCAACCGAAAAATGTGCTATCTTTGCATTTTTTAAATTAAACAAATGTCAATAATCAAATTAAAATTTAGGGATGTGGCAACGATAGCAGCCTGCCTCGCAGTAACGGTAATGTTTGCATCGTGCACAAAGAACAATGATGCTTCAGTTAACAGTGAAAACGACAAAGTTGATGTGTATGTGGCAGGTTACGAAGCAAGCGGACAAGAATATAGTGCTTATTATGGCACAGATTATCGTAAAGTTGCCATACTTTGGAAAAATGGTGTCGCACAAAACCTTACAGATGGAACTCGTGATGCTATGGCTACTTCTGTTTTTGTATCTGGCGATGATGTGTATGTTGCAGGCTACGAAGCAAGCGGACAAGAATATGTGGACAACGAAAAAGTTGGGACAGAATATCGTTACGTTGCCAAACTTTGGAAAAATGGTGTAGCGCAAAGTCTCACTGACGGAACTACTGGCACACACGCTTATGCCCGATCGGTTTTCGTTTCTGGAAGTGGTGTGTATGTGGCTGGAAGTGAAGGAGATGCTGCCATATTTTGGAAAAACGGTGTGGCTGATACTCTCTTCACTGCATTTTGGGGTGCTTCTGCTAATTCAGTTTTTGTATCCGGCAACGATGTGTACGTGGCGGGGTACAAGGACTTGTTCTCTTCTACACACGCAGGCAGCATTATTAGTTTCATAAAACTTTTTAAAAACGGCATAGAGCAAGATATTACCGTAGGCAACAGTAGTGGGCGTGCCAATTCCATTTTTGTATCCGGCGACGATGTGTATATGGCTGGGAATGGCAATTATGGAGGCGACCCTATACTTTGGAAAAACAACATAGCACAATCTCTCTCTGGTGGATTTGGCGCTAATACTGTTTTTGTGTCCGGTAATGACGTGTATGTTACAGGAGGACGTTATGCTGACGGTTATTACCCCATACTATGGAAAAATGGCACTGCACAAACTCTCGTTGGTGGAACTTGGGCTAGTTCTGTTTTTGTTTCCGGCAAAGATGTGTATGTAGCGGGAAGCGACGATGTCAAAGCCATATTATGGAAAAATGGAGTTGCAAATAATCTCACTGACGGAAAACGAAATGCTGGGGCTAACTCCATCTTTGTAGTTGAATGTGAATAAAATAAGGTAAAAATTAGGTTTTGTCATTCCACGAATTTGAAAGGCAGTGAAGGAATGCCGTTCGTTTTATGCCACCCGCTAACAGCGCAGTCCGAAAACTGACTGTGATAGTGTGAAAAAAAATGACGAAAATTGAAAATATTTTGTGAATTTATAAATAAGTAGTATTTTTACAGAAAATTTCATTTGAGCGTGATGCAGGAAAAAATAAAAGATAAATATATTGACCCTTTTACCGACTTTGGTTTTAAGAAGTTGTTCGGTGAAGAATGCAATAAAGACTTGTTGCTTGATTTTTTGAATGAACTGTTACACAAAAAAGAAGGTAAAATAGTATCCTTATCGTATCTTAAAAACGAAATGCTCGGTGTTTCAGAAGAGGCTCGCAAGGCTGTTTTTGATATTCATTGTGAAAACGAAAAAGGTGAAAAAATTATCGTTGAGATTCAAAAATCGAAACAGGCATTTTTCAAAGACAGGACTTTGTACTACAGTACATTTCCGATTACAAGGCAAGCCATTCCGGGCGACTGGAATTTTGAACTAAAAGCGGTATATACGATTGCTATTTTGAACTTTGTTTTTGAGGATGGTAAAAACGAACCGGATAAATACCGGTACGATGTGATGTTGACGGATATTGAAACCCACAAGATTTTTTATGATAAATTGACATTCATTTATTTAGAAATGCCGAAATTCACGAAAAATGTAGAGGAGCTGGAAACGCATTTTGAAAAGTGGATGTATGTTTTAAAAAATCTCAAACGTTTAGACAATATTCCCGATAAACTTCGGGAAAAGATTTTTGAAAAGATGTTTGCCGTTGCCGAAGTAGCGAAATTAAGTCCCGATGAATACCAAGCCTACATTGACAGTTTAAATTCGTATAGAGATTTGCTGAATTCTATTGACAATGCAAAGGCAGAGGGAAAAGCAGAAGAGAAGGTAGAAATTGCAAAAAACCTAAAAACGCTTGGAATACCATTTGACAAAATTTCAATCGCAACAAATTTGACAATTGAAGAAATAGAAAAGTTGTATTGAAAAAAGATGGGCAGCAAAAGTTATCCGCTCAATGAAAGTTTTTCATTCTAACGGCTTTACAGGTCTTCCCTCGGTATCAATACGCTTTTACTTTGCTTCCAAAATATCCGTAAAACGAGATAAAAGCAAAACATACCATAGGGACAAGAAATCCGATATTCATGTTTACTGCTCCGATTTTTCCCATCAGCCACGGGCAAACAGCACCTCCGGCAATGGTCATCACCAGAATGGAGGAAGCAGTCTTTGTTTTTTCGCCCAATCCTTTCAAACCCAGCGCAAAAATGGAAGGAAACATCACCGACATAAACAGGTAACACGACATCAAGCCCATAATTCCAAACCGGCTATGATTAGCGGATACGAACATCATTATCAGGGTGTTGACCAATGCAAATGTTCCCAGCAATACGCTTGGTTTCAATGCTCTCATGACCATGCTGCCGGTGAAACGCCCGATAGCAAACAGTCCCATACCGCCCATTCCGAGTAATAATCCAGCCTGCATTTCGGTAAGCAGGATGTCTTTTGCTTCGATGGCATAGTTGATGAAGAAACTGTTGACTCCGGTTTGCGCGGCAACGTACAGAAATTGCGCAACTACAGCAAGTACAAAATGCCGTTGTTGTATCAAAGATCTGCTATTAAAGGCTTTTGCGTTCAAAGCGCTTCCATGTCCGGCGTCGGCTTTTACTTCGGGCAAACTGGTGATAAAGAACATCGCCAATACTAACAATACCACCGTTCCAAGCCCAACGTATGGCAAAATCAGCGATGAATTGTCAGCAGTGGCTTCGTGCACCGTTGCCGCTATAGATTGGATTGCTTCGCCGGCGCCGGTAAACAGTTTATTCACTGCGTCGAAAAATAATTCGACAATGGATTTATCAGTCGCGTTATGAAATATAAGAATGGAGCCGACCAAAGGTCCCAGAATCCAGCCGAGCGCATTAAACGTTTGCGCAAAGTTGATACGGCTGGCGGCTGTTTCGGGAGGTCCCAAAACAGTAGTGTAGGGATTGGCAACGGTTTCGAGGCAGGTGAGACCGCAAAATATTATCAGCAAACCCAACAAAAATGCCCAAAAAGCATTGATACTCACAGCAGGTATAAACCAGAAAGCGCCAATGGCAAACAGCGACAGCCCAACTAATATGCCTGCCTTGTAACTGAAACGGCGGGCAATAATACCCGCCGGAATCGCCATCAGAAAATAAGCCCCGTAGCCCGACGCCTGAACAGCGCCGGATTGCGCTTTGGTCAAATGCAATGTATCCTGAAAATGCTTGTTGAGCACATCCAATAAACCGTGCGCAAATCCCCACAACAGAAACAAACACGTAACCAGCATGAAAGGAAACAAATAATTTTGGCCTTCCTTTCCTTGAAAAAGAGACGCTTTCATGAAATTATTTATACAATGGGCCATAAGAATTACAAGCCCGGTAGTCTGACCCCTCGGCGTCCATACCGAATGCAGCCCAAGCGCTGGGGCGGAAGACGTCGCTTTCGTCCACATTGTGCATACACACGGGGATGCGCAACATCGAAGCCAGCGTAATCAGGTCGGCGCCGATATGTCCGTAACTGAACGAGCCGTGGTTGGCGCCCCAGTTGTTCATCACCGAATATACATCCATGAATGCTCCTTTGCCTGTGAGACGCGGTGCAAACCATGTAGTAGGCCAACCCGGGTCGGTACGGTCGTCAATCATTTTGGTCACATCTTCGGGCAAGTCTACGCTCCATCCTTCGGCAAGTTGCAACACCGGTCCCAAGCCTTTCACGAGATTGACACGCAGCATGGTAACGGGCATACCGCCTTTCGACAGGAATTTTGATGAATAGCCGCCTCCCCGGAAATATTCCTGATTGGCAGGAACCCATGTCGTTGCGTCCAAACACTTTTGTGCTTCATCTTCGTTGATTTCCCAGAATGGTTTCATTACCGGCAGGCCGTCTCTGGTTTGCTGTCCGCTGCCATCCAACGACGCCGAGCCTGAATTGATAAGGTGGATAATACCGTTGGCAGCCGCTCCTTCGAGTGTTTTTCCCGTTACTCGCTTCACGGCTTCTGGACTCCAATAGGTACGCACATCGGCAAACACCTGTGCAGTGTTGGTGAGCAGATGCCCGAACAGCATGGCCACACCGTTAAGGCAGTCGTTTTCGGTAGCCACCACAAAAGCCTGACGGATACCGTTCCAGTCGAATGACGAGTTGAGTATTGCTTCTGCGAAATCGCCGTTGGGCATGTGGTCAGTCCACTGGCGCTGACCCTGGAAACCCGACGCTATGGCATTGTGCCCAAGCGCTTCTTCCTTGAAACCTATCTCTTTCAATTTGGGATTGCCAATCATCAAATCGCGTATGATAATGGTCATCTTCACAACATATTCCCAAAGGACGTCTTTTTCATCGCGTGTTTTCTGGTTTTCGGGTTTGTTGCCGTCCGCACCTTCTTTGCAGTTGGCTTTTGTCCATTCCATAGCATTCACAAACTCTTCTGCATCATAAATGCCTTCGTTCACACGACGAATAATTTCAGCCATATCCACATACTCGCAACGCATACCGAGATATTCCTGAAAGAAATCAGGATTGACCATCGAACCTGCAATACCCATTGAGACCGAACCGACTGACAGATACGATTTTCCGCGCATGGTGGCAACGGCCAGCGCTGCACGGGCAAAACGCAACATTTTTTCTTTCACGTCGGCGGGGATGGTATTGTCGCCTGCATCTTGCACATCACGTCCGTAGATACCGAAAGCAGGCAAACCTTTCTGGGTGTGACCCGCCAGTGCAGCCGCCAGATATACTGCGCCCGGACGTTCAGTGCCGTTGAAACCCCATATCGCCTTGACGGTATGCGGGTTCATGTCGATGGTTTCGCCGCCGTAGCACCAGCAGGGTGTTACGGTGATGGTGATTTGCACACCTTCGCGCTCAAATTTTTCGGCGCAGGCTGCCGCTTCGGCTACACGGCCAATAGTGCCGTCGGCAATGATGCACTCTACGGGTGAGCCGTCGCCATGACGCAACTCATCACTTAGCAGATGAGCCACGCTCTTGGCTAAATTCATGGTTTGGTCTTCGAGTGATTCTCTCACTCCGCGTTGACGTCCGTCAATGACCGGACGGATTCCGATTTTTGGAACAATTCCTTTTAATCTGTTCATGGTTTGATTTTTTTTAAGCCACTAATTACACTAATTTACACTAATTTACGTATTTAAATTTTCTTTTTCAATAAAAAAAAGCAGGCCTGTAAGCCGGGTTCTGTCGGGTTCTATCATTTATCTTGCTTCGCCGTTGCCGGCAAAGTCGAGCGGCCTACCCCCCGTCATCGGGCGGACAGCCCTACTGCGACGGTATACATGGCCTTACAACCCATGATGCGTACGGCTTCCGGCGTCACCGCGGAACCGGTAGGCTCTTACCCCACCTTTTCACCCTTACAAGCCCCTCCCCAACCCTCCCCCATTGGGGAAGGAGTTTCCCCCTTTGGGAGGGATTAAGGAGGGCTGGGCTTGCGGTTGTTTTCTGTTACGCTCATACGCCTCGCGGCGCCTTCCCGTTAGGAAGCATGGTGTCCTGCGTTGCCCGGACTTTCCTCAGCAGAGACGCGGCATGCCACGTCTCTACCGCGATAGAACAGCCTGCTTTAGTGTCATGAAAAATTTCTGTAAAAAAACATATTTTTTTTAAAAAGTGCAAATAAATATGGTTGGAATTTTGGATATGGTGGAAAATATGTAAATTTGCCGTCAAAATTTAATAGAAATGAAATTTGGTGTAGTAAATTTTCCGGGAAGCGCTGGCTTTTCCGACACGGTATATGCGTTGCATTATGTCATGGAACAGGATGTAGTGGAGTTATGGTATGAAAATACCGACCTTCAGGGGGTAGATGTTGTAGTTTTGCCAACAGGTGCGTCGTTTGGCGATTTGCCAAAACCGGGCGTTGCTGCTGCAAAATCGCCCATCATGGCTTCCATAAAAAAGTTTGCCGATAAAAAGGGTATCGTGCTTGGGATTGGCAATGGATTCCAGATTTTATGCCAGGCAGGCTTGTTAAAGGGAACATTACGTCCCAACCTGTCAGGTACATTTATTGGAAAAAATATTTTTGTCAGGCCGGATAATATCGATACTCCGGTTACAAAACTGATTAATAAGGGGCAAGTTTTGCAGTTACCCATTGCGCACGCTTGTGGACGGTTCGATGCAGACAAGGAAACCATGCGCGAACTGCATCAGAACGGGCAGATACTGTTCCGCTATTGTAACGAGGATGGAAAAACAACATCGGAATCGAATCCCGACGGTTCCATCGACAATGTTGCCGCTATCTGCAATGCCACCGAAAACGTCTTTGGAATAATGGCATGTCCCGAACGGGCTGTTGACCCGGATTTGGGAAATGTCAACGGGTTACTGATTTTTCAGGGATTAATAAGAAATTAGTTATGTAAATGGAACACCAAATCTCTAACTGAATGAAACACCCTTTTCTAATGTTTTTTATTATAGTTTTTTCAGTTTACGCCATTGGAAACACTTACCTGTTTGTTCGTGGCTGGCAGTCTCTTGAGGTTCTGGGACAGCAGCGGGTGTGGTTTGCAGTTTTATTCTGGATGGTGGCCTTATTGTTCATTGTTTTCTCAATACTGGGGATGCAAGGCGTTTCGGGAACGTTGTTCACTGTATTCTATAAGACTGGCTCCAGTTGGATTGCCGTTATGCTGTACGGATTTCTCATTTTGGCAGTCATAGACATTTTACGGTTAGCCGGTTGGGCTATCAATATCAGACCTGACTTTATCTACCGGAATTTTCTATTTTCAAAAGCCGTGATGTTTGGCGCGTTTTGTCTTGTACTTTCCATCATTATTGCTGTTGGCAACAGTAATGCCAATCGTTTACATGTAATCCATAAAAAAATCGTTATAGACAAAAAAGCCGGACAATTGACAGGGTTACGGGTGGTTATGGCGAGCGATTTTCATTTGGGACACATCAATGGGCAAAAAATGCTGGCACGTATTGTGGATGTGATGAACGAACAAAAACCGGATATTGTCCTGTTGGCCGGCGACATTTTCGACAGTTCGCCCGAACCGGTTATCAAAAAGAATATGGGAGTGGAGTTTGACCGTTTGCAAACCAAATATGGCGCATATTTTGCTACCGGAAACCACGAATATATAGGCGAAAGAGCGATGAAAAATGCAAAGGAAACCATACTTGGATATTTATCGTCGCACGGAATACAGCCTTTGATGGATTCGTTTGTCTTGATTGACAGCAGTTTCTACGTGGCTGGCCGCAAAGACCGTTCATCCGCCACTCGAAAAACAATTTCTGAAATACTGCATGGCATCGACCCGCAATTACCCATCATTTTGCTCGACCATCAGCCCTACCATCTCGACGAGGTGGAACAGGCCGGTGTTGACCTGCAACTGTCGGGACATACGCATCACGGACAGATGTGGCCGCTCAACTACATTACCCGCAAACTGTATGAACAGGATTGGGGATTTTTGCAGAAGGGTAAATCTTCATTTTATATTTCTTGCGGCGTTGGAACTTGGGGGCCGCCAATACGTACAGCCGGTTGTTCGGAAGTAGTAGTGATTGATTTGGAATTTAATTAAAAACACAAGATATGAGTTTATATGATACCGTAAGCGAAGACATCAAAAAAGCGATGCTCGCAAGAGAAAAAGATAAATTGGAAGCGCTCCGTGGAGTGAAAGCCGCTTTTCAACTGGCGCGTACTGAAGCGGGCGCAGGTGGCGGACTTACGCCGGAAACCGAGTTGAAAATCGTGCGGAAATTAGTTAAGCAACGCAGGGAATCGGCTGAAATATACCAGCAGCAAAACAGACAGGACCTTGCAGATAAGGAACTGCTTGAGGCTTCGGTTATCGAACAATACCTGCCGGCACAGATGAGCGAACAGGAACTGGAAAATGTTCTGAAAGCCATCATCGAAAGAGTAGGCGCCAAAGTCCCGTCGGATATGGGCAAGGTGATGGGTGTTGCCACGAAGGAACTGTCAGGCAAGGCCGACGGAAAGGCTATTTCAGTAAAAGTCAAACAATTGTTAAGTTAATGTACCGTATTTTTCGTCCTTTATTTTTCATTTTTCCGCCAGAAACCATGCATGGCTTTGTGGCAACCCTTTTGCGTTTTATCTATCGAATACCGCCATTGAAAATGCTGATACGCAACATTTTTACAGTAAAGCATCCATCTTTGGAACGTGAGTTTTGCGGTTTGAAGTTTTCCAATCCTGTCGGGTTGGCAGCAGGATTCGACAAGAATGCAGAACTGTACAGGGCTTTTTCAATATTGGGTTTTTCGTTTATAGAAATTGGAACGGTAACGCCCAAGGGACAGCCTGGAAATCACAAACCGCGTCTGTTTCGTATTGTGCAAGATGGCGCATTGATTAACCGGATGGGATTCAATAATATGGGTGTCGAAGCCGCTGTTGAACAACTCAAATGCAAACGCCCTGACGTCATGATTGGTGGAAACATCGGTAAAAATACCGTTACGCCAAATAGCGACGCTCCGGCCGATTATCTCGAATGTTTCAGGAAGTTGTATCCTCATGTGGATTATTTTACCGTCAATGTGAGTTGTCCGAATGTAGCCAATCTGAGTGAACTGCAAAACATCAGTTCGCTGGTAGAGATATTGAGGGTTTTGATGGAAGAACGAGACCTGCAAAAGCAACGCAAGCCCATTTTAGTGAAAATTTCGCCCGATATCAGTTTTTCACAATTAGACGAAATTTTAGAAATTATTGAAAAGATGGGGGTAGATGGTATCGTTGCTGTCAATACCACCACCAAACGGGATAACCTGAGTATTGGTAATAAACATATCAAATATCTTGGAAATGGCGGACTTAGCGGTAAACCGTTGACATTGAAAGCGCTCGAAATGGTGAGTTACATCGGAAAACGTACAAGAGGGCGATTGCCGGTAATGGGCACAGGCGGTATCATGACAGCCAAAGACGCCATCAACATGCTCAAAGCCGGGGCAACACTGGTGCAGGTATATACGGGATTCATCTATGAAGGTCCTTCACTGGTGAAAAAAATCAACCGCACGATTTTAAAAATATTGCAGGAAAAAAATTAGTTTTTTGTTTATAGTTTATGGACAGAGAGTTGAATGTAGGAACACGAATTGACCACCCCAAATACGGGGAAGGTATTGTAAGTCGCAATACCCAGTTGACTTACAAAGTTATTTTTATTCGCGGCGGCGAAATTGAGTTTATTAAATCTAACTTTGATGTGGAGGTGATTGAAGAAAACGAATCAATGCCGTTAGGGGAGCCGCGCCTGAATGTTAAGGAATTTGAAAAGATGTTGAAATACATCCTCGACAGATACAATGGATTGGAACACAAGGTAGAACTGGGCGCCAAATGGGAGGGTGGAACGCTCATACTGAAACCGGGAAACCCGGCTCTTCAAAATAAAGAAATGCCCATCGAAACCTTTTTCCACAAAATAGTGATGGTACGCGACCGTCTGCGGGTGTTGGAACAAAACATCAACAGCCACACAGGTTTGAGCGACGAAGATAAAGTAAACCTTCAACAATATATCACCCGGATATACGGCAGTTTGACCAGTTTCAACGTTCTATTCAGCGAAAAGGAAGATTATTTTACAGGGAGTAAGGCTTAAATCTTTAATCAAAATCAAGTCCGAATTGCTGCTTAAAAGTCAGTAAAGCCGGATTTTTGCGGCTCATTTGCGCAAATTTATCTTCGGGAGTGTATGCTTTTATCATTTCGCTTTTTTCGGGCACTACAATTTCTATTTCAATCTTTTCGTTTTTTAATGCAGTTTGCAGGTATTGCAACAGGCTGGGTTGTATTTTTTGAAAAGGCTCTCTTTGCAACGGATTGCTAATCTGAAAAACAATTTTTGTTTCGCCTTCCATAACTGGGGCTTGAGCGGTAAGTATACTGAATAACCTGACGTCTTCTGTTTTCAGCGTATCGGCAAACTTGTTCCATGCTTCGGTGAGCGTGAAGCCCCCTGAATTACTCAGAGGGGGACTTGGCGGAATGACAGTTATTTTCTCTGTTGTAGATGGCTCAGCAGGTTGTACGGCAGCAGGTTTTGGTTCGGGATGACCTGCCATGGCATCCTTGATGGATATGGACGGGATGACGGGTCGTGCAGCGGCTTTTGGCGTTGCGGCTGATGCAACTGATTGTGGATGCTTTGGCGCTGTTGAGACTAAAGGGTCAGATTTTTTTTTCGACTCCGATGTTCGACAACCGGAGTAAAGCCAACTCTACATGTAACCGCTGATTCTTGCTGATTTTGTAGTTGATGTCGCAACTACTGCATATATTCAGCGCCTCGAAAAGTAACCCTGCGCTGCACCGTTCTGCTTGCTCTCTGTAGCGTTGTTGAACATCGGCGCTCACTTCAAGCAACGATATAGTTACCGGGTCCTTGCAAACTAACAAATCGCGAAAATGCGAACTGAGGCCGATAATGAAGTTATGCCCGTCGAAACCGTTATCCAATATTTCGTTGAACAACATAAATGCTTTCCCTGAATTGTGGTCGAGAAAAGCGTCGGTCAGCCGGAAATAGTATTCGTAATCCAGCACATTAAGGATTTCAATCACGCTTTTATATGCAACGTGGCTTCCGCAATAACTCACCATCTGGTCGTAGATGGACAGTGCGTCGCGCATGGCGCCATCCGCCTTTTGTGCAATGATGCGCAATCCTTCGGAATCGTAAGTAACGTCTTCTTTGGCCGATATTTTTTCAAGGTATTTCACCGCATCATCTATCTTAATACGGTTGAAATCGAAAATCCGGCATCGCGAGAGGATGGTAGGGATAATTTTGTGTTTTTCGGTAGTGGCCAGAATAAAAACCGCATACGAAGGCGGTTCTTCCAGTGTTTTCAGGAATGCGTTGAAAGCCTGTGTTGTCAGCATGTGCACCTCGTCGATGATATAGATGCTGTATTTACCGATTTGCGGCGGAATGCGCACCTGGTCAATCAGGTTGCGGATGTCGTCCACTCCGTTGTTGGATGCAGCATCCAATTCGTGTATGTTATACGACCTCGATTCGTTGAAAGATTTGCAGGATTCGCATTGGTCACAAGCCTCTACATCGGGCGTCAAATGGAAACAGTTTAGCGTTTTGGCCAGAATACGCGCACAGGTCGTTTTGCCAACGCCACGCGGGCCGCAAAACAGGTAAGCCTGCGCCAAATGCTTGTTTTTGATAGAGTTTTTGAGGGTTTTGGTTACTGAATCCTGCCCTACTACCGTATCAAATGTTGCCGGCCGGTATTTTCGCGCCGATACTATGAAGTTATTGGTCTTCAAAATGGTTTTCTTTATGAATCAATACACTAACTAATTGTTTGACGAATGCAAAGTAAAGGAAATTTTTAGAAAATTAAAAATCAATTCAATTTCATCGTAAATATTTTCACCCAGTTGAAATCGTTTTTTGTTTTTTTCTAAATTATGTACTACTTTTGTGCGCTTAATTTATTAAAAAGATGACAAATAATCAAAAGTTAAAACAATGGGTGCAGGAATGGGCAGAATGGTGCCAGCCTGAAACAGTGTATTGGTGTGACGGTTCAGACGCCGAAAACCAACGTCTGTTAGACGAAATGGTAGCCTGTGGAATGGGCGTAAAACTTAACGAGGCCA
>Ga0209737_10001603_pt1 | contig 16096 bp, 10 predicted proteins | sample TergutCu122P3_FD_187284 | JGI IMG/M metagenome (GOLD analysis project Ga0209737, IMG submission 187284) | Cubitermes ugandensis P3 segment gut microbial communities from Kakamega Forest, Kenya - Cu122 P3 (SPAdes) (version 2) | ecosystem: Host-associated > Arthropoda: Insects > Digestive system...
CGCTTGCGTCCTGCAATTTTGAATTATGCCGTTGTTTCTGCCCGCGATTCCGCCCGCATATACGCCGACGCCAGTACCGGGATTATTGGCTGTGTTAATATCGATAGCCGCAGTCATCTTTAAATTTTTTATTGTCCCGTCATTTGTGGCAACTAAACCGTAGTTTCCCGGAGTATTTGCCGACACGCTGATTTTTAAACCTAAAATACTATAATCGTTTCCGTCCAATACACCGGAAAAACATAGTATCGGCGCCCAGTTTCCGGACAAAACAATGCTTTGTATAAGTTTGTAATTTGATTTTGAACTTTTTGCTATGTTTTTAAGATGTCTCGCATTAGCGATTGTAAACGGATCGCCCGCGGTGCCCGTTCCGCCGGAAAATAAGTTATGGAACGTAATGCTCTTGTCAAGGCTGTATATCGCTTCATTTCCGAACTCATCAATACTGACTGTTTTAAAAGTTATCGTTATATTTTTAGGCAAACTGTAATTGCCGCTTATGCTAAGATTACTTATTAAACTATGCGTACCGAAAGTTCCAAAAACATTTTCGGTATATTTGCTTTCGCCTAATAAATATGTAAGCTTAAACCCCGTGGTACTCACCGGAGCATTGCTGTAGTTCAATATTAAATCTTCGCCGTTGGTTATGCTAAAATTTATCGCGCATTCCCACGCCGCGTAGAATTTAACATTAAAATAGGCGGTAAACTCATTAAACTCGGCGCCGTTGCCGTACGGCTTAGTGTACCAACCGGCAAAAGTAAAGCCGGCTCTTATGGGAATAAACGAAGCGGCGGTATATATAACCGTTCCCAGTTTTGCCTCTCTTGCCTCAACAACCCAACCTTCGCTGTAAAATTCGATAGTAAGTCTCCAGTCTTGGTACAGTGTAGTACCGTTTAAATTCCCTAATTCGGCGCTTGAATCGCCTTCAAAATAACACGGAAACCCGTCAATATTGTATCCGATATAATTACACACTTGCCTTACCGGTATTTGCGCATCAGCGCACTTCACATTAAATGTTGTATGGATAATTTCATAGGTAACTTCGGTATCGCCTATAATAACCGTGTAGTTTCTGTTAGCCCATGCGGCATACAAAGTTATTTCGCTGTCTAAACTGTCAAAAAGGGTATAAAGATAATAGCAATATCCGTTATTGTCATACCAGCCCGCAAAAGTAAAACCCGCTTTTGCCGGCAGAGGTAAAAGCTCGCTTTTGCCGTATGGAACAACAACGCTTGTAACTGCGCTTCCGCCGCCGGAATTAAACGAAACCAGACTTTCGGGAGTTTCAAAGTTATTCACATAAGGACTCCAATACGCATTTGATTGATACCTACCCAGTAAGTCATACGGCACAATTATTTTTACGGTTGAATCAAACGGCATAATTCCGCAGTCTATAAATCTATCCGCCGGAAGAATAACCGTTTGTAAATAATTGCAACCAATAAACGCATCAGTAAATATGTAGGTAACATTGACAGGGACGGTGAACGCAACCGCCGTTTTTCCTGCCGGATAAGCGACTATCATTGCGCCCGCATTGCCGTTTGCGCTTTTGCTGTAAATTATGCCGCCGACCGAAATGTAATTGGAATTTGAACCGTCCACATTAAAAGCCGTAATGCCGGTGCAACCGGAAAACGCGCCCGAACCGATGGCCGTTATAGTGTTTGGGATAGTAATATCCGTCAGCTTTGTACAATTTGCAAAAGCTAAAGAACTAATTGTTGTTTCGCCTGCAGGGAAAATAACCTTTGTTAAATATTGGCTGAAATTTCCCGCCGTCATATTAGGATTATATTCCCACGTTATAGATAAATTAACACATCCGGAAAATGCGCAAAAATTTACGTTTGTTACACTCTTAGGAATTGTTAACGCCGTTAAACTTGTATCACTTTGAAACGCGTTATATCCTATCGAAGTAACGGCCCGTCCTGCGGCAACCGACGGTATTACAAAACTTGTCTGCCCGCCCAAAATTCCTAAAAATTCCGAACCCCTGAACGAATAATTGCCTTGCCAGTCCACCCTCGTATGTGCCGCAAACGAACTGCCCAATGCGGTAACGCTTGCGGGAATTGAAATTTGAGATAAAAACATACAATCACCGAATGCGTTATTGCCGATGGTTTGAAGTTGAGATTGCGCCTCCAGCCTAACATTTGTGATGAATAACGAAACTTTTTGTTGTTGTGTTTCCGTTTGAATGAAACGCACCCAAAGTTTTTTTGAAGATGCCAGTTGACCTGCTGTGGGGGTAAATGTTATGTCCCGCTTTCCGCCCATACCAACTTTAAAATTTAAGTTCTCCTGTTCCTCGGGCAACTTATTAACATCTTTCGCGGGCAACTCCATACTTAAAGCCGTTTCACCGACACCTATGCTTGTGAATACATCCGTCAAAGAAGCCGTAGATGATTGAAAACCATAATAACTAAACGATAATGTATAAGTAACACCTGCAACTAAATTTATATTAAGCGGCATTTCTTTATAAAAGTCATTTGAATATTCAACTGTGGTATCATTTGAAATATTTATTAAGTTGTTTTTGCCAAAGGATACCTCTCTAAGGTTTATACAACCCAAAAACGCATTGTCGCCAATACTTGTTACATATGACGGTATCAAAATTTTTGATAATGCGATGCAGTTTGAAAATGCGCTGCTGCCGATAGTTTTAAGGCTGTCTGACAAATTTATTTTCGCAAGCGCGGTGCAGTTATAAAATGCGCTGTTTCCGATAGTTTTAACACTGTTTGGCAAAGTAATACTCGCTAAATTCGTCATTCCGGAAAAAGCCGAACTGCCGATTGCAGTAACGCCGCTGTCTTTTGCAAACGTAACGCTCGTCACTCCCGTTTGCCAGGAAAACGCATTATTACCTATTTCCGTTACGGGCCGCCCGTTAATATGCGAGGGTATCAATAAATTTCCGGTAGCATTACGCTTTAAACCGTCTATCCTTACCGCGCTGCCACCGGAAATTGTCGTTACGTTGAACCTGTCTAAAGGAACATCTATGCTAGAATAACCTATTACAAAAGTATCGCCCCCATGAGGCGAAAACCAAATTTCCGTACCATTCTCCACTTCCCAACCGGAATGAGCAAGAAACTCAAGTTTTCCGTCCACAACCCTGTATCCGTATGCCACAACTACATGAAATTTCTGTTTAGGATTTTCTCCGTGATATGTATCGTTGTAAAGCAGCATTGATAATATTACGGGTTTGTTGTTATCTATCTGATTTTTTATAGTGTTTGAATTAATGCCGAGAACATGCGTTTGCTCTTCTATGCCTATGTTTAAATTAGGACAATGTATTTGAAAAAATCTTTCCAATCCGACTCTGTGATGGGAGGAAAGTGTAGCGTTATCTCCGTTATCAAACAAACTCCCTATTGCAAGTTTAGGAGTGAGGCGGAAGAGGTCATCGTCGCGTTCTGTCGTATAGCCCGGAGGAGCAGTCCGTGGAATATCATCTAGTGAATAACCACGCAATGCATTGGCTCGTGCTTGCTTGTCGTTTTCATCACTTCCTAGCGCATAATTAAAATCATTTGGCAAAATTTCTCCCGCATAGCGTGAATTATCATTATAGTACTGCAACAATATTCCAATTGCAGTCATACCGCAACCCCAATCAGTATTAGGTCCATAAATTGTCATATCCCTAAGTGTACGCCAGCCGTCTATCCTTACCTCATTAACATTAAGTTCCGTATTGTGTGTGGTTTCCACCGCATAAGATGTAATGGTGTTAATTGGATTCAACCAAATACCGATGCCAATCATTAACGTAAGTATGCAGATAATACTGCCTGTTATTGCCGTTTTAAATACTTTTGTTTTCATACTAATTCTCCTTTTATTCAAAACTAATTAATTTATGTAATTTGATATCTATTATCAATAGCAAATTCGCAAATAGAAAGAAACGATTCTAACTCTTGTTTAATGAAATCTGCTTGAACTCCCTCTTCTAAAAAGAAGTAGTAAAAGTAGTAACCGCTACTAGCTGAAAGACTTAAAACTTTCTTATTTTCATCAAAGGCTACACCAGAGAAGCTAAACTCCTCAATATCTACAGTATCATGCCAATAATCAAATATTTTATTAATAGTAGGTCGATAAGTCTCAGTATTCTTACCAATTGAACTCATAGGATACCTTTTCTCGGCAGCCACAACTCTCAATTTCCTTTCCTGCTTTTGCCCGTCAATCGTATACTTGACGTCATACCAAATTGAATAGCGAATGTAATTATAACTCCCGTCAGAACGCTTATGCGTTGTTCTCTCTGCCTCAAACTTTCCAGCTTCTTTGATTCCCTCTTGCTCAAAATCAAAGTAATACACATCTTTAGGAAACACCGCTTGCATTTCTTCCAAACTCTTAAACTTATCAATCGGATATCCGCACGCCGTAAATGAAATAAGCATAATAACCGCCGTTCCTAATACCGTTAACTGTGCTACTAATTTTTTCATATTTTTCTTACTCCTTTAAAAAATTTCATTTAATTTTTCAAACAAAAAAATACCTTAACTACGTTCCGCAGTTTAAAGGTATTTTTGAATTATTTAAACAGTATGTATTATCATATTGAAAATAAATCTAATCACTTTCTTTCTCCATAATTAACTTTAATTATTATATTATAAAATAATAATTAACAATAGTCAAATATTTTCAATTATATATAGGCAAATCCGATATGTTAATTATTTTATAGGTTTTCCCTATATAATTTTTCTATGAAAACTTTTGGTGAAAGGTTAAAAGAACTAAGATTAGAAAATAACATTTCTCAAGTAAAACTAGCGAATAGCTTTAATGTCAGTCAATCCTCAATAGCAGATTGGGAAAGAGGTATTACGGAAACCGACTTTGAAACCCTTACAAGATTAGCAAAATTCTTTGAAGTTACGACCGATTATTTATTGGGCTTAGAGGATTAATTTTTAAACCATATTCGGACACCGCTTTATTTTGAAATGGTGGCCGTTTTTCTATTGTTGTCATTAAGTTGCAGTTTTTTGAAAGATTAGGTATCGCGTCAGACGAGCAACAGTTGCGAGGGCGGCGACGGGAGTTTAGATACTTTTGTTTTCATAATAACTCCTTCATTTTCAAAACCAATCATTTTTATGAAATTTGATATTTGCCTTCAATAGCCAATTCAAAAATGGAAACAAGGTATTTATCTTCCGCACTATTGAGTTGTTGTTGTGTTCCGTCTATTATAAAGAAGAAACTATAACCTTCTATATTAGTAATATAAATTATCATGGTATTTTTTACCAATTCATGCACTAGGGGCGATGGGGTTCTATCATCAATCGCAACAACTCTCAATTTTCTTTCCTGATTTTGCCCATTAACCGTATAAACGATGGAATACCAAACCGAATAGCTTATATATTGACTATCTGCACTTGTCTTTGTCGCTTTAAAGTTCCCCGTTTCTTTAATTCCCTTTTGCTCGAAATCTAAGTAATAAAAATTTTTAGGCAAAGCCAACTGTAATTCCGTTAAGCTGTTAAACTTCTCAATCTTAATTGGAAATTCGCTTTTATATTTGCCCTCAATAGCAAATTTACAAATTGAAAGAAAGATTCCCACCTCTTCTTCAACAAAGTTTGCTACTACTCCCTCTAAAGCAAAGTAATAACAATAGTAGCCATCTACCTCCCTAACCGAAAAAAGTAGCGCTTTTTGATTTTCATCAAATATCAATCCAGTCCGTCCACCAATTCCACCAATTTCTATTGTGCCAAACCAAGAATTATACATTTGATTAAGTTTTGACCTAAAAGCCTCTGTACTTTTATATCCGAAACTCATTGGGAGTGTTGCATCAGTAGCAGCTACTCTCAATTTTCTTTCTTGCTTTTGTCCGTTAATCGTATACTCAATATCATACCAAATTGAATAGCGAAAATATAGATAGTCGCCGTCTTTTAATTCCATTTTCGTTGCTTCAAACCTTCCCGCTTCTTTGATTCCCTCTTGCTCAAAATCAAAATAATACACATCTTTGGGAAACACCGCCTGCAATTCTTCTAGACTCTTGAACTTATCAACAGGATACCCGCAAGCCGTAAATGAGATCAGCATAATCATCGTCGTTCCAAATACCACTAATTGTGCTAATAATTTTTTCATATTCTGCTCCTTCAAAATTAATTTTTATACAAAAAAATACCTTAACTGCTTATCGTAGTTTAAAGGTATTTATAATTGGATTAGTCATATAAATTGTTAAGCTTCAAACAAAATCTAATCAACTTTAATTTCTCCTTGAAAAATAATGATTAATTATATCATAAGTTGAAAAAATTACAAATTAGATAGTCGGCTTATTAATCTAACGCTTTTTTGTTTATTATTATATCACACGATTAATCGCTATGCTTTTTAAACTAATTTTTTTTCTTGCAAAACTTTCCATAAAAAGTCTGCTCCGGCCTCTGCTCCGTAGTTTTTGCGGTCTGCAATTGCGCAATTAATATAAGGTTTAAGAAGCTCCGGATTATTAACAAACTTTTTTATAGCAGCGACTATCTTTGCGGGCTTGAATATTTTCATTGCGCTGCCTACTTTATTAACAAAATAACGCGTGGTTTTAACCTCAATATCTGTGGTCGCTCCGGAAATAATTGACGGAACGCCAAAAAAAGTAGGTTCAGCAATGGAAGAAGTCGCACCCTTGCCGACATAAAGGTCGGCAGATGCAACGGTTTCCAACATACGTTTGTTAAAACCAAACGGCTTGTAAGTTACTGTTTTGTACTTTGGCGCAAGAGTTTTAAAATGGTCAAGGTGGCGCAAGAGTTTTAAAATGGTCAAGGGGACGCTTACCTTGACAGGACTAACATCCTCAACCGTTCCCTGCCAACCCCCAAAAATTGAGCTATTTCTCTATAACTTGTCCCGCATCTTCTATGTATTTCTATAGCGAATTTTAATAATAACTCATCTTCTAATTTGCCTTTGTTTATATTAAAAGATTTCATTAGCTCTTTTAATACATCTTCTTTACTTTCGTACTCTTTGTCATCATGTTCCATCCAATTATTAAAACTTTCCTCTTTCATTATTTCCCGAACATTTTCCGGTGATATATCAAAAAGCTTTGCTGCCTCTTTAAAATCTACTATTCCTTTTTGCGTTAAATAGTTTATATAGCTTGAATATCTATACTCTTCTGCTTTTTCTACAATTCCAGCTTTTACAGGGTTATTATGAATGTATACCAAACAATTTATTAATTGAATCGCATTTTTTATCGGCTCGCTCCTATATCTATTTCTAAAAACATGCCCTACTCTCTTATTAATACTATTGTAGTATCTTGAATAAGCTGAGTTTGTCAAATGCATGAACTTTGAAAGTTTGTCAATTTTTTCTGCCTTTAATAATGCATGAGCGTGATTCCCCATTATGCAAAAAGCAATTATTTTCACTTCTGCTGTATTGCTTTTCTCTTGCATGCATCGTAAGTAATACCCTTTCCAGTCATCATCGTCAAATACATAATCTCTTCCTATTCCCTGCACCATTATATGATAATATTTCGCTTCCTCTATTATATTTCTTGCTAATCTTGGCATAAAAACTCCTACCTTTCTTCAGAATAAGAGTAACATATTATTTATCCTCTGTCAAGGTAAGCGTCCCATTGACCAGTTCCTCATTAAAAAATACAATCGATTCAGTCGGATACCCGCACGCCGTAAATGAGATAAGTATAATTACCGCCGTTCCTAATACCGTTAACTGTGCCAATAATTTTTTCATATTTTCCTTGCTCCTTTAAAAATTTCATTTAATTTTTCTTACAAAAAAATACCTCAACTACTTTTCGCAGTTTAAAGGTATTTTTGATTATTCAAAACATTTATGTATTGTAAAATTTAAAATAAATCTAATCACTTTTTCTCTCCATAATATTAAACCCATTTCATTATATTATAAAAAAATCTTATGAAATAGTCAAATAGTTTTTATTAAATTGTTAGTAATGCCAACAATTTTAAAATTACTTGCTAGCTTTCATTATAATTATAATATGAAGGTTAGATTCGGGCAAAAAATTAAAGAATTGCGAAAAGAGTTTGGCATTACACAACAGCAGTTAGCGGATGCCCTAAATATTAACCACAGTACCGTAGCATTGTACGAAACTGACCAAAACAACCCTAGCCATGAAGTTTTACTAAAAATGGCGGAATATTTTGATGTGTCCCTTGATGAACTATACGGAAAATCTTGAAACACTATGCCAACTTTTAAAGCGACTTAATTTTATTATATTTAATTAATTTAAGTAAGGAGATTTTAAAATGACTTCTCAAAGCGCAATTAAAAAAAGAATTTTAGATTTAGTTACGAAAAGTGATATTTCTATAAATAAGATTGCTAATAACGCTATGTTAAGCACATCAGCCATTCATAACATTTTAAACGGCCGCAGCAAAAGAACAGAAGTTTGTACAATATCAAAAATTTGTTACGGTTTAGGGATTAGCATGTACGACTTTTTTAATGACGAAATATTCAAAAAAACGATTGACGAATACGAAACCTAACAAATATATCGGATACAAAAGCAAAAACAGGGGTGTAATTACACCCCTGTTTTTGCTTGTCGGAGCGGCAAATAGCTTCGTTTATACGAGCTACGCTTATCTTACCGCCTCAGTTGTGTACGTTATGTACACGTCCTTCGGAGGTAAAATAACTGTTGCCTATCTGTTCGCGCTCTTTGCCGCTCCGGGACTTCAAGCGTTCAAACATTTCGATTTGCTTGTTCTTCGTTTGACTTATTTCGTTTGAATAATTCTTTGTAATATTCGCAAGTTTGCATTAAGTCCTCGTGCTTGCCGCTCGCTATAATTTTGCCGCCGTCTAAAACAAACACGGTATCGCATTCTCTCATAATTCCTAAGCGGTGCGCTATTACAAATACCGTTTTGTTTTTTTTAAGTTCTTTCATTAAAGCGTTAATTTGCAATAAATTGTCTTTATCTAAAGCGCTCGTGGCTTCGTCAAATAAAACAACTTCGGGGCCTTTTAAAATAACCCGGGAAATTTCCAAGCGCTGCTTTTGTCCGCCCGAAAGGTTAGCCCCGCTTTCGCCCACTACTGTGTCGTAGCCTTCTTTCATTGACAAAATCTCGTCGTGCAGCCTTGCCGCCCTGCAGGCATCAAAAACATCCTCGTTTGTCGCGTCAAATTTTGCAAACTTTACATTGTTTAAAATTGTGTCGTTAAAAATATACGGGTCTTGTAAAACCGGAGTAATTGTTTCGCGGACGGCTTTTTCCGATAACGAATAAAAATCCACGTCGTTAATCAAGATTTGTCCGCCTGAGATTTTATAAAAATTTGTTAATAAGCTGAATATGGTGGATTTGCCGCTGCCGCTTTTGCCGACAAACCCCACAAGGCTGTTTTTTTGCACTTTAAAACTTATATCCTTTAAAACCGGCGTTTTTTCGTTGTAAGAAAATACGACTTTTTTAAATTCAATACTTTCTACGTTCCCCTCAAGCGTTTCCGTTCCGAACATATCGGTTTCTTCCGCCGCGGCTTTTAAAACATCGTTAAGCCTTTTGGCCGCAAGCTCGCCGTTTACATAATGGTTTTTTATTTTGGCTAAGCCCGCGACAAGCTCGTAAATACTGCCTTTGTATTGATAAATAACCAAAACGGCAAGTATTTCGACGTGCCAGATTCCAAAGCTTTTTAACAGAAAAAGCCCCGCAACAAGAAGAAGCGTTAAATCTAACGCGCCTTTTGTGATGTCTATTATTCTTTGCATTCTTTTTTCATACCGCTCGCGGCGTATTTTTATGTCGATATGCCCTTTTGAAACCTGTGAATGCTTTTCTACAATGGCATCTTTGGCGTTAAGCCCTTTTACTTCCTTTATGCCTTTTAATAACTCGGATTCAAGCGCTTTAACTTTTTCCACCGCCCTTTTGCTTTGCTTTTTATTAAACAAAAGTTTAGATACGCGTAAGTATTCTAAAAATATTATAACGGCAAGCCCCGCTAGAAAAATTAAACCTAAAACCCAATTTAATACGGAAATATAAAAAATAAACGCGAGGTTGACAATCAGCGTTACTATAGCTTTAGAGATATCCAAAAAGACTACGCTCGCCTCTTTACTGTCCTCGTTAAGCCGCTCTAAATAAAACCCCGAGCCCTTGTCGTAAACTGACGATAACCTTAAATCAATTATTTTGTACGCTAAGCTTTTTCTGAAACTAAAAAACAGGCCGTTGGTTGTTTTTGTGTAGTATACATCGCTAAAATGCCCCGCAACATTTTCTAAAGCAATAAGTCCGAATAAAACAACGGCAAATATTACCATAGTGTCCCATTTCTTTTCGGTCAAGTTTAAAATAATTTTTGACGAAACATACGGAAAACTAAGCGCAAGGCTGCTTGCAACAGCGGTAAGCAAAATAAAGCCGACTATTTTAAACTTATACTCGGAATAAAACCGCCTTAGGCTTTTTAAATTAGGATATTTTTGCTTGCTTTGTTTTTTAATTTTAGCCATAGTTTTAGTATAACATAACCTTTTATCAACCGCAACGCAAAAACATCTTTAAAAAAATGACATTTCGTTTTTACTCAAAATAAAACGAAATGTCATTTTAAAATAGCGAAGGAACTGACAGCCCGTTGTATCAACAACAAATTTAACTCCGCCGGTTTATGAAATTTTTTTGTTTAAATCCGCCGACAAATGCTCCGCAACAACTTTGGCGCCGGAAATATCCTTGCAGTTTTTCTCGTTGTGAGAAAACTCTTTTAAAAGTTTATAATCGTTTTCAAAAAGCCTTTCTAAGGCATTACTTAATTCTTTAACGGAGGCACATTTTAAGCCGTATTTATTTTCAACTATATATTGATAATTTTTCTCTTCCTGCCCAGGAATATGCCCAGTTATTAAAACCGGAACGCACATTTTTACGGCTTCCAAAATCATATTGGGACCGGCTTTTGCTATTAAAACATCCGCGCAAGAGAGCCTTTTGTCCATATCGTAAATGTAACCTAAAACTGTAACGTTTTTTATGTTTAAAAGTTTTTTATCTAAATACTTTTTAAGATTTTCGTCGCTTCCCGTGACAACGGTCAAATTTACATTGTGCTTTAGCGTCGCTAAAATAAGTTTTAAAACTACTTTGTCGCGCTTTAGGCTGGGGTTGACCATCAAAACATTAGGAACTTTGATTTCTGTTTTCGGACTTTTATTTATCTTATTAAACTTTTCATTTATGGGAAAGCCGGAATGAACCAGCCTTTCTTTTTTAAAACCTTTTTTTAAAAGATAATCATACATTCTCTTTGTTGGCACAAAGGTTATATTGCATTTTTTATCATGCCAAAGGCGCGAATGTTTAACTAAGTCAATAATGCAAGTGTAAAACGGAATGTCCGACTTTATTTTTTTTAAAGCTATTCTGACACTTTTTACAAAGCACGGGTGAACCGATAAAATCATATCCGGCTTATAGTCTTTAATCAGCTTTTTAAATCGTTTAATAATAACCCTGTAAAGAATGTAGCCCGAAATATTCTTAAAAAAAGACGTAAATTCAAAAAAACATTTCCAAAAAAATCTATAGCGCGTAGTAAACGATATATAGCCTTTTTCCTCGCCGCTATATCCGCCCATTAATTCCATGGCGTCAAAACTGTTAACTTCCAAATTTTCGTTTAATTCTATTAGCGCTCTTTCTATGGCGTCAGAACTGCTTTTGTGCCCGCCCTTTTTAGTCGTTAAAATTAAAATTTTTTTTGCGCTCATTTCCATTTTCTTATTATAACATATATATTTATAATTTCCTAACTTCTTTGTAATATAAGAAAAAAACAAAAAAGCTAGGCGACTTTTATAAAATCGTTACCACACCTTTTTGTTTTTTTTGACATAATTTATTTCGTTTTGGATGACCTTGGTCCGTATGCGGCGATGCTAATATTTTCCTATCCTTCCACTGCTGCCCCTTCTTCGCCGCCTACTAAGCCTTCAGCCTCACTTGGGGTTACGGCCACGGATACTACTTTGCCGCTGTCTTTAATTTTCATAATCCGAACGCCTTGCGTGTCCCTGCCGATGTTGCTTATTTCTTTAACTTTAATTCTTATAATTACGCCGTTGTCGGCAATTACCATAACGTCGTTGTCGTTGCTGACCAGTTTTAGGTTAACAAGTTTTCCGGTTTTTTCGTTAAACTGCCCGGCTTTGATGCCCTTGCCGGCGCGCTGCTGCAGCCTGAATTCCTCTAATTCGGTGCGCTTGCCGTATCCGAATTCCGAAATGGTTAAGACTTGGAAATTGTTCTTTAGAACAATCATGTCCACTACATAATCGTCGTCGTCAAGCACCAGACTCTTAACGCCTTGAGTGTCACGGCCTGTCGGGCGAACGTCTTCTTCGGAGAACCTTATACATTTGCCTTCCCTTGACGCTATTAAAACTTCATCGTAGCCGCAGGTTAATTGTACAGAAATTAATTCGTCTCCTTCAACCAAGCTTATGGCAACTTTTCCTACTTTTCTTATGTTTTCAAACTCGGTAAGCGACGTCTTTTTGACAAGGCCCTTTTTGGTGGCTATCATCATATTGCCTTTGGTGCTCTCCGGCATAGGAATTATGGCGCTCACCTTTTCGCCTTCCGAGAGCTGCAATAAGTTTACAATAGCCCGTCCCTTTGCCTGCCGGTCGGCCTCGGGAATCTCGTACCCTTTAATGCTGTAAACTTTACCTAAATTTGTAAAGAACAAAATGTCGTCGTGCGTTGAGGATGTAAACATGTCTTCTATAAAATCTTCCTCGCGCGCTTTGTGAGCGATAACGCCTTTGCCGCCGCGTTTTTGGCTCTTGTATTCGGTTATGGGAATACGTTTGATATACCCAAAATGCGTCATGGACACCAGAATATCTTCTTTTTCTATTAAGTCGCCTATATCGATTTCGCCGTAGTCAAAACTCAATTCGGTACGGCGCTCGTTGCCGTATTTGTCGCGGACTTCGGCTAATTCGGTTTTTATAATGTTTAAAACTTTTTCGCCGGAATTTAAAATGGATTTTAACTCTATAATTAATTTATTAAGTTCTTCAAGTTCTTCTTTTATCTTGTGAACCTCAAGTGAAGTTAAGCGCTGAAGCCTCATATCCAAAATCGCGTTTGCTTGCTTTTCCGATAAAATAAACTTTATACACAACTTTTCCACAGCTTGGATTCTGTCCATTGACGCCTTTATTACCTTTATAACTTCGTCAATATTTGCAAGCGCTATAACTAAGCCCTCCAAAATATGCGCTTTTTCCTGCGCTTTTTCCAAGTCGAATTTCGTGCGGCGTACTATAATTTCGCGCTGGTGTTCAATGTAATGATGCAGCACTTCTTTTAAATTTAAAATTTTGGGCTCGCCGTTAACCAGCGCAAGAAGCGTAATGCCGTTGGAAATTTGCAGTTGGGTATGTTTATAGAGCGCGTTTAAAACAACCTGAGCGTTAGCGTCGCGCTTTATTTCTATAACGACACGCATACCGCGGCGGTCGGACTCTTCTTTAATATCGGAAATGCCCTCTATCTTTTTATCTTTTACAAGGTCGGCTATATTTTCCACTAACTTAGCTTTATTAACCTGATACGGCAATTCGGTTACAACTATTCTTGTGCGCTGGCCGTTGTTGTATTCTTCTATGTCGCATTTTGCGCGCAATATTACTCCGCCGCGCCCTGTTTTATAAGCGTGCCGAACAGCCGCCCTTCCCATTAAAATTGCTCCCGTAGGATAGTCGGGCGCCGGAAGATGCTTCATTAAGTCGTCTACCGAAATATCGGGGTTTTCTATTTGCGCAATCGTCGCGTTTATAACTTCGAGTAAGTTATGCGGCGGAATATTTGTCGCCATACCTACGGCAATACCGTCCGAGCCGTTAACCAATAAATTAGGAAATCTTGACGGCAGCACCGTAGGCTGCATCTCAGAATCGTCAAAGTTCGGATAAAAATCTACGGTTTCTTTTTCTATTTCTCTTAGCATTTGACTTGATATCGGGCTAAGCCTTGCTTCCGTGTAACGCTGCGCAGCGGGAGGATCTCCGTCCACCGAGCCGAAGTTGCCGTGTCCGTCAACAAGCGGATGACGGATGGAAAAATCCTGCGCCATACGAACCAGCGAGTCGTAAACCGCGGTGTCGCCGTGCGGATGGTATTTACCTAATACTTCTCCGACAATTCTCGCGCACTTTCTGTGCGGCTTGTCGGAATACAGCCCAAGGTCTTCGCCCATCGCGTATAAAATACGGCGGTGAACCGGCTTTAGGCCGTCTCTGACATCGGGAATAGCGCGGCTGACATTTACCGCCATAGCGTAGGCTATAAACGATTTTTTCATTTCGTCTTCAACCTGAACGCGCTGAATTATACTGTTTTCTAAATGTTTTATAAAATCCTTATTTTCATTATCATCTTTTTTTGCCATTTACTTAATCTCCTTATATAAAGCAAAAACTTCATACTTAAACAATATATTTAACAATATTTTTATGTATATGAAAGATTAGGCATCGCCGGATACGAACTACGCTACTTTTCTTGTATTTGAAGGAAAAGTCGCGTGTCAGACGGGTAACAGTTGATGAGCCGCCGAAGGGAGTGTAGACATTACTACATGACCGAGGCGGCGAGTCAAGCGTAACCCGTATCACACGATGAAATTTCCTTCAAATATCGAGTTCTTTGACGAGTTTTGCATTGTTCTGTATAAACTCACGCCTCAATTCGGGTTTTTCGCCCATTAAAATTGTAAAAATTTCATCGGCGTTAAACGCATCGGTCATTGTAACTTGCAGCAAAGTTCTTGTCTGCGGGTTCATTGTTGTCGACCACAACTGCTCGGCGTTCATTTCGCCAAGCCCCTTATACCGTTGAACGTCGGCTCCTTTTCTGCCGATTTTATCTAAGTAATGATTCAAATCTTTTTCGGTGTAAAAATATTCGTCGTGCCTGTTTTTAGAAACTTTGTATAAAGGCGGCTGAGCGATGTAAACATACCCTTTTTCTATTAAGGGGCGCATGTACCTGAAAAAGAAAGTGAGCATTAAAATACGGATATGGCTGCCGTCAACGTCGGCGTCCGTCATGCAAATTATACGGTTATACCTTAACTTGGTATCGTCAAACTCGTCGGAAATTCCGCAGCCGAAAGCGGTTATCATATTTTTTATTTCCTGATTTTCTAAAACCTTATTGAGCCTTGCTTTTTCTACGTTTAAAATTTTGCCTCTGAGCGGCAAAATTGCCTGAAAACGCCTGTCTCTGCCTTGCTTTGCGGTGCCGCCCGCGGAGTCGCCCTCGACAAGATATATTTCGCACAACGCGCTGTCTCTTTCGGTGCAGTCGGCTAACTTTCCGGGCAGCGTGGTGCTCTCTAAAGCGCTTTTACGCCTGGTTAAGTCTCTTGCGTTTCTAGCGGCTTCTCGCGCGCGCTGAGCCGTAATACACTTAAGTATTAAATCCTTAGCCTTTGAAGGGTTTTCCTCTAAAAATGGCGCAAAACTTTCGTTCATGGCTCTTGTTATAGTTACGCGGATCTCGGAGTTTCCCAATTTTGTTTTTGTCTGGCCTTCAAACTGCGGATTAGTAAGCTTTACCGAAACAACCGCGGTAATACCCTCTCTTACATCGTCGCCGGCCAACTTTTCCTCGTCTTTTAAAAGGTTTAATTTTTTGCCGGCATCGTTAACTATTTTGGTAATGGCGTTTTTAAAGCCCTCAAGGTGCGTACCGCCTTCTTCCGTGTTTATGTTGTTTGCATAGGTATATATAATTTCGTTGTAACTGTCGTTATATTGAATGGCAATTTCCACCGCCGTGTCGCCATACTGCTTTTCTAAGTATACGGGCTCGGAAAACAGCACTTCTTTATTTTTATTAAGCTGGTTTACAAAGTCCGATATTCCGCCGTCGTACATAAGTTCGTCGGTTTTTTCTATTCCTATCCTCTTGTCTTCTAAAATAATTTTTAG